>Ga0310810_10001329_pt1 | contig 25743 bp, 25 predicted proteins | sample NCmetagenome_FD_207641 | JGI IMG/M metagenome (GOLD analysis project Ga0310810, IMG submission 207641) | Soil microbial communities from experimental microcosm in Duke University, North Carolina, United States - NC | ecosystem: Engineered > Artificial ecosystem > Soil microcosm > Unclassified ...
AGCCTGCTTTACATTCCATCGGCGCCGCAAGTGGTGCGGGTGATGCTCGCGGGAGATTCACAGATCACGGTCACCGGTGGCGCTCCCGTGGTGAGCGCCAATCTGAGCGGCGCGGACTTTATCTTTATCGGCGGTATCGTCAACGTGCCGGCGTTCTACGTCATGGCGGCGCCGGAGATCAAAACGATCGAGGATCTAAAAGGAGCAACCGTCGGCGTTACCCGATTCGGCTCTTCTTCGGATTTCGCGATGCGCTACGTGCTGCAGAAGCATGGCTTGCGAGCGGAAAAAGACGTGACCTTGCTTCAGCTCGGCGGCATGATCGAATTGGCGACCGCGCTGTCCAAGCGGTTGGTGACGGCCGCGACGCTCTCTTCGCCCGCCGATCTGCGCGCGCGCAAGAGCGGTGCGCGGGAACTGGTTAACATGGCGACCACCGGGGTTTCGTTTCCGCAATCTGCGATCGTGACGACGCGAACGTACATCCAGGCGCACCAGGACGATGTTTTGAATTTTCTTCGCGGCTATGGCGAAGGCATGCAAAGAATGATCGCGGACAAGGCGATGGCGAAAAAGGTGATCGAGAAATACACCCGCGAAACCGATGCCGAGATTGTCGAGGCGACCTATCGGTACGGCGTGGATTACATCGCGCCGGTGCCGTATCCCGCGAAAGAGGGCATCCTGGAAATTCTCAAGCAAAGCAATCATCCGAAAGCCAAGAGCGCAAATCCCGACACGTTCATCGATATGAACTTGGTGAGAAAGCTGGAAGATGGCGGTTTTTTTCGGCGGAGCAATCAGCGCTGAGAGCGACTTTCCAAGGAAGGAACAACCATGATCCGTGATTATCCGGTTTTTGATGCCGACGCCCACGCCATGCTGTCCCCGAAGATGTGGGAGGAACTGCCGCCGAAGTATGCGGCGCGCCGGCCGCGGCCGGTGCGCATTGAGGACTCCGCGGATCTGGGCCGCTGGACCAACGGCTGGCTGATCGAGGGACGTATGCTCCCCGCGGCGTTCGGTCCGGGAGCGCAGCCGGGCAACGAGCCGAAACGGGTACTGAAAGAATTCGGCGCGCCGGCGGACTCGCCGCATTTTTCCATCGGCAGCATCACTTTGGCGGATCCTCAAGCGCGCATTCGCGATCTCGATGAAGCCGGCGTCGATGTCCAGATGCTCTTTCCGACCACGCTTTACGCGCGCATGACTTCGGAACCCGGTTTCGAAGCCGCGCTGTTTCGCTGTTACAACCGTTACATGGCGCGCCAATGCGCATTCGACCCGAAGCGCTTGAAATGGGGCGGCTTGCTGCCTATGCGCGATCAGACTGAAGCATTCGAGGCGATCGACGAGATGAAATCGCTCGGCGCCATGGCCGCCGTGGTTTTCGGCACCGTCGGTGAGCGGCTGCTGTCGCATTCGAGTTTCCTGCCGATCTGGGAGAAATTTGCCTCCACCGGTCTGCCGCTCTGCGTGCACATGGGCATGAGCTATACGCCCTTCGAGCAGATCTGCCAAAATCTTTTCGAGACGCACGGCATTGGCATGAGCCTGCCGGCGCAACTGGCGTTCGTGGCACTGGTCGGCGACGGCATTCTCGATCGGTTCCCGTCGTTGAAAGTCGCCTTTCTCGAATTCGGCGCCGAATGGATTTTTTACATGATCGGTCGGCTGGGACACTATCTGCCAATAGACCGGCGCGATATGCCGGTCAAAGACTCTCTGCCCAAGCATTCCATCGAAGAATATCTCGCCTCCGGCCGCATCTTCGTCGCTGCGGAAGCAGAGGACCGGCTGCTCGCGCACGAGCTCGCCATGATCGGTGAGGACCTGATCGTTTGCTCCACCGACACGCCGCACTCGGAGAAGCGGGAAAATTCCGCGACGAAAATCATCGACCGTGCCGATCTAAGCACCGCGCAGAAAAGAAGAATTCTCTACGACAACGCGGTGCGCCTGTATGGTGCGCCCTGAGACGGCGTTTACACGTGCCGCCCGACGGTGTTAACTGTGATTGAGAGAAAGGAGACTCGCCATGCCCGAAACCGTCACCGTTGAAATTCCCTATACCGTGAACAATGGCGAAGTGCTGGTGAACGAGTCCTTCGGTCCGAAGAATATTCATGGCCGAAGAACGGGTCTTGTGGAGCTGAAAACGATGCGGCTCCTCAACGGCCGCGCCCTGAACGAGCGCCTTTCACTCGACGAGCAAGGGTTTGTTTTGGTGTCACATCCGACCCGCGTGAGGGATTTCTTCGATGAAAAACAGCTGACCGGAGTCTATTATCCTGAAATCGAGCAGTTGATCCGCGAACAAGCGGGCGCGATAAGGGTGGTGATCTTCGATCATGCGCTGCGTTCCGGCGATGAAGCAGAGCGCGAAGAGAAGCTCGTCCGCAATCCGGTCTTGCAGGCGCACAACGATTACACGGAATGGTCCGGGCCCAACCGCCTGCGCGAAATTCTTCCGGAGGAAGCTGACGAGCTGCTCAAGCATCGTTTCGCGATCATTCAGGTGTGGCGCGCGATTAATCTGCCAATTCAATCCAACCCGCTGGCCTTGGCCGATGCGCGCAGCGTCTCGTTCGAAGATTTGATGATCGCCGAGCGCCGCTACCCGCACCGGGTCGGCCAGACCTATCGACTTCGATACAATCCGCAGCACCGCTGGGTTTATTTTCCAGAGATGCGTCGCGATGAAGCCATAGTGTTCAAGGTTTACGATTCCGATAAGAGCCGCGCCCGCTTCACGGCGCACACCTCTTTCACCGACCCCGCGACTCCGCCCGGCGCGCCACCGCGTCAAAGCATCGAGATGCGCGCCTTCGCATTGTTTCGCGAATAGCGGCCGCGTTCAGATCTTAGCGAAAAAAAGATTAGTCCAATCCCGCTGCGTCTTCGGAGGTGCGCGGCGCTCGATTTATTTTCGAGAGACGCCCGATCGGTGCGCCATGTGAGATTCCTCGAACATCGATCGAGTCCAATTGCTGTCGACAGTCATTCGCGCGCCGGTGAAATCGCTTTTAGCCATGTGCAGGCTGAAGGACGGATCAGACACGAAATGAGCTGTTCATGGACGGAGTACGCACACGCTGAATTCGGGCGCTGCCGATTTCAAGCGTAGACCGGAGTGGGAGTGAAGCCGCTCGCGCAGCCATGGATGGGAGTGGTGACCGACAAAGATATGACCGCAGTGATGGTCGCGCGCGGCCTTGATGATTTCATCGACCAGATCCTCGTGATGATTCAACAATAAGAAGTGGGACTCGACATGGATACCGGGCAGCTGCCGTATCTCATCGATAGCGGTGTGCAGCAGCGGCGCAGCGCCGGCGCGCGCCCGAGCGAGCCATTCTTTCTGCTGTCGCTCCTGGCGCGCTTCGACGTTTTGTTCTTCGACAGGATCTTCGGCGCCGGGTGATTCGAGCAACTGCGGCGGCAGGGGGCCGAGCGCGTGAAATAGATGGGCGGTTGCGGTCGGATGGTTTCGAAAGAACGGTTCAAGACCTTCCTTGAGATGTTCCGTCATGGGAAAGTCATCGATTGCGATCAAAACATTTTCAAGCTCCATCACCTAGGCGATAGCGCAACCGCCGTGCCAAGCTTTTGCGCATCCAGCGCTCACAAGATGAAATTTGAAACACTGGCAGGGTTTCTGAATGTGGCACATTCGCCCGAAATGTGTGTGTCACCCGTGCGACGGTGGCGCGCGTAAAACTGGTATCGGGTTTGCGTTTTTACTTGGAATCTTAAGATGAAAGGATTTGCCATGGGGAACGTAACCTACAAAGCGAAAGAATTTAAGCTCTCCGGATTGCAGGGAATTTCCGACGAGACATTGAAGATGCATTTCGGCCTCTATGAGGGGTATGTGAAAAACGTCAATTTGCTTAACGAGCAGATTGCCGGGATGATTCGCAATAAAGAAGCGTCGGGGCAGGACCCTACCTATGCCGAGCTGACGCGGCGCCAGGGTTTTGAGTTTGGCGGTATGGTGCTGCACGAATACTATTTCGAAAATCTCGCGGCCAAGGGCAAAGGCAGCCCGTCGGCGGATTTCAAAAAAGCCGTCGAGCGAACCTTCGAGAGCTTCGAAAATTGGCAAAAGGCTTTCACGGCGGTGGGCGGGATGCGCGGCGTCGGTTGGGCGATTCTCTATCAGGACCCGGTCACCGAGCAGCTATCGAACCACTGGATCGCTCTGCACCAGGACGGTGTTCCTTCAGGATTCAAGCCGATCATCGTAATGGACGTCTGGGAGCACGCCTTCCTGCTCGACTATAAACCCTCGGAACGAAGCAAATACATCGAGGCGTTTTTCGCCAATATCAATTGGGAGACGGTGCAGCGGCGGGTGGCGACGCCGGCGGCGCTGCGTGCGGTCGCGTAAAAGTTTTGCCTTAGTTTTACCATTCCATCTTTCTTTTCTGCGCGGCTATGGAAGCAAGGGCTTCTATAGCCGCGCCTGTAGTTTGTCCAGTGCAATTGCCACGCCGGGGTCTGTGCTGAGGACGAGGCGGGATTCTTCCCGCAACTCGGAAAACGGCTCGAAGCGTGCACGCATTTGTTTGTAGGTTTCCCAGTCGGCGTCGGAAACCGCGGCAGAATCGCTTTGGCGGGCCGCTAGCCGGGCTTGAACGATTCTTTCCGTGCTCTCGCATTCGACGAAGAGAGCGGGGACGCCGCGACGTTGCGCTAGTTCAAGAAACGGCCGGCGCTGCCGCGCTGCCGCGAAACTGGCGTCGACCACCACGCCGCGGCCGTCGCCGAAACAGCGATCGACACGTTCGAGCAGGCGCGCGTAGGTTTTTTCCGTGAACTCCTCGCTGTAAATTCCTTGCTGATACCGATCTCTCTTACGCTCGGTCGGTGCTGCGCCCGCGAGTTGTTTTCGCTCTAAGTCCGAACTGAAAACCTCGAAGCCGGTGAGCGCGCCGATCAGCCCGGCAAGAGTCGATTTTCCGGTGGCAATCAGGCCGCCGACCGCAATTAGAACAGGTGGCCGCTCAGTGCGCGTGTAGCGAGTCCCCAGGCAAAAATAGCGAAGCGCCCGCAATGAGGCGCGACGGCGATCTTCCGGCGCAATTTCCCGTTCTTCGCTTTTGAGGCTCTCGACTTTGCCGCGCACGCAGGCGCGGTAACTCTTGTAAAAGGGCAGCAGAGTTGTGAGCGCCGTGTCGCGCGCGACGGTGGCGTAGTCATTTTCAAGACGGTTCGCCAATGCTCCGAAGCCGAGAAAATCGAGATCCATGGACAGAAAGCCGATTTCTGAAGCGACATCGCCGTAGCGAAGCGCAGGATCGAATTCGACGCAGTCGAATATCTCGATGCCATCAACCAAACAGATGTGCTCCGCGCGCAAATCGCCGTGACCCTCGCAAACTCGACCGGCGGCGGCGCGCCCGGCGAACAGCGCGGCGTGCTGCTCCTCAAACGCAACGCTGTAATTTTTCATGGCGTCGAAGGAAACGCGGCTGACCGTCCGGCCGACGAAGCGCTCCACGTCGCGGAAGTTGTCGTCGACGTTGGCACGAATCATCGCCGGCGCGCCGTAAAGCGCCGCCTTCTCCACCGGAGCCTGAGCGTGAAACGCGGCGATCTTCTTGGCGATCGCTGAAAGACAGTTTGTGTCGAACGCGTCGCGGGCGAGCAATGAACTCAACATCTGCTCGTCCGGCAAACGCTTCATTTTCACCGCGTATTCCACTGCGTTCGCGTTCGCATCGGGCTCGAAAAAAAAATTCTTGCCGGCACGACCGATGCCGATCACGCCAAGGTACGTGTCAGGTGCGAGCCGCTGATTGAGCCGTATTTCCTCCGCACAGAAATGCCGGCGCTTTTCCAGAGTAGAGTAATCGAGAAATGGAAACTTGAGGGCCTTTTTGATTTTATAAACGTACTTCCCGGCCAACAGAACATAGGAAATGTGAGTTTGCCGAAGCTCGACCTCGGCCGGAGTGTCCGGATAAAACTCCGACTGTAACATAGCGGCAATCAGCGGCGGCAGATGCTCGTTCATGGTCTTAGCTGCGAGATTGTCGCGCCGGCAAGTTCCATTCGCAAGCGCTATTCCGCCGCGAACGACCGCGCTTATTGCTCCGTGAAAAGCGCTTTTTAGTTTCGGCCTGGGTTGATTTGACTCCCTTCGTGTACCAAGATTGAAATTAGAGAGCCTGTTCGCGTCGCGGAGCTGGAACAACTTGCAAGCCCCGCCGCCAACAAGATCCGCCGTCCTGGAGCCGCCGTGGAAAAACCAGACTTGTCTGCTGTGTTCGCCGAGTTGTTGCAGCCGCCGGAGTTTGAACCGGTGCCGCGACCGTCGGTTAACGGCAAGAGCGCGCCCTCTATGCCGTCCCAGGAACGGCGCAGGCGCGAGTATCTCTTTGAAAGGCTGATCGAGCGGCTAAGCGAGTGCGGCGTCTTGTTTCTCGATCCGCAGGATCGAATCGTCTATTCCAACGCGGCGGGCGCGCGGATTCTGGGCTACGGCAACGGTGAGATCGGAGGCGTTTCTTTTCCTTCTCTGCAGCGCGCGGTTCCTGGAGGCGAACAACGATGGAAGTCGGTTGCCGACCGGGACAGCGCGGTGATCTCGGATTGGCTTGGGCGGCGCGACGGCAAGTTTTACGGCCTGATGGAAGCCTTTGCGTTGCGCGATGAGCGCGGCGCGCTTCAGGGCCGTTGTGTTTTTCTTCGCGACGAGAACGAGAAGCGAAGAATTCGCGATGAGCTGAACGAGAAACGACCCATGGCAGCGATCGGTACGGCTACGGCGATGCTCGCCCATGAAATCCGCAATCCGCTCAATGGCATGTCGACCACGGTGCAGTTTCTCGAGCGCTCGCTGCAAAAGAATTCCAATCCGAGCAAGGAAATGATTGTCGGCACGGTGCAGGATCTCAAAAACGAGATCGGCCGGTTGCAGACACTGCTTGACGATTTTCATGCGCTCTCGCACCCACAACAGGTGCAATGTGCCCTCGTCGATCTAGCGGAACTGGTGCGTAACATGATGGCGTTGCTCCTGCCTGAGTCGCTGCGGGAGAAGGTGAAAATTGTCGAATGCTTCGATGCCGACGTACCTGCGGTTTTAGGCGATGCGGACAAGCTCAAGCAGGTATTTCTCAATCTGATCAAGAATTCTTTCGAAGCGATGCCCTGCGGTGGTACGCTGACCGCGCGCTGTTACGCGCGCGCCACGACGGTGCGCGTTGAAATCGCCGACAGCGGTATCGGTATTCCACCGGATCTGGACGTCTTCGACCTTTTCCGCTCCACCAAGTCGAATGGCACGGGCCTTGGCTTGGCGATCGCGCGCCAAATCGTCCAGGCACATGGCGGCACCATTGAATATTCGAGTGCGCCCGGCGCCGGGACCACATTCCGCGTAGTATTACCCGCTGGACCCTCTTAGGCTGTCATCTCCGCCCAAGTTTTTTTGCAAAATCTCTCAATCGTGTCGCAATGGTGGCACGATTTTCGGCCACCATTGTAGCGGCTTCGGAACGAAGAGAGCCGGAATAGTGTGGTACGCAGCTTGCGCTTTTGTCTTCAGGCTGCCGAAGCGAAAGCCACGCGGCGCAGAGAATGTCGAAAGGGAATTTCCATGACACAGGTCGGTCACAGGATTAATGACTTCGAATGCGAGGCCTATCACGACCGCGACATCAAAAAAATCCGGCTTTCGGCGTACGAAGGTAAATGGCTGGTGCTGTTATTTTATCCGGCGGATTTCACCTTTGTCTGTCCGACCGAGCTGGAAGACGCGGCCAATCACTACGACGAATTCAAGAAGGCCGGCGCGGAAATCCTGAGTGTGAGCACCGACACGGCGTACGTGCACAAGGCCTGGCACGATCAATCTCCGTCTATCCAGAAAATCCATTATCCAATGGTCGCCGATCCGGCCGCCAAACTCTGCCGCTATTTCGGAACTTACATCGAGGAGACCGGCGTTTCGCTGCGCGGAAGCTTCATCATCGACCCCGACGGGGTGCTGCGGGCCTACGAAGTACACGACAACAGCATCGGGCGGAGCGCCGATGAAATTTTGCGTAAGTTGCAGGCAGCAATCTTCGTGCGCGGTCACGAGGGCGAAGTCTGTCCGGCGAACTGGCGACCCGGAAAAAAGACACTGAAGCCAGGAGTCGATCTAATCGGCAAAATTTAATCCGCCTACTCTCCATATCATTCTCCAAGACGCCGGTCGGAAGAACTTCCACAGCGTCGGTGGTTTCCCTCCAACACGGCTATATGCCTGTTGCTGACTCGTGCTGCTTAGCCGCTCAAAGTCGCCTGTTTACGCGGCCTTGCGGAAGTGTCGGAAAATCACTCCGAACTGGCGCGTGCCTTGCTGTTTTAAGTGGTAGGAGGATCGCACCATGAATCACGCTGTGGGAATTTTCACCGATCGAGGGACAGCGCGGGCGGCTCTGGAAAAATTGCGCCGCGCCGGTTTTGCGAACGATGCGTTTGTGCTGCTTACGCGTGAAGAATCAGCGGAAGCATTGCCGACCGAAGATGCCGAGCAGCCTGGCATGGGCAAGACAATCGGCGGCATCGCCGGCGGCGCCCTCGGTCTTGCAGGCGGATCGATCATCGGCAGCCTGTTACTGCCCGGCGTCGGCGTAATTCTAGCTATTGGCCTCGGCGCGGGCGTGCTCGGTTTGGGAGGCGCGGTGGCGGGCAGTGCGGCGGGAGATTTGTTCGAGCGTATGCTGACCCACGGTCTGCCGAAGGACGAAATGTTTCTCTACGAGGACGCCCTCGAACAAGGCAAGAGCTTGGTGATTGTTTCGTCACCCGACGAGGATGAAATCGAGCGGGCGCGCATTCTCATGGAACAGGAAGGCGCGGAAAGCATCGATGCAGCGCGACAAAAGTGGTGGATCGGCCTGCGCGATGCCGAGGATGCCGAGTACGATTCACCGAATGGCGCGTTTCACGCAGTCGAAGCGATTTACCGGCGTGGTTTTGAAGCCGCGCTTGAGCCGGAGTGGCGCGGCAAATCCTGGAGCGATGCGGAAGCTGGCTTGCGCGCACGTCACGGCAGATTCGCCGACGAAGCGGGTTTTCGTCGCGGCTATGAGCGCGGCCAAGCGCACTTGGCAAATCGCGCCGGATCGCAGGAAGCCCGCAGGCGCCAAGCAAATATGTGAATATTAATAAGAGGGGAGAATCATGTTCGAAGATAAAATCGAGCGAGAAGATTTGGAAAAGATGCCTGCCGAGTACCGCGAGTTGCTCGCGCGGGTATTAACGATTCAAGCGGACTGCGAGATCGGTGGTCCGCACCTGTATGTCAAAGACGTGTTGCCGACGGCACCGAGCCAGGTGAATCAACTGATCGTCGCGCGCACCGCCGCCGAGGAGATGGACCACTACAGAAAAATCGCCAAGATTGCTGGAGACATCGGCCAGGATACGTCATTTCTATTGAGCATACCGAACCAGAAACGCTATCTGGAAGCGTTTCGCGGCCTGATCCAGAATTGGGAAGACTTCTCTGTCTTTGGGTTTTTGATCGACCGGGTTGGCCGCTATCAACTGGAAGAATTTTTGGATTGCAGCTACCTGCCGCTGCAGCGCGCCCTGCCCGAGATTCTCAAGGAAGAGGTGGGCCATATTGGTTTTGGAACCAACCAGACCGGTGAGCTGGCCGCCAAGGGTGGCGACTCGCGCGAGCGCGTTCAGCAAAGCGTGAATTTCTGGTACATCAAGGCACTCGACATGTTCGGCCGCAGCGACTCAGAGCGCTCCAATCGTTTTTGCCATTGGGGTTTGAAGCGCCGGAGCAACAGCCAGGCACGCTGGGAATTTATCAAGGAAGTCGGGCCGCTGATCCAAAACATGGGACTGGACGTGCCGGACCCCGTCGCGGGCCGAAAGTTCCTCTAGTTTAGGTGCCGCTAGCTGCGGCTTCGATTTTCGCGTTCCTTCAAAACGATCTGGAAATTCAGTTCGCGCTCTCGGCGCAGCACCGTGAAGCCAACGCTGGTGCCGGGCGCGGTGTTCGCCACGTGATTGCGTAGCGAATTACCGTCCAGTACCGGTGTGCCGTTGAAAGCCACGATCACGTCGCCGGCTTGAAGACCGGCGCGCGCCGCGGGACTGCCGGGGGTCACGGCATTGATGACGAGTCCTCGCGCAGCGTTCACACCGAGGTGTGCCGCGGCTTCGGGCGTAATCGGCCGGGTCGCCACCCCGAGTTGGCTGCGCCGAACTTTGCCCGTGGTGATGAGTTGGTTGAGAACGCTTCGCGCCATATTGGAGGGGATCGCGAAGCCGATGCCGATATTTCCACCACTCATCGATAAAATCTGCGAAGTGATGCCAATCAGCTCGCCTGTAGCGGTGATCAGCGCGCCGCCCGAGTTGCCCTGATTGATCGGTGCGTCAGTCTGCAAAAAATCTTCGAAGCTGCCGCCGCGCCCCGTCACCGCTCGGCCTTTAGCGCTGATGATACCCGCTGTCACCGTCTGGCCGATGCCGAGCGGATTACCGATCGCGAGGACCACGTCGCCAACCCGTACCCGATTGGAATCGGCGAGCGGAAGAGCTGCGAAATTGCGCGGCTCGATTTGAATCGCGGCAAGATCGCTCGGTGGATCGTCGCCGACGAGTTTCGCTGCGAAGGCGCGATGATCAGGCAGCTCGACCACGATCGTCTCGGCACCGTCAGTGACGTGATGGTTGGTTAAAATCACGCCCTGCTCGACGATCACGCCGGAGCCGAGAGAGACCCGGACTCCGGCATCGGGCGCTGAAGGCGCAAGTGGAGGTATGAACAAATCTGGAGTGGAAAAATCCGGTAGGAGTAGGTTATCCGCCGCGGCAATGCGCCGCATGGCGCGGATCGTGACCACACTCGACGCGGTACGTTCGATCGCATCGGCGTAGGACGGCCGATCAAACTTGATTGCGACACGACTGTCGCGCGCGAGCGCATTCGCGGGAAGACGTGAGCGAGCGACCTCGAAGGTCCGATAGGCCAGAAGCGCCATCAAAACCGCGAGCACCCAAAACTTCATGCGACCTCCGAGCGAGGAGAATAACCCAAGGGAAGCTGCGCAAGCATCGTGCCAGAAAAAAAGTTTGTTGTGTCACGGCCGTCGTTTGGTGCTGAAGGAGATTCCCGTCTGAAAAATCTGGACTCGGGAAGAATCCTTAGCAAGTCGGCGTTTGCTCTGGCTCATCGGCATCGGGCGAGGCGAGCGAATCGGACTCTATGAAAATATGGTGGATCTTAGCGTGACGCCGGCGAATTTGTGACTCCAGCCGCTTGATGCTTTCTTCCATTTCGCGCCCCGAAAGATTCTTGCGAAAGCGCAAGTCCATCGCGAGCAGGATGGTGTCCGGCCCAAAGTGCATCGTTAGCATGCGTTTCACGTCGAGCACCACGGGATCATCACGTACCTGGCGGCGAATGTCGTCGAGGGTTTCGCGGTCAGCGCCTTCGCCGATAAGCAGTCCTTTGGTTTCATAACCGAGCAGCGCGGCGACTACGGCCAGAAGCGCGCCGATGACTATCGATGCACCGCCGTCAAAGACCGGGTTAGCGTATCGATCAGCGAGAAAAACTCCGGTCAGCGCGATGAGCAGGCCGAGGATCGCCGCGGAGTCTTCGAACAGGACCGTAAAGCTCGCAGGATCTTTGCTTCGGTGAATAGCTCGCCACCAGCCATCGTTTTTTTTGAGTGGCATAAAGCTTTTTATCGCGACGAAAAACGAAATCGATTCGAAGACCAGTGCCAGCGCGAGAGTCAGATAGTTCCAGAAAACATTTTCCTGCGGCACCGGATGGAGAATGTGGAGCAACCCTTCGTAGGCCGAGATGCCGCCGCCGACAGCGAAAATCACGATCGCGACGATCAACGACCAGAAATAGAGCTCCTTGCCGTGACCGAAGGGATGTTCTTCGTCCGCCGGCTTTCGGCTTTTGTAAATGCCGAGAAAAAGTAGGCCGCCGTTGCCAGTATCAACCAGCGAGTGAATGCCCTCGGAAATCATTGCCGAGCTGCCGGTGATCGCCGCAGCGGTAAATTTGGTCGCAGCGATGGCAAGGTTGGCGATGACGGCCGCAGCGATGGCTTTGTGCGATTCCGCCATTTTAGAATTGGATGAATTTACGGATCCGTCGCTCGTGACCAGCAAGCAATATGCCACCACTCCGCGAGTGGCGTCACGAGTTGATTGTGCGACAGAAAAGGCGCGCGGTTCCCGATCGTGGGACAAGATGTTCGGCTTGTGCTCAAGAAATATTCAGCGCGCGAGGATGACCAAGACGAAAACGGTTTGCGACGAGGATCGACTACCTTCGCCGTGACGCTGGCACCGCGCTTGCGGCATCGTTTGGCAGATCGAAATTATGAGGAGATAGATTTTTATGGCGAATGAGTTCGAAGGGATGAAAATCGCCATTCTCGCGACCCACGGGGTCGAACAGTCCGAGCTGACTGAACCCAAGAAGCATTTGGAAGCAGCCGGCGCGGAAACCTGCATCGTTTCGCCGGAAAAGCAGATCAAGGCCTGGCAACACACGAAATGGGGCAGGAAATTCAAGGTGGATGAGCCGTTGGAAACTGCGCAGGCCGATACATTTGATGCGCTGGTGCTGCCGGGCGGCGTGATGAATCCGGATTATTTGCGCTGGAACCCGAAGGCTGTGCAATTTGTCGGCGATTTTGTCGCCAGCCAAAAGCCCATTGCCGCGATCTGCCATGGCCCGTGGACGCTCATCGAAGCTGATGCCGTTCGCGGTCACAGGCTCACTTCATGGCCTTCGCTGCGCACCGACCTCACCAATGCAGGTGCCAAGTGGGTTGACGAAGAAGTTGTCGATGACGATGGTTTGGTTACCAGTCGTAAGCCCGATGACCTGCCGGCCTTCAACCGGAAAATGATCGAAGTGTTCGCGGCTCGCCGTGCGCGGCTGCATTCGGCGCCGTGATGTAAAATTTTGCATGGGGGATTTTATGCAGGTCCAATTTGGTTGGAAAGCCGGCACGGAGCAATACCCGCCTGAAGAGCTACTCCAATTTGCCGTGGCGGCGGAAGAGGCGGGTTTCGATTCTATTGATGTCAGCGATCACTTTCATCCCTGGGCCGAGCGCGGTCAGGCATGCTTCGCGTGGACTTGGCTCGGCGCGGCGGCTGCAAAGACCAAACGAATCATTCTCGGCACCGGCGTTACCTGCCCGATCCTGAGGTACCATCCGTCGATCATCGCGCAGGCGGCGGCCACTATGGCGCGCCTTGTGCCGCGCCGGTTTTTTCTTGGCGTCGGCACCGGCGAGGCACTCAACGAATATTCAGCCACCGGACGTTGGCCCGCATACAAAACCCGCCAGACGCAGATGGTCGAAGCGATCGATCTCATCCGCAAGCTGTGGTCAGGAGAAGTGGTAAGCCATCGCGGCGAATACTACGAGACGCGCCAAGCCAAGCTCTACACACGCAGCGTCGATCCGATTCCGCTTTATATTTCCGCCATGGTCCCCAATAGCGCGCGCATCGCCGGCAATTATGGCGATGGCCTGATCACGGTGGGAGGCGAGGCTCCGGAACATTACCACGCGCTACTGGAAAATTTTGCCGCTGGCGCGAAAGAAGCGGGAAAAAATCCCGACACCATGCCGCGCATAATCGAGCTGGCGGCGGATTTTGCCGACGACGAGGAAAAGGCGATTGCGACTCGAAAGGCCTACTGGGCGGGGGTTTTCATTCCCGCGCTGTTTACGGAAAGAATCTACACGCCGAAAATGTCCGAAACTAACGGCCAAGCGGTGGGCGCAGACACGATTCGGCAAAGCGTCTGCATCTCGGCCGATGCGGAGGTTCATATGAGATACGCCAAGCATTACATCGACCTTGGGTTCGATCATCTAATTTTCCACGCCGCCGGTCCGGATCAATCGGCCTTTATCGAACAGTACGGCCGGCTCGTGCTGCCACAACTGCGCAAAAAGAAGTGATGGCGCACAATTCTTTGGATCTCCGCGCCTGTGAGGCTCAAAGGTACACCGGTACGCTTTGCGCCAGCCAGCCGAGAAAAAAATTTCAGGTTTTGTGGAAAAATTCCAGACAAGCCGTCGCCAAATTCCCACAGAGTGATTCGATCTGCTATCTCCCACGGTTTGCAGTGCTACTGAATCCAGGAACTTAGATGTGCGTTTTCATGGCGTGATGTTTGCTCGCGTTTTTACCGGGCGCTGAAAGATTCGCGGCGAGCTGTCTACCTGTTGGCTGTTGCCATGCCGTCCGCGTGTGCGGGTTGTGAAATCGCGCGCGCGATTGCGCGCTCGCGCAAAAAGTTTCGACTTGCAAAGGAGGGCGGCGAACGATGTAGACAGGGTGTGACGCAACGAGGGCTTGAGATCGACTTACCGCTACAGCGCCGCGGGTCGATCGTGAGTAAATTCACAACGGATAATTAAAGGAGCAAGAAAAACATGAAGATGTCTTGCAGTCGTTTTATCGCGGTGACGATAGCTGCCGCCGGCCTAGCTTTCAGTGCTTCCGCATTTGCCGCGCCGGTCGCCGGCGACCACGAAGCCGAAGTCTCGGCTGGTTTCTTTCATGCGCAAGGGTCGGACAGCGGTTCGTTCAACGCCGACATCAGCCTCGGCCATTATCTGACGCCAGGCTGGGAACTCGGCTTTCGTCAGGCACTCTCCTATAATTTCATCGACGGTGCCAGGGACGAATGGGTGGCAACGACGACTCCTTTCCTCCGCTACAATTTCCATTTTCTGGACGGTCGCCTGGTACCTTTCCTGGGTGCCGCCATGGGTTTGGCGTGGAACGATCGCGATGTGACCGGCACGCTCGGACCCAATGTCGGCGCCAAAATTTTCCTGACCGATCAGACCTATCTCGGCCTAGGCTATCGCTATGAATGGTTCTTCAACTCCCTAAAGCGCGCAGATGGCAACGCCGACCACGGTAATCACGTTGTCAATATCGGCATCGGTTTTGTCTGGGGCGGCAGCGGCCGAAAGACTAATTAGGACTTGTTTAAGTAGCTGCCGGGCGCGTCGGCGAGCCGTTTTTTCCGACGCGTCCGGCAGGAAATTCATAGGGTGCGTGCAATCCGAGTAAGCGCGCGCGGAAGGAGACGGACGGGATGATACAGTTCAGGCCCGCGGATCGCGTGGATCCCAGTGAGCCGCCGGTTCCGAATGAATCGGTGATCCAGCTAGTGCGCGGCATCGTGCAGGACGCGCGCACTCTGTCGGTCAAAGAATTCGCCGCGGCAAAGCTGGAAGCCAAGCAGGAGATCGGCAAGATCGCCAAAGTAGGAGTTTCCTTCGGCGCAGGCATGTTTCTGCTAGCTCTCGGGGTAATTTTTCTGTCGCTGATGCTCGTGCTCTTGTTGCAGCGATATACGACGCTGCTCCTCTGGCAGAGTCTCGGTGCCGTCGGTCTCTTCTATGTCATCGTCGGCGCCATCGTGCTCGTCATCGGCAAGAGCAAAGCTGTCAGCGTCCGGCCGATTCCCGAGAAAAGCCTGCGCAGCGCGAAAGAGGATATCCGCTATATCAGAGAGCGCGCGGTAGGACACTGAAGCAGGAGGCAAAGCGTGGACGACAATCTCGACGAAGTTAGACATGAGATCGAAAACGCTCGATTCGCGCTCGCGGACAAAATCGAGCGGCTCGAAAACAAGATCGAGACTACGGCAACCACCACTCTTAATCCGGCCCACTATGTGCGTACCCGGCCTTGGCCGACCCTGGGAGTCTGTGCATTCCTCGGCTGGGTAATCGGCCGCTCGCTGCAAGTGCGCGCGGCGAAATCTTCAGGGCCGCGGCAAGCGAGCCTCAGCGGTCAATTGATCCGATCGTTTACATCGGCGGCGGCGAGCATGGCCGGCGTTGCCGCCGGAGATTTCATCCGTGATGCCTTGAAACAACGAAAAAACAAACCCTCGCCTTGACTCCCACGCCGGCGCTGAACCATGACTAGGCCGGCGCAGCCGCTTGATGAGTTGTCTTGTCGTTCTTGAGTCGCTCGCCGAGACGGGCAGATCAAGGTCGGATTTCAGGCGCGCTACCTGAGCAAAAACCTCGTTTTCCTCGCCCGGTGAAGTGAAGCTGCGCTTCGGCCTTGAGCGTTGAAAGTTTTTTTCGAACTCTGCTCCATCCTGTTTTTCCAAATCGTCGAGCAGTTCGCGCATCAAGCGATGCTGAGTTCTGGCGTCGTCGATAAGCGCTTTTAAGAAATCTTCATTTTGAAGGATCGGATAAAGTAGCATCTCCTCCACGTAGCCGTGAACTTCGAGCTCACTCTTGATCCGCGCATAGGCGCGCTTTTTATCAGCGTAGCTATTAGCTTCGTCGAACAGCGCCGTGATGACGTTATGATCGCGCTTCAACAGTTCCAATGCGTTCATGATCTTTCCTCCGTTGGACGGATGCGGGGTCAGGACTGCGGCGTGCGCGCGCCGTTAAGCCGGCGCGCTTCGTTGTTGCGCTCGGCGGCGCGGTCGGAAGGCCGCGTGAGCAGCGAAGGTGCCAGCCGCGAGCGGCTCTCCCAGCCATTTTTCAAATCGTTGCCGGTCGGCAATGGATGGGGCAGGAATCGACTGACGCAGCCGAGCGTTTCAGACACCAGCGACGGAAGCACCCCATTGACCAAGCGTAGCAGGCGCGCCTGCGGGGTGAGAGTAATTTCGGCCTTGCCGTAGCGGCAGGCTTCGACAATCTGGCTGGCTGCGCGCGCGGACGCCATGGACAACGCCGGCGAAGCATTGGCGAGCGCAAAAAGCGCGAATTCTTTTTTGTGCTGCCCTTTGAAAGAAGCGTTCAAGTGAGAGCCGGTGCGCATCAGTCCGGGGCATACGGTGGTGACATAGATGCTGTCCTTGATAAGTTCCGCGCGTAAGCCTTCGGAGAGTCCCACCAGCGCAAACTTGCTCGCCGCATAAGGCAGTAGATGCGGCACGGCTACTTTGCCGCCGATCGACGCGATGTTGACGATGCGGCCGTTGCGGCGCGCTTTCATGCGCGGAATGATTTCCTGCATAAGATAAAGCGGGCCCCAAAAGTGCACGTTCATAGCGCTTTCGAAATCGCTTAGGTCCATGTTTTCGAGCGGGCCGACTTGAATCGTGCCGGCATTGTTTACCAATACATCGATATCGCGCACCTCGTCGAATATCGTCGCCAGGCTCCGGCGCACCTGGTGCGGATCGCGGATGTCGCAGACCTGCGGTAGAACCCGCGCTCCCAGCGCGCGCAGCTCTTCGGTGGTGCGGGTGAGCGCGCCCTCAACGCGCGCCAGAAGCACCAAGTTGGCGCCCTCCTCGGCAAACGCGCGTGCCAGCTCGAGTCCCAAACCGCGTGAGCCGCCGGAGATGAGCACGGTGGCGCCGGCGAAATTCATCCGTCGTCTTTGTTGCGTGCGATAGACGGCAGCGGCAGCCACGGCGCCGCCTAGGGCGAATTTGACGACCCACGGCAAACTCGACGGCGCGCGCCGCAGCGCGCTTGGAACGGCGGTAGTTCTCATTTCATACCTCCTTCTTAAGCGGGACAAGTATGTGCCGTTGTTTTTGAGTCTTTGTCCCGGATATCGGACGTTCTGCGCATTCAAAATCGTTTAAGCATGGCGGCGGCCAGCGGCGCGCGGGCGCGCTCGAAATCGGCCCACGGATCTCGCGGCGTGCGAACCCGATGCTCGGATGCGGTTTTAATATTGAATTTCTCGCGCGGATCGGTTTTCAGATCGTCCCAGCGAAGCGGCATCGACACGGTCGCGCCGGCGCTGGCGCGAGTCGAGTAAACACAAACGGCGCTCGCGGTTCTGGCGTTGCGCAGATAATCGATAAAAATTTTTCCTTTGCGTTTTGCTTTCGACATGGTCGCGGTATAGCGATCCGGCTCGTCCTCGACCAAGCTCTGGGCGACGGCATGAGTAAAATCCTTCACGAATTTCCAACCCTGTTTTGGCGCGAGCGGCACGACTACGTGCAGCCCCTTGCCGCCGGTGGTCTTAACAAAGGGAGTCAAGCCGAGGTTAGTGAGTCGCTTTCGAAGCTCCAACGCTGCGTCCTGCAACGGTCTCCACGGAAGCGCAGGATTGGGGTCGAGGTCGAATATGATCTGGTCTGGCCGCTCTATATTTTGAGCGCAGGCCTGCCAGGTATGAATTTCCAGTGCGCCCAATTGAACGAGGGCGATCAAGCCGGCGAGCGAATCGATGGCCAGATAAGACGATCCTGATTTTTTTTCCTTGACGTGAAGCGCATGGATCGCAGGATCGAGAGTCTCACGCGTGTGGCGCTGATAAAAGCAGGCTGTGCCCTGACCCTCCGGGCAGCGGAGCAATGTGAGCGGCCGGTCGCTCACGTGTGGCAGCATGCGCTCGGCAATCGCTTCGTAATAATGCGCGAGGTCGAGCTTGGTGATTTTCTGCTCGGGGTAAAGGACCCGGTCTGGATGAGTGAGGCGGACGCCGGCAATCTCGCCGTCCGCGTCGGGCTTCGGTCGCGCCGCCTCAGCAACCGGAGTTTCTTTCTCGCGCCGTATCTGCGCCGGTGGTTTATCCTCGCGCAGGCCTTTAAAAGACGGGTGACGGAGAATTTTGTCTTCGGTCCACCCGGTAAAGGCGACTTCGCAGACCAGTTTGGGTTTGATCCAGTGGACGCCCTTGCTCTGGCGGCGCGGCAGGTCTTCCGAAAAAAGCGATGCAGCGCTTTTGAGTTTGTCCATGCGCCCGTGCAGATCGCGCAGGCTGGTCTCGGTGAAGCCGGTGCCGACTCGGCCGGCGTAGCGGAGGTTTCCATTATCGTCATAGACTCCCAGCAACAATGCGCCGAAGCTCGAGCGAGAACCGGAGGGATCGGTAAAGCCGGCGATGACGAATTCTTGGCTCTGCACGCATTTGATCTTCAACCAATCGCGGCTTCGTCCGGGACGATACGGTTGGTCGCCGCGTTTCGAAACAATTCCCTCCACGCCTGAGGCGCATGCCTGTTGAAAAAGCTCACGACCTTGACCGATCGAATGCTCGCTGTGACGCACACCTTCGGGCGCGCCGGCGAGCAGTTTTTGCAGCATCTCCTTGCGTTGCAGCAGCGGTGTCGCGCGCAAATCAGCACCGTCGAGATAGAGCAGATCAAAAACGAAGTAAACCAGCTGAATCGATGCGTGTTCGCGCAGCGAGTTTTGTAGCAACTGAAAATCGCTGGTGCCGTTCTCACGGAGGGCCACGATTTCGCCGTCCAGAAACGCCTGGCGCGTCGCCAAGCGCTTGAGCGCATCGGCGCACCTCTTGAAACGTTCGGTCCAGTCGTGGGACTCGCGAGTCAGTAGTTGAACTCGGCCGTGCTCGATCCTCGCGAGAATGCGATAGCCGTCGTATTTGATTTCGTGCAGCCACTGATCGCCGCCGGGCACCTGGTCTACCAGGGTTGCGAGTTGGGGCGGATAAAAATCCGCCAGCTTGGTTTTACGACTGGTTTTCACGCGTGGCGGCGCTTTTTTTGCAATCGGCTTCGCCGTTTTCGACTTCGCAATACGACGCTGGCTGATCTCTTCGATAGTCAGTCCGGACTTGACGCTTGCGGGCTTGGCTTCTTCAATGTTTTCGGTGGCTGCTTTGTCGTCTCGCTCTTTGATCAGGAGCCAATTTTTGTCCGCCCCCTTGCTGTTCATGCGCACCAGGTTCCAGTTGCCCTGGAGTTTTTCCCCTCGAGGCGAAACTTGAGCCGGCCGCGGCGCAAGCCTTCCAGTGGATTTTTCTCCGGCCGCCAGGTGCCGCGATCCCAGACAATCACTTGGCCGGCGCCGTATTGACCCGCGGGGATGACACCTTCGAAATCACCGTAATCGACCGGATGATCTTCTACCTGCACGGCCAGTCGACGTTCCTTGGGGTCCATGCTTGGTCCCTTGGGCACGGCCCAACTCGCGAGAACGCCGCCCATCTCCAAACGAAAATCGTAGTGGAGCCGTCGCGCGGCGTGCTTCTGCACGACGAAGTAGAGAGACTTGCCTTTGCGGCCCGACTTTTTCCCGCGCGGCTCGGGAGTCGTGTGAAAATTGCGCTTGCGATGATATTTCTGCAGATCCATGCGCCCATTAACCGGCTTTGCGTTGCTTTGAGGTGCCGTGTTTTTCCGCCTCTTTTACGCTTTGGCGCAGCAGGTGCATGATGTCGATCACTTTGCCATGTTGCTGCGCGCGCGCCGCGGGTTTCGCCGCGCCGAGCGATTTGGTTTTGCCCGCCTCGACTTTTTCTTCGACGATTTTTAGAATGTCGCTGCGGTACTCGTCGCGGTATTTTTCCGGCTGCCATTGGCCCGCCATGCTCTCGACCAAACGCTCCGCCATCTTGATTTCCTGCGCCGAAATTCCGGCGCTTTTCGCGCCGCTCTTCGGCAAGTCCAAACTAGCCGGGTCGCGCAGTTCGTCATGAAAGCGCAGCAGATTTAAAACCAGCACGGCATCGTCGGGAAAAAGCGCCGCCAAGTGCTCGCGGGTGTGGATGACGACCCGGGCGATGCCGACCTTGCCGAGTTTCTTCAGTGTCTCGCGCAGCAGAGCATAGGCGCGTTGGCCGTTGCGCAGCGGTGCCAGGTAGTATGGTTTGTCGCAATAAATCGGGCTGATCTCGCTGGCTTCGACAAAGTCGGTAATTGCAATGCTCTGGGTAGCTTCGACGTTGGCGCGCGCAAAGTCGTCATCTGAGAGCGCCACATACTCGCCTTTTTTATAAAGATAGCCTTTGACGATGTCGTCCCAAGGAACTTCGCGGCCGGTGTTTTCGTTTACCCGTCGGTAGCGCACACGCGAAAAGTCGCGCTTGTCAAGCAACGCGAAATCAAGGCCGCCGGAAGTTTCCGCCGAGTGAAGCGCCACCGGAATATTGACCAAGCCGAAATCGATCGTGCCCTTCCAGATCGCGCGTCCGCCCCCGCGCTTCGGCGCCTTTTTACGCGCTCTTGACGGTCGTCGCGACTTGGAATTTTTTCGCGCCATGGCATTTACTCAGTCAGTGGGTGACAGGCTTCGGGTTGCGCGTTATGCAAGCCGTGCCGCTCCGGCGTCGAACTTTTGCCGCGCGCCCGCGCGACTCAGGGTTCGGCGCCGCGCGCGGCTTGCGTTTCCTGCGATCTCTGGGTCGGCGGGCCATAATTTAGCTCAATGCGGTCAGCGTTTGGGCTCGGCCGGCTCGGAAATTTCTTCGAGGGTTTCGCCAGTAAGGTCTCGGTCGCCTACATGCACCGCGATATCGCCCAGGCTCACAACACCGATGAGTTGTTTTTCCTGATTTAGGATGGGGAGCCGACGAATTTGACGCGCTTCCATCAAACTCACGGCTTCTTCGACTTCCTGATCTTCGAGGCAGTAGGCGATGTCGGTGGACATCACCTCGCTCACCTTAGTTTTGCTGGGATCACAGCCGCGCGCCGTCGCCCGGACTGTGATGTCGCGATCGGTGAGCATGCCCTTCAAGCGATCGCCGTCGCAGACCGGCATCAAGCCCACGTCGAGATCTTTCATTTTGGCCGCCGCTTCCTTCAATGTGGCGCCGGCGGCGACGACTTCGACGTTGCGAGTCATGATATCGCGCAATTCCATGGTTCTCTCCTTCCGGAAATGAAGGCTGGCTGTGCGCTTGGAGTCGCAACGGATGTGCCACGAAGTAATTGAGGCGCCGGGCGGCCAAGCAAGTGATCGTGCGCAGCAAAAAGCGCCCGATGGAGTTCGCCGCCTTCTTCTGGGATGTGAGTCTCGGTGTTTTTCATACAAATTGGCACGCGGCAGTTGGAAATTTTCCAACAATCAAGACGGCAACGCCGTGCTGGTAACGGGTTTCTATGGCATTTTGCTTGCTCACCCCCACTTGTTGGGAGGTGTTTATGCGTTCAATCAATCGTGGCATTTCTTTCTGTGCGTTGGGTTTGTTTTTCGCCGCCGGCTGCGAAAGCGTGGCGCTCATGCCGCGCCCGGATATCGATGACCGCACCGGCTACGACAGGGCCGTGCAACAGGATCGCTATGCGCGCGACCGCGAGGCGCCGCAGCAAGATCTCTACGCGCGTGACCGCGCGGCGGCACAGCAGGGTTTCTACATGCGGGATCGCGAGGCGAGACGCGGCGAGGTGGTCGGTACGGTGGAACGGGTGGACGATATTCGGCGCGATATCTCTTTGCGCACGGATGACCGGCGCAACGTGGTGGTGAAATACGATCCGCGCACGGTGGTGATCGATCGCGGCCGAGTGTTTTCGGTTGCGGATCTCCGGGGCGGCGAGCTCGTGCGTACAGAACCGACCCGCGGCGAGTACGTGGACGTGATCCACATCCTCGAGGCGAGCCGCTCGTAGTAAACGAGGTCAAATCTCGAACAGCAAGCGGGTCGGGTCTTCGACGAGATCTTTGATGCGCTTCAAAAAGGTGACCGCTTCGCGCCCGTCGATGATGCGGTGATCGTAGCTAAGCGCGACATACATCATCGAGCGAATCACCACCACGCCGCCGCGCGCGACGGGCCGCTCCTCGATGGCGTGAAGGCCGAGAATCGCGCTCTGCGGCGGATTGACGATGGGCGTGGAGAGCAGCGAGCCATAGACGCCGCCGTTGCTGATCGTGAAAGTCCCGCCCTGTAATTCCTCGGGCTTGAGTTTGTTTTCTTCGGCGCGGCGGGCGAAGTCGGCGATCGTCTTTTCGATGGCGGCGAAGCTCAGCGCCTCGGCGTCGCGCAGCACGGGCACGACCAAGCCTTTGCCGCCGCCAACGGCGATGCCGATATCGAAAAAATTGCGGTAGACGATGTTATCGCCGCGAATTTCCGCGTTTACCTCAGGCACAAGCTTGAGCGCGCCGACCGCTGCCTTGGCGAAGAACGACATAAAGCCGAGCTTGACGCCGTGTTTCTCGGTAAAGACGTCGCGGTATTTGCGGCGCAGCTCGATAACCGCCGTCATCTCGATCTCGTTGAAGGTCGTGAGCAGCGCCGCGCTTTGCTGCGCGTGCACCAGCCGCTCTGCAATCCGGCGGCGGAACTGGCTCATCGGCACGACGTCTTCGCGCCGTTCAGCGGCACGTGCCGGCGCGACGGGTTCCTTTTTTGGCCGCATCGACTGTAGTTTCTCGCGGCTGCTCTCGGGGGCCGCGGTTTTTACCTGGCGCACGGGCGCTTCTCGGCCAGGCTGCAACGAGTCGAGCATGCCCGCCTCTTCGCTTTTTGCCTCCGGGGCGCCGGTCGGTTGCTCGGTCGCTGGCTCCGCAACGCGGGTGGGCGTTTTGGCGCGAGGCGGTTGCGGTGCTTCTTCTTTAGTTTCGGTTTTCTCTTCTACTGGTGGAGGCGCCGCGCTCGGCTTTTGTGACTCGGCAGCGCGCGTCGACGGCGGGGCTTGCTCAGCCTGCGCGCTTCCGTCTTTGGCTTTCGCGTCGGCGGCACTTTCGTCGATGTAGGCGATCACTTCGTTGACCGATGCTGTATCGCCGGAGTTTTTGAGAATTTTCACCACGCGTCCCGCTTCCGGCGCGGGCACCTCGACGGTGGCTTTGTCGGTTTCGATGACGACGATATCCTCGTCGCGCTCCACCAGATCGCCCTCGTGCTTGAGCCATTCGCCGATGGATACTTCGGAGATCGATTCGCCCACTTCGGGTATTTTGATTGCAACCGACACGTTCATTCTCCCGCAGCGCGAGCGCGCTGCGCCAATGTCACTTCGGTGAGGGCGCCGAAGGCTTCATCGAGGAGCCGCTGCTGTTGCTCTTTATGCCGTGTGGCGGAGCCGGTCGCCGGGCTCGCGGCGGGAGGCCGCGCCACGGCGGAAATTTTCCGGCCGCCGATCGTTCGTTGGTTGAGGCGTAAATTCAAATACCACCAGGCGCCCATATTCTCCGGCTCTTCCTGAACCCAGAGGATCGGCGCGCCGCCCGAGTATTCGGCCAGAGTTTTCTGCAACAGTTTTTCCGGGAACGGATAGAGCTGTTCGAGACGCACGATAGCGACATCGGAGCGGTCGAGATCGCGGCGCCTGTGTTCGAGGTCGAAATAGATCTTGCCGCTGCACAGAAGAATGCGCTCCACCGATCGGCGTCGTTCCACATCGCCGATCACCGGCTGAAATATTCCTTCGCAGAAATGCTCCAGCGGCGAGACCGAATCGTGATGGCGCAGCAAGCTCTTGGGGGTCATCACGATCAGCGGCTTACGCCATTTGCGCAAAGCCTGGCGACGCAGGCTGTGAAAATACTGTGCCGGCGTGGTCGGATAGATCACTTGAATGTTGTCGCGCGCGCCCAGTTGCAGGAAGCGCTCGAGCCGCGCGCTCGAATGCTCGGGGCCCATGCCTTCGAAGCCGTGTGGCAGCAACATCACCAGGCCGCTCAGCCGGCGCCATTTCTCCTCGGCTGTGGTGATGAACTGGTCGATGATCACCTGCGCGGCGTTCGTGAAATCGCCGAACTGGGCCTCCCAGATCGTCAGGCCTTCGGGAAAATCGAGGCTGTAGCCGTACTCGAACCCAAGCACGCCGGCTTCGGACAACGGGCTGTTGTAAATTTCGAACGGCGCCTGATCCGGATCGACGTGCTGCAGCGGAATATACTGGGCATTGCTTCGATAGTCATGCAGCACGGCGTGGCGATGGCTGAAGGTGCCGCGGCCGCTGTCTTGGCCGCTCATGCGCACGCGCACGCCCTGGGTTAGAAGGCTCGCAAAAGCCAGCGATTCGGCCGCTGACCAGTCAAGCGGCGTTTCGCCGGCGGCCATCTTGTGCCGCGCTTCCATGGCACGAGCGAGTTTCGGATGCGGTTGCAAATCCTCCGGCATTCGCGTCTGTGCCTCGATCAGCCGCGCGGCGCGCTCTCTTTCGACGCCGGTCTGCACGTCGTTGAAGGGAGGCTCAAGACCGCCCTGATAATCCGCCCAGATGCCCTGCAGCTTTTCGCGCACGGGTTGCTGGGTCTCATCGCGCGCCGCGGCCAGCTCGCGCTCGAAACGCTCGGTCCGTTCCGCTTCCATCCGTGACGCTTCTTCACGGCTCACGCGCTGAACTGCGAGCAAGTTCTCGAGATAAATGTCCCGGATGTTTCTTCTTTTGCCGATCGCCTGGTACAGGCGCGGCTGCGTAAACGTCGGTTCGTCGCCTTCGTTATGGCCGAGGCGTCGATAGCAATAAAGATCGATCACCGCATCGCGCCGAAAGCGCGCGCGAAAGTCCAAGGCCAGGCGCACCACGTAAGCGACCGCTTCGGGATCATCACCATTGACGTGAAAAATCGGCACCTGGAGCATTTTCATCACGTCGGTGGCATAGGGAGTGGAGCGCGCCGCCGTGGGCGGGGTGGTGAAACCGATTTGATTGTTGACGACCACGTGCAGCCCGCCGCCCACCTCGTAGCCGTCCAGATGTGCGAGATTCAGACTTTCCTGAATGATGCCTTCTTACGACCGGCACGGGCGCGGTAATCGTGGCTGTGGCCGAGGTGATACTTCACGTCGCCGCTGCCGTCGGCGTGCGCCACCGAAGGATCGATGAACTCGCGAAAAATCTCTTTCGGCGGCTTGCCGAGAATGTTTGCAAGCACGTTCAACCGACCGCGGTGCGCCATCGCCAGAATGATTTCGTCGACGCCCTGATCGGCCGCCTTCTCGATGGCGAAATCGAGCAGCGGGATCAGGCTCTCGGCGCCCTCCAGGGAAAAACTTTTAGCGCCGAGAAATTTCTTGCGAATGAACTGCTCGAAGCATTGCGCGTCGATCAGCCGGCTC
>Ga0310810_10001330_pt1 | contig 25735 bp, 27 predicted proteins | sample NCmetagenome_FD_207641 | JGI IMG/M metagenome (GOLD analysis project Ga0310810, IMG submission 207641) | Soil microbial communities from experimental microcosm in Duke University, North Carolina, United States - NC | ecosystem: Engineered > Artificial ecosystem > Soil microcosm > Unclassified ...
CCTGCTTTGCGAAATTCAGGCCCTGACTGCGCCCTCTGGCTACGGCACGCCTCGGCGCGCCGTGGTGGGCTGGGACACTGGCCGCCTGTCCATGGTCCTCGCGGTGTTGGACGCGCGCGCGAGTTTGGGAATATCCGGCCAGGACGTCTATCTGAACGTCGCCGGAGGGCTTAAAATTGCCGAGCCGGCAGCGGATCTCGCGGTAGCCGCGGCACTGGTTTCATCCTTTTCCGGACGGCCGCTGCCAAAGGATTGCGTCGTATTCGGTGAGATTGCGCTTTCGGGCGGCGTGCGGCCAGCCTCGCATACGGAGGCTCGGCTGAAGGAATCCGCCAAACTGGGTTTCACGCGTGCCTTCGTACCGCCGGGCGGCAAGAGTCAGGGCGTATCGCTTGCGTGCGAAACGATCGCCGATGTCGGCGACCTCGTACGACTTGTGAGTGGCGTTCGCGTCTAAGCGATCCGTCTGGGAAAATGCTAAACTCTCTTAGGGGGAGTACCGAATCATGGGCGAACTGTCCTTTACCGGTATCGATGTTCTTGTCGTCGCGATTGTCCTCATCTCGGCCGGGGTGGCCATGTTCCGGGGGCTGGTGCAAGAGACCTTCGGCATTCTGGAATGGATAGGAGGCCTCTACATCGCGTTCCGCTTTTCGCCGGTGTTTCGGCCGGTGATCAGCGAGGTTGTCTCGCCGGTCTGGCTCCAGTGGGTCGTGGTGTTCGTCGGTACCTTTCTGTTGGTTTTCATACCGTTGTCGATCATGAGCCACCGGATTTCCGAGTTGGTCAAAAAGTCGGAAATCGGCCCGGTCGATAGGACGCTGGGCCTCGTCTTCGGGATTGCTCGCGGGCTGGTGATCGTCGGCCTTACCTATATCGCCTTCGGAGCCCTTGTTCCGGCCAAGGACCATCCCCAGACTCTCACCAAAGCGCGGCTGTTTCCGTTGATCCTCAGCACGAGCGACATCCTGCGCTCTTTGGGCCCGGGAAAGGATGGCGAACCCGATTCGGAACAACAGGCGGCCAAATCGGGCGAGCAGAGCGGCGACGTTCAGGCGGCCAAGACCTATGGCGCCGAGGACCGCGGCGCGCTAGACACTCTGTTCCAGGCAAATGGAGGCAGCAGCAGCGCGTCGCGATGACAGCACCGTTCGACGACAAGTTGCATGAGGAGTGTGGCGTTTTTGGCGTTTTCGCCCATGAGGACGCCGGTACACTGACGGCTCTGGGCCTGCATGCCCTACAGCACCGGGGCCAGGAGGCCGCAGGGATCGTCACCTTCGACGGCGCCCAGTTCATCTCGGAACGGCATGTTGGCCTGGTCGGCGATATTTTCGGCAAGCACGGCCATACCGAAAACTTGCGCGGTCGGAACGCCATCGGGCATGTGCGCTATTCCACCACCGGCGGCTCGATCGGACGCAACGTCCAGCCAATGTTCGCCGACTTGACGGGTGGCGGCCTCGCCATTGCGCACAACGGCAATCTCACTAATGCGCGGGCGCTCAGGCGCGATCTCGTCCGAGAAGGCGCGATCTTCCAGTCGACCTCGGACACCGAGGCGATCATCCATCTGGCCGCGCGCAGCCATTACGAGTTCGTGGTGGAAAAGCTGATCGATGCGCTGAAGCGCGTCGAAGGCGCCTATTCGCTGGTCGCACTTACGTCGAAGAAACTGATCGGCGTGCGCGACGCATATGGGGTGCGCCCGCTCGTTCTGGGGCGGCTGGACAGCGCATGGATCCTGGCCTCCGAAACCTGCGCGCTCGACATCATCGGCGCGGACTTCGTGCGCGACATCGATCCGGGCGAGATGGTCGTCATCACGGCGGAAGGGATCGAATCGCTGCGTCCGTTCCCGCCCAAGCCGCGCCGGTTCTGCATCTTCGAATATGTCTATTTCGCGCGGCCCGATTCGATGGTCGAGGGCAAGAGCGTGTACGACGTGCGGAAGCACATCGGCATGGAGCTGGCGCGCGAGGCACCCGCGGCCGCCGATATGGTGATCCCCATTCCTGACTCGGGTGTGCCGGCGGCCTTGGGTTATGCGGCCGCGTCGGGGCTGCCGTTCGAGCTCGGGATCATCCGCAACCATTATGTCGGCCGTACCTTCATCGAACCTTCGGACCGAATCCGCCATCTCGGCGTAAAGCTCAAGCACAACGCCAACCGCGAGAAACTCAGGGGCAAGCGCATCGTGCTGGTCGACGATTCCATCGTGCGCGGCACGACGTCGAAGAAGATCGTCGAGATGGTACGCGATGCCGGCGCGACTGAGGTGCATTTCCGCATCGCCAGCCCGCCCACGACGCATTCGTGCTTTTACGGTGTGGATACGCCCAACCGCGAGGACCTGCTCGCGCACAAGCTCGACCTCGAGGGCATGCGCGATTTCATCGACGCGGACTCGCTGGCGTTCGTTTCCATCGGCGGGCTTTACCGGGCGGTTGGCGAAGCCAGGCGCAATGGTGGGATTCCGCAATTTTGCGATGCGTGCTTCTCGGGCGACTACCCGATCGAGCCTACGGACGCCAGCGAATCGCGCCGCCAGCTTTCCCTGCTCGTGGAAGCAGTGTAGGCGCTTGCCGTCGCCATGACGTCGGCGCAGAAATCCTTTTCCGGCCGGCTTGTGTTGGTGACCGGAGCCTCGCGCGGCATCGGGCGAGCGGTCGCGCTCGCATTGGCGAAAGAAGGCGCACATGTGATCGCGCTCGCCCGCACCGTGGGCGGGCTCGAGGAATTGGACGACGAGATCCAGAAGGCCGGCGGCACGGCCACGCTTGTGCCCCTCGATCTGAAAGATTTCGCCGGGATCGATCGCATGGGGGCAGCGCTCTATCAGCGCTGGGGCAAACTCGACGCGCTGTTTGGCAACGCGGGCATCCTCGGGCCGCTCACGCCCATGACGCATCTGCAGCCCAAAGCCTGGGACGAGATCATGGCGATCAACCTGACGGCCAATTGGCGGCTGTTGCGCGCGCTCGATCCGCTTCTGCGCGGCTCCGACGCAGGCCGGGTGCTGATGGTCAGCTCGGCGGTGGCGCGGCTGAACCGCCCCTATTGGGGACCATACGCGATTAGCAAGGCGGCGTTGGAAATGTTGACCTTCACCTACGCCGCCGAATGCAGCGGCACCAACGTGAAAGCGAACGCGCTCAATCCGGGGCCGACGCGCACGAGCATGCGCGCACAGGCAATGCCCGGCGAAGATCCGATGACGTTGCCCACACCAGAGGAGCTGACACCGCTCATCCTCGAAATGCTGTCGCCGGCCTGCGAGAAAAACGCCGAACTGGTTACGTTTCGACGCTGATCATTCCGTATAAGGATTTTTTGTCGCGCGCAAGTTCAGGCGCACCGGCGTGCCCGGCATCCCGAACGCCGCGCGCATCGCGTTCACGAGATAGCGCAGATACGAATCTGGCAGCGCTTTGAGCTGATTGCCGAACAGCACGAACGTCGGTGGACGCGCTTTGGCCTGCGTCATGTAACGGATGCGCACGCGGCGTCCGCGAATTGCCGGAGGGGGGTGGCGCGACAGCGCCTCCTCGAGAAACCGGTTCACCGCCCCCGTCGAAACGCGCATGTTCCAGACGCGGTCGGCCTCGGTGACAGCTGGCATCAGACGGTCCACGCCTTCGCCTGTAAGTGCGGAGAGGCCGACGATGGCCCCGCCCGCCACTTGCGGCAGGAGGCGGTCGACGCGTTCGCGCAAATCCTTGAACGCGGCGTTACGGTCCTTCACCAAATCCCACTTGTTCACGGCAAAGACGAGGGCGCGGCCCTCGCGTGCAATCAGATCGGCAATGGCGAGGTCCTGCTTCTCCAAGGCGTCATGGGCGTCCATCACCAGGATCACGCAATCGGCAAAGCGCACGGCATTCAGCGTCGATCCGACGGAAAGCTTCTCGAGCTTCTCTTCGACCCGCGCCTTCCTCCGCAAGCCTGCGGTGTCGTGAAGAACGATGTCCCGCCCCTCATGCTGCCATTCGGCAAGAACCGCATCGCGCGTGATGCCGGCTTCCGGCCCGGTCAGCGAACGCTCTTCGCCGATCAGGCGGTTGAGAAGGCTCGATTTGCCGACATTGGGGCGACCAACGATTGCGAGCCGGAGCGGGCGGACTTCCGCCGCCGGTTCATCTACCGGCGCTTCGGATTCATCCGTGCCCGGAATATCTGGTGCGTAGACGGCGAGCGCATCGCGCAATTCGCCCAATCCGAGCCCGTGTTCCGCGGAAAGCGCGATCGGCTCGCCAAAGCCGAGTGCATAGGCTTCCGTCGCACCGGCATCGGCCGCGGTGCTTTCGCTCTTGTTGGCGGCAACGATCACCGGTTTGCCACCCTTCCTCAGCGCTTCGGCGACGATCTGGTCGCCCGCGGTCAAACCGGCGCGCGCATCAATGACGAACAGGCAAACGTCGGCGTCGCGTATCGCGGCTGTCGTCTGCACCGCCATGCGCGCGATCAGGCTTTCCGGCGCGCCCTTGTCGAAGCCCGCCGTATCGATCAGACGCAGACGCAAGCCACCGAGATTGCTCTCGGCGATGCTGCGATCGCGCGTGACGCCGGGCGTGTCGTCGACGATCGCAAGCCGCTTGCCCGCGAGCCGGTTGAAGAGCGTCGATTTGCCGACGTTAGGTCTGCCGACGATTGCGACGGTGAGGGGCATAGGAGGTCGGTTCCGTCGCGCTATTTAGGTTTGCCGTTCGACCGATGTGGTCTCACACCGGCCGTGGCGGCGGCAAATACGCCTTTGGTCAGGAACCGCTGCTCCTTATGCGATCCAGGGCCGGGCTTGTGCCTGGGACTGCCGGAAGCCGTGCCTTGGGGTTGGAATGCGGGCACGAGGTGATGCTTGCCGGATCCGATCAAGTCGCTGCGGCCCATTTTCTTCAAGGCTTCGCGCAGCACCGGCCAGTTGTCGGGGTCATGGTAGCGCAGGAACGCCTTGTGCAAGCGGCGCTGTTTGAGCCCCTTCACCGCCTCCACCTCTTCCGAGCCGCCACGCCGGACACCCTTCAAGGGGTTTTTCTGCGAGTGATACATCGCGGTCGCGAGCGCCATGGGCGAGGGGAGGAAGGTCTGCACTTGGTCGGCGCGATATTTGTTTTTTTTCAGCCACAGCGCGAGGTGAAGCATATCTTCATTGGTCGTGCCCGGGTGTGCCGCAATGAAGTAGGGGATCAGATAATACTGCTTGCCTGCTTCCTTCGCAGCCTTGTCGAACAACTCCCTGAAGTGCTCGTAGGCGCCGATCCCCGGCTTCATCATTTTCGAGAGCGGCCCGGCCTCGGTATGTTCCGGCGCCACCTTGAGATAGCCGCCGACGTGATGCGTGACCAATTCCTTCACATAGGCGGGGCTCCGCACCGCAAGGTCGTAGCGCACGCCAGACGCAACATGGACCTCCTTGATCCCGGGCACCTCCCGTACCTTGCGATAGAGGCCAATCAGCGCGTCATGAGACGTGTCGAGGTTTGGGCAAATCCCGGGATGCACGCATGACAGCCGCCGGCACTTGCGTTCGATCTCCGGATCCTTGCAGGCCATCCGATACATGTTAGCGGTAGGCCCGCCGATGTCGGAGATGACTCCGGTAAAACCCACGGTCCTGTCGCGAATGGTCTCGATCTCTCGCACCACCGAAGCTTCCGACCGGTTCTGAATGATACGGCCCTCATGCTCGGTGATGGAGCAGAAGGTGCAGCCGCCAAAGCAGCCGCGCATGATCGTGACGGAAAACTTGATCATCTCCCAAGCGGGAATTTTCGCCTTTCCATAAGACGGATGCGGGTTGCGGGCATAGGGAAGTTCGTAAATCGCGTCCATCTCCGCCGTCGTCAGCGGGATCGGCGGCGGCGTCACCCAAAGCTCGCGCCCGCTATGGCGCTGCACGAGGCCGCGCGCATTGCCCGGATTGCTTTCGCGATGAAGAATTCGCGACGCGCGGGCATAGGTTTCCGAATCGTCCTGCACCTGCTCGAAGGAGGGGAGCCGCACGACGGTGTGCGTGCCAGGCACCATCCGAGCTCCTTCATCGGCGCTTGCGATATCGTCGCCCGGAAGCTCGGTCCAACCCTCCGGCACTGCCGGTTTCATGACGGCAATGCCGCGAACATCATCGATTGTCGAAGCGCTGTGGCCGGTGGCCATGCGATGCGCCACCTCGACCACAGCGCGTTCCGCATTGCCGTAGAGCAGGATATCCGCCTTGGCATCGGCGAGGATGGAACGGCGCACCTTGTCGGACCAGTAATCGTAATGCGCGATGCGCCGCAGCGAGCTTTCGATGCCGCCAAGCACGATCGGCACATTCGGGTAGGCCTCGCGGCAGCGCTGCGCATACACGATCACCGAGCGGTCGGGTCTTTTGCCGCCCTCTCCGCCGGGCGTGTAGTTATCGTTGTGCCGCAGACGCCGGTCGGCGGTGTAGCGATTGACCATCGAGTCCATGTTGCCGCCGGTGATGCCGAAGAACAGATTCGGCTTGCCCAGAACTTTGAAGGGATCGGCACTGTGCCAGTCCGGCTGGGCAATGATCCCGACGCGAAATCCTTGCGCTTCCAAGAGGCGGCCGATAATCGCCATTCCGAAACTCGGATGGTCGACATAAGCGTCGCCCGTCACGATAACGATGTCGCAGCTGTCCCATCCGAGCGCGTCCATCTCCGCGCGCGACGTCGGCAGGAACTGTGCGGGAGCGATCCGGCCAGTCTGATATTTATCGTAAGAGAAAAGTGGCCTCGCTGTGTCCACGACAGCTTCAGCTAGCGCAGGCACGTGGCGACGGAGACCGGTCGGCATGGGAAGAGCCTGTCACAAAGCATCGCAATCGAAGCGGTGCGCCCGGACTACCTGAGCGCGACGAGCTGCGCCTCGTTGGTCAGCACATACATCATGCCGTTGGCCACCACGGGTGGAATGAAGGTGCCGTCGGGAATGGCTGTCTGGCCGAGCTTCTGTCCCGTGAACGGCGACAGCAGCGTCGCGCTGCCGTTCGAAGCCACGAGCACGAGGAAGTTAGAGACGAGCAGCGGGCCGGTCCACACGATCGGATCGCGCTTACCTGAGGGATCGCCAAATGCCGGCAATTGTTGCGTCCACCGGATGCGGCCGTCGCCCCGATTCATGCAGACCACTTGGCCGTCGGTAGAGACGATGAACACATATTCGCCTGCGACAAGTGGCGTCTGAATGCCCGAGATGTTGCGCGTCCAGGCGCGCGAGCCCGAGCGGAAGTTGATCGCGGCAAGCGTGCCTGAATGGGAAACGGCAAACACCATGTTGCGGTCGATGACGGGGCGGCCGGCGATGTCGTTGATGATGGTGAGCGACGTCACGTTGCCGGTGCGGCTCAGCGTGTCCGTCCACGAAGGAGTTCCGTTCTGCGCGCGCAGCGCGAACAGCTCGCCCGAGCTGTAGGGGACGACGACGGTATCGCCCGAAACGCCGACGCCGGCGCTGGACAGGATACCTGCGCTTTCCACCGTGCCGCGGTGATCCCACAACAAATGACCGTCGTTGGCGTCGAGCGCCTGGGTCTCGTTCTCTTGGGTGATGACATAGATGCGGCCGTCGACGACGACCGGCGCGGAATGCACCGGCACGACGGTGCTGACGGACCACAGCTGATTGCCGGTTTTGGCATCCAGCGCCGTCACGGCGCCGAAGCCTGTGGCGGCAAACAGTTTGCCGTTGTCGTAGGCCAAGCCTCCGCCGAACCCCTTGGCGGGATCGACTTCGTTGCTCGATCCGAAAATGTTGAACCAGGATGAGCTGCCAACTTGCCCGGTCGGCGCGAGACTCTTTTCCCACGCCGGCTTGCCGCTCAACGCATCGAAGGCGAACACGTGCGTCTGAGCGTCGAGTACATAGACGAGCCCACCCGCTACGATCGGCGGCGCCGTCAGCCGTGAATTGTCGTCCGTGCCCTTGCCGGCCGACACGCTCCAGACCTGCTCGAGCGGACCATCGGCCATGAGATTGCCCAACACATTGTCAGGCGTGCCGCCGGGCTGCGGCCAATCCTTGTTCTTCTTCGGGGGCGGCAGGTCCATTTTGACCGCCGCCAACATCGGATCGGACGAAAGCTGGGCTTCCGATTGGATGATCGAGATGCGCTCGCCCTGGATCTTCGTTTTCCTGTCGATGTTGAAGAGGTCTTCCACATCGCGGTAGACGCTGCAGCTGGCGAGAACGGAAGCACCGGCGAGAAGAACGAGAAGACGTACGCGATACGAGATCATTTCGGCGATGTCCCTTGTGCTGCGGCCGGGTTCCGCGCAGTTGCGGCCGGCGGAGTTACGGGCGGCGTAGCTGCGGCGGTTGCGGCAGTTCCTTCCGGATTGGCGCTCAGATATTCGGCGATGCCGGCGGCTCGTTGGCGAAGGCTGGGTGAGGCTTCGGGCTCCTGCGCGAGCTTCTGATACTCGGTAATGGCTTGCGCGCGGGCGCCCGCTTTCAAATCCACGTAGGCCAGCACCTCGCCGGCTGCGAAGCGCCAGGGGCTATCGGCAGGCGTGAGCGGCTGGAGCAGTTGCGTGATTTCCGTCTTAGGACTCGCGTCGGCCATGATCCACGCAAGGCGCAGACGCGCGGCGTTTGCGACCAACGGGTTGGATGCCGTCGTCAGTTCGCGCAGCAGGCTGACCGCCTCATCGCGCTTGTTCTGTGCGATGAGGGCGCCGGCAAGGTGCAGTTTCGACAGCGTGGCATAGCCCGCGGGCGCGTCTTTCGACAGCGCCGCGAAATCGGTCTCGGCTTTGACCATGTTGCCGCTTTCGGCAGCCTGTGAGGCCTCGCGATACCGCTCTGAAACCTTCTGGCGCTGCGAGAGATCGTAAGTCCTCCACGCCTGATAGCCGGCCACCGCGAGCACCAGCACGACGGCTGCGGCAATGATGACGTTGCCGTATTTCTTCCAGAGCTGTTCGTATCGCTCTCGGCGTACGTCTTCTTCGACTTCCTGGAAGATGTCGCTCACGCGGATGAATCCTTAAGCAATGGCCCGTCCCGACTTGGTCGAAGGATGCGGCCGAAAGCCCTGCGCTGGAGCGCAAGCCCGTTCCTCTGCCCCATGATTAGCGCGGGGAGGCCGCCCTGGCAAAGCCTATCTCAGGAGCCGCCGGCCGGGCGTTTGGCCGGTGTCCGCATGCTGTAGACATTCTCCTTGCCCGGAAAACGGCGGCTACGAACATCGGCGGCATAGGCCGTCACCGCGGCCTCGATGTCCGGCCCCAAATGGGCGTATTCACGCACAAAACGGGGCGGCCGCGGGTTAAGCCCAAGCATGTCCTCCATCACCAGAATTTGACCGTCGCACTCGGGCGACGCGCCGATGCCGATGGTGGGGATGGGAATGGTTCGCGTGATTTTGGCTGCAAGGGGCTCGGCCATGCCCTCCAGAACAACCGAAAAGGCGCCCGCCTCGGCAATCGCCTTGGCGTCAGCTTCCAGCGCCGGCCACTCGGATTCGTCGCGTCCTTGGGTGCGGAACCCGCCCATGACCTGCACCATCTGGGGCGTCAGCCCGATGTGAGCCATCACGGGGATGCCGCGCTCGGTGAGATAGCGAATGGTTAAGGCCATCCGCGCCCCGCCCTCGAGCTTCACCGCGGTGCAGCCCGTTTCCTTCATCGCGCGCGAGGCGTTGCGGAAGGCGATTTCGGGGCTTTCCTCGTAGGAGCCGAACGGCATGTCGACCACAACGAGAGCGCGCTTGCTCCCGCGCATCACCGCCTGGCAGTGCAGGATCATCAGTTCGAGCGTGACCCCGAGCGTCGTTTCCATCCCGTGCATGACCATGCCGAGCGAGTCGCCCACCAGCATCAGGTCGACATGGTTGTCGAGCAGACGCGCGGTGTGCGCGTGATAGCAGGTGAGACACACGACCGGTGTGCCGCCCTTGCGGGCACGGATTTGCGGCACGGTGATGCGGCCGGACTCAGTTTGTGCAGACATGGGCACCTCCCGGCGCGAGTTTAACACAAGCGCCAAACCACAGCATGTAACGCAATAAACCGGCCGGCACTGCTACTGCGCGCCGTCGGCGGCGTTGCGCGTTCCATCGGCCCGGAAAAAACTGATCGAATTGGCAAACCGGAGCGCCGCGGGACCGGCCGATGCGCCGGGCAGGTTGATGCCGCTGATCATGTACATCCGGCCGCGATGGAAAAACAAATTGACCGTGAGCCGGCTGCTGTCCGGACAATCGACGCCGGTCGCGCCCTTGAACCACGCTTGCGCCGCGGCATCCTGCCCCGGCTGGTCGGGAACGCGGCCCTTCTTGCAGTCGATCGTGATGAAGCGCCCGAACACCGCATCCTTGCCGGGCTCCACGCGGGAGGTGGAATTCCCCTTTATCTCGCCCAACAGGCTCAGGTTGAATTCCGCTTCCGTCATCAGGCTCGCGCCCTCGCCGGATTGCGCCTGCAAATCGGTCACGGATGCGATGAACAACGCGTTGTCCTGTTTCTGGGAGTAGATATGTACGGGAGCGGAAGTCACCAGCTGAGTCTTGTAGTTGCCGCCCGAGGAGACCGGCGGATTGGGAAATTCCACGACAAAACCCAGGTCCTTGTACGGATGCTCCGACCAGGCAGCGTCGGCTGCTCCGGCCCCCAAAATGGCCACCACGGCGACGATAGAAGAGATGGCGCGCAAGATTTCCTCCCGATGGTTTTGCCACACGCTTATTGCTAGGATAAACCATTCGAACTGTGAGGCCAATTGCGCCAGGGGAAACACCTATGAGAATGACATCCGGCATCGTTGTGGTTTTTGGAGCGGCGATCTATGTGGCGCCCGCGCTCGCCCATCACTCCTTCGCGATGTTCGATCACGAGAAGACGTCTACGATTAGCGGCACCGTGAAAGAATTCGAATGGACCAATCCGCACGCGTGGATTCATATCGTGGCCGCGGACGAAAAGGGCGCTCCCACCGACTGGTCCTTCGAGATGGGCTCCGTGGGGCAGGTCGCTGCGCAAGGCTGGAAATCCGACACCATCAAGCCTGGGGACAAGATCACGGTCACCATGCATCCGCTCAAGGATGGTTCGCATGGCGGCCAATATATGAGCGCGACGCTAGCCGATGGCCGCACCTTCAAGAACGCCGGCCCGCCGGCTAATAACAACAACGTGCCGCGGTAGCGCCACTCGCCAGGCGTAAGAAAAGCCCCGCTCTCGCCGGCGGGGCTTCTTATTCCATACTTGCGGAGAAGGCGACCAATATGACCGAAGCGGCCGATACGATGTCGGCGGCCTTACGCCTGCTGCACGGCAAGGGCCTGCGCTATTCCACCGTCATCGACATCGGCTGTGCCGACGGCCATTTCTTCTTGCAGCACTATTCGGAAGGCGAATTCGTCGGCGCCACCTGCGTCAACATCGATGCCAATCCGTTATACGAGACGTCCCTGCGCGCGATCAGGGACGTTCTCGGGGGCCACTACCTGATTGCGGCCGTTTCGGATCGGGAGGGCGAGACCGAATTGGTGACCTCCGTTCATCCCTATTGGGGATCACTGCGGCCCGAGGGCGATGTCTATTGGGAGCAGATCAACCGGCTCTCCGGCGGTAAGGTCAGTGTACGGACGGTAACGCTGGATGGGGTTGTTAACGCCTTGGGCCTGAAACCGCCGTTCCTGATCAAACTTGACGTGCAGGGAGGCGAGACCAGCGCGCTCAGCGGTGCGCACGATATGCTCAAGCAAACCGATGTCGTGATTTGCGAGACCGGACCGGAGGATTTCCGCAGCGTCGATCGCGTGATGGAGGAGGCGGGCCTGTCGTTGTTCGATCTCACCGAGCAGCGCCGGATCGCGGATCAGTCGCTGGGGTGGTTCTATCCCGTTTATCTGTCACGCCGGCTCGACCACATCCGGCGTCGTTCCTTCTGGGACGCGCGCTTCAACGAGGTTGTCGTCAACATGCAGAAGGAGCGGCGCCAGCACGTGCTCGCCTACACCAGCGACATGCTGGAGAAGATCAAGCTTAAGCAGAAATAAACCCGCTGGCGCTACTCGGCTTCGGCGTCTTCGGTCTTCGGACCGGCGCCCTCTTCGAACAAGGCCTCGGCGTTCGCCAGAGCCTCTTCCTCCTCGGTGCGTTCGGCCAGCACGTCTTCCCCGCGCGCCTGCCGTTCGGCTTCGTCTTCGGTGCGCGCCACGTTGATCGTCACGGGCACGCGCACTTCGGGATGCAGCACGACCGCGATTTCATGCAGGCCGATCGTCTTGATGGCACGATCGATCGGCACCTGCGTGCGCACGATCGAGAATCCGCCGGCGGTGATTGCGTCGGCGATGTCTCGCGGAGAAACGGAACCGTAGAGCTGGCCGCGATCACCCGCCTGGCGTAGCAGTACGAAGCTCTTGCCTTTCAGCTTGTTGCCGACCTGCTCGGCTTCCTTGCGCTGTTCGAGATTGCGCGCCTCGAGCTGCACGCGCTGCGTCTCGAAATAGCTGAGATTGGCTTTGGTTGCACGCAGAGCCTTCTTTTTCGGCAGCAGATAATTGCGCGCGAACCCGTCCTTGACCTTCACCACGTCGCCGATCTGGCCGAGCTTCTCGACGCGTTCCAGGAGCACAACTTGCATGGGTTTGTCTCCTTGCCGCCTATTTCACGACGTAGGGAATGAGCGCCATGAAGCGCGCCCGCTTGATGGCTTTGGACAGCTCGCGCTGCTTTTTGGCGCAGACCGCGGTGATGCGCGACGGCACGATCTTGCCGCGCTCGGAAATATAGCGCTGCAGCAGCTTGACGTCCTTGTAGTCGATCTTGGGCGCGTTCGCGCCCGAGAACGGGCAGGTCTTGCGGCGACGGAAAAACGGCCGGCGTGCGAGAGGCGGCTGAGTGCTCATCCCATGGCTCCTTCCATTTCAGGGGCGCCTTCTTCGCGTGGACGCCGTTCACGGTTCTCGTCGCGGCCTCCGGCTTCGCGCTCGCGTTTGCGGCTCGAATTCGACTGCTCGAAGGCTTCGACCCGAACGGTCAGGAAGCGCAGCACGTCTTCGTTGATCTTGAGCTGACGCTCGAGCTCCACGATGGCATTCGCCGGCGCATTGAGGTTGAGGAGCACGTAATGCCCCTTTCGGTTTTTCTTGATGCGATAAGCGAGCGTGCGCAGGCCCCAATATTCCTGCTTCTCAACCTTGCCGTTTTCGTTCTCGATGATCGTCTTGAGGTGGGTGGCAAGCGCATCCACCGCTTGCGCGCTGATATCCTGGCGCGCGATCAGCATGTGCTCGTAAAGAGCCATAAGCGTTCCTTCCGTTGGGTGCGGCGCAAGTCCAGGGGAAGGATCCGCTGGCCCCGCGTTGGTTCGCCAAGCGCCGGACCATCCGGCATAACCCGCTGATCAAAAATCAGAAGGCCTGGGCGACCGCACCCGGTCATGAGGGCGCGGGATATAGCCGAGTGGCCGGGTCTCGGCAACGGGCGAGCACCTTCAGCCAAACTTTTTGTAATGTCTGGGGAACCCGATTTTCAGGTTTGGCGAGTACGATAAACCTTGGAAACATTACAGCAAAGTCATCTGTAGGGAGGGGTTATGGCGGCGAGGCTAAAGACACCGGGACTTATGAAATTTGTCTTGGGCGGAGCGCTCTTGTTCGCGGGTTCAGCCCTTTCTGCCGCGCCGGCAGGAGCCGGCACGCCCTCCGAGCAGGAGAAAACGGCCGCTCTCAATCTGCAGAGCCTTCAGAACTCGGAAATCGTCAATGCGCCGGGCCTGGACCCCACTGCGCCCGATGCAAACCCAACGACGGACAGTATCAATCCAGGCGTACCGAATGCTGTGGGGACCGCTCGTGGCGGCGGCGCCCGCGCCAACGGTCTCAGCGCTGGTGGAGGAAAGATTGGCAAATCTCGTTCACGGGGGCCAAGAGGCGGCAGCAAGTCCGTCAAGGAGAGGAGTTCCGGCAAACGCCCCCGGGGCTGAGTTGTTGAGAATCGGCGCGCCGGCCACCGTGTAAGCCGTCTGTTGCGATAGGCTCCGGCCCTGTGGACGAGGACTGTCGTATTCCGGTGACCGGCGAGCGCGCCCAGCCCAAGAGACTGCCTTCCGACGGCCTCAACCCCACCTCGAGATGGGCGCTTGGTATTCGGCCGGGCCTTGGTTTCATACGCACTCGCCAGTCCGGTTCCAAGCTGGCCTTTTTCAACTTTTGTCAATCTGCAAGCCGGTTAGGGCGGCTCCGTGCGTTTCGTAATTGAAGCCGCACGGGGATACGAAGTTGCGCTGGTGGTCCGAATTTCAGCAACGCCTAAGTTCGCGTTTCTGCAGAAAGACTTGGGCGGAGAAGCATCCGCCGCGGCCCCGCTCACGCTTTGTGGCGCTGAAATGGGCTGGGGGTATTCTCGCCGGCACCGTCGTGACGTTGGTGCTTGTCCTGGCGCTGCTGGATTGGAATACGCTCCGCGGCCCGGTGAGCCAGTACCTGTCCGGCCGACTGCATCGCGAGGTGCGCATTGAGGGTCCTCTCAACGTCAAGCTTTTTTCATGGACCCCAACTGCGGAACTAAACGGACTTTTCATTGAGCAGCCGGATTGGGTGCGCGAAGGAACGCCTGCGCTGAAGGCGCGCTTCGCCGATGTGGAAAAGTTGACGGTCTCGATCGATCTCAAGCGCCTCTTATCGTGGCGTGTGGTCTTGCCCCAGGTGAGCGTCACTTCCCCACGCATGAGCCTGTTTCGCGACCAAACCGGCCGTGCCAATTGGGATATCGATGAGACGAGTACCAAGCCTTTTCATTTGCCCCCCATTCGCCACTTCGTGATCACAGACGGCCAGATCGATCTGGCGGACGCGAAGCGCAAACTTCTGTTCACCGGCACGGTTTCCTCGGAAGAGCGCGACACGGCGGCGGGCGCGCAATTTTTCGGACTGACCGGGAAAGGCTCGCTCAACCGGGCGCCGTTTTCGCTGCAGGTGAAGGGCGATCCGCTGCTGAACATCGATCCCGACCAGGCCTACGATTTTGACGGCCATGTCAGCTCAGGGTCGAGCCGCATCGATGCGAAAGGTTCGCTCAGCAAACCATTCGACCTTGGTGCGTTCAACGTCGATGCCACGTTTGCCGGCCAGGATATGGCTTCGCTTTACTATTTGACCGGCCTCGCGCTGCCCAACACGCCGCCATACCGGCTCTCCGGCAAGCTGGTGCGTGATGGCGATACGTATCGCTTCACCAATTTCGGGGGCAAAGTAGGCGACAGCGATCTACACGGCGAACTCACGGTCGATGCATCGGGCGACAAGCCCTATCTGAAAGCCGATCTCGCCTCGAAGAAGCTCGACTTTGACGATCTGGGACCGCTGATCGGTGCGCATCCGGCAACGGGCGCAGGCGAAACCGCATCGCCGGAGCAGAAAGCCCAGGCGGCTCAGAGCCAAGCCATCGCGCGTGTCCTGCCCGACGCACCGCTCCATGTCGAGCGGCTGCGCCAGATGGATGCAGACGTGCACTATCGCGCGGATCAGGTGGTGTCGCGCGATTTTCCGCTCCGCATAGCGGAGACGCGCTTGTCGCTAAAGAATGGCGTCCTGAAACTGACGCCGGTGTCGTTCACGTTCTCGCGCGGAATGCTCAACGGCGATGTCCAAATCGATGCGCGAAAGGACGTCCCGGTCAGCGACATCGACGTCCGCCTCACCGGGCTGCGCCTCGACCAGTTCATGCCTTCCGCCGGCGGGCCGCCGGCGCTTGAAGGCGAGGCACTCGCGCGCGCCAAACTGCACGGCAGCGGCAACTCGATACACAAGGCGGCATCCACGGCGGACGGAACGCTCAGTCTTGTGGTACCGCGTGGCGCCGTGCGGCAGGCCTTCGCCGAATTGCTCGGCATCAACGTCGCCAGCGCGCTCGGTTTGTTGCTCACCAACGACAAATCGCAAACCGATGTGCGCTGCGCGGTCGCGAATTTCTCCGCCAAGAACGGAACGATGCGGCTAGATCAGTTCGTTTTCGACACCGACGTGGTCACCGCGAGCGGCGAAGGAACGGTGGATTTCAAGAACGAACGCGTCGATCTGGCGATTACCGGCCATCCCAAGAAGCCGCAGCTTGTTCGAGTGCGTGCGCCCATCACCATTACCGGCCCACTGATGCGGCCGGTGATTGGAGTTCAGGCGGGAAGCGCAATCGTGCAGGGGGGGCTTGCGGCAGGCCTTGCCGCCGTGCTCTCGCCGCTTGCGGCCATCCTGCCATTCGTCGACCCGGGCCTGGGCAAGGATGCCGACTGTGGCGCGCTTCTCGCGCAAGCCAAAGCGCACGGGGCCCCCGTGGTACAGCGGCAGGCCGCTCGGTAGACGCAACACAACCGCACCAGAAAGCCAAGGGCACGCCAGAAAGCCAAAGGGCGCTGCTGCTGCAGCGCCCCTGGATTTACGGCTCTGGAGCTTCTCTCTCAGAACCGACCGGCCCGGCGGGCGGGCCCGTCTCTAAGACCTATCCTCATCGAGGAAGGCCGTAATTAACATCCGCCTTCGCGGCGGATTCGTCAATATTATTCGGGAAAATGTGATCGTCGCTTGCGCTGAAAAATCGCGTGCAGACGCGATTCGACGCTACCTCGCACGCAGTGCCATGAGCTTCGTATCATCGCGAAGTTGTTGGGCAATCTCGTTCAAGCGCCCCGCGAAATGGCCGCACAGTTTCGGATTTTTCGTAACCGCGGCCGCGATGGAGTCGAGCTCGTCGGCGAGCCCTTCATAATAGCTCAGGGGCGGCAAGGTGACGGCAAACGACATCAGGGGTCTCCAGAGGGCCCGCGCATAGGGACGCACGCAAGCGAGTAAGTCACGGTTTCATCAAAATTTGGTTTCTTTCCGACGCGACTACGCGGGCGCTACGCTTTTCCTTTCACGCCCCTAAGGGGCTGCATCTTCCTCTTCGAAAAAGAAACGCACGGACTCGGCAAATTGCGCAAAGAAGGCAAACAGGTTCCACGAAATCGCGAGCATGACCAACCCGCCCTGTGGCTCGAACGGCCAGCCCGCTGCGTTACAGAGAAGTCCTAGGTTGATCAGCAGACCCAGCGCAATATGTATTTTTACGCGGTTGTCGATCGGCCGGTCGGTGGCTGCCTTCCATTGTTTCGGTGCGAGCAGGATCAGAAAAATCGACTGCACGGCGATGATCGCGCTCGCCAGTTGCCACGTCATGCGCTCGGAAAAACCCAATCCAAACAGCAGCGGAGACAACATGGCGTTGACCGCAGTGACCATGCCCGACTGTACATAGGAACGCGCAACCCACAGGTGAAACTTCGACATTCCGCTGCCGCGCATTTCGCGCAGCGTCATCAGCAGAGCCGAGAACCCGGCAAAGGTGATTCCCACCTGCGCCAATGTGTAGAAATAGCCTGCACCTGGCAGTTCCATTCGTGCCCCCCCTCTTGCTCTGTACATCTTGCGCTTGTGCAGCGCGCCATTTAAGGGGGCATCGACGGAGGAACACGTGCGAGCATTCATATTCCCCGGCCAGGGCAGCCAGGCGGTTGGCATGGGCAAGGCAGTTGCGGCGGCGTTTGCGGCTGCGCGCGAGGTATTCGAAGAGGTGGATGAGGTGCTCGGCCAGCGCCTGTCGCGGCTGATGTGGGAGGGGCCGGATTCGGAGCTCGTGCTGACCGAAAACGCCCAGCCGGCCATCATGGCGGTGTCGATGGCGATTGTGCGGACGCTGCAAAAGGAAGCCGGACTCGATTTCGGCCGGCATGCCCGGCTCGTCGCGGGCCACTCGCTGGGCGAGTATTCCGCGCTGTGCGCCGCGCGGGCATTCAGCCTTGCCGATACGGCTCGATTGGTCCGTTTGCGCGGTCAAGCCATGCAGGCCGCCGTTCCGGTCGGTGAGGGCGCCATGAGCGCGCTGATCGGTATCGAAATCGACGGCGCCGAGGCGGCGGTAAAGGAAGCGGCGGATGCAGGCGTGGTGGTTGTGGCCAACGACAATGCGCCTGGCCAGATCGTCATCTCGGGTGCCAAAGCCGCCGTCGAAAAAGCCGGCGAGATTGCTAAGACCAAAGGTGCCAAACGGATCATAGCGCTGAACGTCAGCACACCGAATCACTCGCCTATGCTAAAACCGGCTGGCGAGCGCATGCGTGAAGCGCTGGCCGGCGTGACCATTCGGCCGCCGACTGTTCCAGTCGTCGCCAACGTCACGGCTACCGAAATTGCCGAGCCGGATCGCATCCGCGAGCTGCTCGCCGAGCAGGTCACCGCGCGCGTGCGCTGGCGCGAGAGTGTCGTCTCCTTTCGTAGTCTCGGCGTCGCGATGACCGTCGAGTGCGGCGGCAACAAAGTGCTGACCGGCATGGTGAAGCGAATCGATAAGGAACTCGAAACGGTCAGTCTCGACAGCCCTGCCGATATCGAAGCGTTTGCGAAAACCCTATAGGTGATGCCGATGTTCGATCTGTCCCACAAAGTCGCTCTCGTCACCGGCGCATCGGGTGGTATTGGTGGCGCGATTGCCAAGGCACTGCACGCGCAAGGCGCACGCGTTGTGCTGTCCGGCACCCGCGCCGAAGCGCTCAACGCGCTCAGCAGCGAATTGGGCGAACGCGCCATCGTCGCGCCGTGCAATCTCGCCGTCGCAGCGGAAGTCGACGAACTGATGAAGAAGGCCGAAGCCGCAGCGGGCGCATCCGTGGACATTCTCGTCAACAACGCGGGCATCACGCGCGACAATCTTTTCATGCGCATGAAGGACGAGGAATGGGATCAGGTGATCGCGGTGAACCTGACTGCGGCTTTCCGGCTCTCGCGCGCGTCGCTGCGCAATATGATGAAGAAGCGCTGGGGCCGAATCATCACGATCACATCGATCGTCGGTGTCACCGGCAATCCGGGACAGGGCAATTACGCCGCCGCCAAAGCGGGCCTCATCGGAATGACCAAGGCGCTCGCCGCCGAGGTTGCGAGCCGCAACATCACGGTCAATTGCGTGGCGCCCGGATTTATCGCCACGGCCATGACGGAGGCGCTGACGGCGGAGCAGAAAACCGCGATTCTGACCCGCGTTCCCGCCGGAAAACTCGGCGATGTCCGCGACGTGGCGGGTGCTGTGGTCTATCTCGCCAGCGAGGAGGCGGCATACGTGACGGGGCAGACGCTGCACGTCAACGGCGGCATGGCGATGATCTAAAGCGTTGGTCTAAAAAGAACATTTCCATTATTGGCGAGACGTAAAAGTTTGTGATACCAAGCGCGACCTTTCAGCCACGGCTTTTGGCCGCGGTTGGGCTTGCCGCCCGCTCGCGAAACTCGTGGTAAGACAATCAACAGAGATGAAGAGGCTAAGAAGAAATGAGCGATGTCGCTGAGCGCGTGAAGAAGATCGTGGTTGAACACCTGAACGTGGACGGGGAAAAGGTGACCGACGGTGCGAGCTTCATCGAGGATTTGGGCGCTGACAGTCTCGACACGGTTGAACTCGTGATGGCATTCGAAGAAGAATTCGGAATCGAAATTCCCGACGATGCAGCCGAATCGATCGTCACGGTCGGCGATGCGGTGAAATTCATTGAAAAGGCCCAGAGCTAAAGCGCTCGTGAAAATCCGGCACCCGTTGTGGCCCTCCTACGCATGAGCGGGATGCGCCGCGTTGTCATCACGGGATTGGGTTTGGTGACGCCTCTGGCCTGCGGGGTTGAGGCGAGCTGGTCGCGTTTGCTAGCAGGCAAATCGGGTGCCAGGCCGATCACGCGGTTCAAGGTAGACGATCTGCCGGCGCGCATCGCCTGCGATGTGCCGCGCGGCGACGGCTCGGACGACACTTTCAATCCCGACCAGTGGGTCGATCCGAAAGAGCAACGCCGGATCGACGACTTCATTCTGTACGGGATTACGGCGGCGCAGCAGGCGGTCACCGATTCGGGCTACGAGCCCAAGACCGAAGAGGAGCGGGAGCGCGCGGGTGTGCTCATCGGGTCGGGCATCGGCGGGCTCGACGGCATCGAGCAGGCCTCGATCCTCGTTCACGAAAAGGGGCCGCGGCGGCTCTCGCCGTTCTTCATCCCTGGCCGCTTGATCAATCTCGGCTCGGGCTATGTCTCCATTCGCTTCGGCTACAAGGGACCGAATCATTCGGTAGTAACGGCCTGCTCGACGGGCGCGCATGCGATCGGCGACGCTGCTCGGTTGATTGCACTCGATGACGCCGACGTCATGCTGGCGGGCGGGGCGGAATCGGCGATCTGCCGGATCGGGATGGCGGGGTTCGTCGCCTGCCGGGCGCTTTCGACCGGGTTCAACGACACGCCCGAAAAGGCCTCGCGCCCCTATGACAAGGACCGCGACGGTTTCGTCATGGGAGCGGGCGCGGGTGTCGTCATGCTCGAGGAATACGAGCACGCCAAAGCGCGCGGTGCCAAGATTTACGCCGAGGTGAAAGGCTATGGCCTTTCCGGCGATGCGCATCACATCACGGCGCCAGCTGAAGACGGCAATGGCGGGTTCCGATCCATGAGGATGGCGCTGAACCGCGCCGGAATGGACCCGGCGGACATCGACTACATCAACGCGCACGGCACCTCGACGCCTCTTGGCGACGAAATCGAGTTGCGAGCGGTCGAGAGGCTGTTCGGCAATTCGGCCGGGAAAGTCGCAATGTCTTCGACCAAGTCGTCCATCGGACATCTGTTGGGCGCCGCAGGCGCGGTCGAGGCGATCTTCTGTGCACTGGCGATGCGGGACCAGGTTGCTCCGCCCACGCTCAATCTCGACAATCCTTCGGTCGCGACGCAAATCGATCTTGTTCCCTACACCCCTAGGAAAATGCCAATCTCGGCGGCGCTGTCGAACTCGTTCGGTTTCGGCGGCACAAATGCGTCGCTGGTTCTGACGGCAGCCGCCTAAGAACCGGCTTCTCGTCAGTCGCGAGGCATTATGCGGGTCCTTCTTTCCCTGCTCGTCATCATTGTCGTTGGGTCGGCCGCTGTGCTCGGAGCAGCTTGGTGGGAAGACCGCTATTTCGCGCAGACGGGGTCTGCAAGCTCCGAGAAGACGGTTGTCGTGACGCCCGGCAGCGGGCTGCGCGCGATCGCCGGCGCATTGCAACAGGCGGGCGTCGTCGACAATGCCCTGCTATTTCGCGTCGGCGTCATGCGGCGGGGCAAGACCGCTCAACTCAAAGCCGGCGAATACGCCTTTCCCCCGCATGCCAGCGAGGCGCAGGTGATGGACATGCTGGTCTCTCGCAAAGTGATCGAGCATCGCATCACCGTCGCAGAGGGTCTGACTTCGGAAGCCGCTGTCGCTCTGGTGACGGCCGATCCGGTGCTGGCTGGTCCCGTTACGGTCACACCGGAAGGCAGTCTTCTGCCAGAGACCTATCTGTTCGAGCGCGGCACAACGCGCGCGGAGATTCTGGACCGCATGCACAAGGCGCAGGAGACGCTGCTCGTGCAGGAATGGGCCAAACGGAAGGAAGGACTTCCGTTCATGACGCCGCAGGATGCACTCAAGCTCGCTTCGATCGTGGAGAAGGAAACGGGCATCGCGTCGGAACGGCCGCGCATCGCGGCGGTGTTCATCAATCGGATCAACAAAGGGATGAAGCTGGAATCCGACCCCACGATCATCTACGGGCTGAGCCGCGGGGTGCCGCTCGGCCATCCGCTGCGCCAGAGCGAGCTGGCGACGCCCAATCCCTACAGCACCTACCAGATCGAGGGCCTGCCTCCGACGCCGATCTGCAATCCCGGGCGCGATGCCATTCTCGCGGTACTTCACCCGGCGGACGCGGATGACCTCTATTTCGTCGCCGACGGAACCGGCGGACATGTCTTTGCCAGTTCTCTGGCGGAGCACCAGAAAAATGTAGCCCGCTGGCGCCGGCTGCAAACAACCCCTCCCGCAGCACCGGCGGGCCCCTAAGGGCGAGTCCCGCCTTGCGCGCACCCAGGGGTTCGTGCGGTGATCACGGCTTCGCGATTCCGAGGACCACGCTCTTTGCCTCTCGTCAGCATGACCGGATTTGCCGATGCGCGCGGCACGCATGGGGGCTTGCGCTGGCGTTGGGAAGCCAAAAGCGTCAACGGTCGGGGGCTCGATCTGCGCTTCCGGACCCCGATCGGCTACGAGAGCCTCGAAGTAGGCGCGCGCACGCTTGCCTCGGAGCGCTTCAAGCGCGGCTCGCTGCAGGTCGTCCTTACGGTAGCCGCGGAGGAGAGCGGGCGAGGCTTTCGCATCGACGCGGCAGCACTCGCTGACGCGGTGCGGATCGCCAAACGCGTCGCGGAAGAGACCGGGCTCGCGCCGGCGCGCGTCGACGGCATTCTCGGGCTCCGGGGCGTGGTCGTCCAGGAGGACAGTGCGGCCCTCGACGATGAGGCGCGTATGAAACGCGATGCGGTGCTGCTCGAAACGCTGGCCGATGCGTTCGATCACCTCAAGCGGGCGCGCGCCAACGAGGGTGCGAAGCTTGAGGCGATTCTGCTGAAACAGATCGGCGAGATCGAACGATTGACCGCTGAGGCGGGTGCGCTTGCCGACCGCCAGCCGCTCGTGCTGCGCGAGCGCATGATGGCGCAGGTGAAAGAGCTGCTGGCGCCGGGCTCGAACCTGTCTGAAGAACGGATCGCGCAGGAAGTCGCAATGCTCGCCGCCCGCGCCGACTTGCGCGAGGAGTTGGACCGGCTCTCGGCACATTGCCACGAAGCGCGAGCGCTGATCGGCGGCTCGGAGCCGGCGGGCCGCAAGCTCGATTTCCTCGCCCAGGAATTCAATCGCGAAGCAAACACCTTGTGCTCGAAATCCTCCGACATCCAACTCACCCATGTCGGGCTCGCGCTCAAAGCGGTAATCGACCAGTTTCGTGAGCAAGTACAGAACGTCGAATAGGATGTACGAATGAGCGTGGCGATTGCGCGGCGCGGATTGATGCTGGTTCTCTCCTCGCCATCGGGCGCCGGCAAATCGACATTGTCGCGACGGCTGCTCAAAAGCGATCCCAATATCTCGATGTCGATATCGGTCACGACGCGCGCCAAGCGCAAAAACGAGATCGACGGGCAAGATTATATTTTTATGAGTCCGGAACGGTTCGAGGAAATGGTCGGCGAGGACGCGTTTCTGGAACATGCGACCGTGTTCGGGAACCGATACGGAACCCCGAAACAACCCGTGTACGAGATGCTGGGACGGGGGCGCGACGTCCTGTTCGACATCGATTGGCAGGGGGCTCAGCAACTGGCCCAAAAAGCAAAGGATGATTTGGTTAAGGTCTTCATTCTGCCGCCGTCGCGAGCGGAACTCGAGAGGCGCCTCAGGGAAAGAGCTGAGGACCCCCCGGAAATTGTTGCTCGCCGCATGGCCGCTGCGAGTAATGAAATTAGCCGCTGGGCCGAATATGATTATGTGATCGTCAATGACATGGCCGAAAGGGCACTGGAGCAGCTGGAAGCCATCGTTGCCGCTGAACGTTTAAACCGCCAAAGGCAGACTGGGCTGGTCGAGTTCGTGCGGCAGCTTACGGAAGATTGAGAGAGGAGATCTGCAATGGCGCGGCGGAATTGGCTTCTCATGCTCAGTGTGCTGACATTCTCCGCCCTATTGCAGATCGCTTCTCCCGCCGGTGCCCTCGAGCAATATGACTGCGCCGGCACGCCCTCCAAAGCGGTCATCAATTTGCCGCTTCCCTTGAGCAAATGGGGCACCATCGCGTGCACGCCGTTTGGCCATGTGCTGACGAGCCATGACGGATGGATATGGCTGATGCCGGACGGCTCGAATAGCGTATTCATTCCCTCGCAGCTCGTGGACAGCAAGCCTGAAACCATGGGCAACAATTCCTATTTCACCAAGATCGAAGTGGCGCAGGTGAAAGGCGAGGAATCCGATGACGCCTACACCACGTTCCACGTCGGATTCGACGAGAAGGAGATCAAGCCGGACGTTTACCGCGTCGACTTGACCTCGGTCTCCGGCAAGACGATGCGCATGTTCTTTTTCGACTACGACACCTATGCCTGGGGCATGACTTGTCCCGATAACAAATGCCAGACTGATACGCGTTTCATGGTCCTTGACAAGAACCACAGGCCAGAGCCGCGCAAACCGCCGATTTAATCGCGGCGTGCTTTCTTAGTCCCACAGTTTCGATATGCCCGGGCGAGGGCGCAAAAGGCCGCGATGTCCAGATCTTCGGGCCGTGCCGTTCCCGCTATGCCTGCTGCATCGAGCAAAATATCCGCACTTGTCGTGAGTGACTTCAGGCTGGCGCGCAGCATCTTGCGGCGCTGTCCGAATGCCGCGGCCGTAACTTTCTCCAAATCCGCAAGCTCGGCAGGACAGCGCGGTTCGGATAGCGGACGGATATGCAACACCGCCGAGGTGACACTCGGCGGCGGAACGAAGGCCTGACGCGAGACATCGAACAAAACGCGCGCGGTGGTGCGCCATGCCGCGAGCACGGACAGACGGCCGTACGCCTCTTCGCCGGGTTTGGCGCAAACGCGTTCGGCCACTTCCTTCTGGAACATCAGAGTCAAACTGGACCACCACGGCCGCCAGTCTACGCTTAGCCACTTCACCAGAAGCGCCGTGCCGACATTGAAGGGAAGATTTGCGACCACGGGAACGGGGAGCGGCACGTGCAGCTTCCGGAAGAGCGAGATTTCTTCGACCTCGAGGGCGTCGGCCTCGACGATGTCGAGGCGGCCTGGCCTTGCTTCGGATATTTCCGACAGCGCCGGTATGGCGCGCGGGTCTCGCTCGACCGCGACGACGCGAGCCGCGCCCTCTGCGAGCAGCGCGCGCGTCAATCCGCCGGGGCCAGGTCCGACTTCATAAACAACAGCGCCGGCAACACCGGCTTCGCGCGCGATGCGCCGCGTTAAATTGAGATCGAAGATGAAATTCTGCCCCAGTCCTTTGCGGGGGCTCAAACCATGTGCCGAGATTACCTCGCGCAGCGGCGGCAGGCCGTCACCGGAATCACTTTTCACAGGCTCCGCCTGTCCGCGATTTCCGCCGCCATACGGATCGCCGCGATCATGCTCGCTTCATTGGCAATGCCTCGCCCCGCAATCCCGAGCGCGGTGCCGTGATCGGGCGAGGTACGCACGATGGGAAGGCCGAGCGTGATGTTGACGCCCGTCCAGAAGGCCAGCGTCTTGATCGGAATCAGCGCCTGATCGTGATACATGCACAGCGCCGCATCGTAATTGCGGCGCGCTTCGTCGTGAAAGAGCGTATCGGCGGAAAGCGGACCGATTACCGTGTGGCCCCGTGCGCGCAACGATGCCGCAGCCGGCACAATAATCTCCAAATCTTCGCGTCCCATCGTGCCATCCTCACCTGCGTGCGGATTGAGGCCAGCGATCGCAAGGCGCGGATGATCGCATCCGAAATCGCGCGCGAGCGCGTCGAGAACGAGCGCGCCGGTTGCGGCGATGGCTTCGGCGTCGAGCGCGCGGAAAACGTCTCTTAGCGCGATGTGAACCGTGAACGGCACGACGCGCAGGGGTGGGCTCGCATCCGACGATGCGAGCATCATCACCGCGCGTGCTCTCCCCGTGAGCGCCGCGAGAAATTCCGTGTGGCCGGGAAAACCGAACCCGGCTTCAGTCAGGACAGATTTATGGATGGGGGCGGTGACGAGGGCCGCGGCTGTTCCGTCGAGACACGCGCTGACGCCCTTCTCGATTGCAGATGTAACCGCGCCGGCATTCGCGGCGGAAGGTTTGCCCGGCGAGACATCGACCGTGTGGCCCGTTTCGACGA
>Ga0310810_10001331_pt1 | contig 25723 bp, 19 predicted proteins | sample NCmetagenome_FD_207641 | JGI IMG/M metagenome (GOLD analysis project Ga0310810, IMG submission 207641) | Soil microbial communities from experimental microcosm in Duke University, North Carolina, United States - NC | ecosystem: Engineered > Artificial ecosystem > Soil microcosm > Unclassified ...
CCGCCGACATGCTCAGCCTCGGCAGCGAGATGGAGCTCGAACAAGCAATCGGCAAGTTGATGCACGGCGCCGCGCGAGCGGTGGGCGGTTCGATTCCACCCGAAGTGGGAGCGGCGCTGGGTAACGCTATCAAGGCGGCCGCGCAGCAGGCGGCTCCAGGCAGCGGCACGCCCGCCGCGGCGTCGGGTGAGTTGTTCGGCATCGAGCCCGAAGGCCTGAGCGGCGAGGACCAGGAGTTCGAAGTGATGCGGCGCTTCGTTCGCTGGGCCGGTGCCGCCGCCGGTCGGGCCGCGCGAGCCCCTCGCGGAATCAATCCGCGCGCCATCGTGCGTTCGTCGCTCCTGTCAGCCGCCCGGCGCTGGGCACCCGGACTGCTCCGCCAGTGGAACCGCGGATACCGCAACCAGGGATGGCAGCGACGGCGATGGCTTCATCAGCGGCGTCGCTGGGGCAACCGCGGATCTGGATACGGTGGTTACGGATACCCCTCTCCGTATCAGCAGCCATATCAGCAGCCGTATCAACCGCCTTATCCCGGCGCGCCGGGATTCCCAGGCGCACAACAGCAGCAACCACCATTCGATCCGAATGCCGCCGCTGGCGGATTTGGCGGCGCGCAGGACGCCTCTGGCGGAATGACACAGGGCATGCCGGATTCAGGCGGGGCTGATTTCGGATCGGGATCCGGTGGCGAAGGCCCCGTTCCACAGAGCGGCCGTTGGACCCGGCAGAACGGCCAACTCACCATCCACATCTGACACGCGGCGTCCGGGAGTTTTCGACAGGAGATCGCATATGCATGACCTCGATCGCACGTCGTTCGAAATGGGCGACGAAGCCTCTCAATACGGTGAGTACGAGTTCGAGGGAGAACTTCCTGGCGGGACCTACGATCGCCCGTTCAGTGAAGCGGAACTCGACGAGCTCGCGCTCGAACTCCTGCAAGTCCGCGACGAGCAGGAGCTCGATCAATTCCTCGGATCGCTGCTCAGCAAGGCCGCGAGCGCCATTGGCAAGTTCGTGCGCAGTCCGGCGGGAAATGCCCTCAAAGGCATTTTGAAGACCGCGATCTCGTCTGCAGTCCCCGTCCTCGGCGGGGTCGTCAGCTCGCTGATACCGGACGGTGGCACGGGCGCTGAAGTCGGAGCCGCGATCCAGAGCGAGCTCGAGTACGAAGGCGTGCCGGCGGAAAACCGCGACGTCGAAGCGGCAAAAAAGGTCATCGAGGTCGGAGGTGCAGCCGCGCAGCAGGTTGCGGCCATGCCTCCGAACGCGCCGCCTCAGGCCGCTGTCGACGCGGTGCAGTCAGCCGCGCAGCAACAAGGCGTCGCTTCGGCGCCACCTGCTCCGCCCTCCGGCGGCTCTCCTGACTCTGGCGCGACCAGCGGTCAGTGGTATCGCCGCGGCCGAACGATCGTCATCGTGGGACTGTGACCATGGTCAACACCGCTGCACTCGCCGGATGGCTGCTCGATCAGGAAGCGCGAGCTCTGCTCACTCGACTCGATCGCGTGCGTCCGTTCGTGCTGTTCGAAACGATGGTGCCGGCAGCGGCACCATCGGCGAACGCGAGCGCGGCCATCCACCACTACCTGGCGCGCATGGCCAGGCGGCTGCGCCAGATGGTCTTTACCTTCCTGGCGTGGCTGCGCAAGCAGCGTGATCGGGGCGCGTCACCCGCGACGATGCAACGCCGGTTCACGCTGATTCGACTGCGCTTCAACGTCATGATGTCGCAATTCGACATCTTTGCCGACGTCGTCACGCAACGCAGCGAGTACGAAACAGGCGTCTGGCTCGCGGGCCTGGATCTCTTCGCCGTCGACGCGCTCCAGCTACCCGCTTACTACGAAGCACCGCCGGTCATCTGCTACATCGACCGCGGAACCGGTGCCGCGATCAGGCGCGCGCGCACGCGCATGCCGGGCGGCGGCGACAACCCGGTCGCGGTGATTCGCATTCCGCGCGAGCGCATGGTCGGCAGCGGCATCGCATCGTCGCTCGTCCACGAAGTGGGTCATCAGGCGGCGGCCCTGCTGGATCTCGCTGTGTCACTGCGCAGCGAGTTACGGCAGCGGCAAAGGCAGACCGGCGCCGAGCGCTTCGCCTGGATGATGTACGACCGCTGGATCTCGGAGATCGTCGCCGACTTCTGGTCCGTCGCCCGTCTCGGTGTCACATCGACGATGGGACTGATCGGTGTGGTGAGCCTGCCTCGCGCCTTTGTGTTTCGAGTCGCGCGCGAAGACCCGCACCCGTTTCCGTGGATACGAGTGATGCTGAGCGCCCGCATCGGGTCAGTCCTCTATCCACATCCGCAATGGGATCGCGTGGCCACGCTGTGGCAGTCGTTCTATCCGCTCGAGCCCGAGCGGGGCGAGCGGCGCAAGCTCATCGATCTGTTGCTCTCAACGATGGACTCGTTCGTCACGCTACTGGTGAATCATCGCCCGCCCTCGCTGAGGGGGAGCTCTCTGGGCGACGTCATGCACACCAGCGGACGAACGCCAGCGGCGCTCACCGCGTTGTGGCGAAGCTGGGAGAGGCGGCCGCAGGACGCGCGCCGGGCCCCGCCCACGATCCTGTTCGCCACGATCGGACAGGCCCGCGCCAACGGCGAGATCACACCGGAACGAGAGAGCGAGCTCGTGCGCCAGCACCTGGCGCACTGGGCGGTCAAAGACGCGTTGCGCACGACGGCGACACACGTCGGCTCCGGTACGGTCCGCGCTGCGGACCATCGACTGCAACTGGAACGCTAAGGCATCGCTGTTCAAGAGGAGACGCATATGGCAGCCGAGAAGAACCCGAAGAAACCGCAAGAGGCTCGCTCCGACGATGAGCCGCGAAGCCACCTACCTGAAGGAAAAGGCACGCTGAGGATCCGCGTCTTTGCCTCCGAACGGCAGGACCGGCACGACGTGGTTCGCCGCGCGAAGGTCACCGTGACAGGTCCGCAGGAGGCCAGGGAGCGGGTGCCGATCGTCGGCGAAACGGACGACACGGGCCAGGTCGTGTTCGAGGTCCCCGCAGGGAAGTGGCAGGCGGAGGCGACGGCGTTCGGCGAGTCGTCAGGGTACTCCGAGTGGGAAGACGTTAAACCCGATTGCGAGACGTGCATCAATCTCGTCGTGGACATCGATCTCCACGTGCACACGACGGTGCTGAGCGACTCGACGATCGGTACCGCGAGCGGGGAACCAAAGTTCTATCGCGCGGGCACCATCATCGTTGCCACCGCGGAGTGCACGCCCAACGAGAGCGCGCTCACGGCTGTCGCGTTCGAGTGGTCCGTCAGCGGCGGCAGCATCCTCGAGGAGGGGCGGCGGGCCATCGGCCGCGAGATCCACATCGACACGTCGGACGCGCGCGGCTCTCTCAGGATCGGCGTCACGATGATCGGCGACGGCCGCGTCTCGCGATCCACCGCGCTGATGATCGCTCCCGCGGCCACCACGCCGGTCGCCGGCGCCGTCAGCGTCGGGCTGCGACGATCGGCCACCACCGTCACCCCGGATCTGCCGCTGTGGGTGGTCATCCGCAACAGCACGGACGGGCTGTCGTTCAAGAACTATCAGCGCTACATCGACATCGTGTTGTGCGACGCGCCTGCTGATGGCTTTGCCGATGGCTTCGTGCTGCGAAACACGGCCGTCGCGCCTCGCAATGAATTCGACAAGCTGAAGAAGCGCCGGTTCCTGCCGTTCTCTGACTCCGACGCCTATCGGCTGCTGAAGGTCGCCACCGAAGCGTTCGTGATGGTGAACGCGGGCGTCGCGCTCACGAGCTATCCACCGTTCGATCGCGAGGATCTCGAGTTGCTGATCTCGCGCACGGGGGTCGACAACCTCGGGATGGATCGCTTCGAGCGGTTGTGGAACGGGTATCTCGAGCGAGTGAACGGCACCACGCTGCGCACGTTGCCGTATCTGGCGCTCATCGCGAACAAGTTCCCCGACGCGCGGCTCAAGAGCCGCATCTTCTCGGCGCTGCAGGACTTCGAGATCGCCGAGCCGTGCAACGGACTGCTCGCGCAGAAACTGAGCGAGCCGTGCCTGGTGGAGTTGATCTGGTCCTACTGGCACGAGGAAGCGATGCTCGTCCAGTCGATCAACGCCGTCAGCCTGCGCTTCCAGAATCGGCGGGCACGGAACGGCGATCCACTCGCCAACATGGAGCTCTCACCGCTGCGGCCACTCAACAATCTGCTCTGGGGCTACATCCAGGACGAGCAGCACCGGCTGACCGTGATGCGGCGTGCGGACGAGTACGACCACGAGTACGGGCTCCGGCTCGAAGGACGCGCAGTACCGCAGTACCGCACCGCCGACAGCCGCGTGCAGTTCGTCAGGGCGTTCCACAACCTGCTGCACCTGGCGTCGGTGTTCTTCCAGAAAGACGATGACACGACGGTGCTTGCCGATGCGTTCCCCGTACTGAACGCGCTGAAGGAAGTGCATCTGATCCTGTCGCAGGGGGCTCACAACCAGTTCGGCGACCTGCCGGTCACGGCTCGCGTCGAGATGATGATGCAGCAGTGGATCATGGCGCGCCCCGAGTTCGCAGAGTTCCTGCCGACGCGCGCGATGGTGGCGTATCCGGAGCCGTGGATGGATCGCGTGGATGCGATGAAGCGGCTGCAGGGGTGGTCCGACGTGAACGTGCTGCACTTCCGCGACCTCGGCGTCTTCGGCGAGAAGCTGCTGCTGACGATTCGCTACGGATCGTGGGTGGACGTCAACGATCCGGACCAGGCGAAGAACTGGCTGCGCGCATGGCGGCCTGAAATCCAGGGATACATCCACGCCTATCGCGCCGTGTGCGGCGCCGATGTGACGGCAGAACCGGGTGCCGCGCTGCCGTCAGCGATCATCCAGCAGCGATTCGCGCAGCAACCGAGGCCGCGCGCGTATCTCGGCAACCCGGGCATCTGAAAGGTGGACGCCATGCGCGGACAGTTGACGCAGCAACTAGGAATCAGTCCACAAGGCGAATCGCCATGGGCTGGCGTCGGTTACGAGACGGGAGGCTACGGCTATGAGTGGGAGACGCCACCCGTCTCCCCCTCGCCCGGTTCGCGGCCGCCATCACTTGACATCGTCTCGACACGCCCGGGGATCGAGATGGTCGATTATCTCGATGCGACCGTGATCGCCCGCGGCAAAGTACGCGTGCCGACGAAGAACATCAAGTTCCTGGCGAGGCTGGATCCAGTCGGCAAGCCCACGTGGTGGAAACGGCTGTGGAAGAAGGCGGAGGAGGTAGCGCCGATGGTGCGCGTCACCATCGAGCTCATTCAGGTTGGACCCAGTCTTACTCCGGTCGCCCACTATCAGGACGGATTCATCTTCAAGGACGGGCTCGAGGAGTACTCGATCCGCCTGCACACAAAGCTTCCGCCGTGCGACGTCGACTACGCGCCGGCGATCGGCAGCGCGTTTCGCATCGAAACGGCACGCGACATCGAACGGGATCTCGGGCTGGCGACGGGGCAACTCGACACGTTGCTGAGGACTGGCAAGATCGGCACGCCGCTTTCGGCGACCGACAAGCGGCGCCTGTTCTGGATCGTGTATGCGACATTTCCCGACTCGATCAAGAACTTCGTCATCCCCAGGTCGCGCATCGTCCTGGACGAGTTCGTGTTCGACAAAGACAATGTGACGCGCATCCACCTCGACAAGCTTCGCGCCATTGCCAGCCACATCGCCGCCATCACGAACGCTGCCGGGCTCCCTCCGAAAATCGCGCTGACGGGGCACACTGACGAGCGTGGAACGGACGCGTACAACCTCGATCTCGGGGAACGCCGCATCAAGTCTGTCGAGAAGGCATTGAGGGACGCAATCGACGATATCGCCAAGGGGGCCTCAACACGATTCACCATCACGTCGAAGTCCTTCGGTGAATCGAAGCACGTGTTCAAAGCTGCGAGAACCGAAGCCGAACACGCACGCAACCGGCGCGTTGAAGTCCTGTTGTCGGATCTGCGGCCCCGCTGCAAGCGCGTGTCTCTGCGCGCCGTTGTTGAACGGAGCCGCAAGCTCCTGCCCCGCCTGACAGACAAACAAGCCGACCGCATCAAGTGCTTCCTCGAGAAGGTTCTGAAGAAGGGCACGGACGACCGATATGTGCACCCGCAGCTGGTGCTGGACGTCTACAACAAGATGACTCCGTTCGGGACGTATCCACTTGGCCTGCTCCGAGACCAATTGACACTCGACAGCGTCTTCGGGCCAAAGATTTCGGACGTCAGCATTCTCAAGTCGCTTCAGTGGATCGATGACCAGATCATCGCGGGCATCACCGAGATGAACAAATACATCGCCATCCTGTCGGGAGCTGGCTCCGCCGGGATTCCGCTCATCCCGCTGATGAAAGCGATGGACGCGCTGCGCGCATTCATGGACGCACGAGTCAAGGACCCGAACAGCATCTACAACTGCTACAAGGACGTGTAATGGCCACGCGCTCCATCGTCGCGAGAATTCTCTGGCCTGCGCTCGGGTTCCCCGCGGTGATCGCGCCGCGAACCGGGGCGCGCAACCTGGCCGACAGCGACTCGACACGGACGATGTGCGTGCTGTTGCTGTCGAACACCCAGGACCTGAACAGCCAGGACGTCGCGCGATATCTCCGGTGCGTGCCGTGGGGCGATCGCAAGCAGCGCACGATCAAAGCGGGCGCGCCCGGATCGTTCTCCGCCACCCAGCTCACGGTACGCAACCGGCTGGCGGAGGACGGCGCAGAAGACATGCATGGCAAAGCATTGACCTTCGGCGCCAATCAGCAACGCCAGAACGGGATCACGGTAAGCGTCTCGAAATACGTGCGCCGCTTCTACGCAGGTCAACAGATCGGCCTCAGGTATCTGCACGAAGTACGCGTGTCGGAAGACGCTGTGGCACGGCTTCCGGGGGATCAGTTTCACCTTTTCTGGAACAAAGAAGTTCCCGATCAGACGTCGTTCTCGAACGAGATGAACGTGCTGCTCGAGCACTTCATGCCGAAGCGTCTCAGGTCGCTCGGGGCGAATGAGAAGGACCGTTCCTTTCTGCAGAACGGATACAAGTTCGAATACGGAGTCCTGCATCACCCGTACAACCAGGCCGACCGCGGGGAGAAATTCAACGACATCCTGCATCCGGTCTTCATCCGGCAGAGGCTGAACGAGCCGCTGAAGATCGGCCACGTCACCGACACGCACGTGGACATTCGCAACGACTGCTACGCGCGAAACCTCCAGCGCCACCCGGACAAGGTTCGCATCGCCACGAAGGGCAGGCCGATCGAATTCGACAACTGGAACGAGTCGTTCACGACCGTCTACACCGACGCGGCGAACACGTCAGACGTCGTGCTGATGACGGGAGACTTGATCGACTACGGGCGCGGCCACCTCGGAAACGCGATCGCGGACGACAAGCTGGCTCGCGATGACCACTACTACCCTGATCGCAACTGGTTCCTCTTCTACTACCTGCTCGCGACGAACAAGAACTACCACACGCCGGTCTACACCACGCTTGGCAATCACGACTGGCGTCTGAATCCCTATCCCCCGTTTGCGCCGGGCGCGCCGGCGCCACAGGAATTGATTCACAACGCTCGCGTCTACACCCGCGAAGAACGAGGGAATCTGTTGAAGGGCGTCGTCAGAGTGATGCACGGCGAACCAAGCAATCAGCTCTTCACCTACGCTGACATCACCCGTGACCTCGTGGAGATCGTGAAGACGGCGTGGAAGGGCCTCCACTATATTCCGAGCCTCCTGTTCGGCTCCCGTGCGAACCTCGATTTCACGAAGCTCCCGACGTATACGACAGAGGAATCAGTCGCCTGGTACCTGCTGGTCATCAATCCGTTCCTCGACTATCAGTTCGCGTTGCCAACCGGACACGAATTCCTGATGCTCGACTTCGCCGAGCAGGAAGAGCTCAAGAACAGTGAAGGAGGAAAGGAGCAGGGCCCACGCGCACTGAATTGCCTGACCACGCTGCAGAAATGGTTCGTGGAGCGGTTCATCGCGGGTCCCGGGAAGGCGAAGACGATCGGCATTCACATTCCACCGCTCGGTCCCCGCCCAGACTGGTCCGTGAAAGAGCTCGAGGCCGGCGTGAAGACCTACAGGTTCCCGGACACGCCGCGATACAAGAATGCGAACTGGGAGTGGCGAACGCTCCGCGACCAACCGCTCCCGCTGATGGCCGTAGAACCTGAAAGCTTCTCGCCATTCCTCTCCGCTCAATACGGGTCGTTCGTCAACAAAGGCACGCGCAAGTGGTTCATCGAAAAGCTGGTCGGGTCGCAATCCGTCCGCCTCGTCTTCTCAGGTCACATCCATCGTCACGGGTTGTTGACCGCACACTGGCGCACGATGTCGCTGGCTGGTGATGGACCACGGACGCCGCCGAAGATCGTGAAGGTCCTCGGCGTGCGCAGCGTGAGCCCGCAGGTCATCAAAGGCGCCAAAGCGCCCCTGGCCACAGGTGGACAAGTCAGGATCGCGGGACCGCTCTACGTGAACACGACGAGCGCCGGCCCACGCGGAAATCAGTACTTCGACGGCGGCGTCGATCGCAGCGAGCAGCCGGGATACAGCCGGGTCGAACTGTCGAGGGACGGGACGATCGGCAACGTCTTCGACGTACCGGTGTACCCGCGTGCGGCAACGGTCGTCACGGCGCAGGCGCGGTGAAAGGGCGCATGGACGCGTGATCATCGACTGTCATTGCCACGCAGGCAAAGGCGACGGTCTCACCGGGCCATGGGACACGGCCGCACCGCTCGAGAAGTACAAAGAGTGGGCCGGAGCGTATGGCATCACGCACACAGTCCTCTTCGCCGCGTTTCACTCGGACTACTCGATCGCCAATCGCGAAGTGGCGGCAATCGTGGCACGAGACCGCGCCAGGTACACAGGGTTCGCGTTCGTACATGCGGACCGCGATCGAGGTCGCGTGCACGACCTGGTCGCCACAGCGGTCAATCGATACGGCTTTCGCGGGATCAAAGTCCATCGACACGACGCGCGGATCAGTCGGGAGATCTGCGACGTCGCCCGGGCGTTCGGCGTGCCGATTCTCTACGACCCGATGGGCGAGGTATCCGTCGTGCATCTCGTCGCGTCGGAGTACGCAGACGTGCGCTTCATCATTCCCCACCTCGGAAGCTTCGCTGATGACTGGCGCGCGCAGGCCGCGTTGATCCCGATGCTCGCCAGCTACGCCAATGTCTACACCGACACGTCAGGCATTCGACGATTCGAGTTGCTGCAGGAAGCGCTGCACCGTGCCGGGCCTGAGAAGGTGCTCTTTGGGTCGGACGGCCCGTGGCTGCACCCAGGCGTCGAGCTCGAGAAAGTTCGCGCGCTTCGGTTGTCGCCGGAGGCTGAACGATTAGTGCTGAGCGGCAACATCATGCGCCTGCTCAGCGGCCTGAGGAGGCGCCGCCCGCGCATTTCTGTGATGGGGTCAGACCCCATTACGAATTTGCACTCACCACGCGGCGGGGATCCGTGGGCGCTTCCAGACGCCGCTCCCGCCTGACCGCACGACGCAACTGCAGCGCGCGATCGGTCACGCCGAGTCGCGCCGCGGCTGCGGCAACGCTGCCTCCCTGTTCGATGGCAATCTGCTCCGCGATGTCTTCCGCCGCGCGGCCGATCTCTTTCAGGCCGGCGCCTGCGGCGAGCGCTCGCGTGATCCCGGCGACGAACGCGCCTGCCCGCCAGTCGTTCGAGCGTCCTGCAACGGCCGGACGTTCGTCGGGCGGGATGTCGCCAACCGTGATCGGCCCGTCGCCTGCGTGACGAAGGAGCATGCGAGCGAGCACCAGTCGGAGCTCGCGGACGTTGTTCTGATACTCACGCTGCAGCAGCCATAAGAGCACCGGGCCATCGACGGATCGAACAGGTCCGTCCTGGCTCAACTCACGCAGGAAGTGCTCGGCGAGAACCGGCACGTCCTCGATGCGCTCGCGCAGCGGCGGCAGGTGACAGCAGACGCCGGCGATGCGGTAGTACAGGTCCGCCCTGAAGCGCCCGGCGGCGACCTCTGCCCGCAGATCACGGTTCGTCGCGCACACCAGACGAAAATCAGTCCGGCGCCAGACGTTCCCGCCAACGCGTTTGTAGGTGTGCTCCTGCACGGCACGGAGAAGTTGCGTCTGCAGATCCAGCGGCAGCTCCCCGATCTCATCGAGAAAGAGCGTGCCACCAGCGGCCAGTGCGAACGCACCATCGCGCGCGTTGATGGCGCCCGTGAACGCGCCGCGCTCGTGGCCAAAGAACTCGCTGCCAGACAGACTCGGAACCAGCGTGCTGCAGTCGAGGACGATCAGCTCGCGTTTGCCCGGTCGCTGGTCCAGCGTGTGGACAAGGCGAGCCGCCAGCTCTTTCCCCGTGCCGCTTTCCCCGGTGATCAGCACGGGCGCCTGCGTGAAGCGCGCGGCCTCGACGAGTTGATTGCGAACAGTCAGCCACCGAGGACTCCGGCCAACCAGCAGACTTCTTGCGACCTCGGAGTTGGCAATCGCATCGACTTCGGCCCAGCGCGCCAGGCGCGCCGCGACGCGCCGTGCGGATGAGTCGTCCTGCCATGCGAACACATCGGAGGCACCCGCTGAGACGAGCGACCATGCGGCTTCCGATGTACAGCTCGACGCCGCAAGCGCGATCACGAGCACTCGCGTGCCGCCTGTCGTGAACTGTTGGAGCAGTTCGCACAACGCGGAGTCGAAGCGCTCGAAGAAGACGATGCCTGGAAACGAGACGTGTGCGCGATCGAAGCTCTCGATCTGCAAACCCGCGGAGCGAAGAGCCTCGACGATTGATTGTGCGACGTCGCCTGCCGACTCGCATGCGAAGTGGAGCCAAACCCGCATCGGAACGTCTGACTAGCTCGGTAAACCAATGCGTGCGCAACGCACGTCGCGCGATGCGCTGCAGGACTCAGTCCATCACGCACCACGCTGGATAACGATGGGGGTTTGAGATTCGTACTTCAAAGAAGGGGATAAAACAATTGCATTCACGACGATTAGTCGCCATCACGAAGGACTTCGTGCAAATTGTTTTTTGATCAGCTTGGCTAATCAGAGAGAGGCACGGAGCAGATTAGGAAGAACGCGAACGTCGCTAAGAAGAAACCCTAAGTACAGAGTCCGAGCCGACACCCTGCCTGATGTATATTCGCGGCGTCCAGAGCTGGAGGACAGCATGAAGAAAGCGATTCTTATCGGATTGGTCGTGGCCGCTGCCGGTGCGCTTCACGCGCAGTCGACCAGGACGGCGGTGCAGGCGCCCATCTTCGAAGTCGATCCGTTCTGGCCAAAGCCGCTACCCAATCACTGGGTCACGGGCTCGACGATCGGCCTCTCCGTTGACGCACAGGACCGCGTGTGGACGATCCACCGACCGGGTACCGTCGAAGCGAATTTCAAAGCAGCGGATCTCACCGTAGCCGAGGCCGTTGACGACGAGGTGCAGCCCGGCGCGAAAGGAAGCGCGCCTGCCTCCGATCGCATCGGCGTCTGCTGCAAGGTCGCACCGCCGGTGCTGGTCTACGACCAGGCTGGCAACCTCGTGAAGAACTGGGGCGGACCGGGTGCGGGATACGAGTGGCCGGACAGCAACCACGGCATCACCGTGGATCGCAGCGGCAACGTCTGGATCGCCGGCAATGGCCAGAAGGACACGCAGGTCCTCAAGTTCTCGGATGCCGGAAAATTCCTGCTGCAGATCGGCAAGCACGGCATCCACAACGGCAGCAACGACACCGCCAACTTCTGGCAGCCGACGAAGATCTTCCATGAGCCCGGCGCCAACGAGGTCTACATCTCCGACGGCTACGGCAACCGCCGCGTCATCGTCTTCGACGCAAACACCGGCGCTTACAAGCGCCACTGGGGCGCCTACGGCAACAAGCCGGACGATGTGAAGGTGCCGCCGTACAATCCGTCGGCGCCGCCCTCGAAGCAGTTCAGCACTGTGCATTGCGTGATCGTGGCGAACGACGGCCTGGTGTACGTCTGCGATCGCGTCAACGATCGCATCCAGGTGTTCCGCAAGGACGGGACCTTCGTCAAGGAAGCGTTCATCGATCGCAAGACGTATCGCTCCGGATCGGTGTGGGACATGACGTTCTCGCGCGATCCCCAGCAGACGTACATCTACGCCGCCAATGGCGTGGACCAGAAGATCAACGTGCTGCAGCGCAGCACGCTCGAAGTGCTCACGTCGTTTGGTGACGGCGGCCGGCAGCCGGGACAGTTCTTCGGCGTCCACAACCTCGACACCGACTCAAAAGGCAACCTCTATACTGCGGAAACCTATACCGGTGCGCGGGTGCAGCGCTTCCTCTTCAAGGGCGTCGGCCCTGTGACCAAGGCGGAGCAGGGCGTGCCCTGGCCGCGAAAATAGTCGCGGAGAGAACGAAATCATGAGACAGATTCTTCTTGGACTGGCTGGCGTCACGTGCTGCGTTGTCGGCCTCGTCGCGCAGGCGAAGATCAATCCCACTGATCCACAGCCTCAATGCAACATGTGCCCCGGCTACTACATCCCCCTCAGCGAGCTGCAGGCGTACACGAAGAAAGCGGTCGCTGAGAAATTGATCGATCAGCAGGTGCGGGACATCGAGATCGGGAAAGCGCATGTCGGCATCGGCATGGTGCACCGTGGCAAGCTCGACAAGCCAGCGCCGGACTCGGTGGCTGAGCACGATCTGGTGAGCGAGGTCTATCACATCATCGACGGCACCGCGACGCTCATGCTGGGGCCGGACATCACCAACCGGCAGCGGCGGCCCGCCACGCAACTCACGGTTCGTGAGTTCAATGGACCGGGCAACAACGGCACCGAGATTCGTGGCGGCGTGTCCTACGACCTCAAGCCCGGTGACGTCGTCGTCATTCCCGCCGGCACGGGTCATTGGTTCACGAAGATCGACGACCACATCGACTACTTGATGATCCGGATCGATCCGGACAAGGTCACGCCGATCAAGGACGAGGCAGCGTCAAAGGCGTATCTGTCGAAGCCTGCCCCGCGATAAAAACATCAGATGCTGTTCCATTGGCCCTTTGCAAGAAAGCTTCGTGACAAATGGCGCGAAGTCCCGACACACGATCGACGCGTGTTTTCGCGCGACCTGCTCGCGATGGATGAAGCCGCGTGCCTCGATGTCTGGCATCAGAACGATGCCACTCCGGAGCGGCAGTGGTACCGAGAGCACTACGGGCCACTCGTTGCGAACAAACATGTGCTGGACCTTGGCTCAGGGTTCAGCACGGACGGCATCTATTTCCTGCGCCAGGGAGCGCGGGTGACGTTCGCCGACATCGTCAAGGACAATCTGGCGGCGACACGGCGCGTCGCCGAACAGTTCGGCCTCAGTGCGGATTACTACTACATCGACAAGCTCACCCGCTTCAGGCTGCCGCACACCTACGACTTCATCTTTGCGATCGGAAGTCTGCACCATTCGCCGCTCAGCCTGGCGCAGAAGGAAGTGAAGGCGGTGTCGGCGTTCCTGCGTCCCGGCGGCCTGTTCCTGCTCCTCACGTACCCATGGGAACGTTACGTGAGCAGCGGCGCCAAAGACTTTCACGAGTTCGGCCAGAAAACGGACGGCGAGCGCACACCCTGGGCGGAGTGGTACGACGACGACAAGATTCGCGCGCTGTTTGGACCAGGCTTCGAGCTGCGCTGGTCGAAAGTATTCGGGCGGAAGGGCAACCCCGATTACAACTGGTTCGAGGTCGTCAAGCTCTGACCCTCAATCCAATTCGATCGGCAATTCCGCCTTCGCGTCCGGATGGCTCATTACCAGGCGGTAACCACCCGATGCCCATCCGCCTCCGGCAGATTTGAAGAACAGGTCGCCGGATGCGACTTCGTCCGGATTCGTCACGAACGAGTCGTGCACGTTCTTGCCCGGATACGAAGAAGCGGATCGTCGGCTGCAGCCGGACATTGAAATATGAAGTGAGAGGACGCCGCCAGGATCGATGCGTTCTGCAGCAGGCCATTGAGCATCTGGTGACCGTCGAGAAACTCTTGTTGCGATGCGAGCGGGATCCTCCGCTCGTCGGCTGTCAGCAGGTGGATCTGGCACAGCGCGACGATCGTGAGGCGACGCATCGGTGGATTGTAGCCTCGATGTCCACATCGAAACGCCCGCGGCGTCGTTGGGCCGGCATCGCGAGCCGCGCGAGTGCGTCCGTCGATGGCGTTGAGATTCGAGTAACAAGGCGGGCCTGAAGGCCCGCCTCTACCTGACGGATGACCGGAGACCGAGGACCGCGTTCAGGGGTTCTTGAACCAGCCTGTAATCCGCCCGATTCGATCGTACGGGCGGCTGATATGCATACCGCCAGTCACCGCATCGGGCTTCCCGTCGCCATCGAGATCCCCGACAGACAACGTCAGGAGATGCGTCGGCGTGCTGGCGATCGCGTGCATCGTGAACGTCATCTTCCCGTCGTTCTCGAGCCAGAGCAGACTGGGCGCTGCGGGATTGTCCCAGTCGTTGTTCGCGTTGACCAAAAGCACGTCGAGGTCGCCATCACCATCGAGGTCAACTGCCTCCGGGCTCGTGACGCCCTGTTGATCGATGATGCGATGGAACTCGAATTTGAGCTCGCCGCGATTCTCCAGCCACTGTACGCCCTGCCACGGCCGGCTGTTCGGCGGTGCGTACTCGAACGCATCCCCATTGGCGTACAGGATGTCCGCATCACCGTCGCGATCCATGTCGACCATGGTCATCCAGCTCGAGCCGAAGTCGGGGTTGGTCGAGCCCCAGATCATCTGAGGCTTGAAGGCGCCACGGCCATCGTTGATGAACGCCCAGATCTCCTCCCACTCCTGGCTGACGAGCGCAACGATGTCCGGGAACTTGTCACCGTTGATGTCGGTCGGAATCGCGTTGATCGGCCCTGACAGGCGCTGCAGCACGTGCTGCTCGAACTTCCAGTTCCCTTCGTTCTCCAGCCAACTCGTCTCGCCGTCGTCGTAACCGAAGCCAGCGACGCTGACGTCGAGATCACCGTCGCCGTCGAGATCGGCGGCACGCGCGTCAGCCACCCGCGCGACACGATCGACGATGTAGTGCGACTTGAACTTCTGGTGACCATCGTTTTCGAGGACGACCACCGAGCCCACCCGGTTGTTATTGGGAAACAGGAAGCCGAGCGCAGCGACGACGAGGTCGAGGTCGCCGTCCTGGTCGAAGTCGATCGCCTCGACATGGGCGGGGGCGGCAACGCCGGCGAGCGTCGTCTCGGTGAACGTTCCCTGCGGCGCTTGCCGGATCCAGGTCACGATGTTGCGGAAGGAATCGCACACGAGGACGTCGTTGAGGCCATCGCGATCGAGATCGCTGATCGCCACGTGCGCAATCTGCGGCCGCTCTTCGCCGCGCGGCGGATTGCCGATGACCCGCGCCGTAAAGAGAGACGCGGTCGGCCCGCCCGTACTCGCCGGCGCATTGCTTGTGGCAGGCGCGGGCGCCGACGTTCCCCGCATCAAGCGATCGCGAGACAGCCAGAGCAGGACGAGCAGAAGGGCGACTACGATCGAAACGCTGACGATGGCTGTCCGATTCATGCCCGCACCGGCGCGCGCCGCGCCCGAATCGTCAGCACAATCATCCACGCGGCCACAATGAGCAGGCCGCTCGCTTCACGCGCTTCCTCCACGGATGGCGACTTCATCTCCCAGGCGTCGAACATGTGCCCATATTCAGACGCAGCAGGCCCACCGAATGCAATGACTCCCGCCCAGGCAATCGCGATCACGAAGACCGCCAGCGGCATCACAGGCATCAGGCAACGTCTGACGAACATGACCAGCGACAACCCGCACGCGGCGGTGTAAATCGCAATCCATTGAATCGGGTCGGGGTCGTTGAACTGGAGCGCTGCTGCGAACGCAAACAGCAACGCCATGATGAGATCGAGGATTCGCACAGACGGTCCGGCTAAAGCCGGACACTACGAAGTCCGGACAATACTACGGCGCCCAAGAAAGCCGATTAGGGAGCGCTGGTCTTGATGCCTGACTGCTCCATCAACTGCTTGAGGAGCGCCGCCGTGCTCTCGCGGACGACACCGCCGCCACGACCCCCACGGCCACCGCCCTTGCCCTGCGCAACATCGAGCGGCGTGAAGCCGGCCTTGTTCTTGAGATTCAGTGACGCACCACGCGAGGCCAGGAACTTGACGACGGAGTCTCCGCGGGCGACTGCGGCGTGAAGCGCCGTGTTGCCCGCGTTGTTGAATGCGTCCACGTCCATTCCGCGATCGAGGAGCAGTGTCATCGCTTCGATTGCGCTGTCAGCAGTCGGCACCACGATTCGGATGCCTTCGCCGCGGATGCCGCCATAGCCCTGGCCGGCCGCGATCATCAGCGTGGTCGTACGATCGGGCAGCGTGATGAATGGATCCGCGCCGCCGTCGAGCAGCGCCTTCATCACGTCCACGTCGTTGGTCCGCGCGGCGCGAATCAGGGGTGTCGTCCCTTCGCCGAAGTTCAACGTCGAGCCGGCGTCGTGATGGCGCTTCAGTGGTTTGCCGGTCAGGCGCGCGTTCGGATTCGCTCCCTGTGCGAGCAACCGCTTGACGAGATCCACCCCATCGAGGTGGTCGGTGAGGATTGGCGCCGGACGTCCCTGCACCCACTGCAGGCTGTTCATGTCCACCGCCGCGTACAGCGCGCCCATGCCGGCACCGTCGACGACGTTGGGATCGGCGCCCTTGTCGATCAGCGCCGCCGCCAGGTCGTAGTGGACGTTGATGATCGCGTAGACCAGCGCGGACGTGCCGATGTTTTTCGCCTCGGCCGCCGCGATCTCCTCCGGCTTGAGCGGAACGTCGGTCTGCGGGAGCGCCGTCGCATTGAGATCGGCGCCGAGATCGGCCAGTGCCTTCGCCGCGTCGATCGCACCGTCACGAGCGGCGAACATGAGCGCGGTCCAGCCGCCGCGCGGCAGCGGTGAATTCGGACCGCCGCTGCGTGGGAACTCGAGCACCGGCGCGTTCAGCAGCGTCGACCGCAGATTGAGATCTGCCCCGGCCTCGGCGAGCACGCGGATGGCGTCGGCGTGGTTCTCTGACGCGGCCCACATGACGGCCGTTTCGCCGAACCACTTCTCACGCGCGTTGACGTTGGCGCCGCGCGCGATCAACGGCTTGAGCGCATCGACCGAACCAGTGCGCGCGGCGGTCATGATGACCGGCTCGCCTTCTTCCGTAGTCGTGTTCGGATCGGCGCCGGCCGCGAGCAAGGCGTCGATGACCTTCGCGCTGCCGTTCGTCGCCGCGAGCGTAAGGGGCGGCAATCCGTAACGATTTGTCGCCTTCGCGTTCGCGCCCGCCTGCAGCAGCATTCGAACGAGCTCGGCGTCGTTCGACTGGACGGCGTAGTGCAGCGCCGTCGTACCGTCGACCGTGGCCGCATTGACGTTCGCCTTGCCGCGAATCAGCGTCCTGACGGCGTTGTGATCGCCACGCTTGACGGCGTCGATGAGCGGGGACTCGCCATCGGCCGCGAAGAGGCCGGTCGTCAGTACGAGCGTCAACAGCGCGACAATCCGGTGGAATCGGCTCACGTCTTGGCCCCTCGTCGGTGGACTACAGCGCGAATGTGCCGGTGCTTACGCCGAAGCGATCCATCTCCGCGCCATACTTCTGCGCGATGGTCAGCATCACGTTCGCGAGCTGCGTGCCCTTCGGCGCCGCGTGGTGCGTATTGCCCGCAAACGACCCCGCACCCTTGCCGACCATGAGGAACGGCACGTCGAGCGGCGAGTGCGTGTTGCTGTCGCTCATGCCGCTGCCCCAGACGAGCGCGGAATGATCGAGCAGCGTGCCATCACCGTCGGGCGTCGCCTTCAGGCGTTCGAGGAACTTCCCGAACAGGCTGATCTGCCAGGTATTGAGCTTCACGAGCAGTTCCAGCTTGTAGGCCTCGTTGCCGTGATGCGACACATGGTGCCACGGCTCGTTGAAACCGAGGTCCGGGAACACGAGCTGGCTGGCTTCGCGGTTCAGCATGAAGGAGAAGACGCGCGTCATGTCGGCCTCGAAGGCGAGCGCCATCATGTCGAACATCACTGTAGCGTGCTCTTCCCATGAATCCGGGATGCCGACGGGCGCGACCGGGATCGTGATCTCCGTCGTCGCCTGCTTCTCGGCGCGCTGGATGCGCTGCTCGATTTCGCGCACGTGTTCGAGATACTGATCCAGCCTGACCTTGTCGCGTGCACCAAGCCCGCGCTCGAGACTCGAGACGTCGCCCTTGACGGAGTCGAGGATGCTGCGGTTCTGTTCCATGCGCCGCACGCGCTCTTCCGTGGATCCGGGGCGGCCGAACATCCGCTCGAAGACGACTCGCGGGTTCGTCTCCATCGGCATCGGCGTCGTTGGCGTCTTCCAGGAGATCGTATTCATGTAGGCACAGCTGTACCCGACGTCGCATGCGCCTACGTACCCGGTGAAGTCCTCGGTGCCGATCTCGAGAGATGGGAACACCGTGTCGCCCGCGATCTTGCCGGCAATGATCTGATCGAGCGAGGTGCCGGCGACGAAGTCCTCGGCCTCGGTTCGCTTCGGCGCGCAGCCCGTGAGGTAGGTGCCGGTGCTCACCGCGTGCGTGCCCTGGAGGGGACGATCGAGGTTCGACACGACGGTGACGTGGTCGCGGAAGGCTTCGATCGGCTTGAGGATCGGACTGAACTCGAAGTTGACCCCGGTGGTCGCCGGCGTCCAGTGGCTCGGACGCTCACCCATTGGTACGAAGACGGCGCCAAATCGTTTCGTTGGCGCAGCCGCGGTCCGCGCGGTTGCCGTCAATGCAGGCACCATCGCCTCGAGCAGCGGCAGGGAGAGCGTGGCTCCAAGACCGCGCAGTACCGTTCGACGCGAGAGGGCTGTCTTCGTAATGAACATCGCCGAGCTCCCTATTAGAACGTTCCGTTAGTTCAGTCGCGCGGTATTCAGTGTGCCTTCCGCGGCGGGCGCCTTGGCTCGCATCTGGAACGGCACGCTCCGAACGATCTCAAGAATAACCGACGAGAAGCGGTATTGATCCCGGGAAGAATCGCGCACAACGGTGCGCACTGCTGGCATGTCAGTCGCGGTCAAACCGCGTCCAACCGCGTAAGTCATGAGCTTTTCGGTCAAAGTCCGCACGAAAGTCTCGGGCTCGCGCATCAGCGCGGCGCGAAGCTCGACGACCCCGTTTATCTGCGTACCGTCAACGAGCTGACCTGACGCATCAACCGCCGCACCGCGCGTCCCGCCGTCTTTCGTCCGCCAAGCCCCGGTTGCGTCGAAGTTTTCCAGCGCGAGACCAGCCGGATCGATCATGCGATGGCAGCTCGCGCACGCCGGATTGCGACGATGCTGCTCCATGCGCTCGCGCACCGACTTCGGCTTCGCCGCGCCGGCATCTTCCTCGAACGGCGGCACCACGTCGGGCGGCGGCGGTGGCGGAGACCCCAGCACGTTCTCGAGGATCCACTTTCCGCGCAGTACTGGCGACGTGCGATGCGGATGCGACGTCACCATCAGCACGGCGCCCTTACCGAGCAGACCGTAGCGGGTCTCGTCTTTCAAGGTCACGCGACGGAAGTGCGTGCCGTAGACATTCGGGACACCGTAGTGACGCGCCAGCCGTTCGTTGAGGAACGTGTAGTCGGCCGTCATCAGGTCGAGGACGCTGCGATCCTCGCGCATGATCGACGCGAAGAACATCTGGGCTTCAGTCCCGAGCGCCTGACGCAGGTTGTCGTCGAAATCGGGGAACTCGTGCGAGTTGGGCTGCTTGGTCTTCAGATTCCGCAGCTGCAGCCACTGACCGACGAAGTTATCGATGAAGGCCTGCGACTTCGGATCGGCGAGCATCCGTCGCACCTGCTGATCGAGACCAGCCGTCGATTTCAGACCACCCTTGCTCGCCACGTCGAGCAGCGTGTCGTCGGGAATGCTGCTCCACAGGAAGAACGACAGCCGCGACGCGATCTCGAGATCCGAGAGGCGATACGCTGCGCCCGCAGGAACCGCCATGGGATCGCGTTCGACGCGGACGAGGAACTTCGGGCTCGCCAGCAGGCGACGCAGCGCGAGGTCGATGCCGCTGTCGAAGCTGCCACCATCGCTGCGGCCACGCTGGTAGAACTCCATCAGCGTCGGCACATCGTCTTTCGCGACATCGCCGCGATACGCGCGCCGCGCCAGCGTCGTCAGGATCCTTTGCGCGCATGCCTGTTCTTCGGCAGCTGCTTTCGGCTGGCACACGAAGATGCGGCGACGGCTTGGCGTGTCTCCAATGCCGGTGACCTTGAGCGGCCCGGTCAGGATCACTTCGTCGATGTGCGGGTTGCCCGAGAAGTCGATGGTGTCGGCGGAACTCCTCACGTACGACTGCAACCGGCGCGTGTTGAGCGCGTGCGTCTTCTCGAGGAACGCAACACCGATCTTCGCCGGTCCCGCCTTGAGTGGCACCCGCACCGTAAACCGTCCGTCCACATCGTCGCCGGTGATCGTCGGGTTGTCGCTCGAGGCCGTGATCTCCTTGTCGCCACCGAACGAGGCGAGGTGAACACGCACCCCGTTCACCGAAATCTCGAGCTGATGCGGATATTCGAGGCCGCGCATCGTGCCGAGGTTCGTGCGGAACAGCCTGACCTGGAACTGATACTCGCCATCGAGCGGGAGCGTCGTCTGAATCAGCAGGCCGCCGACCGTTCCGAGCGGGAGTCCGTCGATGTGGCGATCCTGGGACTCGTCCTGGCGTACGCGAAACAGCTCGCCCATCGGCGGCGTCTTCGGATCGCCGACGGCAAGCGCGCTGATGCGCTCGGCGGCGGTGAGATAACTTTCGAGCAGCACCGGCGAGAGCCCGAGGACGTCGGCGTTGTTGTCGAAGCCGGCGCTCGAGTCGTCCGGCGGCAGGAACGCCGAGACGTCGAGTTCGACTGCCAGGAGATCGCGAATCGCGTTCGCGTACTCGGCGCGATTGAGCCGATGCACGAGCGGACGTCCCGGGTTCGGCGACGTCTTCGCGGCGCGATCGAGCACGCCTTCGAGGTTGGCGACGAGCGCCTTCTTCGTTGCCGCGTCCGGGCGCGGTACGCCGGCGGGCGGCATCATGCCGGCCTCGATCTTCCGGATTACCTTCTCCCAGACATCGGGATGTGCGGCGACGTTGGCGAGGTCAGGGGTGTCGAGCGTCAGACCACCGGTCTTCAGCCGCTGGTTATGACAGGTGACGCAGTACTTGTCGACCAGCGAGCGGTCGACCGTATCAGGGTTGGTCGCCCTCGACGCTGGTTGTGGAGCAGTTGATTGCGGGGCTTCGGCGCGCGGGAGTGCCACGCTCAAAGAAGCGATCCACAGGACGGAAGCGACGAGGATTCCGCGAGTCATCGTGTGACGTCACCTGCCGGTCGTCTAGTAATGCAGTCCAGTATCGCCGTCTGGGAGCTGCCCGTAACGTAAATGGGCTTAAATTCTATATGATTTCGCATGTCGAACCAAAGTTCGCGCTTCCGAAAACCCACAGTTCATGAGACGTAGCACCGATCGCATCCTGACGACCCACGTCGGCAGCCTGATCCGTCCCGCAGCCCTGCTCCAGCACGCCGCTCGACAACAGCCACAGCAATTACCACGCTATCAGGAGGCCGTGCGTCAGGCCACTGTGGAGGTTGTGCAACAGCAGGCGAAAGCGGGCCTCGACGTCATCAACGATGGTGAATACGGCAAATCGAGCTGGGCCAATTACGTCCTCGACCGGATGACCGGGTTCGAGTTCAGGCCCGACACGGTGTACGAGGCGACCTGGCTCGGCCGCGATCGCTTCCGCTTCGCCGAGTTCATGAAGGCTCAGTTTCCTCGGGGGGCCACCGGCGCCCCTGGGCACGCTTGCGTCGGACCAATCAGATACCAGGGTCACGACGCCGTTCGCCGCAACATCAGCGACCTCAAGGCGGCGCTCGCGGCTAACGGCATCACCGAAGGTTTCATGACCGCGGTCGCGCCGGCCAGCACCGGATACGACGCGTCGAACGAGTACTACAAGGACGAGCGCGACTACGTATTCGCGATCGCCGAGGCGTTGCGCGAGGAGTATCTCGAGATCGTCAACTCCGGGCTCGTGCTTCAGGTGGACGATGCGGTGCTCGCGAACATGTACGACGAGTTGGTGCAGGAGAGTCCCGCGAAGTATCAGCAGTGGGCCGAACTGCGCGTCGAGGCGTTGAACCACGCGCTGCGCGACATCCCGGAGGACCGGGTCAGGTACCACATCTGCTTCGGAAGCTGGCACGTGCCGCACGTCGCCGATGCGCCGCTCGAGGCCATCCTTCCACTGATGTTGAAGGTGCCGGCAGGTGCGTATTCGATCGAAGCGGCCAACGTGAGACACGAGCACGAGTGGCGACTGTGGCAGTCCGTGAAGCTGCCTCCAGGCAAGATTCTGATCCCGGGCGTCGTCACCCATCACACGACGAGCATCGAGCACCCTCGTCTCGTGGCCGATCGGATCGTCCGGTTCGCGGAGATGGTCGGTCGCGAAAACGTGATCGCCAGCACCGACTGCGGCTTCGCGCAACTCGAGCAGTATCAACGCGTGCACCCGCAAGTCATGTGGGCGAAGCTGGAAGTGCTCGCCGAGGGCGCGCAGCTCGCGTCGCAGGAATTGTTTCGGCGGGCCTGAAGGCCCGCCGCTACGGTACAAGTGGAGGCGGGTCTTTAGACCCGCCTAAGAGGAGATGGAATGAGTCAGAAGAGTCTCGAGGATGTGATCAACGCTGCCGGGGGCCCCGTTCCACTGCTTCGCAATTCACAGACCGGTCCCTACGTCTATCCCGTCGTCCCACCCGAGTTCTCGAACTGGAGAGACGAGCAGCGCGCCTGGCGGGACAACTGCATCCTCTTCAATCAGTCGTACCACATGACCGACATGTACGTGGAGGGCCCCGATGCGCTCCGGGTACTCGCCACGCTTGGCGTGAACAGCTTCAACAACTTCGGACCGAGCAAAGCGAAACAGTTCGTCGCCTGCAACTACGACGGCTACGTCATCGGCGACGTGATCCTGTTTCATCTCGAACCGAACCGGTTCAATCTCGTCGGACGGCCGTCCGTACACAACTGGGTGCAGTATCACTGCGAGACGGGCGGCTACAACGTGAAGCTCGATCGCGACGAGCGCACGGTCGCACGACCCGGCCCGATCGTGCGCAAGGCATACCGATATCAGGTCCAGGGTCCGAACGCGCTCAAGGTCGTCGAGAAGGCCACGGGCAAAGCAGTTCCGGACGTGAAGTTCTTCAACATGACCGACTTTCAGATTGCCGGACGCCGCGTCCGCGCGCTGCGTCACGGCATGGTCGGCCAACCAGGCTTCGAGTTGTTCGGACCGTGGGAAGACGGCGAAGCGGTCAAGGCAGCGATCATCGAGGCGGGCCAGGAATTCGGCCTGAAGCAATCCGGCGCCAGAACGTATTCGAGCAACACGCTCGAGTCCGGCTGGATCCCCTCTCCTCTGCCGGCGATCTACACCGGCGACAAGATGAGGGCCTACCGGGAGTGGCTGCCGGCAAACACGTACGAAGCGATTGCGTCACTCGGCGGCAGCTTCTACTCCAACAACATCGAGGACTACTACCTGACGCCGTGGGACCTCGGCTACGGGACGTCGGTGAAGTTCGATCACGACTTCATCGGCCGCGAAGCGCTCGAAGCGATCGCCGCGAAGCCACGGCGCAAGAAGGTCACCCTCGAACTCAACGCGGAGGACGTCACGCGCGGCATCTCGACGATGTTCCAGCAGGGACAGCGCACGAAGTATTTCGACTTCCCGTCTGCCGTGTATTCGACGCTGCCGTACGACAAGGTCCTCAAGGACGGCAAGACAATTGGCGTGTCAACGTGGTGCGGCTACAGCGCCAACGAAGGAGCGATGCTCACGCTCGCGATTCTCGATGTCGAGCACAGCGAGCCCGGCACGCAGGTGACGTTCGTGTGGGGTGAAGAAGGCGGCGGGTCGTCGAAGCCGACGGTCGAGCGGCACGTGCAGCTCGAGATCAGGGCCACGGTCGCACCGGTGCCCTACAGCGCTCCAGCGCGAGCCTCGTATCGCGTGAACTGACGACTGCGTAGGGCGGGTCCTGCTCTTTGGACCCGCCGGGTCTACAAAGCAAGACCCGGCCTACGTCTATTCAATCGGTTCAATCCGCAGCAACGCCGCGTCGTCTTCTTCAGTGACGACGTAGAGCAACCCATCGGGGCCTTGTCGCACGTCGCGAATCCGCTGATGTAGATCGCGCAGTAACGATTCGCGACGCATCTCCTGCCAGTCGTCGTTGAACACGATGCGATCGAGCTTGCCTGTCGGGGACATCTCTCCCTCGCGCATGCCGCCGACGAACAGATTGCGCCGCCAGCCGGGAAAGCGATCGCCGTTGTAAAAGGTCATGCCGGACACCGCGATTGACGGCACCCAGTACACCGTCGGCTCTTCGAATCCCTGCGCTGCATGCGCGGCATTGAATCGTGGGCCGAAGTAATCGCGGCCGTAGCTTGCGAGCGGCCAGCCGTAGTTCTTGCCCGCGCGGATCACGTTGACCTCATCACCACCGTTCGGCCCCTGCTCCGCCGCCCAGATCTCACCGTTGAACGGATTCATCGTCAGCCCGAGTTGATTCCTGAAGCCCATCGCGTAGATGTAAGGCTTGTAGTCCTTCTTGCCCGCAAAGGGATTGTCGGGAGGCAGGCTCCCATCGTCGCGCATCCGCAGCAATTTTCCGGCGTAGTCGTTCCCGTGCTGCGGTCGATTCAGGCTCGGCGCAGGACCGGTGCCGGGGCCCCCGATAGTCATGTACAGCATGCCGTCGCGCCCGAATGTGATTCGACTCACCTCGGTATCGACGTCGTCCGACAGGAAGATCTCCTTGACGTCGGTCAGCGCCTTGCCGTCCCACGTGCCGCGCCCGACGGCGTTGCTCGCCAGGTTGTTGCCGATCGGTTTGTGGTACGTGAAGTAGACCCAGTGGTTCTTCTCGAAAGCCGGATGGATCACGACATCCATCAATCCTGCCTCGGTGCCGCGGTAGATAACCTTCGGCACTCCCGCGACTGGATTTGGATCCATGACGCCGTTGCGGACGACGCGAAGCGCGCCGGCGCGTTCGGTGATGAGAATCATGCCGCCAGGGAGGAACGCGAAGCCGTAGGGATGCGAGAAGCCTCGCGTGACCACCGACACGCGAATCTTCTTCGCCTCTGTCGTTTCGTACGTCCAGGGACCGGCGCCAAGCGGCGGCGAAGGCAGTGGTCGTGGCCCCCCGCGCGGAACGGTCGCGGCCAGGTCGCGGACCACCGGATACGGGTACTTCCCCTGCGCAGGGTTTGGCGTCTGACTCTGACCCGACTGTTGCCCGGCAATCGTCGCGACGACGGCAATCAACGCCGCCACGACGACGATCCCCATGCGCACGTGCTTCCTACCAGCCATCTAGTTCCTCCATAACACCTTCGTGGCGAGCCGAGCACCATCGATCAGTGCCCGCAACTTCGCCCATGCGATCTCGGGATGTCCAACCCGTGAGCCGAGCCCGCAATCCGTTCCAGCGATGACGTTGTCACGCCCCACCAGCTCGGCAAAGCGCACCAGCCGCTGCGCGACCAGTTCCGGATGCTCCACGACATCGCT
>Ga0310810_10001332_pt1 | contig 25719 bp, 25 predicted proteins | sample NCmetagenome_FD_207641 | JGI IMG/M metagenome (GOLD analysis project Ga0310810, IMG submission 207641) | Soil microbial communities from experimental microcosm in Duke University, North Carolina, United States - NC | ecosystem: Engineered > Artificial ecosystem > Soil microcosm > Unclassified ...
ATGCCGGCGCTGCTATCGGCCGGCGTGCCGCCGATTAATGCGCTGGCGACAAACAAGCTGCAGTCGATGTTTGGAACGGCCGTCGCCTGTTCCAACTATGCCCGGAAAGGGCTGATCGACTGGCGCGGCAACCTGTTGACCGTCCTGCTCGTGTTCGCCGGGGCGACGTTGGGGGTCGTCATAGTCCAGACGATCGACACCAAGTCACTGTCGCTAATTATCCCGCTGCTGCTGATGGCGGTTGCGATCTACGTGCTCATAAGTCCGCGGATGGGGGATGAAGATGCCCATCAGCGTGTCAGCGCGCGAGGCTATGCCCCGGTCGGGGCCGCAATCGGCGCCTATGACGGTTTTTTCGGACCGGGCACCGGCAGCTTCTTCACCGCTACGCTGGTGGGCCTTCGCGGACTCGGCCTGACCCGGGCAACTGCGCTGACCAAGCTATTCAACCTCACCAGCAACGTCGCTTCGGTTATTTTCTTCGCGATTGGCGGCAAGATGTTCTGGCTGTTGGGCCTCTGCATGGCGGCCGGGGCAATGGCCGGCGGCTGGATCGGCAGCCACACCGCGATGCGGTTCGGCGCGCGGCTGATCCGACCGTTGCTGGTGCTTCTGTCGCTCGGCCTAACCGCACGCTTATTGTGGAGTTACTTCGCGGCTTAGCGGGTTTTTCCCGATTTTGACGGCCCGACTCCCGCCGCATTCCCAACCTATCGGCCATCGGGGCGTTACAGGAACGCCAACAACAGAGGATATGCCGGGTGCAGGACCAGTCGCATTTCGCTTTCATCGTTGGCGCCCCCCGTTGCGGGACGACCACGCTTGCGAGCTTCCTGCAGCAGCATCCCGATGTTTGCTTCTCGGCGGTCAAGGAACCGCATTTCTTCACGCAGCACGACTTCAGCGGGTGCGACGAAGCGGCAACGCGGCAGATCGTCGATGAAGAATATCTTCAGCGTTTCTTCGGCCACTGCCCCGGCAATGAGCAGTTGCGGGCCGAAGGCTCCGTTACCTACCTCTATGCGCCGGAAAAAATGGCGCCGATCCTCAAACTCTGGCCCGACGCCAAGTTCATCATCGCCCTGCGCGATCCGCTTTCGATGCTTCCTTCGCTCCATGCCCGGTTGCTGGTCACCGGTGACGAAAGCGTCCGGGATTTTCCCACCGCCTGGGGGTTGGTAAACGAGCGCGCCCGCGGCCGATCGATTCCCAGGAGCGCGATCGATTCCCGCTGGCTGCGCTATGACGAGGCTGGAAAGCTTGGCAGCCGGGTCGAGGCTTTTTTCGCTGCCGTCGGGAGGGAGCGCTGCCATGTCGTGCTGTTCGACGATCTGTCTGCCGATCCCCGCAAGGCCTATCGCGGCATGTGCGCCTTCCTTGGAATCGAGCCCTGGGATTCCACCAACTTCAAGCCCCAGCGGGTCAACAAGACGATTCGTATCGGCTGGCTGCAACGCCTGCTGAAACGCCCGCCCAAGGCGATTCGCACGGCGCTTGCCGGAGAGAAGTTTCACAAGCGCGAGAAGAAGGTGGGCACGCAGGACAGCCGCGCACTCACCGCCATCTTCCGGGTCCGCAAGCGGCTGCTCGAATGGAACAAGATTCCCGCCACGCGGCAACCGCTCGACCCTGCCGTCCGAGAGCAGATTATCGAGCGCCTCCGCGGGGAGGTCATCCTGCTGTCACGCGTCATCGATCGTGATTTGAGCCACTGGCTGGGCGGGGTGCCCGAGGCCAAGCCCCAGAAAGTGCGGACCAAGGCGTCGGCCTAGTCCGGCAGCAGCAAGCTCCCGTCGCCATAGCTATAGAAGCGGTAGTCATGCTCGATCGCGTGGGCATAAGCCGTCTTCATTGTCTCCAGGCCCATCAGCGCTGAAACAAGCATAAACAGGGTTGATCGAGGCAGGTGGAAGTTGGTCATCAGCCCATCGACTGCCTTGAAGCGGTATCCGGGCGTGATGAAGATGGCCGTATCCCCTTCGAATGGCTGGATGCGGCCATCTTCGCGTGCTGCGCTCTCAACCAGTCGCAATGAGGTGGTGCCGACAGCAATAAGCCGGCCTCCTGCGTCGCGAGCGGCATTCAAGCGGTCCGCAGTCGACTGGTCGATACGGCCCCATTCGCTGTGCATCCGATGCCCCGTAGTGTCGTCGGCCTTCACTGGGAGGAAGGTGCCCGCCCCAACGTGCAGGGTCAGGGTTTCGCGCTTGATCCCGCGCTGGTCCAGGGCGGCAATTAGCCGGTCGGTGAAATGCAAGGCCGCCGTCGGCGCCGCGACCGCGCCCGATTCCCGGGCAAACATTGTCTGATAGTCTTCGCGGTCGGCTTCGTCGGTTCCTCGCTTGCTTGCGATATATGGCGGTAGCGGCATTTCCCCCGCCCGCTCGAGCAATAGCTCGACCGGCTCGTCTCCATGAAAATGAAGCAGGACCGCGCCTGCTGTATCGCGCTCGACCGCGCTGGCCTTCACGCCATTGCCAAACTCGATGACGTCGCCGTCGCGGACCCGCTTGGCGTTACGAACGAACGCCCACCAGCTCCGCAAATCCTCGCGCTTGTGCAGCGTTGCCCCAACGCTCGCCTCACCGCGGCGGCCCTCCAGCTGCGCCGGGATGACCCGCGTGTCATTGAACACCAGCACATCGCCCGGTCGCAGGATCTCGGGCAAGTCGAGCACGCCGCGGTCGGACAGTGCCGACCCTTCGACCAGCAGCAGGCGCGCCGCGTCGCGCGGGCGCGCGGGGCGAAGGGCGATGCGGTCGGACGGAAGCTCGAAGTCGAAGAGGTCGACGCGCATTATTGCGGCTGTGGCGGGGGCGTCTCTTGGGGAGGACCTTCCGCCGGGGCGGTCTTCGTCGCGGCCGGCTCGGCAGGGGCTGCGCTTGGCGCCGCTGCATGTTCTGCCGGGGCGGCGGCAACGGGTGCAGCCTCCGGTGCGGGCGCTGCGGCCACGACCGGCGGTGCCGGAAGCGGTCCACCGATCGTCGCCCTCACGATCTTGGTCGGCTGGGCCGGCGGTTCGCCGATCGCAATCGCGTCGACCGCAGCCATGCCCTCGATCACCCGCCCGAAAGCAGTGTAATGATGGTCGAGCTTAAACGTCGGCGCCAGCATGATGAAAAACTGGCTGTTGGCGCTGTTTGGCTGCTCAGCGCGCGCCATCGACGCAACCCCGCGCATGTGCGGCAGGTCGTTGAACTCGGCCGGCAGGTCAGGAAGGGTCGAACCGCCTTCCCCGGTCCCCTTCGGATCGCCCCCCTGGGCCATGAAGCCGGCAATCACCCTGTGGAACGACAGCCCATTGTAGAAGCCGTTCGTGGTCAGCAGCTGGATCCGATAAACATGCTGGGGCGCAATATCCGGCCGCAACTGGATCACGACCTTGCCGCCATTCGAAAGCTCGAGCGTCCAGCGGTTGGCGGGATCGGCGGCGACCTCGGCCGGCGCGGTCAGCGACACAGGCGGCTTGGGCGGAGGTGGAGGCGGATCCTTTGCCGCAATCAAGGCGAACGCCAAAAAAGGCAACGCGAACAATATCTTGCTCATTTTCATTCCCCAAACCCCATCATCGTCCGACTAGAGCAGCGCTTCGCTGCGCGCCAGTGCTATTTGCCAAGCTTGGCCGCGACATCCTTCGCCACCGGCGGGGTGACGAATTTGTCGATCGCACCGCCATAGCGGGCGATTTCTTTCACCAGCCTTGACGCGATCGGCTGCAACGACACGTCCGCCATTAGAAAGACGGTCTCGATCCGGTCGTTGAGCTGTTGGTTCATGCCGGCCATCTGATACTCATATTCAAAGTCGGCGACCGCCCTAAGGCCGCGCAGGATCAATCCCGCACCCTGCGCCTCGGCGAAATCCATCAGCAGGGAATCGAATTCGACGACGCTCACCCCGGCGATATCGGACGTTTCCCGCCGGACCATCGCCATTCTCTCCTCGACGCTGAACATCGGTTCCTTCGTCAGATTTGTCGTCACTCCGATCACCAGCCGGTCGACCAGGTGCGCTCCGCGCCGGATGATATCCAGGTGGCCGAGCGTGATCGGGTCGAAGGTCCCCGGATAGACGCCAATGCGCTCTTTCGCCGCCATCAGCGGTCCCTTTCCTCGACATAGCGGGCGACTGCCCGAAGCAGGTCCGCTTCCGACCCATGGTCCTGCAAATGCTCGATCGCCTGATTGATCAGCATGCCGCACTGTGCGCGGGCGCGTTCCTCGCCGAGCAGCGAGACGAAGGTAGCCTTGCCCGCCCGCTCATCCTTGCGCAGCCGCTTTCCGGCTGCGGCCTCGTCCCCGGCATGGTCGAGCAGGTCGTCGGCGATCTGGAAGGCGAGGCCAATGTCGCGGGCATAGCCGCGATAGGGCGTGCGCGCCTCGGGCGGCAGCCGGCCCATGATACAGGCCGCCTCGACCGCAAATTCGATCAGGGCGCCGGTCTTCAATTGCTGGAGCCGGGTGATTGAACCGATGTCGAGCGATTGGCCCTCGGCAGCGAGATCGAGCATTTGGCCGCCGGCCATGCCCTGCGGTCCCGACGCCCGGGCCAGCTCGATCACCAGCTCCGACCGGACAAATGGGTCCTCATGGGTCGCCTGGTCGGCGATGATCTCGAACGCCAGGTCGTGGAAGCAATCGCCGGCCAACACGGCGGTCGACTCGTCATATGCCCGATGGACCGTAGGCTTGCCGCGGCGGAGATCGTCATCGTCCATGCACGGCAAATCGTCATGGATCAGCGAATAGACATGGATCGCCTCGATCGCCGCCCCCGCCCGGACGCTGCGCTCCTCATCGATCCGGAACAGGCGGCCAGTGGCGACCGTCAGCAGCGGGCGAATCCGCTTGCCCCCGCCCAGGCCTGCGTGGCGCATCGCTTCGAACAGCCGGTCGCGGCCGTCGCCCGAGCTTTGCAGATAGCGGGAGAAGACCGCCTCGACCTTGGCGGCAATGCGGTTGGCCTCGATCGCGAGAGCGGCCCCGGACACGCCGGCCTCAAGCAGCATCGAACGGCTTCGTACCCTGCGGCTGGCCGTCCGGCCCCAGCGCGATCTGCTCGATCCGCGCTTGCGCTGCCTTCAGCCGCGCCTCGCAGTGTCGCTTCAGCCGGTCGCCACGCTGGTAGAGCTCGATCGATTCATCGAGCGGCGCCTGGCCCTGCTCGAGGCTGCGCACGATCTGCTCAAGCTCGGCCAGAGCCGCCTCGAAGCTCAGAGTCTCGATGTCGCCCAAATCTGCCGAACTACGTTCCATGCCCTACTCCTGCGCTAGGGGCGGAGCGGAATCAACGCTTGAACGGGTCCTTGATGCCGGGAACGATTTCATCCGACGGCTCGCCAGCAGCATCGGCCATGGCCGCCTCGACGTCGCGGGCATGCTGGTCGCGCTCGGCGCGAAGCTGGACGATCAGCGCCTCGCGGTCGCTGGCCAGGCGCTCGTCGGTCGGCGCGACGGTGCCGGCGGCCTTCTGCGCCTTGGCGACGGCGGCATCCAACTCCCGCTGGCTGGTAAGGCCCAGCGTCACCGGGTCCTTCGGCTGGATATTGGCCATATTCCAATGGGTCCGCTCGCGGATCGCGGCGATTGTCGTGCGGGTGGTGCCGATCAGTTTCGAAATCTGGCCGTCGGACACTTCCGGATGGTTGCGGATAATCCAGGCGATCCCATCTGGCTTGTCCTGCCGCTTGGAGACCGGCGTGTAGCGAGGTCCCTTGGTCCGGGTGACCGGGTCGGGCGCCTTGTGCATCTTCAGCTCATAGTCGGGGTCCGCCTGCCCCTTTTCGATCTCTTCATGAGTGAGCTCGCCCGACCGGATCGGGTCGCGGCCAGTCAGTTTGGTGGCGGCCGTGTCATCGGCGATCGCCTGCACCTCGAGCACGTGCAGCCCGCAGAAATCGGCGATCTGCGAGAAGCTCAGGGACGTATTGTCGACCAGCCAGGCGGCGGTCGCATGGGGCATCAGCGGCTGTGCCATTTCATTCTCCACAAACAATAAGGGCCGCCCCACCGAAGGAGCGGCCAGCTATTGGATCGCGTTTAGCTCCGCCTTGTCGCGCTCGCAAGGGAGTCGCAATCCAAGCATGGCGTGGGGTCAATTTCGGCCAGTCGCTGACCTAACCCGCTGGCCGCGTCCGATCATCGCCGAACCAAACGACGATGGCGCTCAAATGGTAGCCTCGCCACTAATTTGGCAGCGCTCGGTCGATGCAGGCAAAGGGGGACAGTGATGAGACTTCGGATGGTGCGAAAGGGTTGCCTTGTAGCGGCAGCCGCCAGTTTGATTGCTTCGCCTGTCCAAGCGGCGAACTGGAGGGGGCCGTCCAGGCCGACTTCCACAATTCGGCAGCCTCGGTGCGGCCCGGAGCTTTTGTCGGAGCGAGGTTCGTGACGTCGTTCGGACCTCAAACCACTTCCCGCGGACAAATCAGCCTGGCTCCCACAAATTCGCGTATTTCAGGGGATGGACCGATCCAGACTCGTATCGGACAAGGCCTGGCCCTGAACGTCGGCTTCAATTCCAAGCCGTCACTTACCATTGCCGGCACTCGGGCTGACGTTGCGCTCGGTCTAGCTCAAAGGGGTTCGGTCAAGGGGGACAAGAAGCTCGGCATGTCCACAGCGGGTTGGGTCGCAGTTGGGCTCCTCACGGCTGCCGTGGTGGGTTACGTCGCGTTTGCTGCCTATGTCAGTGAGAACGAAAAAGGCGCGGACTGACTCAGGCGTCGAGCCCGACATGTTCTTCCATGGTCATGATCCGTTCCATCCAGCGAACTATTTCCGGATAGGCCTCGAGGTCGAAATTGGCCTCGTCGGCGACGTGGGTGTAGGCGAACAGGCAGATGTCAGCGAGGCTGAACTGGTCGGCGACAAAGAATTTCCGCGACTCCAGATGCTTGTCCATCAGGTCGAGCGCCGCGAGGCCATTTTCGCGCTTGGCCGTGATCTGCAATCGCTGGGCATCGGTTAGCGCCTCCAGGCCAACGAACCGCAGCCAGAAGCGCAGCGTGGCGATGTTGGGTTCATGATTATACTGCTCCCAGAACATCCAGCGGAGCATGTCGGCCTGGTCGAAATGGCCGTCGGGGATCAGTTTGCTGCCATTAGCAAGGTAGAAGCAGATAGCGTTGCTTTCCGGCAGGAAGCGGTCGCCATCCTCAAGCACCGGAATGCGGCCATTGGCGTTGACGTCGCGCAGATACTCCGCGGTTCGCGTCTCGCCCTTCATGATGTCGTAATTCTTGCGCTCCAGCTGGATTCCGAGATGTGCCGCGGTCAGCCGGATCTTGTAGCAATTCCCCGACCGCGCATCTTCATGAAGGATTAGCCCGCTCATAATTGGGTCCCCGGCTGGCAGCGTGTTTGGACGTTAGGTCGTTAGCACGATCTTGCCGACATGGTCACCAGCCTCCATCCGCGAATGAGCGGCAGCCGCCTCCTCCAGCGGGAAGCATTGGTCCATCACCGGCTTCAACCGGTTACCCTCGACATAGGGCCAGACAGTCTGGGCAATTTCATCGCGAACCATCGCCTTGAACGCCAGTTCGCGCGGCCGAAGCGTCGATCCGGTCAAGGTCAGCCGCCGGCGCATGATGTCGACAATTGAGATTTCCGCTTTCGGTCCCCGCTGGAAGGCGATCGACACGTGGCGCCCCTCGTCGGCCAGGCAGGCCAGGTTCCTCGGCACATAGTCGCCGCCGACCATGTCGAGCACAACTGCGACGCCGTTGCCCTCGGTCCAGCGCTGGACCGCATCGACGAAGTCGGTCGTCCGGTAATTAATGGCGTGTGCCGCCCCGAGTTCGATCGCCGCGGCGCATTTGTCGTCGCTGCCGCACGTGACGATTACCTCCAAGCCGAACAGCGTGCCGAGCTTGATCGCCATGGTGCCGATGCCGCTGGTCCCGCCATGGACCAGTACCGTGTCGCCGTCGGCGGCGAAACCGCGCTCGAACAAGTTGACCCAGACGGTAAACAAGGTCTCCGGCATCGCTGCAGCCTCGGTCGTCCGCAGCACCTCGGGCACCGGCAGGCAGGTCCCCGCCGGCGCGACGCAATAATCGGCATAGCCGCCGCCGGCGACCAGCGCGCATTGCTTGCTGCCGATCAGATGGGTTGCCCCCTGCCCGGCCGCGACCACCGTTCCGGAAATTTCCAGGCCGGGAATGTCGCTGGCGCCTGCGGGCGGAGGATATACCCCCAAGCGCTGTAGCACGTCGGGCCGGTTGACCCCGGCCGCCGCGACCTTGACCAGTACCTCGCCCCTGCCGGGCCGGGGAGTGGGGCGAGAGCCCAGTTTAAGCTGATCCGGGCCGCCCGGGCCGGCGATCTCGACCACCCGCATCACATCCGGGATGATGTCCGTCATTTACGCCCCCGTACTTGCCGCGCGCCTTATTGACTTGGCCGCTCCATGGGTCAACTTTGCACCACATGGACGAGGATGACTTCTTTTCCAGCAAGCCGCAGGACCCTTTGACCCTGCTTATCAAGCAGGACCTCGGCCCGCTTTCGGTCGATGAGCTGAACGAACGGATTGAGACGCTGAAGGGCGAGATTGCCCGGGTCGAAAAGCATCTTTCGGATACCGCCCGCCATCGCAGCGCCGCCGACGAACTCTTCAAGAAGTAGGGGCGCTTGTTGCATGATTGCGTCGCCACGTTTGCAATGATCGATCGGCGGACCAGCTTCCCCTTGATTGACCGCCCGAACAAGCCAACATTGAGAGACGAGCCCGCCGGCTCCCCGGTGGGCATGGAGTAATTGAATGCCCAGTTTCGCTCGCGAACTTGAGACCACCCTGCACAATGCCTTGGGCGAAGCGTCGAAGCGCCGCCACGAATATGCGACGCTCGAGCACTTGCTGATCGCATTGGTCGACGACAATCACGCCAGCCAGGTAATGACCGCCTGCGGCGTCAACCGCGACGAATTGAAGGCGACGGTCAAGGGATACCTAGACAATGAGCTTGGCGCGCTAGTCGCCGACAGCGCCACCGACCCGACTCCGACCAGCGGCTTCCAGCGAGTCGTGCAGCGGGCTATTCTTCACGTCCAGTCATCCGGCCGCGACGAGGTTACCGGCGCCAATGTGCTGGTTGCGCTCTTTTCCGAGCGCGAAAGCTATGCCGTCTATTTCTTGCAGCAGCAGGACATGAGCCGCCTCGATGCTGTCACCTATATCAGCCACGGCGTCGGCAAGGGCGAAACCTCGGCCGAGCCGAGCCCACCGCAGGGCACCGAGGAAAAGACCGAAGGCAAGAGCGACAAGAAGGAAAGCGCGCTCCAGCAGTTCACCGTCAACCTCAACGACAAGGCCAGGGCCGGCAAGGTCGACCCGCTAATCGGCCGCATGCCGGAGGTCGACCGGACCGTTCAGATTCTCTGCCGCCGGTCGAAGAACAACCCGCTCTATGTCGGCGATCCCGGCGTCGGGAAAACCGCGATTGCGGAGGGTCTCGCCCGCAAGATCATCGAAGGCGATGTTCCCGAAGTCCTCAAGGAGGCGGTGATCTATGCGCTCGACATGGGCGCGCTGCTCGCCGGCACGCGCTACCGCGGCGACTTCGAGGAGCGGCTGAAATCGGTCGTATCGGAACTTGAAAAGCTGCCCCACGCAATCCTGTTCATCGACGAAATCCACACGGTGATCGGCGCCGGAGCGACTTCGGGCGGGGCGATGGATGCCTCGAACCTGTTGAAGCCCGCCCTGTCGTCGGGCGCGATCCGTTGCATCGGCTCGACCACCTACAAGGAATTCCGCAACCACTTCGAAAAGGACCGCGCCCTGCTGCGCCGGTTCCAAAAGATCGACGTCAACGAGCCGACGGTCGAGGACACGATCAAAATCATCGCCGGCCTGCGTAGCTCGTTCGAGCAGCACCATGGCGTCCGCTACACGACCGACGCGATCAAGTCGGCGGTCGAGCTGTCGGCGCGCTACATTCACGACCGCAAGCTGCCCGACAAGGCGATCGACGTGATCGACGAGGTCGGCGCAATGCAGATGCTGGTCCCGCCGTCGCGGCGCAAGAAGACAATCACCGTAAAGGAAATCGAGGCGGTGGTAGCGACCATGGCGCGCATCCCGCCGAAGTCGGTCTCGACCGACGACAAGCGGGTGCTGGAGACGCTTGAAGCGGACCTTAAGCGCGTCGTGTTCGGCCAGGACCTGGCGATCGAGAAGCTTGCCTCGGCAATCAAATTGAGCCGGGCGGGCCTTCGCGACCCCGACAAGCCGATCGGCAACTATCTCTTCTCGGGCCCGACTGGCGTCGGCAAGACCGAGGTCGCCCGACAGCTTGCCTCGATCATGGGCATCCCGCTGCAGCGTTTCGACATGTCCGAATATATGGAGCGCCATTCGGTCAGCCGGCTGATCGGCGCGCCGCCGGGCTATGTCGGCTATGATCAGGGCGGCTTGCTCACCGACGCGGTCGACCAACATCCGCACTGCGTGCTGCTGCTCGACGAGATCGAGAAGGCGCACCCGGACCTGTTCAACATCCTGTTGCAAGTGATGGACAACGGCAAGCTCACCGACCACCACGGCAAGACGGTCGATTTCCGCAACACCATCCTCATCATGACCACCAACGCCGGCGCATCCGACATGGCGCGAGAGTCGATCGGCTTCGGCGCCGCGTCTCGAGAGGATGCTCAGGAAGATGCGGTCAAGAAGATGTTCACGCCGGAATTCCGCAACCGCCTCGATGCGGTGGTGCCGTTCGCCTACCTGCCGCCGGCTGTGGTTGCGCGGGTGGTCGACAAGTTCATCCTCCAGCTGGAGCTGCAGCTGGCCGACCGCAACGTTCATATCGAGCTCGACGACCAGGCACGCGAGTGGCTGACCAACCGGGGCTACGACAAGCTCTATGGCGCACGGCCAATGCAGCGGCTGGTGCAGGAGAAGATCAAGCAGCCGCTGGCCGAGGAACTCTTGTTCGGCAAGCTGGTCGACGGCGGCGAGGTCAAAGTGCGCATCAAGGACGGCGCACCCGTCTTCGAGATGACTCCCGCGCCGCCCAGGCCGCCCAAGGGCAAGAAGCCCGAGCCGCCAAAGGCCAAGGCCAAGCGCAAGGCCAGCGGCGAAGCGCCGGCGGCGGAGTAGCCGGAAGAACAAGGGGCCGGGAGGAAACTCCCGGCCCCTTTCCATTAGACCTCAAAGTTGCGCGGCGGCTATTTCCCCAAATCCCCGGATGCAAGATAGTTCGGCGTCATCACGGCGGATGAATTGGGCGAAGCCTTTGGCGCCTGTTGCAGCAGCTTGAGGTTGAACTTTTCCCTGAACTGGCAGCCGAATTGCGTGCCCTTGGTCCAGCGGACCTCGGCATCGATCAGGCTGCCGACGCCGAAATCGAGCTGGATGAGTGTGCCGTCCGACAATTGCTCGCGGCATTCGACCAGCGCGCCGCCGCTGGAGATATTCCTGAGGCGCGCTCCGACCACTTGGCCCTGGTAATGAAGGAGGGCCGCGCGGATGATGCGGATGCGCGGCTCGCGCGGTGGCAGCTGTTCGGGGAGTGCAGCCGTGCCCTTCCCCGCCAGCTCTCGCGCCTGATCGTCGGGCATGGGCTTGGCGAACAGATAGCCTTGCACCAGCGAGCAACCGAGGCTGCGGACCAGCGCCAGCTCCTCCCGGGTCTCGACGCCTTCCGCGGTGGTTTGCATGTTGAGGTCCGAGGCAAGGCCGACCATCGCCCGAATGAGCGCGGCATTGCGGCTCTTGGGATCGGACGCGCCGCTGACGAACGAGCGGTCGATCTTGATCTTGTCGAACGGGACCCGCTGCAAATAGCTGAGGCTTGAGTAGCCGGTTCCGAAATCGTCCAGCGCGAGCTTTACGCCGATATCCTTCAAGGCGCCGATCATGTCGTGGACATGGTCGTCATTGCTCAGGAACACGCCTTCGGTGATCTCCAGCTCGAGCTGCTTCGCGGCTAGGCCGGTGTCGTTGAGGACCATGCGAACCTTGCTCGGCAGCTCGTGTGACTTGAACTGGATCGGCGAGAGGTTGACTGCGACCGTGATATGTTTCGGCCATTTGGCTGCCTCGGCGCAGGCCGTTCTCAGAACCCATTCACCGATCTCGTTGATCAGTCCGAGCTCCTCGGCAAGCGGGATGAATTCCGTCGGGCTGACCGACCCGCGTTCGGGATGAGACCAGCGGATCAGCGCCTCGAAGCCGGTGACGTCCTCGCTCGAGGCGTCTACGCACGGCTGATAGGCGAGGTGCAGCTCCCCCTTTTCCATCGCGACCCTAAGGTCTGATTCGAGGAACTGCCGCTGGCGTGCGGCCTCGTGCATTTCCGGCGCGAAGAAGCGGTAGCAACCTTTGCCAGCCGCCTTGGCGGCGTAGAGGGCAAGGTCGGCGTCGCGCATCAGATCGTCCGACGTGCGGTCGTCATAGTCGGAAGTGACGATGCCGACCGACGCGCCGATCGAAACGGCAGTGCCATTGATGGTGTAGGGGCGCGACAGGCTATCGATGATGCCCTGCGCCAGGCCGGCGAGCTCGTCCTTGTTCGAAATTGATGGAAGCACGACCTCGAATTCGTCGCCTCCCAAGCGCCCCACCTGTCCCGCTTCGCCGATCACTTCACGCAGCCTCAGCGAGACAAGCCGCAGCAACGTATCGCCAGCGGGATGGCCGAGCGTGTCGTTGACCGCCTTGAATCGGTCCAGGTCCATCAGGAAGATCGAGCAACGGTGCTTACGGCGAACGGCGCCCACCAACGCGTCGTCCAATGCCCGGCGAAGCATTTCGCGGTTGGCGAGTCCGGTGAGCGAGTCCTGCCGCGCGAGCCGATCGAGTTCCACTTCCGACTGCCGCATCTTGGTCAGGTCCGAGGCAAAGCCACGGAAGCCGAAGAAACGGCCGACTTCGTCGTGAACCGGCCGGCCAGTGATCGACCACCAGATCTCATTCTTGGTCTTGGCGCGGACGATCAGGTCCTGGAAAGCGACGTGCGACGATAGGTAGAAGCCGAGCGTGCGCTCCGATGTCGCGCTTCCCTCTTCGGTGTCGGTCGATATGAGGTCGGTAAAGGGCCGGTCGATCAAGTCGGCCGGGTCACGGCCCAACGCGTCGGCGACGCTGTCGCTGACATAGGACAGGGTCCCTTCGCGGGTGGTCTCCCAGAACCAGCCTTTCCCGCTGCTTTCAAACTCCTGCAGCAGATTGTCTGCACGCGAAGTCTGCGGGCGCGACTCTTCCTCTGCAGAATTGCCCCCGCTCCTCAGCAGTCGCCGGATGGTCCCCACATATCCTCCTGGACGGCGGGAATGCCCGATTTTGGTTTAGATTCGGTTAGGGAAGACTTTCACCCGTTCGATTCCGGCGTCCGAAATGCAAAGCGGCAACTGCGCTCGCCACGAGCCATGCAGCGAAGGTGGTCGACCTGTTTGCCGGACAAGGAGCGGAGCAGCGCCAGGTCGACCTCGCAGATCGCAGGATCGGCAACGGCAAGGTCGTGGAACACGCAATTGTGGGCCTCGATCTCGGTTCCTTCGGCTCCTTCGATCGTTGCTGATTCATAGCCCAGCCCGCGCATTAGGCCGGCGATCTGTTCCAGCTGCTGATCGGTATCGCCATCGACATTGGAACGCAGGCTGTCAGCCAGCGAGAGACCGATCCGCTCCATCGCGCGCGGCAGTTCGGCTGGCCCAAGATACCGCGAAAGCTCTTCAAGCATCTGCCTCGCCAGCAGCGCATATTGGCGCGGGAAAGTCGCACCGCCTTCTGCGCTCAACCGAAATCCCTGCGACGGGCGGCCCTTGGTCCGGATGGCAACATCCCGTTCGATCAATCCTTCGCGCTCCAACGCCATGACCTGCTGGTGCGCGGCATTGCGCGAAATATTGAGCGACTTGGCCAGCGACTGCACGGACAGCGGATCCTCGGACCTTAGCAGAAGGTCGAGGATACGATCGCGGGTCCTGGTCGTTTCAAGATCTGCAAACTGGCCCATTTTCTTTGAATCTAGACAGATTCCAATCTTTCGCAACTTTGTAATGGTGAAAGTTGACAAAGTTGCATCCGGCAGCGCATGACAGGCAGGCAAAAAGGGAGAGTGCCATGCTGAAACTTGCGGTTCTGATTTTTGCCATCGGCGCGGTGGGAGGCCTAATTCTCGCCAGCTCCGTCCTGCGTGGACGACTTGCGCCTTGGGCGCTGTCGCTGCTTCACGCCGCTTTGGGCGCGACCGGGCTGATTCTCACCGGGATCGTGGTGCTGAACGGCGCCCAGGAGGGCCAGGGGATCGTCCCGTACGCCTTGCTGATCCTCGTGGTAGCCGCCCTCGGCGGTTTCTTCCTGGCTTCCTACCATGTGCGCAAGACGTCGCCGGCGAAGCCCGTCGTGCTCGCTCACGCGGGCGCAGCAGTGATCGGCTTCCTGCTGCTCTGCGGCGGTGTCTTCAACCTGATCTGATGTTCGGCCATCCACTCCATCCTGCGATCGTCCACTTTCCGATCGCCTTGCTGCTATCGGCCACTGCGGCTGACCTGGCCTGGCTTGCCGGAGTGAGCCATGACGCGCACTTCGGCACGGTGTTGATGGCCGCGGGCTTGGTGATGGGCCTGGCGGCGATGGGCGCCGGACTGGCCGACTTCGCCAAGCTGGATGATGCGGTCGTGCCGCATGCCCTGCGGCACATTGGCGCGGTTGGGATTGCCTGGCTGGGCTATGCCATTGCGCTCTACTTGCGCCGGGACAGCCTGTTCGGCGCAGCCGACCTCAGTTCCGCTACGCTTGGCGTTAGCGTCGTCAGCGCCTTGCTTCTGTCAGTCGGCGGCTGGCTCGGCGGCAGGCTCGTATACAGTTTTGGGGCCGGGGTCTCGAAATAGCCCCCGCGAGACGCGTCCCGTCCCCCGGTCGAAGGGGCTCGCCTCCGCGGGCCCCTTCTTTGCTTGCGGCGGCTTTCTTGACGGGAACGGAAGCCGGTTCCAAACATTCGCCGCCTTGAAATCCCTGACGGAGTGTTCCCCCTTGCGCATTACGCTCGCCCCCCTGTCCATTGCTGCCCTGCTGCTTGCCGGAGCTGCCGCCGCGGCTCCCTTCACCTTCGACCCGGCCCGGATCTCGGCCCATGACAAGACGCTTGGATCGGATGCGTTCGAAGGGCGCGGCGTCGCCACCCCCGCCGAAACCAAGACGATCGACTATCTGGTCGGCCAATTCAAAGCAGCCGGCCTCCAGCCGGGTGGGCAGGTCGTGAACGGACGGCGGCTGTGGACCCAGGACGTGCCGCTCCTCAAATCCGACCATGTGGTTGCACCGCAGGTCACCGTCACCAGCGCCGGCCAGCCGCTGACCCTCCGCCAGGGCGAAGAAATTGCGGTGCGCTCGCCGACCAACGGCCAGCAGAAGTTCGCGATCGACAAGGCGCCCTTGGTGTTCGTCGGCTACGGTGTATCGGCGCCGGAGCGCGGCTGGGACGACTTCAAGGACCAGGACGTACGCGGCAAGATCCTCGTCGTGCTGGTCAACGACCCCGATTTCGAGGGTGGAGAAGGCAATTTCGGCGGCAAGGCGATGACCTATTATGGCCGCTGGACCTACAAATATGAGGAGGCGGCGCGTCGCGGCGCCGCCGGCGTGATGATCGTCCATGAATCGCTCCCCGCCAGCTATGGCTGGGCGACGGTCAAGAATAGCAACACCAACACCATGTTCGACATCGTCCGCCAGAACCCAGCCGCCGAGCACACCTCGTTCGAAAGCTGGATCCAGCGCGACGTCGCAGTGAAGCTGTTCGCCAACGCCGGCCTCAACTTCGACCAGCTGCGCGCTGCCGCACGGCGCAAGGACTTCCAGCCGGTCGATTTGAAGGCGACGCTCGATGCGAAGATCGACGCCAAGGCCGAGACGATCGTGTCGAAGAATGTCGTCGCGCTGCTGCCCGGCAGCAAGCACCCGGACGAGACGGTGATTTATACCGCCCACTGGGACCATCTCGGTATCGGCCAGCCCGACGCCAACGGCGATCGCATCTACAATGGCGCGGTCGACAATGGCACCGGCCTGTCCCACATCCTCGAGCAGGCGCGAAGCTTCGCCGCCGGACCCCGGCCGGAACGTTCGATCGTCTTCATGGCCGTGACGGCGGAGGAAAAGGGCCTGCTCGGTTCAACCTATTACGCCGCCAACCCGCTCTACCCGCTCGGCAAGACGGTCGGCGTCCTCAACACCGATTCCATGGGGGTGTTCGGCCCGGCGCGTGACTTTTCCATCTCTGGTACGGCCAAGCTCGGCCTGCTCGACGATCTGATCCAGGAAGGCTCGAAGATGGGCCGCACCTTCACGCCCGATCCGCACCCCGAAAGCGGCGGCTTCTACCGTTCCGACCATTTCCCGATGGCCAAGGCCGGCGTGCCCGCAATTTCGTTCAAGTCGGGCAACGACCTGGTCAACGGCGGCACCGCGCGCGGCGAAGCGATCGAAGCCGAATATACCGCCAAGCGCTATCACCAGCCCGACGACGAATGGTCGCCCGACTGGGACTTCAGCGGCATGGTCAAGGACGCCGAGCTGCTACACGCCGTCGGCTGGCGGCTGGCCAACTCGCGCGAGTGGCCGAACTGGAGCGAGGACAGCGAATTCCGCGCTGCCCGCGATGCTTCCGCGGCGGAGCGGCAGGAGGTCGCGAAGCCCGGCGAACGCGGGTGAGCGAAACGCTTGAGCCGGCGCTACCGCCTGAACTCGACCGCAAGGCCGAGCAGGCGATGCGCCGGCTGTGCGACAAGCAGCTTAGCGTCGCGACTGCAGAAAGCTGTACCGGGGGCCTGCTCGCTTCCCTGCTGACTGATATTGAAGGCTGCGGCCATGGCTTCGACCGCGGTTTTGTCACCTATTCGCCTGACGCCAAGCAGGAACTTCTCGGCGTTCCCACCCATCTGGTCGATCAAAATGATGCCGTGAATGCGGCGGTCGCGCGGGCAATGGCCGAAGGTGCGATCGAACGATGCGATGCGGATATTGCGCTTTCGGTTACCGGTTTTGCCGGGCCATCAGGGCCACAGCAAGAGGAAGGTCTCGTGTTCATGGCCTGCGCGCGTCGCGGCTCTGAAACACTAATCGAAGAAAGACATTTCGGAGCGATCGGCCGAGGGCCCGTCCGGATCGAGGCGCTGAAGATACTTGTCGACATGCTCTGCAAGGCGATCGACAACAGCTAGTTCTTCTTTTGTTCTCATTGTGCTGGGTGCGGAGTCGGAAAGGAAGACCAGTCATGGCCGACATCATTTTCTACCATAACCCGATGAGCCGCGGGCAGATTATCCGCTGGATGCTTGAGGAAGTGGGCGCGCCCTACGACACCGAAATCCTCGACTATGCCTCGACCATGAAGGGCGATGAGTATCGCTCGATCAACCCGATGATGAAGGTGCCGGCGATCGTCCACAATGGCCGGGTGGTGACCGAATGCGCCGCGATCTGCGCCTATCTCGCCGATGTCTTCCCAGAAGCCGGGCTAGCCCCGCGAGAGGATGAGAAGGCCGACTACTTCCGCTGGCTGTTCTTCGCGGCCGGTCCGCTCGAGCAGGCGGTGACCAACAAGGCGGCGGGGTTTGAAGGTAGCGAGCAGCAGCGCCGGATGTTCGGCTATGGCCATTACGACCTGGCGGTGAACACCCTCGCCGACCACCTAAAGAGCCGCGACTACGTCTGCGGTGCGCGCTTCACCGGCGCCGACGTCTATGTCGGCAGCGCGGTGCTGTGGGGTACGCAGTTCGGCACGCTGCCCAAGCTCGAAGCCTTTACCGCATATGGCGAGCGGGTAGCCGGGCGCGAGGCTTACAAGCGCGGCAAGGATGAGGATAACCAGCTGATCGCGGAGATGCAGGCCGCGGGATAACAGGAGGATCGGCGATGGATGCAGGAAGGCTTCAACAGGCAATCGAGCTCTACGATCGTTTCACGCACGAAGATTGGCGGGATCCAGAATGCTCTGCGGGAGCATTCGATCCGCCAATGGACCGCCGCGATTTCTTCGCCCGGATGACCCTCATCGCCGGCAGCGCCGCGGCTGCGACCAGCCTGATTGCCGCCATCGCCGCCTCCCCGGCCTCCGCGGCAATCGTTCCGCCCGACGACAAGCGCCTCACCACGCGTGAAATGACCTTTGACCATCCAGCCGGGTACAAGGCCTATGTCGCCGAGCAGCGGACCCGCTCACTGAAGCCGACCGTGCTGGTGATCCATGAAAATCGCGGGCTCAACGACCATATCCGCGACGTGGCGCGGCGCATCGCGCTCGAAGGCTTTCGTGCCGTGGCGCCCGATATGCTGTCGCCTTCGGGCGGCACTCCCGCCAACGAGGATGCGGCGCGCGACGCGATCGGCAAGCTCGACCTCGCCAAGTCGACCGCCGACGCGGTGACCATGCTTGGTGAGCTCAAGAAATCGAGCCGTGGCGGCAAGGTGGGCATCGTCGGCTTCTGCTGGGGTGGCGCCTTCGTCGATCGGGTTGCGGTGGCGGCCGGCGGCAAGCTCGACGCGGGCGTTGCCTATTACGGCCCGGCGCCCAATCCGTCCGAAGCTGTCAAGGTCCAGGCCCCGCTGCTCCTCCATCACGCCGGACTGGACGACCGCGTCGCGCAGACGCTGTTTCCGTTCGTCAGCGCGCTCCGCGACGCTCACAAGACGGTGACATTCCAGGTCTATGACGGCGCCAATCACGCCTTCAACAACGACACCTCGGCCGAGCGCTACAACAAGCAGGCAGCAGATCTCGCCTGGGGCCGCACCATCCGCTTCTTCCACAAATATCTCGGCTAGCAAAAAGCCCGGCGGATCGCTCCACCGGGCCTTCTTGTTTAGTCGGCCGCTCAGCGATTAGCGGCGATCGCCCATAAAGCTGAGCAGGAACTGGAACATGTTGATGAAGTCGAGATAGAGGCTGAGCGCCCCCATGATCGCGGTCTTCCCCATCATGTCCGTGCCCGCGACATAGGCGTACATCGACTTGATCCGCTGCGTGTCATAGGCCGTCAGGCCCGCGAACAGCAGGACGCCGATCGCGCTGATCGCATAATACATCGCCGGCGAGCGCAGGAAGATGTTGATGATCATCGCCACGAAGAGGCCGACCACGCCCATGATTAGGAAAGTGCCGAAGCCGGACAGATCCTTCTTGGTCGTGTAGCCCCACAGGCTGAGGCCTAGGAACGCCGCCGTCACCGCGAAGAAGGTCTGGGCGATCGACATGCCGGTATAGACGATGAAAAGCGTCGACATCGACAGGCCCATCACCGCGGCAAAGGCCCAGAACAGCAGCTGTAGCGTCGACGTCTGCATGCGGTTGACGCCGAAGCTCATCGCGAAGACGAAGCCCAGCGGCGCGAAGGTGATCAGCCAGCCGAGGCCGCTGAGCCCATTGCCGTTGGCATTGATCAGCACGTCCCGGGCATAGGGTGCGAACAGCAGCGCGACGATGCCGGTCAGCGCAACGCCCGACGCCATGTAATTGTAGACTTTGAGCATGTAGGACCGGAGGCCCGCATCGCGTGCAGCGCGGGGCACGCCGACTGACACAGCTGGATCATATCCGCCTGTCGTCGTGCGCGGGTCAAATTGGTTCTGCATTTTCACTCCTTCGTGAAGGCAAAAGGCCCTCACCGCCATAATATCGGGCTTGTTCGCGTCCTGTTCAAGCAAAACTGGCGAACCCACTCCGGCGAAGGCCGGGGCCCAGGCTATAAAGGTGCCGACTATTCGACCAACGGCTGGCCGTTGCCCGTGCCTTGTGTTAGTTTCGCCTCCGCATCGATCAGGGGATGCCGATGCCGCACCATTCAGAACTTCGGCCCGTCAGTCCAGGCGAGCGGATCCTGGCGCTGGACGTCTTACGGGGGTTCGCCATGTTCGGCGTGCTGCTCGCCTATTGCCTGTGGAACCTCGGGAATGCCCCGGAGGAAAGCTACACGCCTTTGGACATAAAGCTCGATGCTGTAGCCAGCTTCCTTGTCGACGGCAAGATGTACACGATTCTGGCCTTCTTGTTCGGCCTCGGCTTTTCGATCCAGCTGGGACGTGCCGAAAGCGATGCCTCGGCCATTCGCTTCTACCGGCGCCGCCTCGCCGCGCTCGCTGCGATAGGGCTGGTGCACTCCCTGCTCCTCCGGAATGGCGACATCCTGCTGCCTTATGCGCTGACCGGCTTCGTACTGATCCCGTTTCGCCGGGCCGCGGATCGCACTTTGGTCGTGGCCGCCGGCATTGCGCTCCTGTTTCCGTACCTGGCGCGCTATTTGTGGCAAGTGTCCGGCATTCCCTTCCCGGAGCGTCCCGACCTCCCCAATGCGTCTTATCTGGTCGAGAACGCGGCCTGGGTCCGGTACTGGTACCAGATCGCCCCCTTCACCTGGCCGCTCAACCTCGCCCTGTTCTTGATTGGCTTTCTCGCCGGCCGCCGCTCGTTCCTGACCAAGCTGGCTCAGGATAGCCGCAAGCTTCTGGCCATTTTGCTTGGCGGGCTGATCGCCGGGACCGCATTCTACCTTCTGATGGAAAAATTGGTCGCAAGCGACGAAGACTTGCCATTTCGGCGAACGTTTATGGGCCTCAGCTACACCTTCCATTGCTGGGGTTTGGCGAGCGCATATGTCGCGGCCTTGCTGCTCTTGCTGAGAAGCACGACGGGACCCCGCCGCCTCGCTCCGTTGGCGGCGATCGGACGGATCGCGCTGACCAACTATCTGTTGCAGCCCATTGTGATCGTGCCGCTGTGCCTGACCTTTGGCTGGTTCGATCGCTTCACGCCGACAGCCTCCCTTGCCCTCGCCTTGGCGGTATTCATCCTTGTCCAATTGCCGTTCAGCCTGTTTTGGCTTCGCCGCTATCAATATGGGCCGGCGGAATGGTTCTGGCGCCTCCTCACTTACGGTCGCGCTCCGCCATTGAAAGCTGCCGCCGACTACGCGCCTGTCTAACCGCCGGCTAAACGGCTAGAAACTGCTGATGCATCGCCTGTTCGTAGCGCTCCGCCCGCCCTCGGACATCCGCCGCCGCTGCCTGGCGGCGATGGCGGGCGGTCCGCCGGGCTGGGCGTGGCAGGTCGAGGCGCAACTCCATGTCACGCTGCGCTTCATCGGCGAGGTCGAACGGCCGGTAGCGGAAGATATTGCCGCCGCGCTCAGTGCGATCCGTTCGCCGGCTGTCGAGTTTGGCCTGCACGGCGTCGGCTTCTTCGACCAGGGCCGGCAAGGCGTGCTCTTCGCCCGCGCAATCCCCCGCGAACCACTCGACGCGTTGCACAAGAAAGTCGATCGCGCGCTAACGACGGTTGGACTGCAGCCCGAGCGGCGAGCCTTCCTGCCGCACATCACGCTTGCCCGCCGCCGCAAATCCGGCGCCGATCCCAACGCCTGGCTCGAAACCCATTCCGCGCTCGCCGCCGACCCAGAGCCTGTCGGCGAATTCATCCTCTATGAAAGCCACCTCGGCCGCGACGGCCCGCATTATGAGCCGGTGGCGGAGTATCGGCTGGGTCAGTTGTAGAAAGGCAAAGATTGCTGAGCTGGAATTATTTCAATGATAGAAATCGCGCGCCGTGGTTGCCATCGTGAATCATCCCACCTCGCAGCAGGCAGGGCGCGGCGAGAGTTGTTGAAATATGCGATCAAATTTGCCGGAATGCCTAATTGGTGTTTCACCTCCTAGGGATTTCCCAACCAAACGCCACATAAAGTGGAGCAACGACCGGAATGCCGGTCGTAGTCTTGGCTGGATTAAATTGCACCCTTTCCGTCAGAATCTTGCAGGTAGTCTTATCGAGTTCTGAGGTGCCACTCGATCGGATCACGCGGCAGTTCGAAGATCTGCCGTCCAAGCCTATATCGATGATGACATGCGTTTCACCCTCTTTCCGGGCCATCAGTGCAGATGTTGGATAGTCGAAACGCGACACGTATTTCGCGAGCTCCTTAAGGGGGGTTGGCGGACCGGCCATGTTTCTTTGAAATTCCTTTGAATAACCCCAGCGTTCCAACAGGTCAGCAGAGCACGTGTCCATCAACGGCTTCACGGCTTCCAAGCCTGTGATCCTCAGGTCGCCAGGATTCGGTACCTTGCGAATCGCGAGATCGGGCGCGGCACCCGCGACAGCCAATTCAGCTTCGTTCACCTTCATGGAGTAAATGAGTCTGCCAGCTCGATTACTGTGTCGCGCGACTACCCAATCTTGCGCCAGCTTTGCGCGGCCCAGTGAATATTTCCCTTGGAGCCATGACCTACTGTGCACGAAGTCACCCGGAGCATAAATCCGCATCAAATACTCATCGGTTGTGGGGTTACCCTCTAGAGTAACCTGCAACACCTGATCGCCACGCTTAAAGGCGCTAGCTACGACACAGCGGTCCGTGGCCGGCAATATTTTGAACGGCTCTGTAGGCTGCCAAGCTCCAGTATTGCCGGGCGCTGCCTCAGCGCCAATCGACCATACCACCACCGGAATCAATGTGATGAACTGCCGCACCGCGATCACCCCCGTACCCATGACCCGAGCTGACACATCTAAGAACGAATTGCGCGCCGCTTCAATGAAGAAGCGACGCGCAAGAACGTTCGAGATGGTGCGGTTTACCAGATCCGGACGCGCTTCTCCGGCGGGAGGTAGAACTTCGATCCGGGCTGGATCTTGAATGCCTCATACCAGGCATCGAGGTTGCGGGTCGGGCCGATCACCCGGAACCGGCGCGGGCTGTGCGGGTCGGACGCGACCTGCGTCTTGATCGCTTCCGGACGCTGCTCGCCGCGCCACGCCTGGGCGAAGGCGAGGAAGAAGCGCTGGTCGCCGGTCAGCCCGTCGATCACCGGCGCCGGCTTGCCGCCGAGCGATATCTTGTAGGCCTCGTAAGCAACCTCGAGCCCCGACATGTCGCCGATATTCTCGCCCATCGTCAGCGAGCCGTTGATGAACACGCCCGGCGCTGCCTCATAGGAAGAATATTGCGCGCCGAGTGCGTCGGTCAGCTTCTTGAACCGGGTGGCGTCGCCCGGCGTCCACCAGTCGCGGACCGCGCCGGTCTCGTCGATCTTGCGGCCCTGGTCATCGAAGCCGTGCATGATCTCATGGCCGATGACCGCGCCGATCGCGCCATAGTTGACCGCCGCATCCGCCTGCGGGTCAAACAAGGGCGGCTGCAGGATACCGGCCGGGAACACGATCTTGTTCTCGAGGCCGCCGTTATAGGCGTTCACCGTCGCCGGGCTCATCGCCCATTTCTTGCGGTCGACCGGCTTGCCGAGGTCGCTCAGCTGATAGTCCCATTCGAAGGCCGAGCTGCGCTTGACGTTACCGTAAAGGTCGTCCGGCTTCACCACCAGTTTCGTATAGTCACGGAACTTGTCGGGATAGCCGACCATCACGTCCATCCGCGCGAGCTTTGCGATCGCCGCCTGCTTGGTCGCCGGCTCCATCCAGCTGTTGGCCTGGATGCGCCTTGCCGCCGCGGTCTTCAGGTTGGCGACCAGCTGCTCCATCTGCGCCTTGTCGGTTGCCGGGAAATAGCGCTCGACATAGGTCTGGCCGAGCACTTCGCCGAGCCGGCCGTCGACCTGGCCGATGCCGCGCCGCCAGCGGGGACGAAGCTCCTTGGCGCCGGTCAGCTGCTTGGTGAACTCGAACTTGCTGTCGACAAACCGCTTGGAGAGGTAATCCGACGCCTGGTCGGCGACCTTGAACCGCTGCCACTGCTTCAGCGTCTCTAGCGGCACCTTGTCGTACATCGCGGCGAGGGCCTTCACCGCCGTATTGTCGCCGACGATCATCTTCGACGCGTCGATCTTCGCGTCGGCGAAATAGGCCGGCCAGTCGAAGCCCGGGGCATAGGCCTGAAGCTGGGCCCGCGTCATCGGGTTGTTGACCTTGTCGATGTCGCGGAGGTCAGCGACCGGCCAGCTCAGCTTGGCGATGTCGGTCTCGAACGCCACGATCCGGTCGGCGCCGGCCGCGGCATCGGCGTCGCCGATCATCGTCAGCACCCGCTGGATATAAGCGCGATAGGCGTCGAGCTGCGGCTTGTACTTGGGCAGCAGATAGTAATCGCGGTCCGGCAGGCCGAGGCCCGAAGTCCCCAGGTAGAGGGTGTTGATCTCCGGATGTGCGGTATCCGGCCCGATGCCGGGACCGAACAGGCTCGAGCCATAATCGCCCAGGCTCGCCGCCATGAAGCTGGCGAATTCGGCCTTGTTCTTGATTGCATTGACCCGCTCGAGGTCGGACTTGAGCGGCGCCGCGTCGAGCTGCTCGAGCCGCGCTTCGTCCATATAGCTCTTGTAGAGCGCGCCGAGCTGGCTGTCGGCCGGAGCGCCGGTGACGATCGCCTGCAGCCGCTCCTGGTTGCGGTCGTTTACGTCCGATCCGACGCTGTTCGACGATTTGTCGGCCGGGATTTCGGTGACGTCCATCCAGTGGCCGCTGGCGTAGCGTTCGAAATCGTCGCCAGGGTTGGCCTTGAGGTCGCGCGAATTAAGGTCGACGCCCCAGGTGCCGTAGTGGACGGTAGTTGCCGAGCTTCCCGCCGCGGTATCGGCCGCGAAGGACGGAGCCGCCATCGCCAATGGCGCGGCTGCCAGCAACATCAGACTCCGGAATACTCGCAGGTTGCGCCCGCTTGATACGCTCATGATGACCCCCATCTTGTTGATTAGATTCGTGAAACCCGGCCATTGATCGGCGTTAGCCCCAAATCTAACCGCCATCGACGAGCGTCCCCGTCCGTTCGATGAACTTCATGATCTTGTTGCAAAAATGGGTGTCGAACCCATATCCCGGGGCCCGCGTTGACCGCCGGCAACGCCTTGCGTTAAACAAGAACAAATCTGGAACGAAACAGAGTCGATGCTGACCCACATAACAGTTCGAGGCGCGCGCGAGCATAACCTCAAGGGGATCGACGTCGCGATCCCGCGCGAGAGCCTGACGGTCATCACCGGCCTTAGCGGCTCGGGCAAGTCCAGCCTCGCCTTCGACACCATCTATGCCGAGGGGCAGCGACGTTACGTCGAGAGCCTGTCGGCCTATGCCCGCCAGTTCCTCGAGATGATGCAGAAGCCGGACGTCGAGCATATCGACGGACTCTCCCCCGCCATTTCGATCGAGCAGAAGACCACCTCGCGCAACCCGCGCTCGACCGTCGCCACCGTCACCGAAATCTACGACTATATGCGCTTGCTGTGGGCGCGGGTCGGCATCCCTTATTCCCCCGCCACCGGCGAGCCTATCGAGGCACAGCAGGTCAGCCAGATGGTCGACCGTACGATGAAGCTGCCCGAAGGCTCGCGCCATTATTTGCTCGCCCCGGTCGTCCGCGGCCGCAAGGGCGAATATCGCAAGGAGCTGGCCGAATGGCAGAAGGCCGGCTTCACCCGCGTCCGCATCGACGGCAAATTCCACGACATTGAGGACGCGCCGGCGCTCGACAAGAAATACAAGCATGACATCGAGGTGGTGGTCGACCGGATCGTCATCCGCGAAGGCATCGAGACGCGCCTCGCCGACAGTTTCGAAACCGCCCTCAAGCTGGCCGAGGGCCTCGCCTACCTCGACCCGGCCGACGTTCCCCACCCCGCCGGCAGCGAGCGCACCGGCGTCGCCGCCGCGCTGGAAGCCGCCGCCGACCGCGAGGGCTTCAAGCTAGACTATGCCCCGCCCGGCCGCATCACTTTCTCCGAGAAATTCGCCTGCCCGGTCAGCGGCTTCACCATTGCCGAGAT
>Ga0310810_10001333_pt1 | contig 25717 bp, 20 predicted proteins | sample NCmetagenome_FD_207641 | JGI IMG/M metagenome (GOLD analysis project Ga0310810, IMG submission 207641) | Soil microbial communities from experimental microcosm in Duke University, North Carolina, United States - NC | ecosystem: Engineered > Artificial ecosystem > Soil microcosm > Unclassified ...
CGAGAACGGCGGGTTGTAGGCGTTCGAGGAGTGTTCGGCATGCGGCACCCTCACGCCCATACGGCAGATAAAAATCTTTTCAGCGGTTGTTGGCTGCGCAGAGACCAGGACGGTGCGGTTGAACTCAGAGATGGTAGTGCAGAACCTGCAATGCTCGAGTTTGGTTTTTAGAAATGCGCCGTGAAGCAGAAGGTCCGATCCATGGAATGTGATGCTGTAGGAGATGTTGAGCACGCGGGCAGCTACCATGGCGATCCAGGAGGCAAAGTATCCGTGGTGAACGTGGACGTGGCAAATGGCCCGATCTTCGATCAGGGCGGCAAAGTAGATTCCCAGCGCGGTGTGAACCAAAGCCCGCAAGCGTCGGGAAAGGCGGGCACTTTTCTCGCTGAAAGCTTCTTTGATGATATTTGCGAGAATGCGGCGATGTTTTGCGGCCAGCGCCAATGATCGAAAGATCAGCCGGGCGCGAACATGAGTGAAGTAGAGAGTCTGCTGCTTCAGAGCATCGCGTTCTTCATCGCTTGACGGATGGCGCACACTGCACGCGATCACTTGCGCACCCCGCGCGCGCAGCGCCCGAATTTCCGCCACCACATAGGGCTCAGAGGCTACGGGAAACAGGTTCGCAAGGTATGCAATTCGGCTCACAAATTCTCCCTAATCCAGATACTGGGCCTGATTTGGAAAAAGACGTAATGAAGGGAAGGGCTCAGGTTGCTGGAGCTAAAGAACGGACGCCTGCAAAGCCGTCGGTACGGTTCTGTGCCGCCAGAATCCCGGCGAGTGAGAACAGCAGGGCATTCACAAACTGATAATTCATTACCACAAAGCTTGCATTGATCAGGTACACCGTCAGAATCACCGGCCACACCCGCCGAAAAGATGCATCGAGAAATATGCCGTCGCCAGCCTGAGCGTGCCGTCTGGATCCGACACGAAACAGATCGAAAATTAACCAGAGATATAGAGCGAGACCGACTAGTCCGTGATAGACGGCAGTTTCCAGATAAGTGTTGTGAAAGAAGTATTCCCGTTGATGGAAATCGGTAACGCGATCAGCGAGTTCTGGCTGCACAGCAGCCGCATTCCAACCCAGCAATGGCTTTTCGAAGAACATTTCCAGGCCGGTACGGAACATTACGATCCGGAAGTCAACCGGGCTGCGTTCCTCAAGCCTGTCGCCGTATCGGCAATAAGATGAGCTGCATGCAAGGTATAAACCGACTGCCACTAAACCAGCCATAGCGAATGCCAGAACCGCTCTGCGTACGCGATGGTCTCGCGACAAATACGCCAATGCTGCGATTGAGATTGCAAAACAGATCCATACTGCCCGCGTCAGCGTTGCAAAGATTGCCAGCGGCACGCCCGCCAGAAGCACGATTGCGGTGAGTCCAGCCAATCTGTGCCGGCGAAAAGAATCGACTGCTATCAGTGCAAGGATGTTGATGGTCATGCCGTTCGCCACCGCCTGCAGGAAAGGCCCGCGGGCACGGTCAGCGTGAATGCCGATGGAATCATCAAGTATGAAAGCGGGGAAAATGAGCGACCTCAGATTGAACATAAAAAACACCGCCGTCAAAACCAGATATGCAAGAACCAACAGCAGAAACACTTCCAGGTGCTTGAGCTGCTCGCGGTCCTGAAACACGAAGCCGGCAATGAGGTAGAAGGCGAGAGGCACCACCCATTTGGCTACCCAGACGCTCCAAGATTCGGCTCGAAATGGCTGACCCACAACGGCTGCGAAAGAGAGTGCAACTAGGCATAGCAGGGGTACTGTGACCTGGGCGGATACTGAAACTTTTTTGCCCACGATTAGTGCGCGCAGAACGACCGCAATTACGAGAACTATGAACGCGACATGATCGACCGCAGGAAACGGCAAGTCTGGGGGGCGAAACAGCATGGCCGCGAAACATGCGAAGAACAGCAGGGCAGGGAAAGCCAGCAGTAATTGCACTAATCGGCTCGAAGCAAGCAAGAACGGCTGGGTTATCGAGTTCGCCAGCGAGTAGTTGGTTTCTGCCGCGATGTTACTCACGCTCCGCTCCCGCTGAACACGACCTTTACGGTTCGAAGCAGAATCCGGAGATCAAGCCAAATGCTCCAGCGTTCGATGTAGGCGAGATCCAGAGCAACATTGTGCTGAAAAGACGGGCTCGACCTGGCGGTGACTTGCCACAGGCCGGTGAGGCCGGGGGTGACGTCGAGCCGTTTGAGATGTTCCAGACGGTACTGCCGATAATCATCAAGCGGGTGCGGCCGGGGACCCACCAGGCTCATGTGGCCGCGGAAAACATTCCAGAGCTGCGGCAATTCATCCAGGCTATAGCGGCGCAGCCAATATCCCACTCTGGTGAGACGTGGGTCGGCAGCAATTTTAAAACATGGCCCCGAACGCTCATTACGTGGGCGCAGGCTGTCCTTCAGAGCGTCTGCGTTCACCACCATCGTCCGAAACTTGAAACAGGTGAACTCTCTGCCTTTTCTACCCGCTCGCATGGACTGGTAAAGTACCGGACCTGGCGAATCCAGTTTGACCAAAATTGTGATCACTCCCAAAATCGGGGCGGTAATGATCAGGCCAAAGCCGGAGGCGACAAGATCCAAAGCACGCTTCCACAGCTGGCCGAACAAGGGCGCATCCACCTGGCGCAATTTGAGCAGTGCGCAATCCCCGATACATTCGAAAGAATCGGGTGTCGGCAGATGACCGAAGAATTCCGGGACCACTGTGATATCCAGCCGGTTTCTGGCAGCTTCTTCCATCACCCAGGGCAAACGGTTCTGCGCGATATTCCCGACGATGATTTCATCGACAAACTCGGCACGGGCCACGCGCGCCAGATCGGCGATTCCACCAAGCACGTTCGGACCATGCTTGTCATCCAGAAAACCCGCCACTCGCCGGGGATGGAACTCGGTGTTGTGAAGTGCATCGGCCAGCTCGCGTTCCTGTGGCCCGGCGCCCACAATCAGGACATTCCGCTGCGCCCGATGAGAACTCGCATTTTCGAGATGGTGATGTCTCACAATTCGCAGCACAACCCCGGTGAAAAATGAAAGCAGGCTGTACCAGCAAACCACCAGCCGAGCATTCCTGGCCAATAGCGTCATCATCAGCCAAGCCAGCACTGAGGCTTTGCCCAGAACCAACAGTTGTTTCTGCAAAGGGCGAGAGATGTGCCGGGAATAGGCCCCATCAGCGAACGCAAACAGGAACGTAAGAACTGACTGGAAGGCCACACTCAAGGCAAAGCCATCGAATGACAGCTGTTGCGCATGCATGATCTGGCGCAACATTAAAGCGGCAGCGCCGAAACCGAGACCGTCGAGCATCGCAAGCCGCCATTTGATCCTTTCACCAAGCGCTCCAGGCATAAGCGCGAGGAAGGTTGATGCGGTAGCCGATTTTCGTTCACGTTTTTTTTTAACTGGGAGAAGAACTGGAGCCAGAGCGCTGGCCGCGCGAGTTCGCAAGGGTCGAAGTGGATTTATTGGGGAAGCCGGAACATGTTTCCACGGGGTAACGGGTTGCTGAGCTCGGCTGGCCATTTTTTCTGCCTAAAGTTTTTCGTATAAAGACTGCGGAATCGGAAACTTGCGATCGTCCAGGATTGCTCCCAGCACCCGGACCTTGTTTCGGCGCAAAAGTTGCAGCGAATTTTGAGCGGTTGCTCGCCGTGTCTTGTTAGCTTTCACTACCAGAATCACGCCATCCGAAAAGCATCCCATCACCGCGCCCAGAGATGACTCGGTAAGGGGCGGGGTATAAGTGATGGTGCAGTTGAAGTCAGCATGCAGCCTGCGGATGTTGGATGGACCCCGAGACTCGTGGTCCTGAATGCTCCAGCAGTCCCCGCCCATATCCACCTTTACCTGCCAGAGGCCGCTTGCAACCTGGTTGGCCGTACCCTCCAGCATAGGTTCACCACTGGCAGGCTGCGAGCGGTCCTGAGAGCCGGCGGTGGCTTCGACCACCCCGATTTCCAGCCGGGTGCGTGATGCCAGGATCTGCGCCATGCCTTCGCAGATGGCGCCAATCCTGTGATTGGAATCCACGCCCAGAACAACGATGTGACGGGTATTTTTTTGCAAGCCTGAAAAAAATATCTGTTCTACCAACGGTTGCAGTTGTTCGCGAATGCCGTTCGTAAGAGCCGAGTAAATAACTTGAGCGGCTATGATGGGCGGCGCACTGACTGGTCCTGCAACTTCGGCGGGAATGGGCTGAGGGCTGGCAACGGTGCTCAAGAGGGTGCTCCTTCCGTGCCCGCCGGCAGGAAAGCAAGGACGGGCGTGTGCAATACGGCGAATACTTCGTCAGGAGTACGGAATGCCGGATCCAGACGATCCGCCACCAGGGCGGCTCCGGTGCTGAAAGCGCTCGCGACGACGAAACTGATTGCGAGAAGATTCATGCTGGACCGCGCCGGCAATGCTGGAACACTGGGCTGCTCGGCTACGGTGACATTCAAGATCCCGCCCGCGTCCAGTGCGTCTGCGATGCGGGCCTCCTCTCGCTTGCTCACATAAAGCAGATAAGCGCCCTCCGCAGATTTCATCTCACGCACCAGATCATCCTGCACAATGGCGTGTTCTCCCAAAAAGCGCGCCATGTCACGATATCCGGCGACTTCAACCCCGGTAGCTTGTGCGTGAGCCATCAGCGCATCGAGTTCGACCTGGGATTTCAGCATTTCTGCCCTGGCCCAGGCGTAGTCTGGATTCTGGTCGGTCGTCTGTTCGAGGATGGGGGCCTGTTGCTCTGCTGCGATGGAATCTTTCGCCTCTTTAATCTGCTGGTCGACTTCCTGAACCAACCGGTATCCCGGTTCAAACTTGGTCAGCAGTTCTGAGCGCTTGAGCTGCAATTCCAGCAATCGCGACTTCATCCTTGCCATAAGCTCGGGGTTTCCGGAGAGCCTGGTGGAGGTCGTAATGCGGTCGGGAATCGTCTTGAGCCTGGTTTCCAGAGACCGCACTTTACGCGCCGTTTCCGTCAGCGCAACCTGGGTTTGACGGTTATTGTTTTCGGCTTCACTCAGCTTCTGCAGCGTGCTGTCGCGTTCCAGGGAAGCTGAGACTACGCCTTGTCCGCGCATGAAATCGAGCATGCGGTACTCAGCTCTAGTCAGTGAAGCACGAGACTCATTCACTTGTTGATCGAAAAACTGGAATTGTCCGGATGGCCGGCGCACCCGCTGATGCCGATCGAGATATGCGCGTCCGAGTGTTTGCAGAAAGGCCGATGCCTGCTCAGCACCGGCAGCCGAGTAAGAGACTTCAATGAGGTTGGTCTTGCGGATCGGAGTGACGTTCAGTTTTGTTGCCGCACGGCGCACGGCAGCCTCGGTGCGCTGGCCTTCGGTGCCGGGCCACAGCCATTGGGCCCATTCCGGGCTCCTGGCCAGGCCAAGGGACGTGACCACCGAGCGGATCATCTCTTGGTCGCGCAGCAGTTCCGCCTCAGAGTTCAGCTGTTCTTCCGAGATGAATTCCTGTTGCAGCAGAAGCGACTGTTCGGGGGATGCTGTAACCACCGGGTCCATCCTGCTGCGCCGCACTAAAACTCTCATGTGGGCCTGGTAGCGTGCGGAGAAAAGGCTGTAGAACAATCCGGCCAGCAGCACGCCGAAAAAACACACCAGAATCACTCGCCGCTGGCGGAAGAAGATGGTCAATATGTCCCGGATGCTTACCGTGGCGGGCGGCGCGTCGGTTGGGCGAAGTATCGTAAGTTCACTGTTCATGGAAGATGGAATGGGTACCCGGCTAGAATTGTATTGGATTCAAATATGTGCTCAGTGTTACCATCGGCAAAAATTTGCGAATTTTGGAAATCCTGTTCTGGGGGATGAACAGTACGTCTCCAGGCTTAAGCTGCAAGTCTTCCTGTAAATTGCGAGAGTTGAACATGTGCTTCATGTCCAGTAGCCGCGCCTGGACTTCTTCGTCTGAGTACCTGCGGAAAAGTACCACCTGAGAGTGTTTCGACTGATCGGTAAGACCCCCTGCAATGGCTACGCCTTCGGTAGCCATGAGAGGTCCACGCAGTTCGTATCGCCCGGGGTGCGCTACCTGGCCGCTGACAATGAAGTAGGGACGTTCAAAATCTTTGAGCGTGACCGTAATCTCCGGCTGATGCAGCCGGCTGGCGTACCAGGTCACGAGAATGCGTTGCAATTCGGAAACGGTCAGACCTGCAACGTAGGCATCCGGCAGTTCTCTCAAGCTGACGAAGCCATCTGGACGTACCGTGATGGTCTGGTTGAACTCGGGTGCGAAGCTGAAGTTGATGTCAACGGTGTCACTCTGGCGAAGCCGATACAGCGGACGGCGGTTCCCCATCTCGTCATGGTCTGGACTTGATGCACCGCCCGCTACATCGGGTGTGACACTTGATTGACCTTCTGCCTCGGGGGAGGAATTCTTCAGCAAAGATTGCTGACCTGCAGCAATCTGAAAGAGCAGGAGCACCGTGCCCGCGATTGTTCTTGCCGTTTGCAGCCTGGAGCTCATACTCCTCCAATCGAGTGCGCAAAATTTAATTGGAAGAAGCCAAGTCAACAAGACTTGGAAGGTGCTGTCATCAAAAGTGACCAGCTGTTTTCAAGGTGCGAAGGGCGACTTAACTGGCGGAGAATGAACCGCTTTGAATTGAAATCATGCTGGTCATTGACTGGCTGACTCCGACACCACTGTCCACTTTGGTATCCCCTACGAAGGTGTAGTTGGCGAAACGAGTTCGCGTGTTCCAGCGGCCATGTTCCTCCCGAGGAGCTAGCGTAACCACTTACTTTTGATGTGCTTGTAAGTTAAGGGGAACCTGGCGTTGGTGCCTCTGCCGGATGTTTTCCACAGCCTGACAGATGTGCTTGGTTATCCGTCACAGATAAGGTAACCACCGTATCCTAAACTAATGGACATGATCGCGAGTAGGTGGTCGGAGGGATTCAATCGCGCCATGGGGGACCATGAGTACACAGGGCTCCACTTCGTCCGAGGTAATAAATGTTCTGGTAGCTGATTCGAATCAAATGCAGTGCCAGTTGCTGACTGCAGCTTTACGTCGAAGGCCGGAATTCAGAGTGATTTCCGGACCGCTGGATCCGGAGCTGATATTAAAGACCGCCGCCGAAGCCGCTACGCAAGTGGCGATCATGAATGTGGATGACGCGCGCAGCGGTGTTCTGCAGCTGAGCGTGGTGCGGCAGCTGCATCTATTGCATCCGGAGATCGCCCAAATTTTATTGCTTGAGGGGTACAGCCCAGAGACGGTTGTGAATGCATTCCGGTCGGGCGCGAGAGGACTGTTCTGTTTTTCGCGCTATCCGTTTCGGATGTTGTGCAAATGCATACAGGTGGTGCGCAAGGGGCAGATCTGGGTGAGCGGCGACCAGGTGCAGTACCTGGTGGATGGCCTGACTCAGGTCTCTTCGCTGCGGGTGGTGAACACCCACGGCATGAAGCTGCTCACCCCGCGCGAGGAACAAGTGGTTGCGCTGGTAGCGGATGGGCTGAGCAATCGCCAGGTGGCGCACGAACTTCAACTCAGCGAGCACACAGTAAAGAAGTATCTGTTCCGCATATTCGATAAGCTGGGCGTTTCCAGCCGGGTCGAACTTGTGTTGTATGCGGTCAGTCACGGCAGGGCGGAGCCGGTGGAATGGATCCCGGCCGGCTGAAGCCCGATCGCGCAATTATTTATTTCTTTTCGCTGACCTCGACGCTGGCGCGGGTGTTCTCCCACTCCATGCGCATAGTGCATTTGCTGCCGGACTGGTCGAATGCGATAGTGAAGTTCTCAACCGGGGCAGAGGTCTTCGATGCTGTCATATCGGTTCGGGTAAAGTCGTCACCTTCTCCCGGGTACGGCACGCCCCATTCGCCAGTCTTTTTGCTGACGACCAGCGTCCACTTATCGGGGCTAGGGACGGCAAAGATCGTGTAGCTACCAGCAGGGACATCCTTGCCGCCAACATTGAGGTTAGTGTTGGTAACGAAGGTGGTCGCTTCGTTGGCGCCAGCCCGCCAGACTTCGTTGTAGGGGACAAGTCCGCCGAAAATCTTGCGGCCTTTCACGCGCGGGCTGGAGTAGTCCACGGTAACTGTTTTGCCATCGGAAAATTTGCATTGCGCCTGAGCCGGCGGGCTGGGGCGTTTCGCTTTGTCCTGGGCAGCGAGTGGGGAAACCGAGATCATCAGGGTCAAAACCAGCAACGTTAAAACCATCCACAGTTTTTTTTGCATCGGTTCATCCTTTGTTTTGGCGATCTGTTTACAGGATAACTTAGACGTAGTGCAGGCGTAGATGGATAGCGGGCGAATGCTCAGCCCACGAGCGAAGTCTTAAAGCTCGGAAGGCGCAGAGGAAATACCACACAGCGCACAGAGTATCAGGACAGTGCGTACTTGCCGCGCTCAATCATCTTCTGCGCGATCTGCTGCCGCAGTTCAATAACATTGAAGGGATCATGCTTGGATAAGCGCCGCAGGATGGCCAATTGGGTACGCAGCATGTCGCCGTCTGCAACCGCGGCGATGATCCGTCGCGCTGCGGATTCGATTTTTTCCATTGACTGCGAAAGATAGACGCGAGTCATGGCAATGGGCAGCGCGGCGTTCGCTTCGCTTTTTTGTCCAACAATTTTCAAGGCCCGCAGCAGCGCCGTTTCCATGGCGTAGATTTCGATCACCATGTCGGCGATGGCGCCCATGATTTCCTGCTGGTCCTGGATAGCCTGCATATATTTCTGGGTGGCGGCGCCGGCGGCGAACAGGCCAAGTTTCTTAGCCTTTTGCACCAGCGTGCGCTCCTCCGCAAGCAGACCTTCGAGTTCGCCGGTTGAAGACGGCCCCGAGAGAACTTCGTCCATCAGACCCTTGATGGCAGGCATCAGAGCGAGTTGGCCGGACAAGGCGCGCTTCAATAGGAATCCGGTAATGATGAGGCGGTTGATCTCGTTGGTGCCTTCGAAAATGCGGTTGATGCGCGCATCGCGGTAGGCGCGCTCGGCAGGGTACTCTTCGACGAAGCCGTAGCCTCCATAGATCTGCACGGTTTCGTCCACCACGTAATCGACCATTTCCGATCCCCACACTTTTATGATCGAGCACTCGACCGCATACTCCTCAATGGCTTTCAGGGTCTGTTTGGCCGCATCGGCGGCGGACTTATCGACCTCTGCCAAGGCAGCGTCCATCATGCCCACGGTGCGGTAGATCATGGACTCGCCCACGTAGATGAGGGTCGCCATCTGCGCCAGCTTTTCGCGCACCATCCCGAAATCAGCAATAGTTTTATTGAACGCCTTGCGCTGTTTGGCATAAGCGATGGCATTCTCGAGCGAAAGCCGTGCTCCCCCCACGCACATAGCGCCGAGCTTAAAGCGGCCGACGTTCAGAATGTTGAACGCGATCACGTGGCCCTTGCCGATTTCGCCCAGCACGTTCTCGATAGGAACTTTGCAGTCATTCAAAATGATCGGGCAAGTGGATGAGCCGCGAATGCCCATCTTGTGCTCTTCCGCGCCGATGGAAAACCCGGGAAAGTTGCGCTCGACCAGAAATGCGGTGAACTTCTCTCCGCCGACTTTGGCGAAAACGGTGAACAGGTCGGCAAAGCCGGCGTTGGTGATCCACATCTTTTCGCCGTTGAGAATGTAGTGCTTCTTGTCGGGGGCAAGCTCGGCGCGGGCGCGGCAGTTCAGCGCGTCCGAACCGGAAGAAGCTTCAGACAGGGCGTACGCGCCGACGATTTCTCCGGTGGCAAGACGCGGCAGGTACTTCTGCTTTTGCTCTTCGGTACCAAAGTAGACGATGGGCAGCGTGCCGATGCCAGTATGGCCGCCCCAGGTGGTGGCGAAGCCGGCGTACTTGGCAATGTGATCGGCGATTACGGCGGCGGTGACTTTATCCATTTCCAGGCCGCCGTAAGCTTCGGGAATTTCGACTGCGCTGAGGCCGAGTTCGCCAGCTTTCTTGAGCAGATCGCGAGTGACCGAAAACTCTTTATGCTCGATCTTCTCGATGTTGGGGATGATCTCGTTATTCGCGAACTCTTCCGTAGTCTGGCCGATCAGTTGGTGCTGTTCGGAAAAATCTTCCGGAGTAAAGAGCTTTTCCAGAGCTTGTTCTTCAAGCAGAAAGCTGGCGCCTGAGAGCTTTGATTTGGGAACGGTTGCGGTGGCCATAGGAGGATTCTAACCACGAACAGAATGAAGGTACACCATAGGATTTTCACCACGAAGGACACGCGAAGGAAGACTAAAACCGTGGTAACAGCAAAACATGTGATTGGTTTTTTCGTTCGTGTACCTGGGTGTCCCTGGTGGTGAATACTCTCATTTTTATCCTGTGCCGTTCACGGATCGTTTTATGCCGTCTTTGAGATGGACGAGATTTAAATTGATCAGCAATCCAAGTGATTTGCCGGTGAGTTTCAGATAGGAGTGGCTTACACGCCAAGGTCCAAATTTGAGGCCAGTCTGACAAGGTTAGCTGTCACACAGCGATGTTTTCAAAAACACCAGCGGCGCCCATGCCGCCACCCACGCACATGGTCACCAGGCCGTAGCGGGCATTGCGGCGCTTCAGTTCGCGAATGATGGTCGCCGTCAGCTTGGCTCCGGTGCAGCCCAGAGGATGGCCCAAGGCGATGGCGCCGCCGTTGGGATTGACACGGTCGGGATCCAGTCCAGCTTCTTTAATCACAGCCAGTGACTGCGCGGCGAACGCTTCGTTCAGCTCGATGACATCGATCTCGGAAAGTTTCAGTCCGGCCAGTTTCAATGCTTTCGGTATGGCATACACCGGGCCCAGTCCCATTTCTTCCGGCTTGTACCCCGCGGTCGCAAACGAGACGTAACGGACCAGCGGCCTGATGCCAAGCGCTTGGGCGCGTTCACCGGACATAACCACGGCGGCAGCCGCTCCGTCTGACATCTGCGAAGAGTTGCCGGCGGTAACCGTCCCGGCAACGTGAAAGGCGGGCTTCAACGCTGCGAGAGCTTCGAGCGAGGTATCGGCTCGCGGGCCTTCATCAACTTTGAAAACGATCTCCTGTTTTTTGGGTTTCGACCCATTGGGGGTGGTGAAGCTCACCGGCACCGCTACGGTCTCGTCTTCGAACTTGCCGGCCTGGATTGCGGCCAAAGCCTTCTGATGGCTGTGCAGCGAGAATTCATCGGCCTGTTCGCGGGTGATGCTAAAGCGCCTTGCCAGTCGTTCGGCAGTCAGGCCCATGGATAAGTAAGCGTCCGGGTAGTGTTCCACCAGCCAGGGATTCGGCGAAATCTTGTTTCCGCCCATCGGAATCATGGTCATGGATTCGGTTCCGCCCGCGACGATGACCTCGGCGCCGCCGCTGCCAATTCGCTCGGCGGCCATCGCTATCGCCTGTAAACCTGACGAGCAAAAGCGGTTGATCGTCATGGCGGAGGTTTCCACCGGCAGCCCGGCGCGTAGCGCGGCGATGCGGGCGACGTTCATGCCCTGTTCCGCTTCCGGCATGGCGCAGCCTAGGATTACATCCTCAATTTCTTTGGGATCAAGTTGCGGTACCCGCTCCAGGGCGCTCTTAATGGCGATGGCGGCCAGCTCATCCGGACGGGTGGAGCGAAGGGTGCCCCTGAAAGCACGTCCAACAGGAGTGCGCAGCGATGAAACAATGACTACTTCACGCATAAGAACCTCGGCAACATTTTAGATGACGACTGTACCGCCGCAGCACCACGCTTTGGCTCGGGGTTCGATAGAATGTTTCACTTTCCAAAAGTCATGATCGCCTTCACGGCCAGGGCGTTGATTACGCCACGCGAACGCATTGAACAGCCGCTGGTGCTGGTTGATGACGGCTTTATCGTGGAGATTACTTCGCGGGCGCACCGAGAGAAACCGGCAGATACTGTCAACCTGGGCGATGGGATTATTGCCCCTGGACTTTTTGATCTGCACATTCACGGCGGCGCGGGAAGCGACGTGATGGAGCAGGATGGTGTGCGCGTAGTCGGGCGATTCTTGCCGCACCATGGAGTGACCAGCTATTTGCCGACCACTGTAACGGCCCCGGTAGATAAGACGCTCTCCGCGCTGGACCGGATTGCCGACAGCATCGAACGGTGCGACGACAGGGGCGCTCGACCGCGAGGCATTCATCTGGAGGGGCCCTTCCTTAGCCACGCTCGTCGCGGCGTACATCCAGAAAAGGACCTTCTTAAGCCTTCCGTGCAGATATTCAACCGGTTCTGGGAGGCCGCGCGCGGCCATATTCGCATGATGACGATCGCGCCGGAGCTTGATGGGGCTCTAGAACTCATTGCGGAGGCGGCGAGTCGAGGGGTGCTAATGAGCCTGGGCCACTCCGACGCTTCCATGGATTCGGCACGCAGGGCCATTGAGGCTGGTGCGCGCCATGCCACGCATACCTTCAATGCAATGCGTCCACTTGACCACCGCTCGCCGGGGATTCTAGGGGTTGCGTTGACAGATGCACGACTATCCGCCGATATCATTGCGGATGGCCTTCATACCGATCCTTCGATGGTCGGATTGTTCCTGAGGGCGAAAGGACCCGATACCGCAGTCCTGATTACGGACGGACTGTCACCCACCGACATGCCCGACGGGCACTATCATCTGGGGTCGCTGGAGGTCGAGGTAAAGGATGGGCTCTGCGTTTCGAACGGAACGATTGCGGGCAGCGTCTTAACGCTGGACCGCGCGGTTCGTAATGCCATGAAATTCACACAATGCACCCTGCAAGATGCGGTCGCCCTCGCATCACTGAATCCGGCCCGTGCGGCTGGGCTACCCGATATCGGGGTGCTCAAGCCTGGAGCCCGGGCGGATTTTGCAGTATTGACTCCGCAGGGCGAAATCATAAAGACCGTTATTGGCGGGACCATACTCGAGTCATAGGAGAACCAATGCCAGACAAGGGCGGCTTCCCTCATTTCATGATCAAAGAGATCTTCGAGCAACCGCAGGGTATGCGCGATACGATCGAGCCGCGCCTGTCGCTGAACGAAGGCGTTGTCCGGCTGGATGACATCCGGATCAGTCCCGATGAGCTGCGCGCCCTGCGACGCATCAACATCGTCGCCTCTGGCACCAGCCGGCACGCCGGCATGGTCGGCCAATACGTGATCCAGGACATGGTCAACATTCCTGTGGATGTTGATTATGCGAGTGAATTCGAATATCGCAATCCGCTGATCGGCCCGGGGGAAATAACCATCGTTATCACGCAGTCGGGTGAAACCGCCGACACCACGGCAGCTCAGCGTGAGGCGAAGGCGAAGGGCTCACGGACGGTTGCAATCTCAAACGTGATAGATTCCACCATCGCGCGCGAGGCTGATGGCGTGCTTTACACGCTTGCCGGCCCGGAGATCAGCATCGCTTCTACCAAGGCGTTCACTGCTCAGATGGCAGTGCTGTTCCTGTTCGCCCTCTACCTGGGCCAGGTGCGCGGCAAGTTCTCCCGCGAGCAGCGCCGCTTGTATCTGAAAGACCTGCTGGAGATCCCGGAGAAACTGAAAGTCCAGCTGGAAACCGCGTCGCTGTGCGAAAGTCTGGCCGACCGCTATCACGCCTTTGATGATTTTTTGTTTATGGGTCGCGCCGCACACTACCCGGTCGCCATGGATGGCGCGTTAAAACTCAAAGAAGTCTCGTACATTCACGCCGAAGGTTATCCCACCGGTGAAACCAAGCACGGCCCGCTGGCGTTGATCGACGAGCATCTCCCGATCGTCATTATCGCCACCCGCGATCAGGACGATGCCGGTTCCATGCTGCGGTATGAAAAGACGGTGGCCAACATCAAGACTTTCAAAGAGCAGGGTGCCCACGTTATCGCGCTTACTTCCGAAGGCGACGAAGAACTGGCCAAACTCACTGATGCCATTCCCATTCCAGCGACCCGCGAACTGTTGCTGCCGATCCTTGAAATCGTTCCCATGCAGCTGTTTGCTTATTACATGGCGGTGCGTCGCGGTCTGGATGTCGACAAGCCGCGGCATCTGGTGAAGTCAGTGGTGGTGGAGTGAAGGCTCTGGGGCGGCGCACTAATTCGGCTTGCGGTGCTTCGCATCCGACAGGTATCTCAGAATCGTAGCTTCGGTTGGATTCTTCAACTTTTCTACGTAGGAAGCTTCTGCGCTGAATGCCCCTTCTGGGGTGGGCCTCTGGCGTATCGCTTGCCGGAGCTTTTCTCCGGCTTCTGAGTCGTTGGTCATTACCTGCACATAAAACCACAGAAAGTGTCGCATCTGGTCGAGCGCGGATTTCAGGTTCTGCAATGACTCAACTTCGGCCATCGAGCTCAGCGCTTCCATCAGCTCAGGATCGCCCGGAGCTTCCATTGCGGCATAGTTCAGTTGTCGTTGAATCACGCGCAGGTCTTCAATCACGCGCAACATGCGGATGTGAATTTCGTGGAGGTAGTCGTCTCTTTCCATGTGCGCGGACGCCTCAGAACAGCACGACTCAACATCTCACTCGATGTCGCACCCGCACAGATGTCCCATGTGCATGCGCTTTGGTAATTCAAGGGTTTGCGCGGCGAACGAAAGTTCCGCGTCCATAGGAATTGCTCAGAGCAGGCTTCCAGAGCGGATTTCCGGCACGGCTGTTCCGGTCACATAACCCGGGGCTTCATCATGGACCGGTACGCGTGGCGAGCGAAAACAGGCTCGATACGCGTCTGGGCTTGGTACCATAGCAAACCTTTATGTCGTCCGTTTCCGATCGCGGGCTGGTTAGAGCCATTGGCCGCTGGAGCCTCGCCCTGCTGGTCATCAACTCCATTATCGGAAGCGGCATCTTCGGGCTTCCCTCGGAGATCGCAAAATTGCTGGGCAGGGCGAGCGTCTGGGCCGTGCTGCTGGCCGGCGCTGCCATCGGCATCATCATGGCCTGCTTCGCTGAGGTCGGCTCGCAGTTCAGCGAAGCCGGCGGCCCGTACTTGTATGCCCGCAAAACCTTTGGGCGGCTGGTCGGAATCGAAGTCGGCTGGATGCTGTGGCTGGTGCGCACCGCTGCACCGGCTGCCACGGCAAATCTTCTGGTCATCTACCTGGGCGAATTTTTTCCCGCGGCCAGCCGGCCTGTGCCGCGCATGCTTGCGCTCACCCTGCTCATTGGCTTTATCGCAGTTGTGAATTTCTTCGGGGTTCGCGGCGGAACCCGCACCAGCAACATCTTTACTGTTGCCAAGCTCGCGCCACTGCTGGTGGTGGCTATAGGAGGAGTCGTTTATCTCGCCAGCCAAGGCCCGGTAACTGCAAGCGTTCCTCCCGGAAACGGCTGGCTGAAGGCGCTGGTGCTGCTGGTATTCGCCTATGGAGGTTTCGAGACCGCGGTCACGCCCATGGCGGAAGCCAGCAATCCTCGTCGCGATGTTTCATTCGCGCTCCTGTTCGCGCTGGCCGTCTGCACGTTGCTATACACCGCGATTCAGTGGTCGGTGGTCGGCATTCTCCCCGATCCCGCTCACAGTGCCCGCCCGCTGGCCGATGTCGCTCGCGTTTTCATGGGCAATCGGGGCGCGGCTTTCATCTCAGTCGGCGCGCTCATCTCAGTTTACGGATATCTCACTGCGAACATGCTCGCGGTTCCACGCGTTACGTTTGCGCTCGCGGAAAACGGCGACTTTCCATCGATTTTCGGGGCGGTGCATCCGCGCTATCACACCCCCTATTTTTCGATCATCGTCTACGCTTTCTTTCTCTGGTGCATGGCAGTGCTGGGGAACTTTACCTGGAACGCGACTCTTTCGGCAGTAGCACGCCTGTTCTATTACGGGATCGTCTGCGCCGCTCTGCCGGTTCTGCGCCGCCGTCAGCCAGAGGCGGTCCAGTTCCGGTTGCCGATGGGAAATGTTCTGGCAGCTGTGGGTGTGCTGGTGTGCGCGATTTTGATTACCCAGGTTGATCTCAGCAAATCGCTGGTGCTGCTGGCGATCGTCCTGGTCGGGTTTCTAAACTGGCTGCTGGTGCGTCGCCGTGCCTGATTTCCTGTTACCCTACCACCCGTGAAACTCGCCTTCGCTGCGGTTCTACTCATTTCCTCCTGCGCTCTCGCCCAACTGTCTTCAGACTGGACCACCGAACGCGACGTGGCAGTTCCCATGCGTGACGGAGTTATTTTGCGTGCCGACATCTTGCGGCCCAAAAGTGGTGCCCGGTTTCCTGTGCTTGTTTACCGAACGCCTTACGGGAAGCACTTCGCGCAGAATGAATATTCCACCTTCGGGCACGCAGTGGATCGTGGATACGCGGTGGTTATTCAGGATGTTCGTGGTCGCTACGCCTCTGACGGCGAGTTTCGTCCCTATGAAAACGAAGCTCGCGATGGTTATGACACCATCGAATGGGCGGCTAAGCAGCCCTGGTCGAATGGTAACGTCGGCACGTTCGGCCTTTCTTATCCCGGAGCAGTGCAGTGGCTGGCCGCGGTTCAGAACCCTCCACACCTCAAAGCCATGGTTCCTGCCATGACATTCTCCACGCCGAAAAACTTTTTTTATGCATGGGGCACCTGGGACATGTCGTGGATTGAATGGATTTGGGAAAACATTGCCGCTGATGCTCGTATAAAGAAAAATTTGGCGGGGCCGCACACGGAAGAAGAGGTCACGGCCGCATGGAAAGAGCAAAGCCCGAAGATGCTTGCCACCGTGCCACTCAACCAGCTTGAGAGCCTGCGCCAGGTTGCGCCTTACTACTACGACTGGCTTTCGCATACATTCGAGGATCCGTGGTGGGACTGGGCCGAGCTGCGCAATAAATACGGCCGCACACATGCCGCCGTGCTCAATCTTTCTGCCTGGTATGACGACAACTACGGCCCTGAAGGCGCTACCACCAACTTCAATGGCCTGCTAACGTCGCGCATGGCGGAGAAAGACAAGCGAACTCATCTGCTGCTCGGCCCGTGGGTCCACGGCGTGGACTCGACTGCCCAAGCCAAATCCGGCGAGCGCCAGTTCTCGCCCGTAGCTGCGATCGATTATGACGAAACTGTTTTGCGTTGGATGGATCACTATCTGCGGAGCAAGGACAATGGCGTGGGGAAAGAAAAAGCTGTTCGTTATTTTGTGATGGGAAGAAACGAGTGGCGGGACGCTGACGCGTGGCCGCCGCCATCCACTCGCAAAAGCTACTACCTGAACCGGCCCGTATCAAATGAACCCTCAGGCACACTCAGCTCCGATCCGCCACCGCAGGAAGTCCCCGGACTGACATTCGTAAGCGATCCCGAGCATCCGGTGGTGAACGAGTTCAACAGCTCCGGTGCGCATGATTACCGCAAGCTGGCTGACCGTGAGGATGTTCTCACCTTCGATTCGCCGCCACTTGAAAACGATCTCGAAATCACCGGGCCTATCAGCGCGCGCATTTTTCTCTCCTGCGACTGCCGCGATCTCGATCTCTGGGTCCGCTTGCTCGATGTCTCTGCCGACCGAACCGCATTCAACCTGATGAGCCCCGGACTCGATGTTCAGCGTGCCAGCTATCGTGGTCCCGGCAAAAACCGACAGCTCCTCACGCCCGGCCACATCTATGAGCTCGGCCCTGAGACGCTTGTAACCAGCAATGTCTTTCTAAAAGGACATCGCATCCGCGTGCAGATTTCCGCCAGTTTCTTCCCCAACTTCTCGCGTAACCTGCAAAGCGGAGAACTCGAAAACAATTCAGCGAAAATGCAGAAAGCCACAATAAGTGTCTACAGCGACCGCAGTCATCCTTCGCGGGTGATACTGCCCGTTGTGAAGTGAGCCTCGAAATGCTTTGTCATTCCGAGCCGCTCTGTCCGGTGACCAGGTCATCCGCGGTCTCAAATAAAATTTTCTTTATTTCCCCCTTGACCCTCACGTTACGTGATCCCCGACAATATCTAGTAGTCGACGGGATTGACGTGATCTCTGCCGAGAAAAAGCAATGGCTTACACAGTAAAAAAAGTAGCCGCGATGTCGGGCGTCAGTGTGCGCACGCTGCATTTCTACGATGAGACGGGCCTGCTGAAGCCCGCCTATTGCCGGGCGAATGGCTACAGGTTCTACGAGGAGCCACAGCTCTTGACCCTCCAGCAGATCCTGTTCTACCGAGAGCTGGGATTCGAGCTGAAGCAGATTGAACGAATCCTGGGCCAGGCCGATTTCGAGAAAGTCGCTGCCCTGCAATCGCACCGGAAGGTTCTGCAAAAAGACGTCGCTCAGACGCGCACGTTGATTGAAACCATCGACAAAACTATCAAGCACTTAAAAGGAACAAAGAAAATGAAGAGCGAGGAGATGTTTCTTGGCTTCAGCGTCGCCGCGGGGAAAGACCGATCAGGTGAACACATCAGACTCGGCGGCGAACCGAATGATTGTAAGGTGTCTGTACAGGACACTGATGGCGCAATGTGTGTTTTCGAGTTTACCGGCGGAGGCGGCGGGCCGCGCCACCTTCACCACGACCAGGAAGAGTGGATCTACATCATTGATGGCGAGTTTCAATTTGAGGTTGGTGAGAAGCGCTATCGAGTGGGGCGCGGTGAGTCCGTTTTCATACCGCGCAAGGTTCCTCACGTGTGGGCCTGCGTGAGCGGGAAGCCGGGCAAGATTATTAATGTGTACCAACCCGCAGGGAAGATGGAGGATTTCTTCCGCGAATTAGGCAAGTATCACGGCAAGCCATACGTCCATGAGGCGCTCTCGATTGATGAATTTCGTCAGTTGTTCCACGACCACGGGATGGATCTTCTCGGCCCACCCCTCCTGGGAAAATGGAAAGTCGAAGAAGACGGACGAATCAGAGAGATCACCTAACCATGCGGCTGCTTCACGAACAACCCCCGGCCTGCTTAATCCACCAGAGCGGCTTCGCCATCCGGCATTGTCTCCGCCGCGTGCACCGGGCTGAGGTGCGGCCGCTATTCGAGACTGTACCAGTCACCCAGAGATTCCCCCAACCAAGCTTTGTTTTTGACAGTCCTAAGCCCGAAGCGGTTGCTATAATTCCGGCTCGCCATGCGATACCGTGCGCTGTTTCTATTGCTGGTTTATCCGCTTGCCGCGTTTGCCCAGCGTGATCCGGTCCTGAAACAAATCGATCTGCCGCATGCCTACTACTATCGCGAGATGTATCTTCCGCAGCTCACCACCGGGCCAAGTTTCTTGGCCTGGGCGCCTGATTCGAGAAGTCTTATTTATTCGATGGCCGGGTCGCTGTGGCAACAGAAACTGGGCATAACTTCAGCCCAGCAATTGACCTCTGGTCCCGGCTACGACTATCAGCCCGACTGTTCGCCGGATGGCAAGTGGGTGATCTACGATTCCTACAACAAAGACGAGGTCGAGCTCTGGGCGTTAAACCTCAGCAACGGAAAAACTCAGCAGCTCACGCACAACGGTTCGGTAAACCTTGAGCCGCGATTCTCTCCTGATGGCAAGCGCGTGGCTTTCGTTTCGACGCAATACAAGGGTCACTTGCATATCTTCGTTGCTGATTTCCGAAACGGCGAGTTAACCAGCATCACTCGCCTGACCGGCGAAACCCGCAGCAGCCTGCCGCGTTATTACTACAGCCAGTTCGATCATGAGATCAGCCCTGCCTGGTCGACCGATGGAAGCGAAATACTGTTCGTCTCCAATCGAAACCATATCTACGGCACGGGCGGCTTCTGGCGTATGAAGGCCGAAGCAGGATCTGAGCCCCGTGAAATCCATTACGAAGAAACGACTTGGAAGGCGCGGCCTGATTTCTCGCCTGACGGCAAGCGCATTGTGTACGCCTCTTATTTGGGCCAGCAGTGGCACCAGCTCTGGCTGATGCCCGCGCAAGGTGGCGATCCATTCCCGATTTCCTACGGCGACTTCGATAACGTTTCACCCCGCTGGTCGCCCGACGGCAAGCACATAGCTTTTATTTCCAATCGCAATGGCAACACATCGCTTTGGCTTCAGGAAGTACTTGGGGGCGCACAGACTGAACTGATCGCGAAAGAAAGGCGCTATTTGAAACCCAGCGGCCAGTTCAGCATCACTGTGCTTTCGGCGGGGCGTCCGGTGCCCGCGAGAATTTTCGTCACAGCAGAAGATGGGCGGGCCTATGCTCCCGATGACACCTGGATGCGCGCTGATGACAGCTTCGTGCGCTCCGAGCGTGCGTTCGAGCCTCACTACTTCCAGACCAGCGGCACTTCGGAACTGAACGTTCCGGCAGGGCATCTGCAGGTAGAGGTTATGAGGGGATTCGAATACCGGGTTGAGAAGCGCCAGATCCTGATCGCAGTGGGGCGGCGCACATCTCTCACCATTTATCTCCAACCGCTGAATGTTCCAAAAGACGCGCGCTCGCAGTGGGTCAGCGGCGATGTGCATGTCCACATGAACTATGGCGGCGCTTACCGCAACTCTCCGAAGCGCCTGGTCGATCAGGCGGCCGCGGAAAATCTGCAGGTCGTCGAAGACCTGGTAGTCAATAAAGAACAGCGCATTCCGGATATTCCTTACTTCTCACCCAAGCTCGATCCCGCATCCACGGCGACTAACCTTCTATTTCACGCGCAGGAATTTCACACCAGCTACTGGGGACATCTCGGCCTGCTCAACTTGACCCAGCACTACATTCTTCCCGAGTACGCAGGTTATGCGGGAACCGCGGCTGCGAGCCTGTTTCCAGCGAACGCCATCGTGGCCGACATGGCGCACGAGCAGCAGGCGCTGGTCGGCTACGTTCATCCTTACGAGACTATTCCCGATCCCGCCAAAGACGAATCGTTGAACCACGAATTGCCGGTCGACCTCGCGCTGGGCAAAGTCGATTACATGGAAGTGGTTGGTTTTGCCGATCACAAATCTACTGCCGCCGTCTGGTATCGGCTGCTGAACTGCGGCTTTCGTTTGCCCACCGCTGCGGGAACCGACGCTATGGCGAACTTTGCGTCTTTGCGTGGGCCAGTCGGTCTGAACCGCGTTTACGTGAATGTTCCGCCCGGCCCGCTGAATCACACGTTCTGGCTCGACGGTTTGAAACATGGCCGGAGTTTCGCAACCAACGGCCCGCTGCTGGGCTTCGCGCTGGGAGATCGCCGGATTGGGGACGAGTTGAAGCTTCCTGCCGGCGAGAACAAAGTCAAACTCACGGCCTGGATGCGATCGATCGTTCCGATCGATCACTTGCAGGTGATCTGCAATGGCGACGTGGTACGCGATTTAAAGCTCAGCGGTGATCGCCAAAGCGCGGACATCAACGAATCGCTGCCGATCTCGCGCAGCGGATGGTGTGTGTTGCGGGCATGGAGCGATAAATCGGAATATCCCGTGCTCGATCTTTATCCCTACGCCACCACCAGCCCGATCTACATTTCGGTGGCAGGCTCGAACCCCTCACGCAAAGAAGACGCCGCTTACTTCGTGGCCTGGATCGATCGCATGATCCAGGCTGCAAAATCAAATCAGGACTGGAACACTGAGCGCGAAAAAACCGCTGTACTCAGTCTGCTGGATTATGCCCGCAATATATACGTCGGCATGGAAAAGTAGCTCAACGGTTCTCGATCGCCAGCAAGCTCTTTTTTCTCTCGATGCCCCATCTGTATCCGCCCATTTCTCCGCTTTCGCGCACCACGCGATGGCACGGAATCGCCACCGCCACCGGATTGGTCGCGCACGCACGCGCCACCGCGCGGCTGGCCGTCGGCTGGCCGATAGCCTTCGCCACCTGTGAGTAAGACCGGGTCGCTCCGAAAGGGATCGACTGCAGGTACGCCCAGACACGACGCTGAAAAGCTGTTGCCTGAATGTCCAGTGGCAGCGCCTTGTTCAGTTTCTGTCCCGCCATCTGATGAAGCAGGCTTACTTTCCATTCATTCATAGCAGCGTCATCGCGCTTGCGGTTGGCAAACGGGAACTCATGCTTCAGTCCCTGTTCCAGTTCCTCATCGGTATCGGCAAACTGTATGGCGCAGATGCCCTTGTCGGTAGCCGCAATCAGCATTCTTCCCAGCGGCGAATCCGCAAACGTATAGCGAATGGGCGCGGCAATCGCGCCCCGGCGATAGGTATCAGGTGTCATTCCCAGCTGCGCCGAGGTGCGTTCATACAAACGGCTGCTGGAACTGAAGCCCGCGTCGTACATGGCGCGGGTGACGTTCCGTCCGGCCTGCAGATCGCGCTTGAACTGTTTCATGCGGCATGAATCAGCATAGGCGCGCGGGCTTACGCCCAGCACCGCTTTGAAAGTGCGTTGCAGGTGGAACGGGCTTTGCCGAAACTCTTTGCTCAGCCGCTGCAACGTAACTGGTTCATCGAGGTGCTGTTCGATGTACCGGCATATTGCCTTTACCATCTCCGTTTGACGGCCGGCACCGGTCGCCTGCGGACGGCAACGCAAGCAGGCACGGTATCCGGCATGTTCAGCATCTTGCGGCTTGCTGAAAAACATTACATTCTCCCGCCGCGGACGCCGCGATGGGCACGATGGCCGGCAGTACACGCCGGTCGACGACACCGCGAACACGAATTCTCCATCGCGGTTCGCATCACGATTCAAGACCGCTTGCCACTGTGGGTCTGTCGTGGGCTTATGTTCAATTTTCGGTTGCATTTCCATAGTGAGTATCGCATCGGTATTCATATTCCATAGAGTAGAATGCGTTTCTCCCATGGACTATCCGAAGCTTGCGGTCAAAGCGATTCACCAAACGCTTTATTTTCTGCGCACATGCGTGCTACTCTGCGGCTTCATCACAACCAGGAGAATTGGATGCACCGCCGAAACTTCCTGATTCGCGCCGGACAGACCCTGAGCGCCGCCGCACTCGCTTCCGCCTTCGAGCGCGCCCACGCGCTTTCGGCCCTTCCTAACCCTGAATCTCAGGACTGGGAGAGTGTTCGCGCTCTCTTCAACGTCGATCCGCAGATCATCCAGATGTCGGCTTTCTTCCTCGCGTCACATCCCAAACCGGTGCGTGACATGATCGAGGAGCATCGCCGCGCGCTCGACGCCAACGCCATTGACTACATCTACGCCAATGACGAAAAGTTCGAAGCTGCTGTATGCGCCGCCGCCGCTCACTATATGGAAGTTGAGCCCGGCGACGTAGCTCTTACCGACAGTACCACCATGGGGCTGGGCCTGCTGTACTCCAGCCTGAAGCTATCTCCTGGCCAGGAAATTCTGACCACCACTCACGATCACTACTCCACTGAAACTTCATTGCGACTTCGCGCCGAGCGCACCGGCACCAATATTCGTCGCGTCAATCTTTATGATGATCCGGAGAATGCCAGCTCTGCGCAGATTCTTGACCGCCTGTCGAAAGTCATCACTCCCAAGACTCGCGTAGTCGCAGTTACCTGGGTCCATTCCTGCAGCGGCGTGAAGCTGCCCATCGCGCAGATGGCTGAAGTGGTGAAGAAAGCCAATGCCAATCGCGCTGAGAACGACCGAGCGCTGCTGTGTGTCGATGGCGTCCACGGCTTTGGTTCCGTAAACCAGAGCGTGAACGATCTTGGCTGCGACTTCTTCATCTCCGGCTGCCACAAATGGATTTTCGGTCCGCGCGGGACTGGCCTGGTCTGGGGGAAACCCGAAGCCTGGCGTGTAGCGCACGCCACCATCCCCACCTTCGATCTGGAAGCCTATGAGATGTGGATGAACGTTAAACCTCAGGCGCCTATTCCGGTCGGCCGAATCATGTCTCCCGGCGGATTTCATGCCTTCGAGCATCGCTGGTCGCTGCACAAAGCTTTCGAACTGCACCAGCAGCTTGGCCGGGCCCGCGTCGAGCAGCGTATCAACCAGCAAAATGGTCAGCTGAAAGGAGGCTTGGCGAAATTGCCGGGGGTTCGCCTGCGCACTCCCATGTCCCCGGAGCTTTCTGCCGGCATCACCTGCTTCGAAATTAAGGGTCTCGCTCCTGACGCAGCTGTGCAGAAATTGCGCGCGCAAAATATCGTTGCCAGCGTCACTCCGTACAAAACGTTATATGTCCGGCTGTCGCCGAGCCTGCTCACGACGCCGGAGCAGGTGGATCAAACTCTTGCGGCGGTCAAAAACCTAGCGTGAGCTCAGCCATTTCTGCAGGCCAGCATAGCTCGGTGATCACCGCCGTTCATCTCACGCATGAGATAGTTATCAACGCAGCCGCGCCGGCCCGTGAGTGGGAGAATGCGTCTTCTATCTCGTTCTCTTCCGACTGGCGAGGCGAGCACCCCAATTCTGACTTGCAAACAAAGGTTTGCGCGCTCTGGTCGCAACGCGATTTATACCTGCGCTTTGAATGCCGGTACCGCGACCTCTTCGTTTTCAACGACGCCGATTCCGACCGCCGTCGCGACAAGCTCTGGGAAAGAGATGTGGTCGAAGCCTTTCTTCAACCGGACCCTTCTCGCGAACGTTATTACCGCGAGTTCGAAGTGAGCCCTAATGGCATGTGGATCGACCTCGAGGTTTTTCCGGGCGGGATCGCCAACTTGCGCAGCGGGATGAAATCCTCGGTCGCGCTCAATGACAACGCGCACACCTGGTCCGCCGAACTGGCCATTCCGATCAAAGCCATAACCGCTGATTTCGATCCTGAATCAGAGTGGCGGGTAAACTTCTATCGCGTCGAAGGCCGCCAGGAACCGCGTTCCTATCTGGCCTGGCAGCCGACTGGAACGCCGGAGCCGAATTTCCACGTCCCGAGCGCGTTCGGCAGAATGAAATTTCAGCTCTAGCAAAATGGAGGCAGAAAACTTGAAAACTCTACTTGTATCCCTGGCACTTGTAACTGTGACGTTGCTCGCCCTGGCGCAGGAAATCAAACCTGGCGTGCTTGGCGCCGATGACCTTAAGCGCGTTGTCCCTTCCGTTTATTTCTTCCGCGGGCAATCGGCCACTGTGCAGATACGCAACGCCGGCGGATTTGCCGCTGCGGACGGAAAACTTGTGCTGGCTGCTCTGGTTGACACTTCCGGCTACGCCACCGACGTCCAGGCAAAGTATCAGGGCCTGCTGATCACAGAAATCAAACTGAACGTTCATGGAACATCGCTGCCGCCGGGCCAGTATGGGTTCGGTTTCACGAAGGAAGGAAAATTTCTGGTGTCGGATGTCGGGGCCAACGATCTGCTCAGAGCAGATACCCAGTCAGACGACAAGCTCACGCACCCTGTACCGCTCAAGATGGCGGCCGATGGAACAGGTTATCGTCTTTACGCAGGCAGAAAGTGGGTAACTCTGAAGCCGGAATAGAGTATGTAAAGGGGTGCCCCACTTCTCGCCGTGCTTGCGAGAAGTGGGAACCACGAATTCTAGTGCGCCAGTGACTTGTTCGGCCCCAGCACTTGTTCCAGTCCGGCGCGCCGCCGTAACTCCGCCAGCAGTGCGGTGGCCGCGTTCTGATAAGTTTTGCTCGGATCAGAGGGGTCCGCCCACACCGCTTCATATACCACCTGGGTCGCTTCCTTCTCGTCCATGCGCAGCGCCGCTTCCAGTATGTCTACGCGATTGTTCAGCTGGTCATAACAGGTCTGGCAAACCGACGCCGCCTCGAACGATCCCGGATGATTGTCCTCGTTTTCGCAACGGAAGCTGGCCGCGGCATTGATCTGCATATGCGACGAATAAACCTGCGCTTTAAAAGCTCGCAGAAAGTTTTCCCGCTCCTGTTCAAGCGCAGCCTCTTCCACCGAGGCCGGCGCAACTGCTGTTTCCGTTTCTCCTGAGG
>Ga0310810_10001334_pt1 | contig 25715 bp, 23 predicted proteins | sample NCmetagenome_FD_207641 | JGI IMG/M metagenome (GOLD analysis project Ga0310810, IMG submission 207641) | Soil microbial communities from experimental microcosm in Duke University, North Carolina, United States - NC | ecosystem: Engineered > Artificial ecosystem > Soil microcosm > Unclassified ...
GGCGTGCTGACGACTGACACGATGGAACAGGCGGAGGCGAGATCGGCCGCGGGGCCGGCCAACAAGGGGCGCGAGGCGGCGGCAGCCGCCATCGAAATGGCGGCGCTGTACCGCGGGCTCTCGGGTGTGCCGCGTTCGTCCGGTTTCCGTACATGAGCGCCATCGACGGCGCGTCGCGCCACCGCGCACGCGAGGCGGCGCTCCAGATGCTCTACCGCTGGGAGATCGGCCGCATGTCCGCACTTGAAACCGTTCGGACGTACTGGCCCGGACGCGACGCGCCGCCGGCGATCGACGACGAGCACGCCGATCTCGATCCCGAGTCAGCGGTCGACGAGCTCGGGCGGACGTTCGCAAACGCCCTCGTGTCGGGGACGATCGAACGCGTCGCGGAGGCGGACGCGCTCATCGCGGCGCACCTGAAGAACTGGCGGATCGAACGCGTCGCGATCATCGATCGGCTCATTCTGCGGCTCGCGATCTACGAGCTGCTGACGGCACCTGACACGCCGGCCAAGGTGATCATCAACGAGGCGATCGAGCTGGCGCGAACCTTCAGCGGCGAGGAGCCGGTGCCGTTCATCAATGGCGTGCTGGATGCGGTGAGAAAGACATTGGCGAGAGACTGAGACGAGCCCACGGCTCTTCACAAAGGACGACGACACGAAGATCACAAGGAAGGGAAACGAAATATCCGCTGTTCGTGATCTTCGTGATGAACCGTCGGTGCGTGCATCAAAGCAAGCGATGACTGAAGAACAGCCAACTGACCAGCAAAAGCAGTCCGACCAGTTGCGCCAGCGGCGGGCGAACTTCGAGGAGCTCGTGCGCCTGGGCGTGCCCGCTTATCCGCACACGTTCGCGCGGACGCACACCATCGCGGAGCTCGTCGACGCCCACGGCGGCCGGACGCACGACGAGCTCGAGGCGGCGAACGCGCGGACGGCGACGGCCGGCCGGATTCTGGCGATTCGCAGCTTCGGCAAGGCGAATTTCCTCGTCATTTCGGACGGCCGCGCGAAGATCCAGGTCTACATCCGCAAGGACGCGCTGAGCGAGCGCGACTTCGCCGCGTTCAAGCTGCTCGACTTCGGCGATTTCGTCGGCGTCGAAGGGCGCCTGTTCCGGACGAAGACCAACGAACTGACGATCTGGGCGTCGAGGCTCGACTTCCTCGCCAAATGCTTCATCCCGATGCCCGAGAAATGGCACGGGCTGCAGGACGTCGAGATCCGCTACCGGCAGCGATACCTCGATCTGATCGTCAATCCGGACTCGCGCCGGGTCTTCGAGGTCCGCAGCCGCGTGCTCGCGAGCATCCGCGCATTTCTCAACGCGCGGGGCTATCTCGAAGTCGAAACGCCCATGATGCAGCCGATTGCCGGCGGCGCACTTGCGCGGCCGTTCGTCACGCACCACAACGCGCTCGACATGCAGCTCTTTCTCCGCATCGCGCCGGAGCTGTACCTGAAGCGGCTGGTCGTGGGCGGGCTCGAACGCGTCTACGAGATCAATCGTAACTTCAGGAATGAAGGGATCTCGACCCAGCACAATCCCGAGTTCACGATGCTCGAGTTCTACCAGGCCTACAGCGAATACCGCGAGCTGATGGAGATGACCGAACAGATGCTCGCGGCCGTCGCACGGGAGGCGGTCGGGACCGATCGGATTCAGTTCGGCGCGCACGCGATCTCGCTCGCGCCCCCGTACCGGCGTGTCTCGCTGCGCGACGGCGCGCGCGAGAGCGCGGAACGCAGGCTCGACACGCCGGTCGCCGACTCCGACCTGCGCGACCGGGGGTCGGCGGCGGCCCTGGCGCGCAAGCTCGGCCTCGAGCTGCAGCCGTCGTGGGGCGCAGGCAAGATCGCGACGGAGATTTTCGAGCGGCTCAATGAGGATTCGCTGATCCAGCCCACGTTCGTCTACGATTTTCCGACCGAGGTGTCGCCGCTGTCGAAACAGCGCGTCGACGATCCCGACACGGTCGAACGGTTCGAGCTGTACATCGGCGGATTCGAAGTGGCCAACGCCTTCAGCGAGCTGAACGACCCGGCGGAGCAGCGCCGGCGCTTCGAGGCGCAGCTCAGGGACAAGGCCGCGGGTGATCTCGAGGCGCACGCCATGGACGACGACTACATCCGCGCCCTCGAGTACGGCCTGCCGCCGACGGCCGGCGAAGGCGTCGGCATCGATCGGCTGGTGATGCTGCTGACGGACAGCCCGTCGATCCGCGACGTGATCCTGTTTCCGCTGATGCGGCCCCGCGCATGACGCGAGTTTCGCCGCAAAACGATCTCCCGTTCGAGCTGTTCGTCGCGATGCGCTACCTGCTGGCGAAGCGCAAGCAGGCGTTCATCTCGGTCATCTCCCTCATCTCGATCCTCGGGGTCATGGTCGGCGTCATGGCGGTCCTCATCGCGCTCGCGCTGATGACGGGCCTCCAGGGTGAGCTGCGCGATCGCATCGTGGGATCGTCGGCCCAGGTGTACGTCTTCAAGGTGGGGGAGCGGATTGGCGACATCGCCGCCGAGATCGCGAAGCTCAAAGGAGTGCCGCACGTCGTCGCGGTCGCGCCGGCCGCGCTCGGCAAGGGCCTGCTCACGTCCGGCGGCGATCGGCAGGCGTTCGTCACGATCAAGGGCATCGATCCGGCCCTCGAAGCGTCGGTGACCGACATCCGCAAGGCGATGCGGTCGGGAAGCCTCGACGCCATTCGCGCCGCCCCCGACCAGCTCGACGGCATCGTCCTCGGCACGGACCTGGCGCGTTCGCTCGAAGTACGGATCGGCGATACGGTGCGCATCCTGACGCCGAATCAGATCGTCACGCCGATGGGCGCGATGAATCGCATCCGCTCGTTCAAGGTGGTCGGCCTCTTCAGCCTGGGCCTCTTCGAGTTCGACAGCGAGTACGCGCTGGTGGACCTGCCGGTGGCCGAGCGTCTCATCGGCGACGACAAGCCTGTCTTCCTGCAGGTGCGCGTGGACGACATGTTCGCCTCGTCGGCCGTGGCGGCCGACATCCCGAGGCGCCTCGGCACCGACTACGCGACGCAGGACTGGCGCGAGATGAACAAGTCGCTCTTCTCGGCGCTCAGGCTCGAGAAGATGGCGATCGCAATCACGATCGGGCTCATCATCATGGTCGCGGCGCTCAATATTGTCGCGTCGCTCATCCTGCTGGTGATGGAGAAGAGCCGCGACATCGCGATCCTCAAGACGATGGGAACGCGTGCCGGCAGCATTCGATCGATCTTCATGCTCCAGGGCGTCATCATCGGGCTGGTGGGGACTGGCGGCGGAACAATCGCCGGCTGCGCGATCATCTACATCCTGGATCGCTACAAGCTGATTCACGTTCCGATCGACGTCTATCAGATCTCCTACATTCCCTTTACGCTGCTGCCGCTCGATCTGCTGACTGTCGTCGGCGCGGCGATGCTCATCTGCCTCGTGGCCACGATCTATCCCGCGCGTCAGGCCTCGAAGCTCGATCCCGCGCAGGCCTTGCGGTATCAATGACGCCTTTCATTCAGGTCGTTGACGTCGACAAGAGCTACACGATGGGCGCGGCCCGGCTTGCCGTGCTGCGCCAGTTGTCACTGGCGGTCGAGAAAGGCGAGATGGTCGCGATTGTCGGCGCGTCCGGCGTCGGCAAGAGCACGCTGCTGCACGTGCTCGGCGGGCTCGACGTCATCGACGCCGGCGCGATCCGCATCGGCGACGCCGAGTTCGCGAAGATGCGCGACGGCGAGCTGACGGCCTTCAGGAACCGCCACGTCGGATTCGTCTTCCAGTTCCATCACCTGCTGCCGGAGTTCACGGCGCTCGAGAACGCCGGCATGCCCATGCGCATCTCGCGCCGTTCCGCCGAGGAGCGCGACGGCCGCGCGATAGCGCTCCTCGAGCGCGTCGGGCTCGGCGAGCGGCTCGCGCACAAGCCGGGCACGCTCTCGGGAGGGGAGCAGCAGCGCGTCGCCATCGCGCGCGCGCTGGTCATGGATCCTCTGGTCCTGCTCGCCGACGAGCCGACCGGCGATCTCGACGAGCACACCGCCGAGTCGCTGCACGAGCTGCTGCGCGAGATGCATCGCGAGCGCGGCCTCACCTCGATCATCGCGACGCACAATCCCCGCCTCGCCGCGGCCTGCGACCGCGTGCTGCGCCTGGAAGAAGGGAAGCTGCGCGAGGCGCGCTGATCGACCGCGGTCAGAGACGGGTGGCGAGCACCCAGACGCCGAGGGCAATCAGCGCGAGCCCCGTGAGGCGGGCGCCGCGCAGCCCGAGCGGCGTCAGTTTCTCGACGAGCACGAAGGCCGTCAGCGCGCCAATCACCGCCAGGTTCATCACGCCGCCCGCGAAGAGCAGCAGCATCAGCGCCCAGCAGCACCCCACGCACGAGACGCCGTGCTCGACGCCCATGCGGAAGGCGCCGGACGCGCCGTCGCGCCAGCGGCGCATCAGGAAGTCGATCGGGGCGCTGCACGACGCGAGGCAGGACCGCTTCAGCGGCGTCAACTGGTAGACGCCGGCGGCGATCAGCAGCGCCGCGGAGAAGAGCGGACTGCGCGCTTCCATCATCGGCGACAGCACGAGGCCCGCGCTCAGGATCCGCTGGAGCAGCGTGGCCCCGACGCTGAACCCCGTCCAGACCAGCACGTAGCCCGCCGCCATCGCCGGGACGCCGACGCCCGGTCGCCCGTCCGCGCGCCGGCGGGCCGCCCCGGCGTAGACGAGCATCAGCGGCAGGGCCGACGGCAGCATCATGCCCGCCATCATCACCGTCCACATCGCGCCGAGCAGCAGCAGATGTGGCGCGTCCCAGTCCGCGGTCATCATCCAGGCCGCCGGCCCGCTCATGGCGCCGTACATGTCTCGCGCCATCGGCACGATCCACGCCCAGCAGCCCAGACAGACGGCCAGCAGCGTCATGCCCAGGAGCAGGCGTTCGTGGCGGACGATGCGGTCGACGATCGTTGGCGGCTGCACGTTTCTATGGTGCCCGAATCCTCATCTTGCTAGGATCGCTCAGCGATGGTGAATGAAAAACCGGCCTGGAAGCTCGAGGGGCTCGTGCTCGTGGCGTGCAATTGTGACTACGGCTGCCCGTGCAACTTCAACGCGCGGCCTTCGCACGGCAAGTGCGAAGGCGGCTGGACGTGGCACGTCGAGCGCGGGGCGTTCGACGATGTCCCGCTCGACGGTCTCAACTTCTCGGTGTACGCCAACTGGCCGGGCGCGATCCACGAAGGCAACGGCGAGGCGGTCGTCCTGGTGGACGAGCGCGCCGACACGCGTCAGCGCGACGCCATCGCCACGCTGGTCCGCGGCGGAGTCGGGGGGCCATGGGGCACGCTTGCATGGACGTGGCCCACGATTCACGGCCCGATGCCGGTCCCGTATGAGGTCGACTTCAAGGGAACCGGGAGCCGCATCAAGGCCGGCGCCGTCCTGGAAGTGGAGTCGATGACGATCCGGAACCCCGTGACGGGGGCGGAAGTCCATCCCGGCGTCGTTCTCCCGGAAGGCATCATCGTGAAGCAGGCGGACCTCGGGTGCTCGAAAGTGTTCCGTGTCCGCGAGGGCATCAGCATGGATCATTCGGGGCAGTACACCGCCGTCGGCCCATTTTCGTACACCTTTCCATAGGCCTGTCACTTTCGCACTGCGAGCTTCCATGCGGCAGAACATCTCCAGCGGCACGAAATGGGAACCTCTCGTCGGGTATTCGAGGGCGGTCAGGGTCGGCAACGTCGTCTACGTGTCCGGCACGACGGCAACCGGCGACGACGGCGCCCTGGTGGGGAAGGGAGACGCGGGTCTGCAGACCCGACAGACGCTCGAGAACATCCGCCGCGCTCTCGAGCGCGCCGGAACGACGTTCGACCACGTCGTCCGGACGCGGATCTACGTCACCAACATCCAGCGCGACTGGGAGGCGATCGGTCGGGCCCATGGCGAGATTTTCGGGACCATCCGGCCGGCGACCGCCATGGTCGAAGTCAGCCGGCTGATCGACGCGGACATGCTGGTCGAAATCGAAGCCGACGCCATCCTCTGAGGCCGCATCGGCGGTCGGCGCGCGGCTGATGAAACGACCGCGCGGCCCGAGACGTCCTAAAGAATAGACAGTGCCGGGCGGCCGTCGAACTCGGGCGTTCGACTAACTCTTGCTGAGAAAAACACTTACGGCTGAGAAAGCCATTGGTGGGCCTACACCTTTGCCGTATAATGTCGATACTTTCATAGGGAATCCCGGATGTTCGAACGCTATACGGAACGGGCGCGGCGCGTGCTGTTCTTCGCACGCTACGAAGCTTCACAGCTCGGCAGCATCTCGATTGAAACCGAGCACCTTCTTCTTGGCCTGATACGCGAGGGCAAAGGGCTGACGAGCCGGATCTTTGCCCGGTCTCATCTCTCGCTGGAATCGATCCGCAAGGAAATCGAAGGGCGCACCGTCTTCCGCGAGAAGGTTTCGACGTCGGTCGAGATCCCGTTCAGCGCGGAGACCAAGCGGGTCCTCCAGTTCGCGGCCGAAGAAGCGGACCGGCTGCTGCACAACTACATCGGCACCGAGCATCTGCTCCTCGGGATCCTGCGCGAAGAGCGCTCCGTCGCGGCGACCATCCTGATGGAAAAAGGGATGCGCCTGAACACCGTCCGCGAGGACATCGTGGCGCTGCTCAACGAAAAGACCACGTTGACGCGGGTGAAGGAGACGCCGCTGCTGGCGGAGTTCAGCCGCGACCTGACGGAAGCGGCGATGAAGAATGCGCTCGATCCGCTGGTCGGCCGCAGCATCGAGCTCGAGCGCGTGCAGCAGGTCCTCTGCCGGCGCACCAAGAACAACGCGGTCCTCATCGGCGAACCAGGCGTCGGCAAGACCGCCATTGTCGAAGGCCTGGCGCAGAAGATCGTCTATGGCGACGTTCCGCACTTTCTCGCGGACAAGCGGATTCTGGCGCTGGATATCTCGCTGATCGTCGCGGGTACCAAGTATCGCGGACAGTTCGAAGAGCGCCTCAAGGCGATCATGAAGGAGCTGACCGAGAACCCGAACATCATCGTCTTCATCGACGAACTGCACACGCTGGTCGGGGCGGGATCGGCCGAGGGCTCCCTGGATGCCGCGAACATCCTCAAGCCGGCGCTCTCGCGCGGCGAGATTCGCTGCATCGGCGCGACGACCCCGGCGGAGTACCGCAAGTACATCGAGAAGGATCGGTCGCTCGAGCGCCGGTTCCAGGCGGTCAAGGTCGATCCGCCGTCGGAGAAGGAGACGATCGAGGTCCTCATAGGCGTGAAGGACCGCTACGAGCAGTTCCATCACGTCGAATACACCGGCGAGGCGATCGAAGCGGCGGTGTACCAGTCGAATCGCTACATCACCGACCGGTTCCTGCCCGACAAAGCGATCGATCTCATCGACGAGGCGGGCGCGCGCGCGAAGCTGCGCGAAGCCGGCTACAACAGCGAAGAGTTCGGCGAGATCAACCGCAGCATCCGGGTCGCGGTCGAGCAGATGGAAAACGCCGTCTCCGAGAAGAACTTCGAGAAGGCGCAGTTCTATCGCGAGCAGGAAGTGCAGGCGCGCGAGAACCTCCAGTTCGTCCGCGAGAAGTTCGACGTCAAGACGCACACGCGCAAGGTGACGGTCGGCAAGACCGACATCGACGAAGTCGTCTCGAAATGGACCGGCGTGCCGCTCACCTCCATCAACCAGGACGAGGGGGACAAGCTCCTGCACATGGAGGAAGCGCTGCACAACCGGGTCATCTCGCAGGAGAAGGCGATCTCCGCCCTGTCGCGGGCGATTCGCCGGTCGCGCGCAGGACTCAAGAACCCGAACCGTCCGGTCGGGAGCTTCGTGTTCCTGGGCCCGACCGGCGTCGGCAAGACCGAGCTCGCGCGCGCGCTCGCGAACTTCCTCTTCGGCAGCGACCACGCCCTCATCCGCTTCGACATGTCGGAATACATGGAAAAGCACTCGGTGAGCAAGCTGATTGGCTCGCCGCCCGGATACGTCGGCCACGAGGAGGGCGGACAGCTCACCGAGAAGGTGAAGCGCAACCCGTATTCGGTCGTCCTCCTCGACGAGATCGAGAAGGCGCACCCGGATCTCTTCAACATCCTGCTGCAGGTGTTCGAGGACGGCCATCTGACCGACGGCCTGGGCAATCGGGTGAATTTCAAGAACACCATCATCATCATGACGTCGAACATCGGCGCCCGCTTCATCCAGAAGAAGGCGGGCCTCGGGTTCCAGACGGCCGATACCGGCGCGATCGCCCGCAGCGTGAACGACATGGTGCTGGGCGAGGTCCGAAAGACCTTCAATCCGGAATTCATCAACCGGATCGACGAAATCATCGTCTTCGAGGCGCTGTCGGACGACGACCTGCGGACGATCACGCGGCTGCTGGTGAGGCAGTTGAACGACAACCTGGTCGACCGCAAGATCCGCCTGGACCTGGCCGCGGAGGTCGTCGACTGGGTGATCGAGCAGACCTGCAAGGATCGCTCGTACGGCGCCCGGCCGCTCCGCCGCGCCATCCAGCGGTTCATCGAGGATCCCCTGTCCGAGGAGCTGATCCGCGGACATCTCAAGGGAGGCGACATCGAGGTCTATCTCGACGCCGGCTCTCTCGCCTATCGACCGGCCGGCCAGCCCCAGGAAGGCCGCCGGCTCGCCTGACACGTCTAAAAGGCGGTAGAATCATCGCTTGGCGCCTCTGCGGCATTCCGCCGTCGGACCCGCCTTGCCCCAAACTGCGGCGGGGCTGAAGCCCGCCCTACAACGTAGGGCGGTTCCGGGGTCCGCCAACCTCTCTGAATGGTGAAGTTGCGAGTCGTCTTCCTGGCCTGCGCGGCGATGGCCGGCGCCGCAGGGCCGCTGCTGGCCCAACCGCCGCAAACGCGGCCTTCGCCTCCGGCTCCGGCGGGGCCCGCGCGGCCCGCGCCTCAGACTGCGCAAACGCCGCCGATTGCGCCGCTCGCGAACCCGTCCACCGTCTGCGGACTGCCGATCCCGGAGCCGGCCCGGCTTCCGCCCGCGGGATCCGGTCCTGTCGTCTATCTCGTGATCCCGTGCTTCCAGAAGCAGGGCGGATCGTCGGTCGTCGAGTCGAACACCTACCTGTACTACATCGAGATGTCGCACAACGTCAGCCTGCCGTCGCAGAACAAGTGGGTGCCCTACGACGACAAGATCGAGGCGATCGCGATCGCGGACTTCAAGCGGCTGATGGCGACGAACTTTCTCGACGATCTGGCCGTCGACGTGCAGGACTATCACTTCTCCAACGGCGTCATCGGCAAGATGATCGTCTACGACATGGAGGAGCGCCAGCGGGTCAAGATCGTCGACTACGTCGGCTCGAAGAAGGTCGAGCAGTCGAAGATCGACGACGAGCTCAAGAAGAAGAACCTCCAGATCCGTCTCGACTCGTTCATCGATCCCGGTCTGGTGAAGCGCGTCGCCGGCGTCGTCCGCGACATGTACGCCGAGAAAGGCTACGAGTACGCGGAGGTGAAACCGGAGATCAAGCCGGTGAGCGCGGCGACCAAGACGGTGAACCTCACGTTCCATATCGTCGAGGGGCCGAAGGTCCGGATCAAGGCGGTCGACTTCCTCGGCAACAAGGCGATCGGCGACGGCAAGCTCGCGTCGAAGATGAAGGACAACAAGGGACCGAATCGGTGGCTCAGGTTCATCTCGGGGCCGGGCACCTACAAGGAAGGCAAGTTCGAAGACGACGCCGACAAGGTCGTCCAGTACTACCGCGAGCGCGGCTACGTGAAGGCGCAGGTCGGGCAGCCGCAGTTGAAGGTGCTCGAGGACTCGAGCGACGGCAAGACGCGCTGGGTCCAGCTCCAGATCCCCGTCACCGAAGGGCCGCGGTACCGGATCGGCGAGATCAACTTCGCCGGCAACACCGTCGTCAAGAGCGAAGCCCTGCGGCCGCTCTTCAAGCTCGAACAGGGCGACTGGTTCAACGAGAAGAAGATCCGGAAGGGGTTCGACAAGGCGAAGGAAGTGTACGGCACGGGCGGCTACTTCGAGTTCACGGCCGTGCCCGACTATGCGTTCCCGAACGATCCGAAGCCGGCCGATGGCGCCGGCGAAGGGTCGACTGGTCCGCCTCCCCCGCCCGCGGCCGAGAGCAAGGCGGCACCCGCCGCGAAGACGCCCAGCGACCAGCCGGTGGTCAACGTCACGCTCCGGATGGAAGAAGGCAAGCAGTACTTCGTCAACCGGATCACCTTCGTGGGCAATACCACGACCAGGGACAATGTCATCCGGCGCGAGGTCCGTTTGTTCGAAGGCGGCGTATTCAACACCGAAGCGCTGAAATACAGCGTCCGGCGGCTGAATCAGCTCGGCTACTTCAAGCCGCTCGAAGGCGACGCCATCGACGTCCAGAAGACGGCGAATGCGGAAAACCAGGTGGACGTCCGGCTGAAATTCGAGGAGCAGAATCGCAACCAGATCACGTTCGGCGCGGGCGTCTCGCAGTACGAGGGCTTCTTCGGCCAGCTCGCGTTCCAGACGTCGAACTTTCTCGGCCGCGGCGAGACGTTCAGCGTGTCGGCGCAGCAGGGCAACCGCGCCAAGAACTATCAGGTCGGCTTCACCGAGCCGTTCCTGTTCGACCGCCCGATCACGGCGGGCATCGACGTGTTCAACCAGGAAATCCAGTACATCGGGCAGTTCACCCAGGCCTCCAAGGGGATGAACACCGTGTGGGGATTCCCTGCGGGGCCCTTCTCGCGCATCTTCCTGAGCTACAGCTATCAGGCCGTGAAGGTGAAGGATCTCAATCCGCTGTTCAATCAGGCGGCGCAGCTCAATAACAATCCGTTCCTGGCGGATTCGCTCCTGCTTGGCGAAGGCGGCGAACGCCGGATCAGCAAAATCGGCCCGAGCTACATCTACAACACGATCGACAATCCGATCTTCCCGAGCAGCGGCCGGAAGCTGTCGCTGTCGTTCGACGTCGCCGGGCTCGGCGGCAACTCCAAGTTCTACAGCGCGAAGAGCGAAGGCATCATCTACATGCAGCAGACGCGGAAGACGTCGCTCGGCCTCCGCGGCGCGTTCGAGTACATCGAGCCGTACGGCGCTACGAAGTCGCTGCCGATCTTCGAGAAGCTCTTCCTGGGCGGCGAATACAGCATCCGCGGCTTCGACATTCGCAGCGTCGGCCCGCGCGATCTCGCGACCGGACTCGTGATCGGCGGCAACAAAAGTCTGCTGTTCAACGCGGAATACCTGATCTCGATCGCCGGTCCCGTCCGGCTCGTCCTCTTTTACGACGCGGGCCAGGTGCGCGACACCGGCGAGAACTTCGCGTGGAAGGAGCCGCTCAAGAAGCTCACCACCATCGGCGCGCTGAACGCCGCCGATTCGCTCACCGCGCTCTATGCCGTGGGGGGCTTCACCAGCGGGCTGCCGACGCGGATCGACACGATTGGCGAGACGAGCGCGTTCAAGACGTCGACCGGCGCGGAGATCCGGTTCTTCATGCCGGTCCTGAACGTTCCCTTCCGGCTGATTTTCGCGGCGAATCCGCAGCGCGGGGGCATCCTGGACAATAATCTCCTGCCCGAGAAGCGCTTCAAGTTCCGGTTCGCGGTCGGGACGACATTCTGAGACACTGCCAACTTCCAATCCCCAACTCCCAAGAGCGTGAATTCGGGAAGCTGGAGGTTGGGTATAGTTGAGGATTGGGCCGGTAAACCGATAATAGAAGGGGAATTATTCAGATGAAAGTAGTGAAGTTGTCGATTCTCGTGGCGGCGTTGAGCGTGGCGCTTGCCGCTCCCTCGTTTGCTGTCTCGAGCTACGTCGAGGGACAGACTCCGCCGACGCAGCCGCCGACGCAGCCGCCGAAGCCGCAGACGCCGCCGGCCACGACCCCGGCGCAGCCGCCCGCCGCGCAGCCCGTCACGCCGAAGCCGCAGCCCCCGGCGCCGTTCCCGCAGGACTCGAAGATCGCGTTCATCGACCTCCAGCAGATTGCGAGCACGTCCGCGACAGGCAAGGAAGCGTCGAAGAAGCTGAACGACCTGCAGAGCAAGAAACTGGCGGAGCTGCAGGACAAGAACAAGCAGCTCCAGGCGCTCACGACCAAGCGGGATTCGGGGACGGGAGTGCTCAACGACAGCGCGCGTGCGCAGCTCGACAAGGACATCGATAAGCTGCAGCGCGACATCCAGTTCGCGCAGAGCAACGCGCAGGCGGAAGTGCAGGATCTGAACAACGAGCTGCAGGGCGATTTTCAGAAGAAGCTGGTTCCCATCATCGAGGAAATCGCCAAGGAGAAGGGCCTCTACGTCGTCTTTACGACCGACTCCGGTGTAGCGTACCTGCACGGTGGCCTGAACATCTCCGATGAGGTCATCAAGAGGCTGGACACGGCTCCGGCCAAAAAAAATCAGTGAATTGGTGGGGTGGTGAGTTGGTGAATCGGCGTGCTCGGGCGACCGCCCGGGCTCTCCAAGAGGAGCCAATTCACCAATTCACGAAATCATCACTGCACCAATTGCGCTAGACTCGTCCTTCGTGTCCGCCATCGACATCCCGAGCGCCATCGACCGGCTGTGCTACCGCTATCCGTCGCCGCTGGTGGACGCCGTGACGGAGCACGTGCCCGGGATCCGGCTCGTCGCGATCAAGAACGTCACGGTCAACGAAGATTTCTTTCAGGGACATTTCCCCGGCGAGCCGCTGATGCCCGGCGTCCTCATGATCGAGACCCTGGCGCAGGTGGCGACCATTCTCCTCACGCAGGGCCCCCAGGGCTCGAGCGTCCGGCGCACCTGGCTGCGCGGCGTGGACAACGCCAAATTCCGCCTGCGCGTCGTGCCGGGCGATCGGCTCACGCTCGAGGTGACGCTCGGCCCGCGCCGGGCGTCGCTCGCCCGCGCGCGCGCCGTGGCCAGCATCAACGGCACGGTCGCCGCCGAGGCCGACCTGATCATGGGGATCGAATCGGCCGCCGCGACGAAGGACCGCGCCGCCGACGTGCATCACACCGCGATCGTCCATCCCGGCGCGCACGTCGGGAGAGGCACCGTGATCGGCCCCTACGTGACGATCGGCGAGCGCGTGCGCATTGGGCGCGACTGCCGGATCGGCGCCTCCTGCGTGATCGACGGCGCCACCGAGATCGGCGACGGCAACGAGATTTTCCCGATGGCCTCGATCGGCCTCGTCCCGCAGGACCTCAAGTTCGGCGGCGAGTCGACGCGGGTCGTGATCGGCGACCGGAACGTGATTCGCGAGTTCGTCACCATCCATCGCGGAACGGCGGGCGGCGGCGGCATCACCAGCATCGGAGACCACAACCTGCTGATGGCCTACACCCACATCGCGCACGACTGCCACATCGGGAACGAAACGATCTTCGGCAACGCCGCGACGCTCGCGGGGCACGTCCTGGTCGAGGACTTCGCGAACGTCGGCGCGTTCTCGGGCGTGCACCAGTTCTGCCGGGTGGGCAAGTACGCGTTCATCGGCGGCTACTCGGTCGTCACGAAGGACGCGCTGCCGTTCGCGAAGACGGTCGGCAATCGCGCGCGGATCTACGGGATCAACACGATCGGGCTCATCCGTCGCGGCTTTTCACAGGACACCATCGCCAAGCTGCGGCGCGCCTACCGCTATCTGCTCCACTCGAACACCAGCCGCGCGCTGGCCCAGATCCAGCGCGATGCCGCCTTCCAGTCTCCCGAAGTCCGCTACGTGGTGGAGTTCATTCGCTCGTCGAAGCGTGGCGTCGGCCTGCGCCGCCCGAGCCGCCGGCTCGAGGAGATCGTCGAGGAATAGTCGAATTGGGGAATTGCAGAATTGCGGAATTGAGATTCGGCAATTCGGCAATCCCGCAATTCTAAGGATGCACGACGGTGACCGTGTAGGTGAAGGGATTGCTGTCGCTGATCGTTCCGGCGTCGGAGAGGGTCTTCACGCTGCCGTTGTCGTAGACGCGCACGCAGAACGTTCCGAGGGTCGACGCGGTGGCGGTGAACGCGAACGACTGCAGGGCGGCGCTGTTGTCGAGGACGACGGTGCAGACGTTCGTCGTGGTGTTGAACGTCCCGAGGCTGAAGCCCACGGTCTGCGTCGCGTCCGGGCCGACCGCCTTCAACGTCGCGGTCACCGAGCCGCCGGCGAACGTGAAGAACGTGTGCGTGTTGGCATTGGCCGGCGCCAGCGTGGCCGTGAACGTGTCGGTCGTGGGGGTCACCGTCGGCGTCGTCGGCGCGGCGGTGCCGGCGCAGCCGGCCGCGAGCGCTCCGAGCGCCGCCAGCAGGATTCCCCGCGCAATCCGTCGAAGCATTTCCTCTCCTAACCCAGATGATAGACTTGATCGAATGCTGAATGCTGAATGCCAAATGCCGAAAGGGATCGGGCTTTTCGTCATTCAGCATTCAGCATTCGGCATTCTTTAGACAGCCCGTGTCACGTATTGGTCTGATTGCCGGCAACGGCCGGTTCCCCTTCCTGGCGCTCCAGGGAGCGCGCAGCCTCGGGCACGACGTGACGGTCGTGGCCGTGAAAGAGGAGGCGTTTCCCGAGCTCGAAGGCGCCGCCCGCGCCGCCGGGGCGGACCTGCACTGGATCTCGCTCGGCCATCTGGGTAAGTGTATCAAGGTCCTGAAGGCCGCCGGGGCGCGCCAGGCGATCATGGCCGGGCAGGTCAAGCATCAGAAGATCTTTTCCGGCATCGTCCCAGACTTGACGCTGCTCTCCGTCCTGACGAAGCTGAAGGCGCGGAACACGGATGCGTTGATCTCCGCCGTCGCCGAGGTCCTCCGCGGCGAGGGCATCGAGCTGCTCGATTCGACCACGTTTCTTGCGCCGCTGCTCGCAGCGAGCGGCACGCTCGCACAGAGAGCGCCGTCGGCCGACGAGATCGAGGACTTCACGTTCGGCTACCGGGCGGCGGACGCCATCGCGGCGCTCGACGTCGGCCAGACGATCGTCGTGAAGCACAAGGCGGTGGTCGCCGTCGAGGCGATGGAAGGCACGGACGCGGTGATCGCGCGCGCCGGGCAGATCGCCGGGCCCGGGACGCGCGTCGTCAAGGTCGCCAAGCCGGGCCAGGACATGCGATTCGACGTCCCCGTCGTCGGCGTCGCGACGATCGAGGCGATGCGCGCGGCCGGCGCGACGGCGCTGACGATCGATGCGGGCCGGACGATCGTGATGGATGGCGCCGCGTTCATTGCCGCGGCGGACGCGGCCGGCATCGCGGTCGTTGGGCGTGCGCGTGCCTAACCCGCCGCTTCGGGTTGCGGTCATCGGCGTCGGTCATCTCGGCCGGCACCACGCGCGGCTGCTCGCGGGCATCGACGGCGCGACGCTGACCGCGGTCGCCGATACGAACGCCGAGCGCGCGGCGGCGGCGGCCGCGGCGACCGGAGCGCGCGCCGTGGCCGACTGCCGCGATCTAATCGGCGAAGTCGACGCCGTGACGGTCGCGGTCCCGACGGAGATTCATTGCGAGATCGCGATGCCGTTCCTCGAGCGCGGCATCTCCGTGCTCGTCGAGAAGCCGATGACGCGGACGCTCGACGAGGCGCGCACGCTGATTGCGGCAGCGCGGACGTCCGGCGCCGCCTTCGCGGTCGGCCATACCGAGCGGCACAATCCGGCGATCGGCGTCGTGATGCCGTTCGTCTCGACGCCGAGATTCATCGAAGTCCACCGCCTCGGCGTGTTCCCGGATCGCAGCCTCGACATCGACGTCATCTTCGATCTGATGATCCACGACCTCGACATCATCCTTGCGCTCGTGAAATCGGACGTGACGGCGATCGAAGCCGTCGGCGTCCCCGTCCTGACCGACAAGTACGACATCGCGAACGCGCGGCTGCGGTTCGGCAGCGGCTGCATCGCCAACGTGACGGCGAGCCGCATCAGCAGGGAGCGCGTACGCAAGATCCGATTCTTCCAGCCTGACGCGTACATCTCGATCGACTACGCGGAGCAGGAGGTCGAGGGTTATCGACTCCTTCGCAGGGACGGCGAGCGGCCGTCGATTCAGGGAGGCAAGCTGCCGGTCACGCGCGAGGAGCCGCTGAAGCGGGAGCTCGAGGACTTCGTGCGGGCGGTCCGCGAACAGCGGCGACCGCTGGTGTCGGGGGAAGATGGCCTGCGCGCGCTCGCGCTGGCGCAGGCAATTGCTGAGAAGATGGAAAGTGTCTGAGACGAGCCCACGGCCGTTCGCACAAGGGCCACCAAGACACTGAGACGACAACCCGTGCTGTGATGTTCAAAGATCTGAACGCCTTTATCGATGCCCTCGACAAGGAGCGCGAGCTCGCGCGCGTGCAGGAGACGGTCAGTCCCGATCTGGAGATCTGCGCCGTGACCGACCGCGTGTCGAAGTCGGCCGGTGGCGGACCGGCGCTGCTCTTCGAGAAGCCGGCGGGTTCCGACATGCCCGTCGCGATCAATCTGTACGGCTCGATGAAGCGCATGTGCATGGCGCTCGGCGTCGCGGCCCTCGACGACCTGTCGCGCGAAATCGAGGCACTTACGAATCCCAAGATTCCCGCCGGCATGTTCGACACGCTCAAGATGCTGCCGGTGCTCGGACGGTTGACCGATCTGATGCCGAAAACGGTCGGCAGCGGGCCGTGCCAAGAAGTCGTCCAGAAAAACGGTTCGCTGGAGGGCATCCCGATTCTGAAGTGCTGGCCGGATGACGGCGGCCCCTACATCACGTTTCCGATGGTGTTCACGAAGGATCCGGAAACCGGGGTCCGCAACATCGGCGTGTACCGCATGCAGGTGTACGACGAGCGGACGACCGGCATGCACTGGCAGCGGCACAAAGGCGGGGCGCAGCACCACCGGGTCGCCGAGCGGCTTGGAAGGCGTCTTGCGGTATCGGTCGCGATCGGCGCCGACCCGGCGCTGCCTTTCGCGGCGACGGCGCCCATGCCGGAAGGGCTGGACGAGCTGCTGCTTGCCGGGTTTCTGCGGCGCGAGCGCGTCGAGCTCGTGAAATGCGTCACCAACGATCTGGAAGTCCCCGCCAACGCGCAGATCGTGCTCGAAGGCTACGTCGATCCCGGCGAGCGCCGGCGCGAAGGACCGTTCGGCGATCACACGGGTTTCTATTCGCGGCCGGACGACTATCCCGTGTTCCACATCACGTGCGTGACGCGGCGCGCGCGGCCGATCTATCACACGACCGTGGTGGGCATTCCGCCGATGGAGGATTACTATCTCGGCAAGGCGAGCGAGCGGATTTTCCTGCCGCTCATCCGGAAGACCGTGCCCGAGATCGTCGACATGCACTTCCCCGCGGAGGGCATCTTCCACAACCTCGTCATCATCTCGATCGACAAGCGGTATCCGGGCCACGCGCGAAAAATCATGAATGCGGTCTGGGGCCTCGGCCAGCTGATGTTCTCGAAGACCGTCATCATCGTCGACAAGGACGTCGACGTGCAGAACGAGTCGGAGGTCGCCTGGATCGTGGGCACCCACATCGATCCCGAGCGCGACATTCAGTTCACGCGCGGGCCGCTCGACGATCTCGACGATGCCAGCGATCTGCCGGCGTATGGCGGCAAGATGGGCATCGACGCGACGCGGAAATGGCCTGCGGAAGGCTTCACGCGCTCGTGGCCGGTCCGGCTTCGCACTTCGCCGGACGCGGCGCGGCGCGCGGACGACGTCTGGGCGAAAATCCGCCAGGGATGGAAAGCATGAACGCGATCTCGATCGCCGAGGCGCAGGCGATCTTCGACGACAGAAACCTGATCGCGGTGGGGGCGCGCGGGGACGAACAACGCCGCCGGCGGCATGGTGCGAAGACCACATTCGTCCGCGTCCTCGAGGTCCATACGGATGCGGTGCCCTCGGCGCTTCCGGCGTCCGCGAGCGCCGGCGAGATCCGTGTCACGGGCAAACCCGCATCGGTGACGGCGGCGGTCGCGGCGATCGAAGCCGCCCGTACGCTGGCGGGCTCGATCCCGCTGTCTGCGTACTCGCTCGCGGATCTGCTGGGCCTCGGCGGTGGGACGATCGCCGGTCTGGCCGATCTGCTGCCGCGACTGGCTGACGCGGGGCTCGAGATCGTCGCCGAGGCGCCTCTCGACGTGCTGCCGGATCCGATTGCCGCGGTGGGCGCCGCCCGTGGTGCGGGCCTGCAGATTCCACGACTGACGATCCATCGGATCGCCGCGGATGCACGGTTTCGCCTGATCGCGCTCGCGCGCGACCTACAGTCGGCCGTCGGCGGCGTCCGCGCATTTGCGCCGCTCGCGCGGGTCGATCCCGTCGCGCAGCCGTCGACCGGGTATGACGACGTCAAGCAGGTTGCCGTCGCGCGTCTGCTCGCCGACAACATCGAATCGATCCAGGTCGACTGGGCGCTCTACGGCCCCAAGCTCGCACAGGTGGCTCTCACCATGGGCGCAGACGACGTGGACGCGGTGTCGGCGCTCGAAGGCGATCTCGGCCGCCGTCGCAGCCCCCTTGAAGAGATTCGCGGAAACATCAAGGCCGCCGGCCTGGAGCCGGTCGAACGGGACGGACGATTTCGGGACCGTTCCGTAGGCCGCAGATAACTCCCCAAGCCTCATCTCCCAACTCCACAAGGTGCGCGAGGTCGGCGCACGGGCGCTTGGGGGTTGGGAGTTGGGACTTGGGACTTGACGCAGGCCCTCTATGGTTCGTCTAGGCGCAGTCAGCTATCTCAACGTCCGGCCGCTTGTGTACGGGCTGGAGCCGCGAAGCGATCTGTTCTCGCTCAGGTATGACGTGCCGTCGCGATGCGCGGCGCTGCTGCACGACAATGCCATCGATCTCGGCATGATTCCGTCGATCGAGTACCTCCGCGGGCCCGTGCCCTATCGCATCGTGCCCGGGTTGGGCATCATTTCCGACGGCGAGGTCGCCTCCGTCGCGCTCTTCTGTCGCGTGCCGCTGGTACAGGTGACCCGCATCGCGCTCGATGCGAGCTCGCGCAGCTCGTCAGGTCTGACGCGCGTGCTGTGCCGCGAAGCGTGGGGCATCGACCCGGTCTTCGAGGACGTTCCACCGGATCGCGCCGCGGCCGTCGACGGCGTTGACGCGGCGCTGCTGATTGGCGATCCGGCGCTCTTCCTGGATCCGCGGGCCGCTGGACTGACGAAGGTCGATCTCGGCGCCGAATGGACGCGGATGACCGGGCTCCCGTTCGTCTGGGCGTTCTGGGCGGGACGAGAAGGAGTCGTGGACGCGGCCGCCATCGCCACTCTGCAAGCCGTCCGCGCGACCGGCGTCGTGAACGCGGACGCGATCGCCGATGACTATTGCGGGCCCGAGCGCAGCAGTCTCTGCCGGCAGTACTTGAGGGAGAATATCAAGTACCGGCTGGGCGAGCGCGAAGCCGCGGGCCTCCGGCGGTACTACGATCTGGCAGCCAAGCATGGCCTCGTAGATCGTGCCGGGCCGATCGATTTTTATTGACGGTGGAATTCACGGAAGACGTACGACACAGAGCCATGGAGAGCATGAGCATCGCCACCATCGCGGACCGGATCAGACAGGGCGCCCGCATCGAAGCGGACGAGGCGCTCGAGCTCTATCATGGCGCTCCGCTCCCGCTCCTGGGCGAGCTTGCCGACGGCATCCGCGTCCGCAAACATCCCGACGGCATCGTCACCTACATCATCGACCGTAACGTCAACTACACGAACGTCTGCGTGGCGCGGTGCAATTTCTGCGCGTTCTATCGTCCCGTCGGATCTGGTGAAGGATACGTGCTCGGCTTCGAGGAAATCTTCCGGAAGATCGACGAGACGATCGCGCTCGGCGGCGGCCAGTTGCTGCTGCAGGGCGGGCACAACCCGGACCTCCCGATCGAATGGTACGAAGACCTGTTCCGCGCCGTGAAAGGGCGCTACCCATCGTTCAGGCTGCACGCGCTCTCGCCGCCGGAAGTCATCCACCTGACGCGACTGACTCGGCTCGACGTGCCGGCGGTGCTCGATCGACTGATGGCCGCCGGCCTCGATAGCATTCCCGGAGGAGGCGCCGAAATCCTCGTCGACCGCGTGCGCAAGCTCCTCAACTGCTACGGCAAAGCCACGGCCGACGAGTGGCTCGGGGTGATGCGCGAGGCGCACCGCAAAGGGCTCCGGACGACGGCGACGATGATGTACGGGCATGTGGAGACTGTCGAGGAGCGCCTCGAGCATCTGGCGAGGCTGCGGGCGCTGCAGGACGAAACCGGAGGCTTCACCGCGTTCATCGCGTGGAGCTATCAGCCGGAGCACACCGAGCTCGGCGGCGGCGAGGCGACGGGCATCGAGTACCTGCGCATGCTCGCGCTCGCGCGAATCGTTCTGGACAACTTCGCCAGCCTGCAGGCCTCGTGGGTGACGCAGGGGGGCAAGGTCGGCCAGCTCAGTCTCGCCTACGGGTCCAACGATATGGGCAGCGTCATGATCGAGGAGAACGTCGTCCGCGCCGCCGGCGCGAGCTATTGCATGGACGAAGTGGAAATCGTCCGCAACATCGAGAACGCCGGCTTCGTGCCCAAGCGCCGCAACATGCACTACGAGATTCTCGGCGATCCGTTCTTCCGCCAGCAGACGGTCCCGCGCCAGCTCGAGCTCGCGACGGCGCGCGCCGACGGCGACAGCAGCCGTCCCGCGGAGCTCAATCAGTACGCCGCGCGCAGCGCCTCGGAAAAATCCCGTCGATCGCTCTCCCGCACCGAGCCTTGAACACCCAGTACCAGCATTGAGATGATCCGCTACCGAGCGAAATGGGTCCTCCCGATCGCGGGCCGGCCCATTTCCGGGGGAGTCGTCGGCGTCGAACGTGATGTGATTGCGAGCGTCGGCGAACACGTCGGCGTCGGCGACGTCGAGGACCTCGGGAGCGTCGCGATTCTTCCAGGGCTGGTGAACGCGCATACGCACCTTGAGCTGTCCTGGATGCGCGGGCAGATTGCGGCGGGGACGTCCATGCCGGCGTGGGCGGCGTCGCTGATGTCGCTGCGCCGCAGCGTCTCCAGCGAACCGCCGGAGCCGATCGCCGGCGCCATCGCCGAAGCCCGGCGCTCGGGAACGTGCCTCATCGGCGACGTCACCAACACGCTCGCCACCTACGAGCCGCTGCTGGACAGCGACCTGTCCGCCGCGATCTTCCGCGAGCTGCTCGGCTTCTCCGTCGTCGATGCCGATGCGCTGGTGACGGCCGCGGCGGAGCAGATCGCGGACCTGACGCCCGTCGCCTGGCTGCGGCCGACCGTCGCGCCGCACGCACCCTATTCGGTGTCGCCGGACTTGCTGAGGACGATTGCGCGATCGAATCGAGGCCGTCCGTTGAGCATTCATCTTGGCGAATCCGCGCAGGAGATCGAGTTTCTGCGCCACGGAACCGGCGAATGGCGGGCGCTGCTCGAGTCGCTTGGCGTGTGGAATCCGGCGTGGACGGCGCCAGGCTGCGGGCCGGTCGAGTACCTCGACAGACTCGGCGCCGTGGACGAGCATCTGATCGCGGTGCACGGAGTTCACTTCGCGGACGCTGACCTGTCGAGGCTCGCGTCGGCGCACGCGACAGTCGTGGCCTGTCCGCGCAGCAATGGGTGGACGGGTGCCGGGGAGCCGCCGATCGAACGCTTCTATGCGTCGGGCGGGCGCGTCGCGGTCGGAACCGACAGTCTCGCGAGCGTGCCGGACCTCAATCTGTTCGCCGAGCTGGCAGAACTTCGGCGCCTCGCGCCGTCCGTGCCGGCCGCGCGGCTGCTCCAGAGCGCCACGCAGGCGGGGGCGGAGGCGCTCGGATTCGACGGAGAGCTCGGTACGATCGAGCCCGGCAAGCGCGCCCAACTGATCGCCGTCAAGGTGCCGGACCGGACGACCGATGTGGAAGAATACCTGGTGCAGGGTATCGAGCCTGGCGACATCAGTTGGCTTGATTGGTAAACCGTTAACCGTGAACCGTATACGGATCTACTTCTCGTTCGTCCGATTCAGCCACAGCGTGTTCGCGCTGCCGTTTGCGCTGACCGGAGCGCTGCTCGCCATTCAGGCGACGGCGGTGGAAGCGCGCGACGTGGCGTGGCGCGTGCTGTGGATCGTCGTCGCGATGGTGGCGGCGCGGAGCGCCGCGATGGGATTCAACCGGCTCGCGGATGCGGCGTACGACGCGAAGAATCCGCGGACGGCGATGCGCGAGCTGCCGCGCGGTGCGATGACCCGGCGCGAGGCGCGCGTCTTCGTCATCGCGTCGTCGGTGCTGTTCGTGGCGGCGGCATACGAGCTCGGGCGGACGTGTTTTCTGCTCTCGCCGCTCGCGCTCGCGATCGTGTTCTGGTATTCGCTCGCAAAGAGGTACACGGCCTACACTCAGCTCTTTCTCGCCCTGGCGATGGCCGTGGCGCCGGTCGGCGGCTGGCTGGCCGCGGGCGGCCCGCTCCGTGCGATCGCGCCCTGGCTGCTCGGCGCCGCCATCGGCGCGTGGGTCGGCGGGTTCGACATCCTGTACGCCTGTCAGGATCTCGAGTTCGACCGCGCGTCGGGACTGCAGTCCATCCCCGTCCGGTTCGGCGTTCGCCGCGCGCTCTGGTTGTCGCGCGCGATGCACGCCGTCGCGGTCGTCTGTCTGGCCGCGCTCGCCGGCGTCGCCGATCTGGGGCGTCTTTATCTGTCTGGGGTGGCTCTCGTCGCGGCGCTGCTCGTGTACGAGCAGTCGCTCGTGAGCGAGCGGGATCTGTCGCAGCTCAAGCGCGCGTTCGATCTGAACGGATACGTCGGCATTCTGTACTTTGTCGTCACCGCCGCATCGATCTATGTCCACTAATCGGACGTTCGCCATCGGCATCACCGGCGCCAGCGGCGCCGTCTATGCGATGCGGACGATGGCGGCGCTGCTGGAGCGAGGCTGTCATCTCGAGGTCGTCATCTCGGAGTACGGCCGCCGCCTGCTGCACGACGAGCTGGGCGAGCGTGCGGCGGTCAACCGGCTGCGCGACTACCTCGTCGAGACCTACGGCGACGCGGCGTCGCAGGGATCGTTCACGATTTTCGGCAACAAGGATCTCGGCGCGCCGATCGCCAGCGGCAGCCACGAGTGCGAGGCGATGGCGATCGTGCCCTGCTCGATGAAGACGCTCGCGGGGGTCGCGCACGGTCTGTCGCGCAATCTCGTCGAGCGCGCGGCCGACGTGATGCTGAAAGAGAAGCGCCGGCTCGTGATCGTGCCGCGCGAGACGCCCATGAGTCTGCCGCAGTTGAGGAACATGGTGCAGTGCGCCGAGGCGGGGGCGACGATCCTGCCGGCGATGCCGGCTTTCTACCAGATGCCGAAAACGCTCGCCGACCTCGCGGATTTCATGGCGGGCAAGATCCTCTCGGCGCTCGGCGTGAGTCATGAGCTGTACCCGAAATGGGAAGGCTGACGCCGGCCCTCGACAAGTCCCCCGCGCGCATCGCCGCGATGTTCGACGGCATCGCCGGGCGCTACGATTTCCTGAATCACCTCCTGAGCGCCGGCCTCGACGTGCGATGGCGCGCGAAGGCCATCCGCGCGCTGCAGCTTTCCGCCGACGCCCGCATCGTCGATCTGTGCACGGGCACGGCCGACTTCGCGGTTGCGGCCGCCGCCGCCGCGCCGCGGGCGCGGATCGTGGGCGTCGACTTCGCCGGATCGATGCTGCGTATCGGCGCCGCGAAGCTGCGCCGGCGGGGCATCTCCGATCGCGCGACCCTGGTCCGCGCCGACGCGATGGCGATTCCCGTCCGCGACGGATGGGCGGACGCCGCGACGATCGGGTTCGGGATCCGCAACGTCTCGGATCCCGGCGCGGCCCTGGACGAGCTGGCACGGGTCCTCAAGCCTGGAGGGGGGCTCGCAATTCTCGAGCTCGGGGAGCCCATTGTTCCGGTCGCGCGCGGACTCTACAACTGGTATTTCCGGTCGGTCCTGCCCAGGCTGGGCCGGGCCGTCTCGCACCACGAGAGCGCCTACTCCTATCTGCCGCAATCGGTGGGGACCTTCCCTCGGCCCGCCGAGTTCGCTGCCACGATTTCTTCACACGGTTTTTCGCACGTCAGGGCCGTCCCGCTGAGCCTCGGCATCGTCTACCTTTATATCGCCATGCGGCGCTAGCCGGCCCCGGCTGCTATAATCGCTAAATCCCTGATGTACTTCGACTTTGAGGATCACAGGCCGGAGACGCCGATTCTCGAGCGTCCGCTCACGAGGCTCGAACAGATCCTCCTGACGATCATTGCCTATCTGTTGATCGTGATCGGACTGATCGTGTATCCGAAGCTGCCGTTCGTCCGCGCCGCCGAAGCCGCGCGGCTGCAGAAGCTGGAACAAATCCGGGAGAAACAGCAGGAGCAGCAGCAGCACCTCGAGTACGTCTTCGCCATGCCGAAGGTGCAGCTCGAACGCCTGCCCCTGAAGCCGAAGTATCTGTCGGACGAAAGCCACACCGCGCAGACGATCGAGCGCCCGCGCCTGCCGCAGAACGACATGCCGATGTCGCGCGGCAACTCGCCGGAGAAGATGATCGCCGAGCCGAAGAGCAACGCGACCAACGAGTCCGCGCCCGCGGCGTCGAATCCCAATGCGATGGCGCTGCCGACGACGCCGCAGGCGACGATCGTCCGCAACGATCCTCCCTCGCGCAATCCGACGATGACGCCTCCGGCGCCGGGACTCCTGAGCGACGCGATCCGTCACGTCGAGCGCTATTCGCAGGGGGAGTCGCTCCAGAACGTCCAGGGGAACGGCGACTTCGGGCCGTCGATCCAGTTCGACACCAAGGGCGTCGACTTCGGCCCGTGGATGCGCCGCTTCATCGCGCAGATCCGCCGCAACTGGTTCGTGCCGTATGCCGCGATGTCGCTGCGCGGCCACGTCGTGCTGTCGTTCAACGTCCATCGCGACGGGACGATCACCGATCTCCAAGTCCTCGCGCCGTCGACGATCGACGCGTTCACGAAGTCGGCGTTCAACGCGGTCAAGCTGTCGAATCCAACGGTTCCGTTTCCCTCCGAATACCCCGACGAGCAGGGCCGCTTCATCGTCACGTTCTATTTCAACGAAACGCCGCCGAACGGCGGCAGTTAATGTCAGCGAGGGAGCGCCAGGGAGTGGGCCACGCGAGCGGCGCGGGGCACCCGCAAGCGGGCGTGTAGGGGCGCCTGCGGAGCGAAACCCCCGGACGAAGATGACGCTTCTACGGACACAGGAGGCAGGGCTGTTGCTCGTGTTGACCGTGCTCGCGATTTACGCACTCGCGCGCGCATGGTCCGGCTGACGGCGCGCCTGATCGCCATCGTCGGACCGACGGCGACGGGGAAGAGCGCGCTCGGCATAGCCCTCGCGCGGCGGTTTGGCGGCGAAATCGTCGGCTGCGATTCGACGGCGGTCTACCGCGGCTTCGACATCGGGACCGACAAGGTCCCGCTCTCCGAACAGCAGGGCATCCCGCACCACATGATCGATCTCGTCGAGCCGACCGAACCGTATTCGGCGGCGCGCTACGCGCGGGAAGCCGCGGCGGCGGTCCGCGATATCACCGCGAGAGGCAAGCTGCCGATTGTGGTCGGTGGCGCCGGCTTCTACTATCGGGCGCTGACGCGGGGATTGTTTGCCGGACCGGGCCGCGACGAGGCGCTGCGCCGCCGGCTCGAACGCGTCGCCGAACGCCGCGGTCCCGACTGCCTTCACCGCTGGCTGGC
>Ga0310810_10001335_pt1 | contig 25713 bp, 26 predicted proteins | sample NCmetagenome_FD_207641 | JGI IMG/M metagenome (GOLD analysis project Ga0310810, IMG submission 207641) | Soil microbial communities from experimental microcosm in Duke University, North Carolina, United States - NC | ecosystem: Engineered > Artificial ecosystem > Soil microcosm > Unclassified ...
TCGCCCCTGCGGGCCGCGCGGCTTGGCTCGCACTGGACGCGTCGGCCGGCCCTGCGGACTCGTCACTGCGAGCCGCGGTCGTCCGCTTCGCGCAAGCCGCCCGTGACACGGACGTACGCATCGTCGCCGGCGACGCGGTCCGGAGATGGACCGCGCCGCCCGGCACGGTGCCTCAGTTCGCGACTCCCTCGCTGTCGATTCCCGGCCTTCGCTACAAGTAGCCGGCGCCCCCGCCTACCCTCCGCCCCACTCCTTCTTCCAACGGTCGATCAGGGCCAGCGCCTCGAGCGGCGTCATGCGCTCGGGTTGGCTCGCGCGCAGCGCGTCGAGCAGCGGATGCTCGGCGGCCGCGAACAGCGGCAGCGGCTCCGTCGCGCGCGGTCCGGCCTCCGCGCGGGGCGCGGCCGCATGCGCCGCGGCGGCCGAGCCCGCAGCCGGCGCATGCGCCACGCCCTGGCTCAGATGCTCCGCCGTGCGCTCGCTCTCGAGTTCGTGCAGCACTTCTCGCGCGCGCGCCAGCACGGTCTCGGGCAGCCCCGCCAGGCGCGCGACGTGGATGCCGTACGAGCGGTCGGCCGCGCCTTCGGCGATGCGGTGCAGGAACACGACGTCGTCGCCCTTCTCGCGCACCGTCACCTGGACGTTCGCCAGCCGCGCGAGCCGACCGGCCAGCTGCGTCAGTTCGTGATAGTGGGTCGCGAACAGTGTGCGCGGCCTGGGGCCGCGCCCGTCGTGCAGGTGCTCGGTCACGGCCCAGGCCAGGGCCAGGCCGTCGTACGTCGCGGTGCCGCGACCGATCTCGTCGAGCAGCACGAGCGAGCGCGGCGTCGCCGAGCGCAGGATCTCCGCGGTCTCCTTCATCTCGACCATGAACGTGCTCTGTCCGGCGCCCAGGCGATCGGCCGCGCCGACCCGCGTGAACAGGCGATCGACGCGTCCGATGCGCGCGCGCGTCGCGGGCACGAAGGATCCGGCCTGGGCCAGCAGCACGATGATCGCCGTCTGCCTCAGGTACGTGCTCTTGCCGCCCATGTTCGGGCCGGTCAGGAGCAGGATCTGGCGCGTGCCCGATTCCAGCGTGAGGTCGTTCGGCACGAACGTCCCGGCCGGCGCGAGGCGCTCGACGACGGGATGGCGAGCGCCCTCCAGCACGAGCGCGTCGCCGTCGTCCATCGACGGGCGCACCCACGCGTAGCGCGACGCCGCCTCGGCGAGCGCGGCTTCGGCGTCGAGCCGGCCCAGCGCGTCGGCGGCCGCGAGCAGCGCGGGCGCATGCGCGGCGCACGCGTCGCGCAACGCCACGAACAGTTCGTGTTCGCGCGCCTTCAACTTCTCTTCGGCGCCGAGCACTTCGCTCTCCTTGGCCTTGAGCGCCGGCGTCACGAAGCGCTCGGCCGACGTCAGCGTCTGACGGCGCTCGTAGTCGACGGGCACCTTGTCGAGGTGCGCGCGCGTCACCTCGAGGTAGAAGCCGAACACGCGGTTGAATCCGACCTTCAGGCTGCCGATCCCGGTGCGCGCGCGTTCCGCGCTCTCCAGCTCGGCGATCCAGCGCTTGCCGGAGTGCGCGAGCTCGTTCAGGTGATCGCGGTGCGCGTCGTGGCCGTCGCGGATCACGCCGCCCTCGCGCGACACGGGCGGCGGCTCGTCGCTGAGCGCGCCGCGCAGCAGCGCGAGCAGCGACGGCTCCACCGCGAGCGCGGCGCGCGCTTCGCCCGCCGCGGCGTCGGGCCGCGCGCCGAGCGCCGTCGCGATCTCGGGCAGGCGCGCGAGCGTGTCGCGCAGAGCGCCCAGGTCGCGCGGCGTGGCGCGCGACGCCACGAGCCGCGCCGCGAGGCGTTCGAGATCGGCCAGCCCGCGCAGCGACTCGCGGAACGCGCTGCGCCCGGCGCCGGCCCGGCCCCAGGCCTCGACGGCGTCGAGCCGGGCCTCGATCGCGCGCAGCGACGTCAGCGGGCGTTCGAGCCACGCGCGCAGCCGGCGAGCGCCCGGCGCGGTCACGGTGAGGTCGAGGTGGTGCCACAGCGTGTGCTCGCCTTCGCCGCCGGGCTGCGGGCGGAACAGCTCGAGATGGCGCGCCGTCGCGTCGTCGACGCGCAGCGCCTCATCCTCGCTCCAGCGCTCGACGCGCGTGAGCGCGAGCGCCGTCCCGCCCTGAACGCGGTCGAGATATTCGAGCGCGGCGGCCGCGGCGCGCGCGGCGTCGGGCAACGCGTCGAGCACGCCGCGCGCGTCGGGCCAGCGTTCCGCGGCGCGCCCGCTCCCCGAGAAGCGCTCGGCGACGAGCACGGTGCGCGCGCCCGGCAGCCCGGCCAGCGCGGCGCTCAGGCGGGCGGCGAGTTTGACTTCGGCCGTCGACACGTCGAGGAAGCACGCGGCCGGCCCGCGCGCCGTCGGCCACAGCGCGGCCAGGAAGTTGTTCGCCGCGGGCTCCAGGAACGAATCGCCGACGACCGAGCCCGGGGTCAGCACCTCGGTCACGCCGCGCTCGACGAGGCCGCGCGCCTGAGACGCATCCTCCAACTGGTCGCAGATCGCGACCTTGTGGCCGAGGCGCAGCAGGCGCGCGACGTACGCGTCGCGCTGGTGCCAGGGGATGCCGCACATCGGAATCGGCTGAGGGTCCTGCTTGTTGCGCGACGTCAGCGTGAGACCGAGCAGGGCCGCGCCCTTGATCGCGTCCTCGAAGAACATCTCGTAGAAGTCGCCGAGCCGGAAGAACAGGAACGCGTCCGGCTGGTCACGCTTGACGCGCAGGTACTGCTCCATGAGCGGCGAGCGCGCGGCCGCGCCGGCCGCGGCGCCGGGGGCGCGAGCGCGGCTCATGGCCGCGCGACCTTCGCGGTCACGCCCAGGGCCAACGCCGCGCGTTCAGCTTCGCCGCGGGCTTCGGCGGCGCTGCCGAAGCGCCCCAGCACGACGACGTGCGTCCAGTTGGGACCCGGCCCGCGCGTCACGACCGCGGCGTCACGGAAGCCCGCGCGATGCGCGGTGGCGGCCAGGCTGCGCGCGCGCACTTCGTCCGCGAATCCGCCCAGTTCGACCGTCCAGCCGCCCTGCAGGTCGACCACCGGACTCGCCGGCGTCAGGCGCGCGCCCGCGGCTTCGAAGCTCGCCGGGTACTCGCGCATCAGGCGCTCGCGGGCCTTGCGCGCGACGTCCGGTTGCTGCGCGGCGTCGGCCAGCGCCGCGAGTCGCGACAGCGCGGCCGGCCCGGCTTCGCCCGGATCGGAATCGAGGAGCGAGGCGAGCGTGAATTGCGCGCGGTCGGCGCGCCCGGCCAGCTCCCAGGCCTCGGCCACGCCGAGCTGCGCGAGCGCGCGGCGCGGCGAATCGCCGGCGGCGACGTCTTCCAGCGCGGCGCGCGCCTGATTCGGATCGCCGAGCCCGAGCCAGCTGAGCCCCATCCAGTACCTCGCCTCGGGCTTGCGCGACGGATCGAGGCGCGCCGCGGCGCGCGAGAACGCTTCGGCGGCGAGCCGGTATTCCCCGCGCGCGTAGTGGAGCTGGCCGAGGACCAGCGCCGCGTCCGCGCCCTGCTCCGGAGTCCCCGATTCGAGGCGGCGCAGGGCCACGACCAGGCTGTCGCCCGAGCGCACGACGGAAGGGGCGCGCGCGGCGGCGGGCGCGCGCGGCGGGGCTCCCGGGGCCGCGGCGGCCGCCGAGACGAGCGCCGTCATGAGGATCGCGAGTCTCGTCACCATGGAGCGCAGCATACGACCCGCTTCCGGCAAAGAAAAACCGGGCGGAGCTTTCGATCGGCTCCGCCCGGCGGCGTGCGGCGTCCGGACGCGACTACTCGTCTTCGGCGGGCTCGCCCTTCTCGCGCGGACGAACCTCGGCCGGCGGTTCCACCGGAGGGTTCGCCGCGATACGTGCCTTCACCTGATTGCGCTTCGACGTCCATTCGGCCAGCGCGATGTCGTCCTGCTCGGAGAGCCAGGCCTTCACGCTCAGGATCAAGCGGTGGTTCGGAACGTCGACGCGCGTCACCTTCATGGTGAGCGCTTCGCCCACCTCGAACGCGTCGTTCGGCCGCTTGAGATCGTCGATGCCGAGCTGCGACAGGGGCACGAAGCCCTCGATGCCGTCACCCAGGTCCACGATCGCGCCGCGATCGAACAGTCGATTGATGCTGCCGCTCAGCTCGAGGCCCGACGGGAAGCGGTCCGCCAGCTGCGGCCACGGATCCTCGCTCACCTGCTTGAGGCCGAGGCTGATGCGACGGTGCTCCTTGTCGATGCTCAGGATCACGACCTCGACGGTGTCGCCCTTCTTCAGCACTTCGCTGGGGTGGGCGACGCGCTTCGTCCACGACATGTCGCTGACGTGGACCAGACCGTCGATGCCTTCCTCCAGCTCGACGAACGCGCCGAAGTTCGTCAGGTTGCGGACCTTGCCCTTGACGCGCATGCCGCTCGGGTACTTCTGGTCGAGCGTCAGCCACGGATCGGGCTCCACCTGCTTCAGGCCGAGCGAGATCTTCTCGTTCGCCTTGTCGACCTTCAGCACCACGGCCTCGATGATGTCGCCGATGTTGACGACCTTCGACGGATGGCGCACGTGGCGCGTCCACGACATCTCGGACACGTGGATGAGGCCCTCGACGCCCTTCTCCAGCTCGACGAATGCGCCGTAGTCGGTGATCGACACGACGCGGCCCTTGATGCGATCGCCGACCTTGTACTTCTCGTCGACGCCTTCCCACGGATACGCGTCGAGCTGCTTCAGACCGAGCGAGATGCGCTCCTTCTCGGGGTCGAAGTTCAGCACCTTGACGCGCACGCGGTCGCCGATCTTGACCATCTCGGACGGGTGCGACACGCGGCCCCACGACATGTCCGTGATGTGCAGCAGGCCGTCGATGCCGCCCAGGTCCACGAACGCGCCGAAGTCGGTGATGTTCTTGACCTGGCCCTCGCGGATCTGGTCCTTCGCGAGGTCCTTGAGGATCGACGCCTTCATCCGGTCGCGCTCTTCCTCGAGCACGGCGCGGCGCGACACCACGATGTTCCGGCGGCGCTTGTTCAGCTTGATGATCTTGACGAACACGTTCTGGCCGAGCAGCGCGTCCACGTTCTGCACCTGACGCAGCGCGATCTGCGAGCCGGGCAGGAACGCCTCGACGCCGTACAGATCGACGACGACGCCGCCCTTGATCTTGCGCACCAGCTTGCCTTCCACCACCTGGCCCTGGTCGTGGGCCTCCTTCACCCGGTCCCACACGCGCACGAAGTCGGCGCGCTGCTTGGACAGGACGACCAGACCGTCCTGGTTCTCCATCTTCTCGAGGAACACCTCGATCGTGTCCCCGACGTGGATGCTGCCGGGGTCGGAGAACTCGGACAGCGAGATGATGCCCTCGCTCTTGAAACCGACGTCGACGAGCACGTCCTTGTCGTCGACGGAGAGCACGATGCCGCGTACGATTTCGCCTTCGCCGATGGAGCGCAGCGACTCTTCGTACTGCCCGAACATCTCGGCGCGCATCTCGGGCGAGAGGTCTTCCTCATCGTCCGCGTTGAACGGCAAGAGCGGCATCTGGGGTGCCCGCTTCGGTCGCTCCGGCGCGGGGGTGAAGGTCTTTTCGGTGGTTTCCAGCATGGGAATGAACGCCTCCTGAATCTATCGAGATAGGGCGCGACGGTCAGGCCGCGCCGCGTGAAGCCGATCTTTGTTGTCCCGCCCGGAGCTCCGCGACGTCGCGCATCACGCCGTCGCCGATGCTCTGGTACAACGCGCGGCCAGCGCTCAAGTCCTGCTCCGGATCCGCGTACTCCGACCACGGCCGCGCCGCGCCAAACGAGATGCGCACGCGCGCGCCGCGGTACCACCACTTCCCCGGCCGTCCGCTGCCCGAGATGTAGCAGGGCAGGATGGGCACGTCCGCGTGCATCGCGATCATGCCCACGCCGGGTCGCGCGGGATGGAGCTCCCCATCCCGCATACGGCTGCCTTCCGGGAACATGAGCAGTGCCGAGCCCCGCTTCAGGATTTCGATCGCGCGCGACAGGCCGGACATATCGGCCACGCCACGCCGGATCGGAATCGCATTCACGCCCCGGATCAACGGACCCAGGATCGGAGTCTCGAACAGCTCTTCCTTGGCGAGGAAATGCGATTCCCGGGGAAGGGCCGCGCCCACCAGGGGTGGATCCCAGAACGAGATGTGATTCGAGGCGACGATGACCCCGCCTGCGCGAGGGACATGTTCCCGCCCCGTCACCTCCCATCCGGTGACGACACCCATGACGGCACCGACGACAAACCGGGCAGCACTATAATACGCGGACACCGAATCTCCTAACGGGTACTGCCCTCACGGGGTCCGGGGACCGGACCCTCCCAAGAGAGGCGCCTTCCCGCCCCCTCCCTCGCCGCTCGAAGCGGGCGCCGGAAGCGCTTCCCGCTACGCCCGCTCCCGCGCCGCCGGGCATGCCGGATGCCGCCGGACCACGTCGAGCACGGCCGCCACCTGGCTGTCCACGTCCATGCCCGAGGTGTCGACCACGATGGCGCCGGCGGCGGGCTTGAGCGGGCTGTCCTCGCGCGTACGATCGCGCGCGTCGCGTCGCTCGAGTTCGACGGTGACCTCGTCCACCGACATCGGGATGCCGCGGTCGTGGAGTTCGCGGCTGCGACGCCGGGCGCGGGTCGCGACGTCGGCGTCGAGGAACACCTTGATCTCGGCATCCGGGAACACCACGGTGCCGAGGTCGCGGCCCTCGGCGACGAGCGGCCCGTGCTCGCGCAGCGCGCGCTGGATCTGCACGAGGCGCCGGCGCACGACCGGCCGGGCCGCGAGCCGCGACGCCATCTCGCTGACGGCGGGCGTGCGGATGCGGTCCGAGACGTCCTCGCCATCCAGCCACACGTGCGCGTGATCCGGCGAGCCCGAGAGGTCGAGCGACGTGCCCTCGAGGCAGCGCTCCATCGCCGCGTCGTCGTCGGGCGCGAGTCCCTGATCGAGCGTCTTCCAGGCCAGCGCTCGATACAGCGCCCCCGTGTCGACGTAGCGGAACGCGAGCGCGGTCGCGACGGCGCGCGCCGTCGTGCTCTTGCCTGCGGCGGCGGGACCATCGATCGTGACGACGAAGCTCATGCGACAGGTGACTCCCTCACAGCGTTTCCACGTGGCCGCCCAGCGCGGCGAACGTGGCAAAGAACTCGGGGTAGGATGTCGCGATCGAGGCCGTGTCGTCAATGCGCACGGGGCCGCGCGCGCGCGCACCCAGCACGGCGAACGCCATCGCGATGCGATGGTCGTACGCGGTGACGACGTCGCCGCCGCGCACCTCCCCTCCCGTGATTTCGAGGCCGTCCGGATGCTCGCGGACGTCGAGCCCGAGCGCGGCGAGGTTGCGTCCGAGCATGGCCAGCCGGTCGCTCTCCTTGTGACGCAGCTCCGCGGCGCCGCTCACGCGCGACGTGCCGCGCGCCGCGCTGGCCGCGACGGCCCACGCCGGGATCTCGTCGACGAGTCGCGGCACGAGATCGCCGTCGATCGCGCACGCCGTGAGCGCGTCGGGGCCGGTGACCGTGACGTCGCCCAACGCCTCGCCGGCGCGCAGCCGGACGTTCGCGCGCTCGACACGCGCGCCCATGCGCTCCAGGACTTCGAGGAAACCGCTGCGCGTCGGGTTGAGGCCGACGTTGCGCGCCGTGACGCGCGAGCCGGGCGTCGCGGCGGCCGCGGCCAGGAAGAACGCGGCCGCCGACGGATCGCCCGGCACCTCGATGTCGAGACCGTGGGGCCGCGCCGGACCGCGCAGCGCGACGCGCCGGCCGGCCCCCGCCAGCGGCTCGATCGCGAGCTCGATGCCCGCCGCTCCCAGCATGCGCTCGGTGTGGTCGCGGGCCGGCCCGGGGACCATGACCGTCGTGCGTCCGCGGGCGCCGAGCGCGGCGAACAGCACGGCGGTCGCGACCTGGGCGCTGGCCTCGCTCAGCGTCCAGTCCACGCCGACGAGATTCGCGCCGTGAATCTCGAGCGGCGGCAGGCGGTCGCCGTCGCGCGCGGACACGGTCGCGCCCATGGCCCGCAGCGGCGCGACGATGCGCGCCACCGGACGGCGCCTGAGTGAATCGTCGCCCGTCAGTTCCGAGCGGAAGTGTTGCGTGGCGAGGATGCCGGCGAGCAGGCGCAGCGTGGTGCCCGAATTGCCGCAGTCGATGGCGCCGCCCGGATCGTCGAGCGCGAGCGCGCGGCCCTCGAGCACCGGCGCGTCCGGCGGACCGGAGACGCGGACGCCGAGCCGGCGCACGGCGTGGAGCGTGCCCTCGCAGTCGGCGCCGCGATTCGCGCCCGAGACGCGCGTCGGACCCTCGGCGAGGAGTGCGTGCATCCACGCCCGGTGCGTGATCGACTTGTCACCGGGCGGCGTGAACGTGCCGGACAGCGCGGCGCCCGGCACGATGGTCGCGGGCGCGAGGCTCACGATCCGGCCCCGCGCCCGCATGGCCGCGTCTTCGCGGCGTCCCGAAGCCGCCCGAGGGGCGGCGCGTTCAATGAACCGTACGGCGGCGCGGCGCGGCCTTGCGCGTCTTGGTGCGGGCCGCGGTGGCGGGCCGACGGGCCGGACGGCGCGTGCCGTTCGCCGAACTCGCGGCCGCGCGCAACGACTGCAGATTGCGCCACGTGACGAACTCCTCGAGCAGCAGGCGGCGTCGATCGTCGAGCCCGGAGAACATGCAGGCCAGTTCGAAGTTCTTCTCGCGGCCCTTGGCGCCGACCGCGTCGCAGCGCACCACGATGCCGTCGCACTTGATCAATTCCTTGGCCCCGCGCGAGCCCGGCAGCTTGGGCAGCACGATGGTCAGCGCGACCTTGGAGAGCGGCGCCAGATAGTGCGAGGCGGTGCAGTACACGCCGCTCGCCGAGATGTTCTGGCTCTCGGTGACGATGTGGGCGTGGTCATCGCTCTCCGCCAGCGCACCCTCGACGCGCATGCTGAGGCGTGCGTCGGCGCGTGGATCGATGCGGCGCTCGGCTCGGCGCGTGGATCGTTTCTGCGGCATCAGCCCCTCCCGTGATCGCGGCGGCCCCGCCGCGGCGGCGCTTCCAGCGCGAAATCCGCCTCCCGCGCCGGCACGTCGACTCGGGCCACGGTCACACGCACGTCGTCGCCCAGCGTGAAGCGCCGGCGCGTGCGACGTCCGACCAACCGGATACCCGAGCTGTCGAGAACGAAGTGGTCGTCGAGATCCCGCGAGACGCGGACGAAACCTTCGACCGGCACGTCGTGGAGTTCGACGAAGAAGCCCTGCGGAATCAACCCCGTGATAGTACCCGAGCCGACCTCTCCAAGTCGCCCCTCAAGATGACGCAGCGCTTTCACGCGGAGACCCTCGCGTTCCGCGTCCGTGGCATTTTGCTCGGTGCCGCTGCACGCGAGTGCCAGTTCGGCGAGCGTCGTTTCGTCCCACGCCGCGTCCGGGCGGCGCTGGACCCATTCGCGAACGCGGCGGTGGTTATGCAGATCGGGGTATCGGCGGATGGGCGACGTGAAGTGGCAATACGCATGCGCGGCCAGGCCAAAGTGTCCGAAATCGCGCTCCAGGTATCGGGCGCGGGCCAGCGAGCGCAGCACGAGGCGATGCAGCAGCCGGCGATGCGCGTCGTCCAGGGGAACGGCGAGCAGGGCCTGCAGCGCGCGCGCCGGATCGCTCGGCGTCCCGAGCCGCGGCAGGCCCAGCGTCTTCAGCATGAGGTCCAGGTCCGAGAGCTTCGTCGGGGATGGCGGCTCGTGCACGCGATAGAGAACGCCCGAGCGTCGCCGCGCACCCTCTTCGCCCACGCAACGATTCGCCAGCAGCATGAACTCCTCGATCAGGTCGTGGCTCTCGAGGTGCTGGCGGCGCTCGATCTTGACCGGCACCCCGTGCTCGTCGACCCAGGCCTTGACCTCCGGCACGTCCAGTTCCAGCGCGCCCGCCGCGCGACGTCGCGCCCGCGTCGCGCGCGCCAGATCGCGCAACGTCTCGAGCACGCCCTGTAACGGCTCGGCGCGGGGCGAACGGCCGTCGAGCGCGTCCTGAACTTCGCCGTAGTGCAGGCGATGCCGGCTGCGGATCACGGTCTCCGCCATGCGGTAGCCGTGGAGCCGTCCTTCCGCGTCGAGTTCGACCATCACCGTCAGCGCCAGGCGGTCCCGGCCTTCGCGCAGCGAGCACAGGTCGCTCGACAGGCGCTCCGGCAGCATGGGCACCACGCCGCCCGGCAGGTAACAGCTCGTGCCGCGCGCCAGCGCCTCGCGGTCGAGGGCCGAGTCGGGCGTCACGTAGTGGGACACGTCGGCGATGTGGATGCCGACCTCGAAGCGCCCGCCGTCGAGCTTGGCCAGCGACAGCGCGTCGTCGTGATCGCGCGCGTCCTCGGGGTCGATCGTGAAGACGAGCAGCTCGCGCAGGTCGACGCGCCCGTGCCGCTCGCGCGGACCGGGCTCGCCGAATTTCGCGGCCTCGTCGTCGGCGGCCTGCGGGAAGCGGCGGCGCAGCCGGAACTGGGACGAGACCGTGTCGTCGTCCCACTCGGGCCGGTCTTCGGCGCCCAGCACCTCGACGAGGAACGCCGGGCCCTCGTTCGGGACTTCGGCGATCACCCAATCGCCGTCGTCGGGCGCGTGCGCGCCCTTCCACACCAGCTCGCGCACGCCGCCACGCCAGCGACGTGCCGGATCAAACGTCCAACGGCCGCGCGCACGATGCGCGCGGCCGAGGAGGCGTGGAGCGGACTCCGGAGCGGAGGGTGTCCTAGCGGATGCGCTTCTTATGGCGATTCTTCCGAAGGCGCTTCTTCCGCTTGTGCGTGGCGATCTTCTTCCGCTTGCGCTTCTTTCCAGACCCCATTCCGTCTCCTTGTTGAGATCACACCGGCCCGGCGACCGCCTCGGTCGCCTCGGCCGCTTCCGTCGCTTCCGTCGCTTCCAGGACCTGCGCCTTCAATTCCTTGCTGGGCTTGAACACCGGCACGAGCTTGGCGGGTACCATCACCTCGGAGCCGCTGCGCGGGTTGCGCGCGCGGCGCGCCCGGCGCTCGCGCACCTTGAACGTGCCGAAGCCGCGAATCTCGAGGTGGCGGCCCTCGCTCAACGCCCGACACACCGCATCGAGCACGCCGTCCACGATCGACGCCGTGTGCTGTTTCGATACCCCTGTCTGGGTCGAGACTTCCTCCACCAAGTCCGCTTTCGTCATCGGCTTCCTCCTTGAAAGACCGACCGGGCGCTCACGCGCTCCGCCGGCACGCGCAATCGTCCGAGCCGCAGGGGCCCGGACTTCGCTCCGCCGAGGGGTGGGTCACCGCAAACGTGGACCACAGCCGCCGCGCCTGGCCGGCGCCGCACCGAGGGCAGGGCGGGGACGGCTCTGCCGTCCGCGCCACCAGCGCTTCGAATCGCGCCCCGCACCCGCTGCAGGCGTATTCCAGGATCGGCATGCACGGCCTCCGTCGTTGCGGCCGTCAATCTAGCACGCGTCCGGCACGCGGTGGAACGACGTTCCCACGTTCACGCGCCGGACTCGCGCACGTCGACCGCGTCCACCACGCCGACGATGACGGTCCGCACCGCGCCCCGCGCGCGCCGCAGCACCTGCGCCGCGCCGTTGCCTTCGTCGGCCACGAGCACGTGATCCCCAGGACCGGCCTGCGCGGCGTCGACCGCGATCGCGACCTTGCCGGTCGGCTCGCCGGCCGGCGTCAGCGGCTGCACCAGCAGCAGGGCGCGGGCCGACAGATCCGGGTGCTTGGTGGTGGCCACGACCTCGCCGACGACCCTGGCCAGGAACACGCTTCAGACCTTCGCGGGCTCGACGCGCGCGTAATCGACGATGCCGACGATCGCGGCGTCCGCGGGATTGTCGGCGTCCGGCAGGGCGTTCGCGGCCTCGCGGCCGCGCACGTAGAACACGCGCTGGCCGGGCGCGGCCGACACCAGGTCGATCGCGACGAGCGGACGGCCCGACGCCGTGCCCGCGGGGTCCGTCGGCTCGAGCAGCAGCATGCGCTGGCCGCGCCACGACGGCACGCGCGCCGTGCACACCACGGTGCCGATCACGCGCGCGAAGTGCATCAGAGCACCCGCGCCTTCATCTGCGCGTGCAGGCGCGGGATGACGACGGCCCGCGTCAGCAGCCCGCGCGCCAGCGCCTCGGCGCGCCCGGCCTGGATCGCGGCTTCGACGTTGCCGACGTCGCCGGTCAGGTACAGGACGCCCTTGCCGCCCAGCCCGTTCGCCAGGCGCAGATCGCGCAGCCGGACGTTCGCGGCCTTCGCCGCGCGATCCGCGGCCACGATGGTCGCCGCCGCGGTCAGCGTCTCGATGACGCCGAGCGCGTCGTGGTCCTCGGCCGGCGCCGTGCCGCGCAACGCGGCGAGCACGCCCTCGTGGAGCTGGGGAATCATCAGCGAATCGAGCAACGTCTCGGCGGCCACGTCGACACCGCGCTGGAACGCGGCGCGCACCGGCGCCACGTCGCCGCCGATGAGCACCCAGAACTTGCCCGGGGAGACCGCGCAGGCCTCGATCAGGTCGACCTCCGCGGTCTTGACCATGGCGTCCGACGCGACGACGCCCTGCGCGATGCTGCTGGTCTCGAGCGCGGCGACCGCGACGTGGGCCATCACACGATCCGGAAGTTGTCGACGAGCGTGCAGCGGCGCAGCCGGGTGAACGTGCGCGCCGTGGTCATGCCTTCACCCGTCGGGCTGGCGATCGTGAAGCTGGTCGGACCTTCCCCGCCCCAGCCGAGGCCGGCAAAGTTCGGGCCGTTCTTCACGAAGATCGAGCAGTTGCACGCGCGGGCCATGCGCGACAGCTTGTCCACGTTGCGCGAATGCATCGACGCCGTGTGCCGGAAGCCGTGCTCGACGAGCACCGCGAAATCGATGGCGTCGTCGACCGTGCGCACGCGCGTCATCGGCAGGATCGGCATCATCATCTCCGTCCACAGGAACGGATGATCGTTGTCCACGTCGCACAGCGCGAGGCGCCGCGACGGGTCGCACGGGATCCCGGCGTCGCGCAGGATGACGTCGATGTTCTTGCCCACGTACTTGCGGTTGATCACCGCGTACTTGCGCGGGCCGTTCTCCTTCTCGAGCACGACGCGGCGCAGCTGTTCGATCTGGTGCGCCGCGAGCACCACGGCCCCGGCGCGCGCGAACGCCTCCTTGAGGCGATCGGCGATCAGCGCCACGGCGATGACTTCCTTCTCGTCGGTGCAGATGATGTTGTTGTCGAGCGACGCGCCGGCGATCAGGTCGCGGGCGGCCTTGTCGAGGTCCGCGGTCTCGTCGACGACGGACGGCGGGTTGCCCGGGCCGGCGGTGATGGCCTTCTTGCCGGCGTTCAACGCCTCCTTGACGACCGCGGGGCCGCCGGTCACCACGTTCAGGCGGATGCCGGGATATTTCAGCATCTGCTGGGCGACCTCGATGCTCGGTTCGAACACCGAGTGCAGCAGCGGGGCCGGGGCGCCGCCTTTCTTCGCCGCGCGATTGATGAGGTCGACGACGAGATTGGACACGCGCTTCGCGTTCGGGTGCGGGCACAGCACGACGGTATTGCCGCCCGAGATCATCGAGATGCCGTTGTTGACGACGGTCTCGGTCGGATTCGTGACCGGGGTGATGACGGCGATCACGCCGTACGGGGCGCGCTCCTGCAGCGTGAGCCCGTGATCGCCGGTCCACGCCGTCGGCTCCAGGTCCTCGGGGCCGGGCGTGAGATCGGTGACGATGCGGTTCTTCGTGATCTTGTCCTCGACGCGTCCGAGCCCGGTCTCCTCGACCGCGACTTCGGCCAGCGTGCGCCAGCTCGCGCGCAGCGCCTCGCGCACGGACGCGACGACCGCGTAGCGCGTGCTGAGCGGCACCTGGTCGTAGGCCTCGAATGCGGCGCGCGCCGCCTTGACCGCCGTGTCGAGGTCGGGATGCACGCCGAGCGGCGCGGTGGCGTCACGCGGGCCCGGCTTCGCGCCCGAGTCGAGCCGCTCCAGGACTTCGGAGACGATGGACTCGATGCGCCGCGCGTCCAGGGTCATCGCCCGGCTCCCGCGCTCCGGCGCGCGCGGCTCATGTCGTCACGCCCGCGCGTTTCGCGTACACCTCGCGACCGTCGCGTTCCACGGTGTCGACGATGCCGCAGATCACCGCGTCGACCGGGCGATCGCGCGACACTTCCGTGAGCCGCGCCGAGGAACCGGCCGCGACCAGCACGACCTCGTCCACGCCGGCGCCCACCGCGTCGGCGGCGACCACGTAGTTGCCCGTGGCCTTGAACGTGGCGTCGAGTTCGCGGACCAGCAGCAGCTTCAGGCCGAGCAGCCCGCGGTCCTTGCGCGTGGAGACGACGGTCCCCAGCACCTGCGCCAGGATCACGCTACTTCTTGCCGCCGGCGGTCTCGAGACGGCGGATCGGCAGCGCGTCCTCGAGCATCGCGTGCGGACGCGGGATGACGTGCACCGACACGACCTCGCCGACCTTCGCGGCCGCCGCGGCGCCGGCCTCGGTCGCGGCACGCACCGCCGCGACGTCCCCGCGCACCACCGTGGTCACGTAGCCGCCGCCGATCTTCTCGTAGTGCACGAGCGTCACGCGCGCCGCCTTCACCATGGCATCGGATGCCTCGACCATGGCGACGAAGCCACGCGTCTCGATCAGACCCAGAGCCTCTTCCTGCATGGAACGCTCCTTCACGACTGCGGTGGATGGCGGGCGAACCGGTCAGCGACCGGAGCGCTCGATGGATTCCTGAAGTTGCGGATCGGGTGCGGGGATGACGAGCCGGGCGACGAGTTCGCCCACCCGCGTCGCGGCGCGGGCTCCGGCTTCGACGGACGCCTCGACGTCTCCCAACTGCCCTTGGATCAGCACCGTGACGAGCGCGTCGCGGGTGACTTCGTAGCGGATGAGGCGAACCCCGGCGGTCTTGCACATGGCGTCGGCGGCTTCCACCGCCGCCACCCAACCGCGGGTTTCGATCAGCCCCAACGCCTCACGCCCCACCGGCGATCGTTCCCCTTGAAGGTGCCTGCGGCCACGACACTTGTCCTTGCGGACAGTCGCGGCACGCTAGCAGGGATGTCGCGGTGGGTCAACGACCTGCAGTCGATGATCACGGCGTCATGGCCACGCCGCGGGAGCCTCGCGCGACGTGCGGGCTCGCGGGGCGCGAACGCGTCGGGGGAAACGTCATGGGCCCCGCCGCGGCGATGAGACAGGCGCTGGTGCGTTGGGCCGCGGGCAGGGCCCCAAAATGGTTCCCCGCCTCGACCGTGTACCAGGCCGTAAGACTCCTTCGCTCGCGATAGGGGGATCAGCCCAACAGCCGGCAAAGCACGCGTCGCGCAGGGAACACAGCGTATTCGGTTGTGTGGGTCGCGGCGCGCCCCGATGCGGGCGGTGCGTTCGCGGCCTCATGGGGAATGTTCCGCAAGGCCGGTGCCATGCGGTCCCGGGGCTGCCGCGAGGTGGGAGTCGCGAGCGTGAACGCGGGGCCGATCAGCGGGTTGCGCGATCGCGCACGGGCACGAGGCGATCCCCGGTGGGAGCGTCAGAACCCGACGAATGGGGCGCGCGCGGGGAATCTCCCCCGCGCTCGGGAACGCGCTGGGGATTCCGCCCCGGCGCCGCGATCTCCGTGGGACCGAGCGCCGCGAAAGCCGGCGCCGCCGGGGTCGGCTAGCGCGAGGCGGGCGCCGCGCCGGCGGCCGGCGCGCTCGCCAGCTCCTCCGCGAAATGGCACGCCGACCACTGGCCGGGGCGCACCTCGCGCAGCAGCGGGACGCGCTCCGCGCACTCGGGGCGGGCCATGAAGCAGCGCGGATGGAACGGACACCCGGACGGCGGATGCGCGGGGCTCGGCACGTCGCCGGCGAGCACGATGCGCTTGCGGCGCCGCGCCGGATCGGGCATCGGGATCGCGGACAACAGCGACTGGGTGTACGGGTGCAGCGGCAGGCGGTACAGCGCCTCGCTCCCGGCCAGCTCGACGATGCGCCCGAGGTACATGACGGCGACGCGATCGCTGATGTGCTCGACCACCGACAGGTCGTGGGCCACGAACAGGTACGTCAGGCCGAGGCGCTTCTGGAGGTCGCGCAGCAGGTTGATGATCTGCGCCTGGATCGACACGTCGAGCGCGCTCACCGGCTCGTCGGCCACGATGAGCTTGGGGCCGACCGCCAGCGCACGCGCCACGCCGATGCGCTGGCGCTGGCCGCCCGAGAACTCGTGCGGGTAGCGGCTCGCGTGGTCCGGCGACAGCCCGACCAGCGTCAGCAGCTCGGCGACGCGCGCGCGCGCCGCGGCGCCGTGGACGATGTCGTGGATGGACAGCGCCTCGCCGATCATGCTCCCCACGGTCAGGCGCGGGTTGAGGCTCGAATACGGATCCTGGAACACGATCTGCATGTCGCGGCGCAGCGCGCGCAGTTCGCGGCGGCCCATCGCCGTCACCTCGCGCCCTTCGAACTGGACGCTGCCCGACGTCGGCTCGATGAGTCTGAGGATGCAGCGTCCGGTCGTGGTCTTGCCGCAGCCGCTCTCGCCCACGAGGCCCAGCACTTCGCCGCGCCGGATCTCGAACGACACGCCGTCGACGGCCCGCACCTGACCCTGCACCCGGCCGAACACGCCGCGCCGGATCGGGAAGTGCTTCGTGAGGTTGCGAACCTGGAGCAGGGCGTCGCTCACGGGCGCGCCTCGAGCGCGGGCGCCGCGTCGATCGCGCCCCGGCCGATCTCGTCGGCGCGGAAGCAGCGCACGCGGTGCCCGGAATCGGGCTCGGTGAGTCCCGGTTCCTCGCGCGCGCAACGTTCGATCGCGACCGGGCAGCGCGGATGGAAGCGGCAGCCGGTCGGGAAATGCGCGGGATCGGGCACGCCGCCGGGAATGACGCGCAGGCGTTCGCGTTTCTCGCCGAGCTTGGGCAGCGACGCGAGCAGGCCGGCCGTGTACGGATGGAGCGGCCGCCGGAACGCCTCGGCCACGTCGCACGACTCGACGAGCTGACCGCCGTACATCACGGCGACGCGGTCCGCGACTTCGGCCACGACACCGAGGTCGTGCGTGATCAGGATGACGGCCATCCCCAGGTCGCGCTGCAGCTCCTTCAGCAGTTCGAGGATCTGCGCCTGGATCGTGACGTCGAGCGCCGTGGTCGGCTCGTCGGCGATCAGGATCGAGGGCTTGCAGGCCAGCGCCATGGCGATCATCACGCGCTGGCGCATGCCGCCCGACATCTGGTGCGGGTACTCGTCGACGCGCTGTTCGGGCGCCGGGATGCCGACGCGGCCCAGCATCTGGATGGCCCGCGCCCGCGCGTCGCGGCGCGACAGCCCCTCGTGCAGCGTGATGGCTTCGATGATCTGCTCGCCGCACGTGTAGACCGGGTTCAGCGACGTCATCGGCTCCTGGAAGATCATCGAGATCTCGCGCCCGCGGATGCGGCGCAGTTCGCGCTCGGGCAGCTCGAGAAGGTTGCGCCCGCGGAAGCGGATCGAGCCCGAGACGATGCGCCCGGGCGGCGTGGCCACGAGGCGCAGGATGGACAGCGACGTCACGCTTTTGCCGCTTCCCGATTCGCCGACGATGGCCAGCGTCTCGCCGGCGTTCACCTCGAACGACACGCCGTCGACCGCGCGCACCACGCCCGACTCCAGGAAGAAGTGGGTGTGCAGGTCGTCGACCACGAGCAGCGGTTCCGCCATGCCCCTCATCCCCTTCGCGACGCGCGGCGCGGGTCCAGCGCGTCGCGCAGCCCATCGCCCAGCAGATTGAACGCCATCACGGTGACGAAGATCGCGACCCCCGGGACCGCCAGGAGCCAGGGAAAGTCGTGCAGCGCGCGCAAGCTGCGCGCCTGGTTCAGCATGTTGCCCCACGACGCGCTCGGCTCCTGCACGCCCACGCCGAGGAACGACAGGAACACCTCGGCGAGAATATACCCCGGCACCGCGACCGTGGCGGCAACGATCACGTACGACACGGTGTTCGGCAGGATGTGGCGCGTCAGCACGCGCCAGCGCGGCAGGCCGAGCGCTTCGGCCGCGGCGACGAAATCGCGGGTGCGCAACGACAGCACCATGCCGCGGATGACGCGCGCCAGGCTCGCCCAGCCGATGAACGCGAGGATGGCGACGATCGCCAGGTACGCCTGACGGCTCGACAGCGACGCCGGGAAGACCGCGCGCAGGCTGATGAGCAGATACAGCCCGGGGATGCTGAGCAGCAATTCGCTGAGGCGCATGAGCAGCGCGTCGACCCAGCCGCCGTAGTAGCCGGCCAGGCCGCCGAGCAGCAGGCCGAACGTGAACGAGATCACGATGCCGACGATGCCGACGGTGAGCGAGACCTGGGCGCCGAACAGCAGCCGGCTCCACTCGTCGCGCCCGTAGCCGTCGGCGCCCAGAAGGAAGACGCTCTCGCCCGCCGGCTCGACGCCGAACAGGTGCCGGTCGCTCGGAACGAGCCCGAACAGCCGGTAGCGGTCGCCCTTCACGAAGAAGCGGATCGGGAGCGGCCGTGCGCGGTCCTCGCGATACCCGGCGCCGGGCCCGGTCGGCGTCGTCGCGTACACGAACGGACCGCCCGCCCAGCGGCCCGCCGCGTTCAGCCAGTGGAGGCGCTGCGGCGGATGGTAGAAGCGCGCGCGGTCCATGCGGTCTTCCGCGTAGGGCGCGAGGAACGGCGCGAGGGCCGCGAGCAGGTAGAGCGCGACCAGCGCCGCCAGCGCGGCGACGCTGAGGCGGCTGCGCGTCAGCTCGCGCCATGCGCGCCGCGCCGGGCGATCGGCGTCAGGCATCGACGATCCGCGGATCGGCCGCGACCAGCATCAGGTCCGCCGCCAGGTTGCCGGCCACGAGCACGACGGCCGCGAGCAGCACCGCGCCCATGACCAGGTACGGGTCCTGCGCGAGCAGCGCCTCGACCGTGATCCGTCCGAGCCCCGGCCACGAGAAGATCACCTCGGCCACGAACGAACCGGACACGAGCGAGCCGAGCGTGTAGCCGAACAGCGTGATCATGGGATTCAGTGCGTTGCGCAGCGCGTGCTTGAACAGCACCTGGCCCTCGCCGAGGCCTTTGGCGCGCGCCGCCGTGACGAAGTCGAGGTGCAGCACGTCGAGCAGGCTGCCGCGCATCTGGCGAAAGCGCGCGGCCAGCGGGACGAGCCCGGCGACGAGCGCGGGCAGGGCCAGGTGGCGCAGCAGATCCCAGACGCGCGCGCCCCACGCCATCTGCTCCCAGTCCAGCGAGCGCATACCGCCGATCGGGAACCAGCCGGTGCGCGCCGCGAACAGCAGCAGCAGGAGCCCGGACAGCAGCTCGGGGACCGACAGCGTGACGAACGCCGCGACCGACAGCACGCGATCCGCGGGCCCGCGCGCGCGCGCCGCGGCCCACACGCCGAGCGGCACGGCCAGCCCCCACGTCACGCAGGCCGCCGCCCCGGCCAGGAGCAGCGTATTGCCGAGCGCGGGGCGCAGCACGTCCGCGACCGGGCGGTGATGCGAGAACGACTGCCCGAGGTCGAAGTGCAGGATCACGTTCCTCAGGTACAGCAGCATCTGCACGGTCCACGGCCGGTCGAGCCCGAAGCGGTGGCGCATGGCGTCGAGCGTGGCCGGGGAAATCTGCGGATCCTGGGCCAGCGTGTTGAGGAAGTCGCCGGGCGCGAGCTGGAGCAGCAGGAACGTGAGCACGACGAGCCCGAGCAACAGCGGAATCGTCTGCAGGATCCGCTTGAGGACGTACGAGCGCATCCGAACCGGCCGCCCGGACCTAGCGGCGTGCGCGCTTCACGAACACGCGGTCGATGTTCCAGAGCAGGTGGTGCGTGAGCAGCGTCGGGTGCACGTTGCCGAAGCCGTCGCGCACCGGGAGCTTCACGGTCTGCGACGGCAGCCACACGACGAAGCACGGCTCGTTCAAGCGCTCCTGCATCTTCACCCACAGCGCGTGACGGCGCGCATCGTCGGCGGTGCGCGTCATCTCGTCCATGAGGTGGTCGATGTCGCGCTCTTCCGGCGTGTCCGGCGTCGTCTGGCGAACGTGCCAGTAGTGCGACTGGCCCGTCGAGCGGAAGAAATTCTGGTACATGCCGGGATCGGCCGGAACCGCGGAACCCAGCCCCAGCAGCATGGCCTCGTACTGGAAGTCCTCGCGGTAGTTCGTGGTCAGGGCATTGAAGTCGAGCGACGTGAGCGTCACGCGGATGCCGACCTTCGCCAGGTCGTCGCGGATCAGCGTGCTCATGGCGACGCGCAGGTTGTTGTCGCTGTTCGTCTTCAGATTGAACTCGACGTCGTGGCCGTGCGCGTCCTCGAGCACGCCGTCGCCGTTGCGATCGCGCAGGCCCAGCCCCGCGAGCAGGCGCTTCGCGCCTTCCGGGTCGTAGTCGTCGTGCGGCAGGTTCGGCGTGTACCACAGGGTGCTGCCCGGGGTGAGCGCGGACCAGTTCTTGACGGCGTTGCCGAAGAACGGGCCGCGGATGATGGCGTCGCGATCGATGGCCTTCGACACCGCGCGGCGGAACTCCCGGCGGCTGAACCACGCGTACTTGACCGCGCCGACGACCGGCTCGCCCTTCTTGCGCCCGTCGACGTCGCGGTTCAGGGGATTCAGGTTGAACCACAGGAACGTGGACGTGAGGGACGTGCCGACGTCGTACAGCTTGTAGTGCTGCGCGCGCGAGCGCGTGGAGTCCGCGTACGTGGCGTAGTCCTCGGGCTTCACGTTGTCCACGCCGTCCACGTCGCCGGCCTGGAACTTGAGCGCCGCCGTGTTCTGGTCGGGCACGATCACGAACACGAGCTCGTCGAGATACGGCAGGCGCTGTCCGGCGCGGTCCACGCCCAGCCACCAGGGATTCGGCTCGAGCACCGTTTCCTCGCCCTGGCGGAAGCGCTTGAGCTTCCACGGGCCGCTGGTCACGAGCTTCTCCGGCGCGGTGTCCACGCCGTAGGCCGAGGCCAGTTGCCCCGCGCGGTACAGCGGCTCGAGCACGTGGCGCGGCAGGATGCGCACCGCGCCCACGGCGTCCACGAGCAGCGGGTAGGGCCGCGGGATCTTCATCACGACCGTGTACGAATCCGGCGCGCTCAACTCGAAGCGGCGGCCCTCGAGCATGACCAGCTCGCGCGTCGACACGTGCAGCGATTCGTCGTAGACGACCTCGAACGAGAACAACACGTCGGCCGCGGTCAGCGGATGGCCGTCCGAGAAGCACGCGCCGCGCCTCAGGTGCCACGTCCACGTCAGCCCGTCGGCGCTTCCCTCCCACGACTTGGCCAGCTCGCCGTAGTCCTTCTGCGTCGAGTTGTCCATGTTCGTGAGCGCGGCGAACAGCAGGTTCGTCACCTCGCGCGACGACTGCTCGGTCGCGATCATGGGGTTGAACGTGCGCGGGCTCGTGGTCTGGGCCACCGTGAACCGGCCGCCGTACGTGCCGACGTCGTCGGCTTCGAGGGCCAGCGGATCGGGGGGCAGCGGCGGAAACACGCGCGCGGCGTGGCCGGGCGCACGGCTACAGCCCGCGAGCGCGACCGCCAGACACGCGGCGCCGATCCAGCGGAGATTCCCTGCTCGCAACATGACGCGGCCTTTCACGAGCGCCCGGGCGTGGACGTTCAAGCGCGGCCGCCAGTATAGGGACGCGTTTCCGAATCGCGCAATGGCGCCCGGCGGGGCCCGCCGTCGCGGCCGCCCACCCCGCCGCCCGCGCCCGCGCCGGCCTCCGCGCCCCGGCCCGCGCCCTCCTGCGCCAAAACTGCGCGCAACGCCGCCGCCCAGCGCTCGAGCGGCGCGCCCGCGCCCAGCACGTCTCCCAGATCGGCGCTGGCCGCCGCGAGCGCCGCGCGCCGCTCCGCGCGCGACGCGTCGGGGATCGCCAGGTAGTCGACGAGCGCGAGGTGACCGTCGCTCAAGAGCACGCTGCCCTGCTGCAGCAGCGCGTGTGCGGTGCGGCGCTGGGCGCTACCCACGACCTTCCGGCCGTCGCGCACGATCTCGTGACGCGCCGTGGACGCGAAGCACGGCGCGGCCGCTCCCGCGCCGCCCGCCCGCTCGCGCGTCTCGCCCGCCGCCAGGGCGACCGGCGCTCCCAACGCCACGAGCGACGCGCACACCAGGTGCGACGCGCGGTCATAGCTCTCGGCCAGGCCGCCGCCCCACTCCGGGTCGGCGATCGCCGCCGTCAGCGAGTACGTCCACTCGGCGGCGTGGAAGATCGCGCGGCCTCCGGTCGGACGCTTCGCGTGCCCGACGCCGTCGCGCGCGCAGCGCTCGAGGTCGAGCTCGCGCTCGGCGTGCTGCGCGTGCCCGAGCGTGATGCCGGGCGGGTCGAAGCGGAACAGGCGGAGCACGGCCTCCCACGACTCGCCCGCGGCGACCCGCGCGTCCGCCTCGGCGAGCAACTCGGCATCGCGCCGCATGTGCTCGGCCACGCCCGCGCTACCGTCGATCCGGAGGATCATCGGCGCCGCGCAAACGACGACGCCCCCGAACGGCAGGTCGGGGGCGCGAGAGGGTTCGGGAGGCGGCCGCTCACTTCATGCCCAGCCAGTCCTCCAGCAGGAACTGGAAGCGACCGATCAGGAGCGAGATGCGCGACATCACCGTGTAGCCGTAGCCGGCCCCGAACGAGACCATGAGGAAGTACACGCCGATCTTCGACGCCACGCCGAGGGCGCCCTTGTGCTCGCGGCTGAAGAAGAAGAACAGCAGCGAGGTGATGAGGCCGATCGTGAACAGGATCACGCTCACGCTTTGCCAGACGTGGCCGTTCCACAGCGGCTGCAGGCTGGCCTGGGCCTGGGCCACGAGATCGCTCTGCGCGAACCCCGTGGTCTTCAGCCCGGCGTAGACGCCGATGATGACGGCCAGCGACCAGCGCGACAGCCAGCCGATCTTGCCGAACAGGCGCGTGAACAGCAGGACGCCGAGCGCGCCCGGAATCAGCAGCCACAGCCGGTAGTCGCCGAGCTGCGCCGAGAGCGGATGCGGCGCGCGCGTCGCGTGCACGAGCGGGTCCCACAGGTTCGTCACGATCACGGTCCAGAAGTTCAGCACGATGTAGTAGCCGGCCGAGACGCCGACGAACAGGTGCTCGGCGAACTTGTAGAGCGGGTTGTCGCGATAGAGGAAGCTGAAGATGCACAGCGTGAGCAGCGCCGCCACCCACAGGCCGAAGTCGTGCGTCACGTTCACGCCTCGCCTCCCGTCCGCTTGCGCGCCTGCACCACGTTGCCGAGCAGGATGCACAGGGCCACGAAGCAGTGCGCCAGCGATTGCGCGTCCATGCCCTTCGTCGCCGCGCCCTTCACCCCGTACGCCTTCTCGTATTCCGCCGCGCCGGCCATGCCGCCGAGCAGCCCGCGCAGCTGCCCGGATTGCAGGTACGGGTAGTACTCGGGCGCGCTCACCGCGGTGCAGCCCGACACCATCGGCAGGTGGAAGCGCGACTGCACCTGCTGCACCCACTCCTTCGTGCCCGGATAGCCGGCCGAGATGTTGACGAGCAGCGGGAAGCTCGAATAGTCACGCACCCGCGCCATGATCGGCAGCGCGACGAGATCGGCCGTGGAGTGGTTCGTGTAGTCGACCGGGAACGCGTTCGCGACGCCCTGGCCCATCAGCACCATGACCGCTTCGTTGCCGGCCTTGTAGCCGAGGTTGACCCAGTCGACGCCGTAGCGCTTGTTCGGATAGTCGCGCATGGACTCGCGCCACGTCTGGTCGACGATGCCGGGCCCGCCGTTCCACAGCACGGTCACGACCACCTTGCAGTCCTTGTCCATGAGCTGATGGATGGCGGTCTTCGTCATGGGCACGAGTTCAGGCCGCGACGCCGGGTCGTAGTCGCACGACATCAGGATCGTGCTGCCGTTCGGCACCTTCGCGATGGCGTCGTAGAAGCCCTGCACCGGCGGCGTGACGACGAGCGGGCAGCCGATGGGCGCGATGAGCGGCCCGAGCACGAGCAGGCCCATCAGCAGGAACAGCCAGCGCCGGTCGAGCTTTTCGAGCGAGGAGAGGTTCATGCGCTCAATCCTCCCCGCTCAGGTACGAGCGCTCGATGCCCAGGATCACGCGCAGCCCGGTGGCCATGACGCCGAGCGCGGCGCCCATCAGGATGGCGCGCTTCGCGGCGTTCTGCGGGTAGTTCATGATCCAGTCCTGGATCGCGCCGAGCTGTGCCCAGTGCGGCAGGAAGCCGGTCATCCAGTTCCCGACCGGCACGCGGCCGAGCATCACGATGAGCGCCGCCGCGGCCAGCAGCCCGGCCTCGACCGTGCGCACGCGGAACGCGCGGAACGCGGCCGACGCGATGAAGAACGCGAGCAGCGCGAACATCGTGGCCTGCATCGGCGAATACAGGCGGTTGTAGATCCACATCGACAGCGTGCGCTCGTCCTGCCAGTTGCGCCCCTCGGCGATCCCGGCGGCCACCGTGCCGACGAGCGCAACGACGAGCACGATCTTGTACGGCCAGCCCGGCTGGCGCTTGTAGATGCCGTCGAAGTTGACGCGCAGCGTGTTCGCGCCGCCCAGCACGTAGCCGAACGCGACCACGATGATGGCGCACTGCTGCAGGAAGTCGGCCGGCACGCTCACGAACTGATGCGGCACGAAGAACGACAGAATCATGTACAGGCCGATGGCGGCGGTCAGGAACAGCGGCAGTTCGCGTTTCAGGCCGGGCCTCCTACTGGGTATTCATCCAGATCGAGAGCCCGTGCAGGTTCAGGGTCTCGAGGACGCAGCCGACGAGGATCACGAGGATGACGGCGACCTTGAGCAGGTCCGCGCCCTTGAGGCTGCCGACCAGCTTGGGTTCGCCCGAAAGATACGCGCTCGCCGCGTACAGCTCTTCGCCGAGCAACGTGTAGTCGCACGCGACGACGAAGAACGGCAGCTGGTGCACGTTCGCGGTGCCCGCCACCTGGATCGCGCCGGTCGCGAATCCGGTCTCGGCCAGCATCAGCGATTCGGCGTAGAACGAGCCCATGAAGATGTGCGCCGCCGGCTTGTCGCGCAGCATGATGCCGGTGATGGCGGCGACGTACGCGAACTGCTCGGGCGACACGAAGCGCACGCTGTTCGGATCGTAGCGGTCCGGCTTGCCGGCGTTCAGGTAGCCGCTCTTCACCATCTCTTCGGCGATCGTGTAGGGGATCGGGTACGACACCGGCACCGTGATGGGCGTCTCGTAGCGCGCCGCGATCTTGGCCACGCTCTCGAGGATCACGAGACCGGCCACGGTCTGGATATCGTCGATGTCCTGGACGCCCGGGATGTACAGCACCGAGCGCCCCATCTCGGTGGCGCGGCCGATGGCCTCCTCGATGGCGTCGATGCCGGCGATGCGGCGCACGAACGGCTTGCGGCCGGACTGCGCGCTGGCCATGAAGTACAGGACGAAGCCGAAGAACAGCACCATGAACACCAGAACGCTCCAGCGCGTCTGGTTGATCCACTGCGACGTCGCGCGCACCGGGCCGGTGACGCTCAGGGCCGGCGTGCGGCCGCCCGGGCCTACCGTGGTCACGCGATAGAAGTAGTCGGTGTTGCGCACGACGCTCTGGTCGGTGCGCGTATTGATGCTGAACAGCGTCGAGTCCACGAGCTGCCACGGGCCGCCCGGACTCAGCGAGCGCTCGATCTCGTAGCCGCTGACGAGCCCCGTGCCGTTGTCGTCGGGCGAGAG
>Ga0310810_10001336_pt1 | contig 25711 bp, 25 predicted proteins | sample NCmetagenome_FD_207641 | JGI IMG/M metagenome (GOLD analysis project Ga0310810, IMG submission 207641) | Soil microbial communities from experimental microcosm in Duke University, North Carolina, United States - NC | ecosystem: Engineered > Artificial ecosystem > Soil microcosm > Unclassified ...
CCGCGGCGCGGCGGCGCATCGCCTCGACCGGCCGCAGCGCGGCGGCGGCGAGCCCGTAGCCGGCGAGCGAGGCCAGGAGCAGCGCGAGCGGCGACGCGAAGAGGAGCTCCCTGAGCAGCCGGTGCAGCGACTCCTCGCGGGGCTCGAGCGAGCGCGCGACGACCACCGTCCCGCCGGCGACCGGCACCGCGAGGTAGCGCCAGTCGCCCGCGGGGCGCTTCAGGGAGGCCGAGCCGCGCAGGCGCGCTCCCCCCGCGAGGCGCGAGAGGTCCTCACGGCGCACGAGCAGCGCGAGGTTCGCCGGGCTCGAGCGGGTCACCACTCCGGCGGACGTCACGAACTCGGCCAGGGTCGGGCCGCCCGCGACGTCCGGATCGACGAGGTTGCCGCGGCCCTCGTGGGCGTGGCTCTCGACCTCTCGTGCCTGTGCGGTGAGCGTCTCGTCGACGGAGCTCGCGAGCGCGTTCCCGACCCGCACGTACACGAAGAAGCCCATGCCGGCGAGCACAGCGGCCATCACGACTGCGAACGCGAGCGTCAGGCGCAGCCGGATGGGGAGCGCGCTCACGCGTGCTCCCTGAGGCGGTAGCCGACGCCGCGCACGGTCTCGATCGAGTTGCCGCCGAACGGCCGGTCGATCTTCTCGCGCAGGTACCGGATGTAGACGTCGACGACGTTCGAGCGGCGCTCGTACGACATGTCCCAGGCGCCCTCGAGGATCTGTCCGCGCGTCAGCACGCGGCCGGGGCGCCGCATCAGCAGCTCGAGGAGCGCGAACTCCTTCGCCGACAGGTCGAGCTCTGCCTTGCCGCGCCAGGCGCGATGTGCGGCGGGATCGAGTCGCAGCTCGCCGACCTCGATCGTGACCGGCCGTTCCGCCGGGGCGCGGCGGGTCAGCGCCCGAAGCCGTGCGAGCAGCTCGTCGAACGAGAACGGCTTCGTCAGGTAGTCGTCGGCGCCGGCGTCGAGGCCGGTGACGCGGTCGTCGACGGCGTCCCGTGCCGTCAGCATCAACACCGGCGTCCAGACCTCGTGCCGGCGAAGCCGGCGGCAGGTCTCGAGGCCGTCGATGCCCGGCAGCATGATGTCGAGCACGATCGCGTCGTAGGGCGCGGCCGGCGCCATCCAGAGAGCGTCCTCGCCGCGGCCGGCCACGTCGGCGGCATGCCCTTCCTCGCGGAGCCCGCGTGCGAGCAGCGCCGCGAGCTTCGGCTGGTCCTCGACGATCAGCACGCGCACGGCGGTCATTGTGCGCCAACGGTGTGAGGCGACGATGAATCGCCGCTCATCGTCGGCTCATCTGCGCCTGTTGAACTGATGCGGTGCCGGCCGACGGTCCCGAGCGGAACGCACGCCTCACCGCGCTCACCGGCGTGGTGCTCCTGGGGCTGCTCGCCGTCGAGGGCGTCACGCTCATATCGCTGCAGGCGATGATCTCGTGGCACATCTTCGTCGGCGTGCTCGTCGTGCCCGTCGTCGGGCTGAAGCTCGCGAGCACCGGCTACCGGTTCTTCCGCTACTACACGCGGCGGAGCGACTACGTCCGGGCCGGGCCGCCGCATCCGCTCCTTCGCCTGCTCGGGCCGGTCGTCGTCCTCTCGACGCTCGTCCTGCTCGGCTCGGGTCTCGCGCTCGTCGCGGTCGGGCCGGGGGATGGGCTCGTGCTCAATCTCCACAAGGCGAGCTTCATCGTGTGGCTCGGCGCGCTCGGCGCACACGTGCTCGGCCACCTCCGCCGGCTGCGCACCGTCCGGGAGGACGTCGCGGGCGGCGACCGGCTCGGCGGCTTCCAGTGGCGTCTGCTGCTCGTCGCCGGTGCCGTCGTGACCGGGGCGGTCACCGCAGTCGTGGTATTGCCGCACGGCGCGCCGTGGCTGCACTGGGTCGGCTCCGAGCACTGAGCCCGCCGCCGCGTAGTTCTCCGTATCTCTTTCAGCGGCGACCCGGATGGCGTATCCCCAAAACGGGACGAGGCTTGGTCCGACCCAGCCAGGGGAATGACATGAGCCTCACCGCGACCGCCCGCTCGGTGCCCGGCACGCTCCGCCAGGAGATCCTGGTCGACGGCCGGCACCGCCTCGTCACCGACGAGCCTCCCGCCGTCGGCGGCGACGGGACCGCGCCCGCGCCCCACGAGCTCTTTCCGGCGGCCCTCGCAGCCTGCATCTCGACGACCCTCGTCATGTATGCGCGCACGAAGAAGTGGCAGCTCGGCGAGGTCGAGGTCGAGGTCGACTACGACCACCGCTCGACGCCGAGGCTGTTCGAGATCGAGATCCGCCTGACGGGCGACCTGAGCGAGGCACAGCTCGAGCGGCTCGAGAAGGTCGCCGCCGGGTGCCCGCTCCGGCGCAGCATCGAGAGCGGCATCGAGTTCGTCGAGCGCATCGCCTTGCAGACCCCGGCTCGTCTTCAGGCGTCGTCCTCGGCGGCGGCACAGGCGGCACGATGGTCGCGAACCGGCTGCGGCGGCGCTTCGACGCGGACGAGCTGGAGATCCACGTCGTCGACCGCGACGACCGGCACGTCTACCAGCCCGGTCTCCTCTTCGTCCCGTTCGGGCTCGCGCGCGTCGACGAGCTCGTGCGCCCGCGGCGTCGGCAGCTCCACGGCGGCATCGTCTTCCACGAGCAGGAGGTCGCGGAGGTGTGGACCGCGCGAGACGAGGTGCTGCTCGGCGACGGCACGGTGCTGCCGTACGACGTCCTCGTCGTGGCGACCGGCGCGCGACTTCAGCCCGAGGAGACCGACGGGCTCGCGGGACCGGGCTGGAACGAGCGCGTCTTCACGTTCTACGAGCCGGAGAGCGCGGAGGCGCTCCGGCGGGCGCTCGGCGCGCTTCGCGGCGGCCGGGTGGTCGTGAATCTCGTCGACATGCCGATCAAGTGCCCGGTCGCCCCGCTCGAGTTCGCGTTCCTCGCCGACTGGTTCCTCCGCGAAGCCGGGGCTCGCAGCGACGTCGAGCTCGTGTATGCGACGCCGCTCGACGGCGCGTTCACGAAGCCCGTCGCGTCGCAGCGGCTCGCCGGCTTGCTCGCCGAGAAGGAGATCGAGCTCGTCACCGAGTTCAACACCGGAGAGGTCGACGGGCTCGGCGGCCGGCTCGCGGCCTACGACGGCCGGGAGCTCGACTTCGACCTGCTCGTCACCGTTCCGCTGCACGGCGGCGCCGCCTACGTCGATCGCTCGCCGGGGCTCGGCGACGCGCTCGGCTTCGTGCCGACGGAGACGCGCACCCTGCAGGCGCTCGCGAAGGAGAACGTCTTCGCGCTCGGCGACGCGACCGACCTACCGATCTCGAAGGCCGGGTCGGTGACGCACTTCGAGGCCGGGGTCCTCGCCGACAACGTCGTGCGCCGCCTCGCCGGCCGGGAGCTCCGGGCGGGCTACGACGGGCACGCCAACTGCTTCGTCGAGACCGGCTTCCACAAGGCGCTCCTGATCGACTTCAACTACGAGACCGAGCCGCTGCCGGGGCGCTTCCCGACCGCGGCCGGCCCGATGCCGCTGCTCCGCGAGTCGCGGCTCAACCACCTCGGCAAGCTGCTCTTCCAGCCGATCTACTGGCATGCCCTCCTGCCGGGGCGCGAGCTTCCCGGCCTCGGCACATCCATGCCGACCGCCGGAAAGCGTCGAGCACCGGCCGGCACGACGTGAAACGGAGGATCCGATGACCGCTGTAGCCCCGACGCCGCCCGCCACGGCCGTTGCCGTCGACGCGGAAGGCTTCCTCGTCGACCCCCAGAGCTGGACCGAGGAGATCGCCCGCGAGATCGCCGCCGAGAACGGCATCCCCGCGCTGACGGCGCGCCACTGGCTCGTCGTCGGCTTCATGCGCGACCGGTTCCTGAAGACGGGCACCGCTCCCTCGATCCGCTCGCTCGGCAAGGAGTCCGGCGTCCCCGTCAGGGAGCTCTACGAGCTCTTCCCCAAGGGGCCGGCGAAGCTCGCCGCCAAGATCGGCGGCATCCCGAAGCCGCGCGGCTGCATCTAAAGGAGAGACCATGTCCGAGCTGCTGGAACGACCCGCCGAGGCTTCGAGCGCGCCGCAGACGATCGAGAAGGTCTCGATCGTGATCTCGAAGGGCTCGCTGGAGGGGATCTATCCCGGTCTGATCATGGCGAACGGCGCCCGCATGGAGGGCATCGACGCGGACCTCTTCTTCACGTTCTTCGGGCTCGACGCGATCCGCAAGGACCGGCAAGAGCGGATCAAAGTCGCCACGGTCGGCAACCCCGGCATGCACCTGCCGACGCTCCTCGGAGCCCTGCCCGGCTTCTCGGCGCTCGCCACGAAGCTGATGCAGCGGCAGATCGAGAAGCTCGACATCCCGCCGGTCCCCGAGTTCGTCGAGCTGATCGCCGACTCCGGGGCCGGTCTCTACGCCTGCCGCGCGAGCGTCGAGATGTTCGGCCTCACCATGGACGACTTCGTGCCGCAGGTCAGCGACGTGATCTCTGTCGGCGAGTTCTACGGGCTCGCTGGCGGAGGCCAGATCATCTTCACGTAGGAGGTAGCCGATGACCGCACGAGAGGGGTTCTCAGAGGAGGAGGCGAGACGTGTCGGCGAGCAGATCGGCATCGACTGGGGCTCTTCGCCGTTCGACGTCGACCAGTTCCGGCGCGGGATGGACGTCGAGCTCGAGCACGGGCTCCGCGACCTCGACACGAACGTGACGGGCGACGACCCGCTGACGACCGGCAAGATCGCGCGCGCCCACCTGAACGAGTTCGCGGACTACTACACGCGGCTCGAGGTGATGGAAGAGCAGGCGAAGCGCGAGCACGGCGGCACCTGACCCGGGCGCCTTGCGCGTTTCCCGCAACAGAGGTGCGGGAGGCCGCGGATGCGGGCCCACTGCGCGGGCTCGACACTCAGAGCCATGGCGACGGCTGCCGACCAGCACGGCCGGGTCTTCGACGAGCTGATCCCTCCGCTCACACGACCGGAAGTGCTGCTCGAAGCCGACCGCTGCCTGGAATGCGCCGGCCCCCACGCCGTCGCGCCCTGCGTCCTCGCCTGCCCCGTATCGGTCGACGTGCCGGCCTTTGTCGCCGCTCTCGCGCGCGACGAGCCGGAAGACGCAGCGCGGATCGTCTTCGCCGAGAACGTGCTCGGCGGGACCTGCGCGCGCGTCTGCCCGGTCGAGCTCCTCTGCGAAGGAGCGTGCGTCCTCCACCACGAGCGCCGGAAGCCGGTCGAGATCGGGCGCCTGCAGCGCTTCGCATGCGACACCGCGCTCTCGGCAGGCAGCGTGCTCCGGCGCAGGGCGCCGTACAACTGGCTGCGAATCGCGGTGATCGGCGCCGGGCCGGCCGGGCTCGCCTGCGCCGGCGAGCTCGCCGCCCTCGGCTACGACGTCACGGTCTACGACGAGCGCCTCGAGCCCGGTGGGCTCGCCCGCTACGCGATCGCGCCTTACCGGATCCAGCGAGACCCGCTGCCGGCCGAGACTCGCGTGCTTGCCGAGCTCGGCGTCCATTTCGAGCTCGGAATGGCCGTCGACACGCCCGAGGCGCTCGCCGCGGTCGGGGAGGACGCGGACGCGGTCGTGCTCGCGGTCGGGCTCGGCGCGGACGCCGACGTGCGGTACCCGGGTGACGAGCTGCCGGGCGTCTGGGAGTCCCTGCCCTTCATCGAGGCGATCAAGACCGGAGAGGCGCCCGAGCTCGGCTCGGCGGTCTGCGTGATCGGCGGCGGCAACACGGCGGTCGACGTCGCACGGGAAGCCGCTCGGCTCGGCGCCGACCGCGTCACGATGCTGTACCGGCGCACCGCGGCGGAGATGCCCGCCTACCCGCACGAGGTCGCCGAGGCGCTCGACGAGGGTGTGGAGATCGAGTGGCTGACCGCCCCCGTCCGCTTCCTCGGCGGCGCCCGCCTCGAAGCGGTCGAATGTCGACGGATGCGGCTCGGTGCTCCGGACGAGACCGGGCGCGCGCGGCCGGAGGAGATTCCCGGCAGCGAGGTGTCGATCCCGGCGGACACGGTCGTGAAGGCGATCGGGCAGCGTCCGCGCCTCGAGTTCCTGCGCTTCGTCGAGGGCCTCGAGCTCGATCACGGGCTGGTCAAGGTGGATCCCGCCACCGGGCAGACGGGAAACCCGCGCTACTTCTCGGCCGGCGACGCGACGAACGGCGGCGGCACGGTCGTCGAGGCAGTGCGCGAGGCGAAGCTCGCAGCGCAAGGCGTCCACGCATGGCTGAGCCGGGGCTGGCGATGAAGGAGATCCGCTGGCATGCCCGCGCGGGCCAAGGTGCGAAGACGGCATCCCAGCTGTACGCGACGGCGCTCCTGAAGGAGGGACAGAGCGTGCAGGCGTTTCCCGAGTACGGGCCCGAGCGGCGCGGCGCACCGCTCCGCGCGTACACCCGGATCGACGAGAAGCCGATCCGGCGCCACGACGCGATCACGCATCCCGACGTCGTCGTCGTGCTCGAGCCCTCGCTCGTGCAGGAGGTCGACGTCGCGGAGGGGCTCGCGCCGGACGGGTTCGTGCTGATCAACGCCGAGACCGTGCCCGAGGGCCTCTTGGGCGTCGACGTTCGCTGCGTGCCCGGCACGCGGCTCGCCGGTGACGCGAAGTTCGTCAACCTCGTGCTCGTGGGAGCGCTCGCGGCCGCTCTGCACGACCCGGTCGAGCCGTTCGTCCTCGCCGCCGTCGAGTTGCTCGGCGCCAAGGTCGGGCGCAGCGAGATCCGGAGCGCCGTCGAGGAAGGCTTCGCATGCCTGAGCTGACATCCTGGGACGAGCTGCCGCTCGGCGGCATCGTGCGGCCTGGTGAGGCAGCCCAGCCGCGCACCGGCGGCTGGCGCACGGGGGTCAAGCCGGCGGTCGCCCTCGAGAGCTGCATCAACTGCCTGCTCTGCTGGCTCTACTGCCCGGACTCCGCCGTGCGCCTCGAGGGCACGACGTTCACCGGCTTCGACTACGACCTCTGCAAGGGCTGCGAGCTGTGCTCGGTCGTGTGCCCGGTCGACGCGATCGCGATGGTCGAGGACGATGGCGGCTGAGGCGCGGCTCCTGACCGGCGGCCAGGCGGTCGCCGAGGCGATGCGCCAGATCGATCCGGACGTCGTGCCGGTGTATCCGATCACGCCGCAGACGCCGATCATCCAGGGATTCGCCGCCTTCGTCGCGCAAGGGCGCGCGCGCGGCGAGCTCGTCGACGTCGAGTCCGAGCATTCGGCGATGAGCGCGGCGATCGGATCCGCGCTCGCCGGAGCACGCACGATCACCGCCACCTCTTCTCAGGGGCTCGCGCTCATGGCCGAAGTGGTGTACATCGCCGCGGCGATGCGTGCGCCGGTCGTGATGGCCGTCGGCAACCGTGCGCTCTCCGGCCCGATCAACATCCATTGCGACCACTCGGATTCGATGCTGATCCGCGACTCGGGTGTGATTCAGCTCTTCGCCGAGAACGCGCAGGAGGCATACGACCTGATGCTGATCGCGCCGAGGCTCGCCGAGCATCCGGACGTGCTCCTGCCGGTGCTCGTCTGCCAGGACGGGTTCACGATCACGCACTCGGCCGAGCCGGTCGCCCTCCTCGACGACGCAGCCGCGCGCGCGTTCGTCGGCGAGTACCGGATTCCGAATCCGTTGCTCGACCTGAGCCGGCCGACGACTCAGGGACCGTTCGCGATGCCCGACTACTACTTCGAGCTCCGACACCAGCAGGGGGCCGCGATGCACGCGGCGCTGCCGGTGTTCGAGCGACTCGCGGCGGAGTTTGCCGCGCCGGCCGGGCGCCGGTATCACGCCGTCGAGTCGTATGCCCTCGACGGCGCCGAGCACGTCATCGTCTGCCTCGGCTCGACTGCGGGCACCGTGAAGGACACCGTCGACGAGTTGCGGGAGGAAGGAGAGCCGGTCGGCCTTCTCGGGCTGCGCTCGTTCCGCCCGCTGCCGCGCGACGACCTCCGCACGGCGCTCGCAGCGGTGCGAACCGTGTCGGTGCTCGACCGCGCCGACTCACCGGGGGGCGCTCCGCCGCTCTTCGCCGAGCTCGCGGCCGTGCTTTTCGGCACCGGCGTCGACCTACGGAGCTTCGTCTACGGGCTCGGAGGCCGGGACCTCCATCCCGAGGACATCCGCGTCGTCTTCGACGGGCGCGCTCCCGCGTACGTCGGCCTGAGAGGAGCGCCGTGTCCCGCCTGAAGATGCTGGTCCGGAACGAAGACGGGACACCGCCTCTCCGAGGCGGTCACGCGCTCTGCCAGGGGTGCGGCATCCCGATGGTCGTGAGGACGATCGTCGACACGATCGACACCCCCGTCGTCGTGGTGAGCGCCACCGGCTGTCTCGAGGTCGCGACGACGCGATTCCCGACCACCGCGTGGAACCTCCCGTGGCTGCACGTCGCGTTCGAGAACGCCGCCGCCGTCGGGAGCGGCGTCGAGGTCGCATACCGCGCGCTCGCGAAGCGCGGCGCGCTGCCGCAGGAGGGGCCGATCACGTTCCTCGTCCTCGCAGGCGACGGGGGCACCTACGACATCGGGCTGCAGGCGCTTTCGGGTGCGCTCGAGCGCGGCCACCGCTTCCTGTTCGTCTGCTACGACAACGAGGCTTACATGAACACCGGCGTGCAGCGCTCGGGTGCGACGCCGTTCGGCGCGAGCACGACCACGAGCCCGGCGGGCGCCGCCGCGCTCGGCAAGGCGCAACAGCGAAAGGACATGACCGGGATCGCCGTCGCGCACCACGTCCCCTACGTCGCGCAGGGCTCCGCGAGCCACTGGCAGGACCTGAGCGAGAAGGTGGAGCGCGCGGCGCATGCCGACGGGCCCGCCTTTCTGAACGTGCTGACGAACTGCCCGATCGGCTGGGGGCACGAGCCGAGGCTCGCGCCCGCGATCCTGAACGCGGCCGTCGACAGCCGCTACTGGCCGCTCTACGAGGTGGTGGACGGCCGCTACCGCCTGACCTATCTGCCCGAAGCGGTCGTGCCCGTCGAGGAGTGGCTGCGCCCGCAGAAGCGGTTCGCGCATCTCTTCACGCCGGAGGGCGCCGCCGTGCTGACGGAGATCCAGCGCCGGGTGGACGGCGAGTGGGCCGCGCTCCTCGCCCGGTGCGAGCCGTGAACGGCCTCGATTCCCTGGCGCCGCGCGAGATGGCTCGCAAGGCCGAGCAGATCGGCTCAACCAAGGCAGGCATGCCGGCCCTCGACGTGTTCGCGCTCTCGGTGCTCGCAGGTGCGTTCATCGCGATGGGCGCGATCTTCGCGACGACCGTCACGGCGGGCGGAGGCTCGATTCCGTACGGCGTCTCGCGCCTGCTCGCCGGCGTCGCGTTCTCGCTCGGGCTGATCCTCGTCGTCGTCGCCGGAGCCGAGCTCTTCACCGGCAACAACCTGATCGTGATGGCATGGGCGAGTCGCAAGGTCTCGACGGCGCACTTGCTGCGGAACTGGGCGATCGTCTATACCGGGAACTTCACCGGCGCGATCGCGACGGCCGGGATGCTGTTCCTGGGCAAGCAGTACACCTTCGGAAAAGGGGCCGTCGGCGAGCAGGCGCTGTCGATCGCGACGGCGAAGACCGGCCTCGGGTTCGTGCAGGCGCTCGTGCTCGGCGCCTTCTGCAATGCGCTCGTGTGCCTCGCGGTATGGCTCAGCTACAGCGCGCGCACGGTCGCCGACAAGATCCTCGCGATCGTGCCGCCGATCGCCGCCTTCGTCGCGGCCGGCTTCGAGCACAGCGTCGCAAACATGTTCTTCATCCCGATGGGCCTGCTCGTGAAGAGCGACGCCGCGTTTCTCGCGCAGCATCAGACCCCGGGAGTCGCGCACCTGACTTGGGGGCGCTTCGTCGCGGCCAATCTCGTGCCGGTCACGATCGGCAACGTGGTCGGCGGCGGACTGATGGTCGGCGCGATCTACTGGTTCGTCTACCTGCGGCACAAGGAGGAGGTCGACGATGTCGACACGGGTGGCAATCAACGGCTTCGGACGCGTCGGCCGGGCGGCGTTTCGCGCGGCGTACGAGTCTGACGCGAACATCGACTGGGTCGCGGTCAACGACCTCGCGGGCGCCGACGCGCTCGCAAACGTTCTCGCGCGCGACTCCGTGTACGGAGCATTCCCGGGGAAGGTCGAGGCCGGTGCGGGCTCGATCTTCGTCGACGGCGAGGAGCTGACCGTGCTCTCGGAGCCGGATCCGGCGGCCCTGCCGTGGTCCGAGCTCGGGGTCGACGTCGTGCTCGAGTGCACCGGCCGGTTCCGCTCGCGTGCGGATGCCGCCGAGCACCTCGCCGCGGGCGCGCAGAAGGTGATCGTCTCGGCGCCGATGAAGGACGCCGACGCGACCGTGGTGCTCGGCGTCAACTTCCCGGAGGCGTACGACGCGCTTGCACACTCGGTGATCTCGAACGCATCGTGCACCACGAACTGCCTCGGCCCGGTCGCGAAGGCTCTCCACGCGACCGTCGGGATCCGGCACGGGCTGATGACGACGATCCATGCCTACACAGGCGACCAGCGGCTCGTCGACACCCCGCACAAGGACCCGCGGCGCGCGCGCGCCGCCGCGTGCAACCTCGTCCCGACCTCGACGGGGGCGGCCAAGACGATCGGGCTCGTGATCCCGGAGCTCGCCGGGAAGCTGCACGGCTTCGCCGTGCGCGTGCCGATCCCGACCGGGTCGATCGTCGACCTGACGATCGAAGCGGATCGGGCGACGTCGGCCGAGGAGGTCAACGCCCTCTTCCGTGAGCGGGCCGACGAGGTACTCGGCTACAGCGAGGCGCCGATCGTCTCGTCGGACATCGTCAAGTCGCCGTACTCGGCGGTCTTCGACGCGCCGCTCACGGCGGTCATCGACGGCACGCAGGTGAAGGTCGTCGCCTGGTACGACAACGAGTGGGGGTACTCGACCCGTCTCGTCGAGCTCGCCCAGCGCGTGCTCGTGCCGGCGCCCGTGCCCGCGTAACTCGGAGCGCCTGCCGAGCTGCGGGGAACCCGCAAGGCGGTCAGCGCGGCCACCGATGAGCGGCCGCGCCGACCGGGGGATCGAGCCGCGAAAGGACGGTGCAACATGGGGCTCACCCGTAAAGATCTCTCGGCGACCGTGCTGACCGCGCTCGCTGTCCTCGCGTTCGCCGCAACGCACGAAGGCTGGAACGTCTGGCTGATCGGCGGGAGCCACCGCTGGGCCGCCGGCGCAATCATGCTGCTCGGCGCGTTCACCTGCGGGCTCGGATCACCCGGCAAAGACACGGCGACGAAGGTGCTCGCGGTGCTCGGCATCGCCGCGTTCGTCCTCGCGGTGCTCGCGCTCGTGACCGGCTCGCTCACGCCGCTCTCGCTGCTCACGCTCGACATCGTGCTGCTCTGGGCCGCGTCGATGATCCGGCACGGCCATCATCCGATCCCTGCTTAGCTCACGCTGTGACGGAGGCGTGCTCGCCGCGCCGGCAGCGCGCCACGCCGTCGGCGATCGCCGCGCGGGCGACCGCGTCCGCGATCGCCGGGGCGACCGCCCGGTCGAGCACGCTCGGCAGCACGTAGTCCGACTCGAGGTGGTCGAGCGGCACCACGTCCGCGAGCGCGCGAGCCGCTGCGATCTTCATGCCCTCGGTGATCGCGGTCGCGCGCACGTCGAGCGCCCCGCGGAAGAGCCCGGGAAAGACGAGCACGTTGTTGATCTGGTTGGGATAGTCAGACCGGCCTGTCCCGACCACGGCGACCAGGTCCTCGATCTCCTCGGGCGCGAGCTCGGGAGTCGGATTCGCCATCGCGAACACGATCGCGTCGTTTGCCATCGACCGGATGCCGCCGACGCTCACCGCGCCTGGGCCGGAGAGCCCGATGTACACGTCGGCACCGGCGAGTGCCTCGTCGGAGGAGCCGCGGAAGAGCCGCGGGTTCGTCTCGGCCGCCAGAGCGGCCCTGAACGAGTCGAGTCCCGGCAGCCCGGCGTAGAGCGCGCCCTCGCGGTCGCAGCAGACGATCTCGCCGGCGCCGGCCGCCCCGAGCATGCGGGCGGTCGCTGCACCGGCAGCGCCGGCCCCGGTCACGACGATCCGGACCTCCTCGAGCCGCTTGCTCACGACGCGCAGCGCGTTCTGCAGCGCCGCGAGGACGACGATCGCCGTCCCGTGCTGGTCGTCGTGGAAGACCGGGATGTCGAGCGTCTCTCGCAGCCGCGCCTCGATCTCGAAGCAGCGCGGGGCGGCGATGTCCTCGAGGTTGATGCCGCCGAACCCCGGCGAGATCGCAGCGACGGTCCTGACGATCTCGTCCGGATCGGTCGTCGCGAGGCAGATCGGCCAGGCGTCGACGCCGCCGAACTCCTTGAAGAGGATCGCCTTGCCCTCCATCACGGGCAGCGCCGCCGCCGGCCCGATGTCGCCGAGGCCGAGCACCGCCGTGCCGTCGGTGACGATCGCGACGCTGTTCTTCTTGATCGTCAGGTCCCAGACCTGGTCGGGGTCCCCGGCGACTGCACGGCAGACGCGCGCCACGCCGGGCGTATAGGCCATCGAGAGGTCGTCGCGCGCCTTGAGCGGCACCTTCGAGGCGATCTCGAGCTTGCCGCCGCGATGGAGCAGAAGGGTGCGGTCGGAGGCGTGCTCGACCTCGATGCCGTCCTGCGCGCCGACCGCGGCGGTGATGCGCGCGATGTGCGCCTCGTCGGCGGCGAGAACCGTGACGTCGCGAACCTTCTTGCCGTGCTCGACCCGGACGAGGTCGATCGCGTCGAGCGAGCCGCCGACCTCGCCGATCGCGGCGGCGAGACGCGCGAACGCGCCGGGATGGTTCTCGACGTGGACGCGTAGCGTCGCGCTGAAGGCGGCCGAGGTGTGCGGGAGCTCCACTCATGGAGTGTCGGCCGGACGGAAATGGGCGGCATCCGGGGCGCCACCGAGCCGCCGTTCGGGTTTTCCGCAGCGCCGCCTCGACGGCGTTCGCATGCCGCATCATGGCGACGTGCGCAGCGAGCTCCCGTCCGGAACCGTGACCTTCGCATTCACCGACGTCGAAGGATCGACGAAGCTCCTGCACGACCTGGGCGCGGAGGCCTATGCGGAGGCCCTTGCAGCGCACCGGCGCGTGCTTCGGAGCGCGTTCGCCGCACACGGCGGCGTCGAGGTCGACACGCAGGGCGACGCGTTCTTCGTCGCCTTCCCGACCGCACCCGGCGCGTTTGCCGCGGCGGCCGACGCACAGGCCGCGCTCGAAGCCGGCCCGATCCGCGTGCGTGTCGGCCTGCACACCGGAACGCCGCATCTCGCCGAGGAGGGATACGTCGGCGTCGACGTGCACCGGGCGGCGCGCATCGCGGCAGCCGCGCACGGCGGGCAGGTGCTCGTATCGGCGGCGACGGCGGCCTTGCTCGGTGCGGAAGGGCTGCGAGACCTCGGCGAGCATCGACTCAAGGACCTGGCGGTGCCGGAGCGGCTCTACCAGCTCGGCAGCGGCGAGTTTCCGCCCCTGAAGAGCCTCTACCGCACGAACCTGCCGGTTCCCGCGACACCGTTCCTCGGTCGCGAGCAGGAGCTCGCCGAGCTGCTCGCGCTCCAGGCGCAGCCGGGCGTCCGCCTCGTCACCCTGAACGGGCCCGGCGGGACGGGCAAGACCCGGCTCGGCCTCCAGGCTGCAGCCGAGGCGGCGGAGCAGTACCCGGCCGGCGTGTTCTGGGTGCCACTCGCGCAGCTCGGCGATCCCGAGCTCGTGCCGGAGGCGGCCGCGCAGGCGCTCGGAGCGAAGCAGAGCCTCGTCGATCACATCGGCGACGACGCGCTGCTCATCCTGTTCGACAACTTCGAGCACGTGGTCGAGGCGGCTGTTTCGCTCTCGGAGCTACTCGCTCGCTGCCCCAACCTGAGGCTCCTCGTGACGAGCCGCGAGCTGCTGCGCATCCCCGGCGAGCACGCCTACCCGGTGCCGCCCCTCGATCCCCGGGACGGGACGGAGCTCTTCCTCGCCCGGGCGCGCGCGGTCCTGCCGGGCTTCGCGGGCGACGCCTCGGTGCCGGAGCTCTGCGCGCGACTCGAGCAGCTTCCGCTCGCGCTCGAGCTCGCCGCGGCACGGGTTCGGGTGCTCTCCCCGGCGCAGCTGCTCGAGCGGCTCTCGCAGCGGCTCGACCTCCTGACGGCAGGCCGGGGCGCCGACCCGCGCCAGCAGACGCTGCGCGCGACGATCGAATGGAGCCATGAGCTGCTCGGGGGCGACGAGCAGCGGCTCTTCGCCCGGCTCGCGGTCTTTCGTGACGGCTGCACACTCGCTGCGGCCGAGTCGATCTGTGCCGCGGATCTCGACACGCTCCAGTCGCTCGTCGACAAGAGCCTCGTCCGTGTCCGCGAAGGAGACCGGTTCTGGATGCTCGAGACGATCCGCGAGTACGCGGGGGAGCGCCTCGAGAGATCGGGAGAGGCGGAAACCCTCCGCGGCCGTCACGCGGCGCACTTCTGCGAGCTGGCCGAAGCTGTCGAGCCGGAGCTTCAGGGCCGGTCGCAGGCCGAGCGGCTCGAGCTGCTCGAGCGTGACCACGCGAACCTCCGCGCCGCGCTCGGGTGGGCGACGCAGCACGCGCCGGCGCAAGCGCTGCGGCTCGCGGCGGCGCTCGCGCTCTTCTGGTCGATGCGGGGCTACCTTCGCGAAGGACGCGCGTGGCTGGAGGTGGCGCTCGTGCAACCGGCGGAGGAAGACTCCGTGCGTGCGAGGGCGCTGTTCGGCGCCGCGCTCCTCGCGACGCTCCAGTCCGACTGGCAGGCGGGAAGGCGACGGTCTGAGGAATGCCGGCGCCTCAGTCTCGTGCTCGGCGAGTCGAAGCTCGCCGTCCAGTCGCTGCTGACCATGGGGCGTGCTGCGCTCGCCGAGGGCGACGGGGTCGAAGCGGCCGGCTTCTTTCGCGAAGCGGTCGCCGCCTCGGTCGAGATCGGCGAGTCGCGCCTCGTTGCGCTGTCCAGGCTGAACCTCGGCTACCTCGAGCTCGCCGCGGGTGACTACGAGGCCGCGGACACCGAGCTCGCCTCGGCGCACGCGAGCTTCGTCGCGGCCGGTGACCTCTACGGTGTCGGGCGGTCGCTCGCGGCGCTCGGGTCGGTCGCACTGCACCGGAACCGGGGCGCCGAGGCGATCGGGCTCTTGCAGGAGAGCCTGCGCAACTCGCGGGCACTCTCCGACCTGGACGACATCGCCTGGGCGCTCGAGCTGCTCGGCGTTGCGCTGGCGGAGCGCGGCGATCCGAGCGGCGTTGCGCTGGCGGAGCGCGGCGATCCGAGCGCCGCGCGCTTGCTCGGCGCGGCAGAAGCGCTGCGCGAGCGTCTCGGCGGCGCGCTCGAAGGGGTGGAGCTCGCGCTCCACGAGCGGGCGCTCGCCCGGCTCGGAGCGACCGTGGACGATGCCTGGGCGGCAGGCAGGGAGCTGACGGCGGACGAAGCCGTCGAGCAGGCGCTCGCGATCGACCTCAACCTCTAGTCGAGCCTTAGCATCCCGATTCCGGGTCGGGCGGTCACTCCCGCGAGGGAGGCACGGTCCTCAGCAAACGATCGCTCGATGCCGAAATCCGTCTTGCGGAAAGGAAGGCGAGCGAACGATGCGGCACGGCCTGCGGCGGCTGGTTCGGACAATTCTCGGCGGAGCAAACCCCAGGGCGGGAACTGGGCTTCTTACGTGTTGCGTGACGCTCGCGAGCGCGCTCTGGGTGAGCGTCTCCGTGCCGAACCTGCCGCTCCTGCACGGCCTCGACGATCACACGGGGACGAGCGTCTCGATCTCGCTACAGAGCGCCTTGCTCGGCATCGACGATCGCAGGGGCGGCGAGCTCGACATGCGGACGCTCGCGCGCAGGCTCGGGCTGAGCGCCGACGTGGCGAGACTCCTCACGCCGGCCGTGCTGCGCGACGGTGTGACGCGGGCCGCGCTCGGGCCGGTCGCCGCGCAACTCGACCAGTCCGTGGCGGTCGAAGCGGCACCGGCGGTGCAGCCACCGGACGTGCCGAGGGCGATTGCCGACTCCACCTCCCGGTCGTCGACCTTCACCGGTTCGACGCAGCCGGGCACGACGCAGCCGACGAGCGGCGCCGGGCCGGACACACCGGACGCCGGAGCCTCCGCGGCACCCTCACATTCGAAGAGCGGCGGAGGTGCACCGCCTGCGACCGAGCCGTCGACACCGCCGCCGACGAAGCAGCAGCCGGCCCCGCCGGGCGACGTGCCGTCGCCGCCTGCGCCTGTGAGCGCTCCGGTCGATGCGCCGCCCACGGCCCCGGCCGCAGACCCGCCGAGCCAGCCGCCGCCTCCGCCGGCCGCGCCCGCGGGACCTGCCGGGCCTGCACCGGACACCGCTCCGCCGGTGATCCACGTGCACGCCGATCTTGCGGCTCGTGCCGCCGGCCCGGGCGGCGCGAACGTCTCGTACACATCTCCGTCTGCGACCGACGCCGTGGACGGCGCAGTCGCGGTGACCTGTCTGCCCGCTTCGGGCAGCGCCTTCGCGATCGGCCACACGACCGTGACCTGCACGGCGGGCGACGCGGCGCACAACACCGCTCACTCCTCCTTCGAGGTCGTGGTGGCCGACACGACGTCTCCGGTCCTTCAGGCCCACGCCGACCTCGTCGTCGAGGCGACCGGCGCGAGCGGCGCCGCCGCGAGCTACACCGCGCCGGCGGCGAGCGACCTGGTCGACGGCTCCGTCGCCCCGGCCTGCGCGCCGGCCTCCGGAACGGTTTTCGCGCTCGGTCACACGACGGTCACCTGCACGGCGCAGGACGCGGCGGGCAACGTCGCGCACTCGACCTTCGACGTCGACGTCCGGGACACGACCGCGCCCGTGCTCGAGATCCCGGCCGACCTGGCGGTCGCGGCGACCTCGTCGGCGGGAGCGGTCGTGTCGTTCACCGCAACGGCCACCGACGTCGTCGACGGCGCAGACACCGTCAGCTGCACCCCCGCCTCGGGGACGAACTTCGCGGTGGGGCAGACGACGGTCACGTGTTCGACGCAGGACGCGGCCGGCAACGAGGCCGCGAGCCAGAGCTTCAGCGTCTTCGTCACCGACACCCAGAGCCATTCCGACGCCGTCCACTCGCTGCTCGACATCTCGGACGTGCTGAAGACCCTCGGGTTGAGCAACGCGGTCGAGCACGACCTGCACGGCCGTCTGATCGACACGGCGACGACCGCCGGGCAGGGCGACCAGGCTGCCACCTGCCAGGCGTTCGACGCCTTCACGGCGTCGGCGGGCGCTCAGCTCACCGCCGGCCAGTTCACCTCGCTCACGCCTTCCATCGACGCCGCCCGGACGACCCTCGGTTGCTGACCCTCACCCCTCCGGGGGAGCGTGGCGGCACCGGCAGCGCCGATGCTCGAATCGACGCGCGCTCCTGCGGAGCCAGACGATGAGACGATCTCATTCCCCACGCGCACTCCGGCTCGGCCGGGGCCGGCTCCGGACACCGGTGGTCCGGGCTGCGCTCTTCGTCTTCGTGCTCGCCGGCGCCCTGCTCGCCGCGATCGTCTTCACGCTCAACCGCAACGCCGACCGCACGAACGCCCAGCAGGCGGCGACGGAGCTCGCAAGCGGCGCGCGGGTCGCGGCCTCGGCCTTCGCCGCGGCCAGGTCGGATCTGCGGGCGCAGGCGGGCGAGCTCGCGACCTCGCTCGACCTTCAACGCGCGATCGTGGCGAACGACGACGCCGCGATCGAGCGGATCGCAGCTGCCCACCACGCGCGAATACAGGCGCGCGGCGAGACGACCGGCGAGCTTCCGGCCCCGCCGCGCATCACGTCGACGGCGACGATCGCGCAGGGTGCCCACGTGCTCGCGCGCGTCACGCTCGCGCTGCCGCTCGGGAAGACGCTCCTGACGTTGATTCGCAGCGCGACGCCGCTGCCCTCGCACGCGGCGCTCGTGCTCGTTCGCGACGGACGCGTCGTGGCAGGCGGGCCGATCGGCTCGACGGCCCTGATCCGGAACGGTCGCGTCGTCTTCGGCTCGACGCCGTTCACGGCCAAGGCCGCCCCGCTCGGAGTCGCGGGTGCGAGCGTGCTCGCGATCGAGCCCGTCGCCGCCGTCGAGGCGCGGGGCGTCGCCTACCGCCGGCGGCTCCTGATCGCGGCGGTGCTGACGCTCGCGCTCGCCGCCGGCCTCGCGACGCGTCTCGGCCGCCCGCTCGCCCGCATGTTCGGAGAGCTGACGGACCAGGCCGAGCGGGACTCGCTGACCGGGCTCGCGAACCGGCGGGTGATCGACGAGCGGCTCGAGGAGGAGCTCGACCGCTCGCGGCGCTACCGAACGCATCTGGCGCTGATCCTCGTCGACATCGACAACTTCAAGAGCGTCAACGACCGTCACGGCCATCAATGCGGCGACGACGTGCTCCGCGCGGTCGCGCCGACCCTCGCCGGCTCGCTCCGCGAGCTCGATCTGGCCGGACGATTCGGCGGCGAGGAGTTCGCGATCGTGCTGCCCGGCACGTCGGTGACGAGCGCATGCCGGATCGCCGAGCAGATTCGCCGCGCGCTCGCGAAGGTGTCCGTCACCGCCCCGGACGGCGAGCCGATCTCCGTCACGGCGAGCTTCGGCGCGGCCGAGTTCCCGGTGAACGGGAGCGTCGCTGCGCTCGTCGAGGCGGCCGACCGGGCGCTCTACAAGGCGAAGCGGGACGGGAAGGACCGCGTCGTCGCGGACGGAAGCGATGCGGCCTCCGCGCCCGGCGAGCCCTCCGCGGTCACGCCCCTCTAACTCCTCTACGTCAGCCGCTCCGGGCCGAGGCCCGCAGGCGCGCAATCTCCTGCTCTGGCCACTCCACGTCCTCGTCGGCACCGTGTGCACGCGACCACTCGATGATCGCTTCCCACTCGCCGATCGCCTCCGTCCGCCGGCCGAGCCGCTCGAGCATGAACGCGCGCATGTAGTGCCCGCCGATCGAATCGGGATCGGCTGCGAGCGCACGCTTCCAGGTCGCGAGCGCCTCTTCCTCGCGGCCGGTGCGCGAGAGCAGCTCAGCCCGTTGCTCGATCATGAAGGGGTCCTCGGGCGCCAGCGCGATCGTCGCCTCCGCCTCCGGCCAGCGGCCGTCTGCGACATACGCTTGCGCCAGGCAGCGGAGCGATATCAGGTCATCGCGGCCGCGGTACCGTGAGACAGCGTCGTGCGCCTGGCCGAGCATCGCCAGGGCTTGCACCAGTTGGTAGTGGTTCTTCGGATCGCGCGGGTCGCGCTCGATCGCCTCCTCGTAGCCGCGAACGGCCGCGCGCAGCTCCCCGGTGGCACGTCGGACGTGCTCGGACGGAGAACGACCGCCCAGGGCGCCCTCAGCCGACCCGGATCACGAAGAACGCAATCGCCACGTACTGGCACGCCACGGCGACGAGCGTCAGTGCGTGGAACAGCTCGTGGTAGCCGAACACCCGCGGCGCCGGGTCGGGACGCCTCAGCGCATAGACGATCGCGCCGACGGTGTACGCGAGGCCGCCGGCGGCGAGCAGCACGACCGCCGCCGGTCCAGCGTGTGCCCACACCTGGGGCAACGCAGCGACGCCGATCCAGCCGAGCGCGAGGCCGACGACGGCAGAGAGCCACTTCGGCGCGCCGACCCAGAGGAACTTGAACGCGATCGCGAGACCTGCACCGCTCCAGACGACGGCAAGCACGACGGTGCGCAGCGTCCCGGTCAGCGTGAGGAGGCCGACCGGCGTATAGCTGCCCGCGATCAGGAGGTAGATGCCCGCGTGGTCGAGCCTTCGCATCCAGGGGCGCATGCGCGGGCTCCACGTGATCCGGTGGTACAGCGCGCTCGTCCCGAGCATCGCCGCGACCGATCCGGCGAACACGGCAGCCGCAAGCGACGCGCGTGTGCCGTCCGCGAACACGACGAGCAGCGTTCCGACGACGAGCGCCACCGAGAACGCGGATTGGTGCAGGACGCCGCGCAGACGTGGCTTCGACCGGTTTTCCAGGGGTTCCAGCATCGCCTTCGCTCACCGAATGCTACGGTTGATCGAGAATTCCCGCCGAGAAATACTCGAGGAGGCCCGCCCGACTGCATGGCTGACAAGGAAGAGAAGATCGAGTTCGAGGGCGAGGTCCTCGAGTCGTTCCGCTCCGGCATGTACCGGATCGGGCTCGACAACGGCCACGAGACCCTCGCCTACACCTGCGGCAAGATGCGGCGCTTCCGGATCCGGATCAACCCGGGCGACAAGGTCAAGGTCGAGCTGTCGCCGTACGACCTGAACCGCGGCCGCATCACCTATCGGGTTCGCTGAGTGCGCGCCGCCGCGATCCCCCGCACGGAGGTGACGCTCGGACGCGACACCGTCGCGCTCCGGCAAGACGAGCTCGACCGGCTGCTCCGTGCGCTCGCGACACTGCCGGACGAAGCGGCGGGCACGATCGCCGAGGAGATCTCGGCCCTCCGGGTCGCCGGTGTCCGGCTGCACCTCATGCCGACGCAGGCCGAGCTGAAGGCGTTGAGCGACGCGATCCGCGTCGCCGAGCCGGTGCTGCGGACGAGCGGCTCCGGTCTCGCCCGGCTGCTGCCGCTCTGCACCGAATAACCGAATAGCGATCCTCAGCGAAGCCCTTGCGCGAGCGAGGCCCTTGTCGCAGGTCGGAGCGGCGACGGACGACAAAGCCCTCACCGAGATCATGCGCCCGCCCGCGACGCGTTTAGCCCCCGAAAGCGGGAAGGGCCCCGCAGCTGCGGGGCCCTTCCTTCCTACCGTGCTGCTCGAGTCGAAGCTATGCCGACTCGGGCGTCTCCCAGCTCCGCTCCTCGGACGGGCGGCTTGCCTCGTCCTCGGTGTCGACCGCAGCGATCGTGCCGAACGAGGGTGCGAAGGGGATTGCGCTCTCGATCGGGCTTGGAGCGTCGAACGCCGTGCCCGTACGGGTGGTGCCGGCCCGAGCTGCGGACCGCTTGGTCGTGCTGCGTCGCTTGGTCGCGGTGCGGCGCTTCGTGCCCGCCGACCGCTTGGCGCCGGCGGTGCTGCGGCGCTTGGTGGCGGTCGTCCGCTTCTTGGCGGCGGTGCTCCGCTTCTTGGCGGTGCCCCGGCGCTTGGTGGCGGTCGTCCGCTTCTTGGCGGCGGTGCTCCGCTTCTTGCCTGCGGTGCTCCGGCGCTTGGTGGCGGTCGTCCGCTTCTTGGCGGCGGTGCTCCGCTTCTTGCCTGCGGTGCTCCGGCGCTTGGTGGCGGTCGTCCGCTTCTTGGCAGCGGTGCTCCGCTTCTTGCCTGCGGTGCTCCGGCGCTTGGTGGCGGTCGTCCGCTTCTTCGCGGCCGTGCCCCGCTTCTTCGCGGCAGTCGTCCGCTTCTTCGCGGCGGTGCTCCGCTTCTTGCCCGTCGAGCGCGACGCGGTCTTGCGCTTCGCGCCCGTCGAGCGGGTCGTACGGCGTGCACCAGTCGAACGCGTCGTCGTCTTGCGTGCGGTCGACCGGCGCTTTGTCCCGCCGCTGCTCGAGCGCTTGCTCGAGCTGGTCTTTCTCCGTGCTCTTGCCATCTGCTCCTCCTGGTGAGCGAGTCCGGTGGCAACGACATGTGCAGTATGCGCGCTACCTCGGCTGTCATTCAGCGGGAACTCTGGTTCTCCTACTCCAAGACGTTCTCGACGAACGCCCTAGTCTGCTCAACTTGCGCGCGCAATGCAAACGTCGGAGCACTTCGCGCGCACTCGACGTTCTCTGATCGGTTAACTACCCGTAAGGACGCAATGCAAACGGCAAACGTGGTGCGTGTCGTTTGCGGATCGCATCGTCACCGCCGCGCCGTCGCTCGAAGAAGAAGGCGGGGACGCGCGTGCGAGCGCATCTTCGACCGGCTGCCGTTCGCTCGCGTGTTCGTCATGCTCGCCTCGTCGGAAGTGATCAGTCGGCGCCCGGATCGTCGTCGGCGTCGACCCCCTTCGCCTCGGGGTCCGGGACGGGCGACTCGTCGAGCTCGTCGTTCCGGTCGTCGTCGCGTGGCTGCTGCATATCCTTGTCGGTCATGAAGGTCGTCCTTCCCGATCAGACCGAGCTGGAACTTCCCGACGGCGCGACCGGGCTCGACGCTGCGCGGGCGATCGGGCCGAAGCTCGCCGAGCAGGCGGTGCTCGTGCAGGCCGACGGGCGCGTACAGGACTTGCGCCTCCCACTCGAGGACGGGCAGCCGATCCGCTTCCTCACCACGCGGGACAAGGACGATCCCGACGCTCTCTACGTCCTCCGCCACTCCGCCGCGCACCTGCTCGCCGAGGCGGTGAGACGCCTCTACCCGGGCGTCAAGGTCGCGATCGGGCCGCCGATCGAGAACGGCTTCTACTACGACTTCGACTTCCCGGAGCCGATCCACGAGGAGGACCTCGAGCGGATCCAGGCGGAGATCGAGCGCGAGCTCGCAGAGGGTCGGACCTGGGAGCGCGAGGAGATCTCGCGCGACCAGGCGAAGGCGCGCTTCGAGGCCGAGGGCGAACCGTACAAGGTGGAGCTCGTCGACACGGCGGAGGGCGACATCTCCCTCTACACGCAGGGGGATTTCACCGATCTCTGCCGCGGCCCGCACCTCCAGAACTCGAAGCCGATCAAGGCCCTGAGGCTGACCGGGCTCGCGGGCGCCTACTGGCGCGGCGACTCGACGAAGCCGCAGCTGACTCGCATCTACGGGACCGCCTTCTACACGCAGCAGGATCTCGAGGCGCATCTGGAGCGGCTCGAGGAGGCGCGCAGGCGCGACCACCGGGTGCTCGGGCAGCGGCTCGACCTCTTCCACCTCTCCGAGCATTCGCCCGGGTCGCCCTTCTGGCATCCGAACGGGATGGTGGTCTGGAACGAGCTCGAAGACCTCCGCCGCCGCGAGAACCGTGCCCGCGGCTATTCCGAGGTGAAGACGCCGCTCCTCTACGACGTCGACACCTACGTCACCTCGGGTCACTACGAGAACTACCGGGACAACATGTTCTTCGTCACCTCGAAGGAGAGCTCGGAGCGGCAGTTCGCGCTCAAGCCGATGAACTGTCCCGGCCACATGCTCCTCTTCGGCTCCGACCTCCGCTCGTACCGCGACCTGCCGCTGCGGTTCGCAGAGTCGTCGACGCTCCACCGGGACGAGCTCGCGGGCACCCTGCACGGCCTCCTCCGCGTCCGGCACGTCACCCAGGACGACGCCCATATCTTCTGCACGCGCGAGCAGATCGAGCAGGAGATCTTCGGCTGCCTCGATTTCGCCTCCTATCTCTACGACCTGTTCGGCATGGAGGCGCGCTTCGAGCTCTCGACGCGCCCGGAGAAGAAGGTCGGCGCCGACGAGGAGTGGGACTTCACGGAGGCCGCGCTCGCGGCCGCGCTCGACCGGCGTGGAATCGAGTACGTCGTGATGGCCGGCGAAGGGGCCTTCTACGGCCCGAAGATCGACCTGCACATGACCGACGTGCTGGGACGATCCTGGCAGATGGGCACGATCCAGCTCGACGCGATCATGCCGCAGCGGTTCGGGCTCACCTACATGGGCGCCGACAACAGCGAGCACACGCCCTATGTCGTCCACCGGGCGCTGCTCGGCTCGCTCGAGCGGTTCATCGGCATTCTGATCGAGCACTACGGCGGCGCCTTCCCGTTCTGGCTCGCGCCGGTTCAGGTGCGGGTGCTGCCCGTCGGCGAGGCGCACCTCGAGGCCGCGCTCCGGATCGTCGCGCCACTTCGCGACGCCGGCTACCGCGTCGACGTCGGCGAGCCGACCGAGACGATCGGCAAGCGGATCCGCCGGGCCGAGCTCGACAAGATCCCCTTCGTGGTCGTCTACGGCGACCGTGAAAGCGAAGAGAGCCTCGCGATCCGGGAGCGGGGCGGAAGCCAGAGCCAGGAATCGCTTGCGAATTTCGCCGCCAGGCTTGCTACGCTTGGCGCCTGAAAAGCAGGAGCGGACCCGTTCCTCACCTCCCGGGCGAAGGCCCTGCGGGGTTCAACCGAGTCGCGAGACAACGTTGGGACGGGCCGCTGCGTGCAGCGGCTTTTCTGTGCTTTCGAAAACGAGATTAGGAGGAGTAAGCCCAACTTGGTGATCTGTCTTTGAGGCCCAGACGCCGGCCGGTCGAGCACGTCCGCCCGTCGAACCGGGACACCACGCGCATCAACGACGCGATCCGCGTCCCCAACGTGCGGCTGATCGACGACGACGGGAGCCAGCTCGGAATCAAGTCCACCGACGAGGCCCGCGAATACGCCTACGGCAAGAACCTCGACCTCGTCGAGGTGGCGGCCCAGGCCGACCCGCCGGTCGCGAAGATCATGGACTACGGCAAGTACAAGTACGAGCAGGAGCAGAAGGCGAAGCAGGCCCGGAAGCATCAGAGCCAGATCCACGTGAAGGAGATCAAGCTCCGGCCGAAGATCGGAATTCACGACTACAACACCAAGAAGGGTCACGTAGAGCGATTCCTGAACCAGCGCGCGAAGGTCAAGGTGACGATCATGTTTCGGGGTCGCGAGACGACCCATCCGGAGCGCGGTCGGGACCTGCTGCTGCGCCTCGCCGAGGACGTCAAGGAGATCGGGGCGATCGAGTCCCAGCCCCTTCTCGACGGCCGCAACATGGTGATGCTGCTGGGCCCGACGAAGAACGCAGGGGTGAAACGAGATGCCGAAGACCAAGACACGCAGCGCAGCGAAGAAGCGGTTCAAGGTGACGGGAGCGGGCAAGATCCTGCGCCGGCCGACGATGCGCAGCCACAACCTGGAGCACAAGAGCTCGAAGCAGAAGCGGAAGTTCGGCCTTGACGTCGAGATCGCGCCGAGCGACTACCGCACGCTGAAGAAGCTGCTGAGGGTGAAGTAGCCGATGACGAGAGTCAAGCGTTCCGTTCACGCGCAGAAAAAGCGCCGCAAGGTCCTCGAGCAGGCAAAGGGCTACTGGGGCTGGAAGCACAGCCACTACCGGTACGCGAAGGAGCAGGTCGAGCACTCGCTCGTCTACGCCTATCGCGACCGGAAGAACCGGAAACGGAGCTTCCGCAGGCTCTGGATCACGCGGATCAACGCCGGTGCCCGCCAGCACGGACTGTCGTACAACCAGTTCATCCACGGGTGCGGCAAGGCCGGGATCGAGCTCGACCGCAAGGTGCTCGCAGACCTCGCGGTCAGCGATCCGGACGCCTTCGGCGCGATCGCCGAGCGGGCGAAGTCCGCGCTCGCGGTGTCTGACTGACGCTGACCTGATCACCTCCCGCGACAACGAGAGGCTCAAGCTCGTCCGCAAGCTCCAAGACCGGCGCTGGCGCGACAAGCTCGGCCTCTTCGTCGCGGAGGGGGAGGATCTCGTCTCGGCCGCGCGCGCCGACCCGGTCGACCTGCTGGTGGCGGGCGAGGACGTCTCGCTCGAGCTGCTGGCGGAGCTCGCGACGCTCGCGCATCCGCCGCGCGTGCTCGGCGTCTACCGGCGCGCCGACTTGCCGCGCGGCGTGCGGCCGGTGACGCTCGCGCTCTGGCGTGTCGCCGACCCCGGGAACGTCGGCACGCTCGTGCGCTCGGCAGCCGCGTTCGGCGCCGGCGTCGCGCTCTCGCCCGGCTGCGCCGACCCGACGGGCCCGAAGGCGCTGCGCGCCTCGATGGGGGCGCTCTTCGAGGTGCCGCTCTCGGGCTTCGACGAGCCGGCAGGACGACGGGTCGCGCTCGTCCCGCGCGGGGGAACCGCGCTGCCGGAGCTGGAGCTCGACGGCGAGGTCGTGTTCGTGCTCGGCGCCGAGCGGGAGGGGTTGCCGCCCGAGGTGCTCGAGCGGTGCGCGGTGCAGGC
>Ga0310810_10001338_pt1 | contig 25705 bp, 19 predicted proteins | sample NCmetagenome_FD_207641 | JGI IMG/M metagenome (GOLD analysis project Ga0310810, IMG submission 207641) | Soil microbial communities from experimental microcosm in Duke University, North Carolina, United States - NC | ecosystem: Engineered > Artificial ecosystem > Soil microcosm > Unclassified ...
AGCTCGTCGACGACATGAACGCGAACAAGGTTGCGCTGCTGGTCGTCATGGGCGGGAATCCCGTTTACAGCGCGCCTGTCGATCTGAAGTTCGGCGACGCGATGCAGAAGGTCGCAATGCGCATCCATCTTGGCCTCTACGAGGACGAGACGGCGGCATTCAGCCACTGGCACATCACCGAAGCGCACTACCTCGAAACGTGGAGCGACGTCCGCGCCGACGACGGCACCGTCACGATCATTCAGCCGCTGATCGCGCCGCTCTACGGCGGCAAGTCGGCGCACGAAGTCATGGCGGCGCTGAGCGGCGCCGAGAGGTCCGGATACGACCTCGTTCGCGCGTACTGGATGAGCCCCGGCGCCGCGAGCGGTACGGCGACGATCGCCGCGCCGGTGCCCGCACCCGCTCCGCCTCCCGCTCCAGCGCCCGCACGCAGCGCTGCGGCTGGCGCTCCAGCACCCGCGCCGGTTGCCGCGGCAGCGCCTGCGCCTGCAACGGCTCCGGCGGCGACCGCCACCCCGCAATTCGATCGTCAATGGCGTCAGTGGCTGCATGACGGCGTCGTGCCGAACACCGCGTTCGCGCCGAAGACCGTTGCAATCAAGGCGGCATTCGCGTCACCAGCGACGCCGCGCGCCACTGCGCAGGGGCTCGAGGCCGTCTTCCGTCCCGACCCGACCATTCACGACGGCCGCTTTACCAACAACGCCTGGCTGCAGGAGTTGCCCAAGTCGCTGACGAAGCTGACGTGGGACAACGCGGCACTGATTGCTCCGGGCACCGCCGATCGCCTGCGTCTGATCAGCGGCGACATCGTCGAACTGAAGCAGGGTGGCCGCACACTTCGCATTCCCGTGTGGCTTTCGCCGGGTCAGGCGCCGGACACGCTGACGCTGCATCTCGGCTACGGCCGCACGCGCGCCGGCCGCGCGGGCAACAACACCGGCTTCAACGTCAACGCGCTGCGCACGTTCGATGCGCAGGACATCCTCCAGGGCGTGGAACTGAACAAGACCGGGGAGACCTACCCGCTGGCCTGCACGCAGGATCACTGGTCGCTCGAGGGGCGCAATCTCGTGCGCGTCGCGACCAGGACGGAGTACGAGGCGCAGCCGAACTTCGCCCAACGTATCGAGGAAGAGTCCGCCCGCAAGCCGCTCACAATGTACTGGCAGCCGTACAAGTACGAGGGCTATGCCTGGGGCATGACGATCGATCAGAACGTCTGCACCGGCTGCAACTCCTGCGTCGTGGCGTGCGTGTCCGAGAACAACGTCCCGGTCGTCGGCAAGCCGCAGGTGATGAACGGCCGCGAGATGCACTGGCTCCGCATCGACCGGTACTACACAGGCGACATCGACAACCCCGATACGTATCACCAGCCGATGCCGTGCCAGCAGTGTGAGAACGCGTCGTGCGAGGTGGTGTGCCCCGTCGCGGCGACGACGCACAGCGACGAAGGCCTGAACGACATGGTCTACAACCGCTGCGTCGGCACGCGGTACTGCTCGAACAACTGCCCGTACAAAGTGCGCCGCTTCAATTTCCTGCTCTACCAGGATTGGGATACGCAGAGCCTCTGGCCGATGCGCAACCCCGATGTCACGGTCCGAAGCCGCGGTGTGATGGAGAAGTGCACGTACTGCGTGCAGCGGATCAGTCAGGCGCGCATTGCCGCCAAGCTGGAGGATCGGCAGATTCGCGACGGCGACATCCTGACCGCGTGTCAGGCGGCGTGTCCGACCAGCGCGATCGTCTTCGGCAACATCAACGACCCGGGAAGCCAGGTGTCCAAGCTGAAATCGACGCCGCGCAACTACACGCTGCTGGCTGAACTCAACAACCGCCCGCGCACCTCATATCTGGCCGTGGTGCGCAATCCGAACATGGAAATCGAGCCTGCACAGACGGCGACCGACGGCGAGGGACGGCCATGACGCAACCGCAGCAGCCGTTGCAGGCGCCTCCCGAGACCGGCAGCATGACCGCGGCGCACCGCGAGCTGCTCGCACGGACACCCGACGTCATCGCGCCCGGGCACACCTTCGGCTCCGTCACCGACAAGATCAGCGGAATCGTCCTGACGCACCGCACACCGATCGGCTGGTTCCTGGGATTCATGATCGCGTTCGTGTTCCTGATGATCCTGAACGTGACGATCGTCAAGCTCCTGTTCACGGGCATCGGCATCTGGGGCAACAACATTCCGGTCGGCTGGGCGTTCGACATCATCAACTTCGTCTGGTGGATCGGCATCGGTCACGCCGGCACGCTCATCTCCGCGATTCTGCTGCTGTTCCGTCAGCAGTGGCGCACCTCGATCAACCGGTTTGCGGAAGCGATGACGCTGTTCGCGGTCGCGTGCGCGGCGATGTTCCCGCTGCTGCACACCGGTCGGCCGTGGCTCGCCGCCTACTGGCTGTTCCCGTATCCGAACACGATGCAGCTGTGGCCGCAGTTCCGAAGCCCGCTCATCTGGGACGTCTTCGCGGTGTCGACCTACTTCACGGTGTCGCTGCTGTTCTGGTTCACCGGCCTGATTCCCGACCTGGCGACGCTGCGTGATTCCGCGCGCGCGAAGTGGGCGCAGCGGATTTTCGGCGTGCTCTCGCTCGGCTGGCGCGGCTCCGCGCAGCACTGGCAGCGCTACGAGACGATTTATCTGCTTCTCGCGGGGCTGTCGACGCCGCTGGTGCTGTCGGTCCACACGGTGGTGAGCTTCGATTTCGCGGTCTCCGAGATTCCGGGCTGGCACGCGACGTTCTTCCCACCGTACTTCGTCGCGGGCGCCATCTATTCGGGGTTTGCGATGGTCATGACGCTGGCGGTTCCGATGCGCGCGGCGTTCCACCTCGAAGACCTGATCACCATGCGGCACATTCACAACATGACCAAGATCATGCTGGCGACCGGCATGATCGTGGCGTATGCGTATGTGAACGAAGCGTTCTACGCCTGGTACAGCGGCAATCTGTACGAGCAGTTCATGTTCACGAACCGCGCGACGGGACCGTATGGACCGTTCTACTGGATGCTCATTGCGATCAACGCATGCATGATCCAGCTGTTCTGGTTCCGCAAGGTGCGCGACAACGTCGTGCTGCTGTTCATCCTTTCGCTGCTGGTGAACGTCGGCATGTGGCTCGAGCGCTTCGTCATCATCGTCGTCAGCCTGCACCGCGATTTCCTGCCCTCGTCGTGGGACATGTATGAGCCGACGGTATGGGACTTCGGCATGTTCACTGGAACGATTGGCTTGTTCCTGTCGCTGTTCTTTCTCTTCGTCCGCCTGCTGCCGGCCATCTCGATCTTCGAGGTGCGCACGCTGGTGCCCGCGGCGAAGGTGAAGGTCGCATCGGGGACCGATCACCTGCTCTAAGTCATGGCCCAAGAACCGCGGACGGCACCGATTCACGGCCTGATGGCCGAATTCGACAATCCGACGGCGCTGGTCGAAGCGGCCGACCAGGCGCGTCGCCAGGGCTATACCGTCATGGACGCCTATTCACCGTTCCCGATCGAGGAAGTGCATGACGCGCTGGGCCTCAAGCCGAACAGGCTGCCGCTCATCGTGCTGCTGGGCGGGATTTTCGGAGGCCTGGGCGGCTACGGCCTCGAGTACTGGACGCAAGTGATCACGTGGCCGATGAACATCGGCGGCCGCCCGTTCCACAGCTGGCCGCATTTCATTCCCGTGACCTTCGAGTGCACTGTGCTGGGCGCATCGATTGCGGCCTTTGTCGGGATGCTGGCGCTCAACGGGCTGCCGCGGCCGTATCACCCGGTATTCAACGTGCCGGCCTTCGACCGCGCGTCGCGCGACCGGTTCTTTCTCTGCATCGAGTCCACGGATCCGAAATTCGATCGCCAGGCGACCGAGTCGTTCCTGAAAGCCCTTCACCCGCTGGGAGTGTCCGAAGTTGCGGCTTAAGCACCTTGCAATCCTGCTTGCCGTTGCGGTCAGTGGCTGCCGTCAGGACATGCACGACGCGCCGAGGTACGAGCCGCTCGAGGCCAGCGCGTTCTTCACCGATACGAGCTCGGCGCGGATGCTGGAGGCCAATACCGTCTCGCGGAATCCGCTCGTTGACAACGACGAGCTGCTCTATACGGGCAGGATCAACGGCCAGCTGGCCAACCAGTTCCCGATGGCGATCACCGCCGCGGTGATGCAGCGCGGGCAGGAGCGCTACAACATCTTCTGCTCGCCGTGTCACGGCCGCACCGGAGACGGCGACGGCATCGTCGTGCAGCGCGGCATGCGCAAGCCGCCGTCGTTCATGGAGGATCGGCTCCGGAACGCGGCCGCCGGCTATTTCTTCGATGTGATGACGCACGGCTTCGGCGCGATGCAGGACTATGCGGCGCAGATTCCGGTGGAAGACCGCTGGGCTATCGTCGCCTACGAGCGCGCGCTGCAGTTCAGTCAGCACGCCGCGATCAACGACGTGCCCGACGACAGACGTGCTGATCTCGATCGGCCTGCGGCGCCGGCCGGCGAGACTCCCAGGCCGGAGGCCCGGTAAGTGAACGCGAACACGACCTACAACGCTCCCGCCGACATCGACGCGCGCCGTTCGCGGTCGCTGATGATCGGCGTCGCCGCGCTGGTGCTCTGTGCAATCGGCTTCTTCATCAATCGCGATCAGTTCTTCCGCGCCTGGCTGATCGGCTACATGCTGTGGCTCGGCGTCGCGCTTGGCTCGATGGGCTTGATGATGATTCATCACCTCTCGGGCGGCGCCTGGGGGATGGTCGTCCGCCGCGTGTGGGAGGCCTCGAGCCGGACGCTGCCGCTCCTCACGGTCCTCTTCATTCCGGTCGTCCTCGGGATGAGCCGCCTCTATCCGTGGATGCATCCGGAGCTGATGCAGGCCGATGAGGTGCTGAAGCACAAGGCGATGTATCTGAATCCGACGTTTTTCCTCGCGCGTTCGGCCGTGTATTTCATCGGCTGGAACTGGCTGGCGTGGCGCTTGACGGCGCTTTCGACCGCGCAGGACGGCGGCGACATCGACGCGACGCGCAGCATGCAGCGGCTGAGCGGGTTCGGCCTCGTGTTCCTGGGCCTGTCCATTACCTTCGTCGGCGTCGACTGGTTCATGTCGTTGAACCCGGACTTCTATTCGACGATGTTCGGCTTCCTGTTTCTGAATTATCTGGGCCTCGCGGGCCTCGCCTTCACGATTCTCATCGCATCGTATCTGCGCAGAACCGACACCATCGGCCCGCTCTTCCGGCCATCACACTTTGCCGACTACGGCAAGCTGACGCTGGCATTTGTGATGATGTGGGCCTACTTCCAGTTCTCGCAGTACCTGCTCGTCTACGCGGCGAACCTGAAGGACGAAATTCCATACGTGCTGACGCGGATTGCGGGCGGCTGGCAGTACCTCGCGCTGTTCCTGCTGGTGTTCCAGTTCGTGGTGCCCTTCTGCCTGCTGCTGTCACGGCCGCTGAAGCGCACGCCCGACCGGCTCGTCAGGCTGGCGCTGTGGCTGCTCGTCGTTCGCGTCATCGACACCTTTATGTACGTGACGCCCGAATTCAGCAGCGCCGGCGCCAACCGCTGGTTCGTGGCGGGCGAGCACGAGAGTGTCTTCTTCGTGAACTGGCTCGACGTCGTCACGCCGGTGGCCATCGGCGGTCTGTGGTTCTGGATGTTCTATACCCAGCTGCGCGAGCGGCCGCTGCTGCCGATTGGCGATCCATATCTCGCCGAGGCGCTCGAAAGCACGGGAGGTCACTGATGGCCGAGCACGCCCGGCATCACGCTGTCACCGGCAACCATTCGCCGGACGATCAGTATCTCGAGACGCCGCCGGGGTCCACCTACGAGCACACCGACGCTGACGTCGGGTCGATGGTCAAGTTTGCGTTGTGGCTTGTGATTTCCGCGGTCATCGTGCACGTCGGCCTGGCGGGGATGTACTGGCTGCTGATTCGCGAGTCGACCGAGCGCGTGGAGAGCGAGCAGTACCCGCTGCGGGTCAATGCGCCACCGCGTCTGCCCGCCGAGCCGCGGCTGCAGCAGTTCCCGCGCAACGAGCTGTACGACTTCCGCGTGAAAGAGGAGCAGCAGCTCCACAGCTACGGGTGGGTCGACAAGAATGCCGGCACCGTCCACATTCCGATCGATGACGCGATGCGCTTGGTGCTCGAACGCGGCGTGCTGACGTCGCGTCCGGCGGATACGTCACAGCCTGCGGAGCAGGTCGACGTGTTCCCCTCGGATTCGAGCTCCGGCCGCGTCATGGAAAAGAGAAGGCAATGAAGCTTCTGGCACTGGCGATCGTACTCGGCTGCGTCTGCAGCAGTCCCGCATTCGCGCAGGGCTCGTATTCGCAGGCCGAGCCCGGGTTTCCGCAACCGAGCTTCGACCTGATGGAGCCGGGCACTGTGGCCACCGCCCGCCTGCCGCAGCTCGACAACGTCTCCTTCAAGCAGAAGCTCAATGCGCAGCTTCCGCTGGCAACGCGCTTCAAGGACGAAAACGGCCGTGACGTGACGCTGGGACAGTACTTCGACGGGACGCGGCCGGTGGTGCTCGCCTTCGTCTATTACAGCTGCCCGATGCTCTGCACGCAGATCATGAACGGGGTTTCGCGCGCGCTCAAAGTGCTGCCGTTCACCCCGGGTCAGGATTTCGACGTGGTGTTCATCAGCTTCGATCCGCGTGACAAGCCGGAGACGGCCGCGGCGAAGAAGACGGCGCTGCTGAATTACTGGTCAACGCAGAAGCAGTCGGGCGCGTGGCACTTCCTCACCGGCGAAGAGCCGGAGATCAAGCGCGTGACCTCCGCCGCCGGCTTCTTTTACATGTGGGACGAGCGGTCGCAGCAGTACGCGCATCTGAGCGGCGTGCTGGTGTTGACGCCGGACGGACGCCTCGCACGGTACTTCTACGGCGTCGAGTACTCGCCGAAGGAGCTGCGGCTCGCGCTCGTCGAATCGGGACAGGGGCACGTGGGCTCGGTGGTCGACGAGCTGCTGCTCTACTGCTATCACTACGACCCATCGCAGGGCCGCTACGGCGTCATCGTCATGAACCTCGTGCGGCTCGGCGGTGTGCTGACAGTGCTGGCGATCGGCGGGTTCATTGTCATGATGCGGCGGCAGGAACAGCAGCGCATGGAGGGCCGCGCGTAAACGCTTCTATGTTTTCCGGATTCTCGCTCTTTCCCACGCAGGCGTCGACGCTCGCCCCCGAGGTCGACAACCTCTATCTCGGCGTCATCCTGATCACCGGGTTCTTCGCGGTCGTCGTGGTGGTGTGCGTCACCTACTTCGCCATCAAGTACCGCGACCGCACAGGGGAGAGGATCGGCGCGCCGATTACCGGCTCCGTACCGCTCGAGCTCGGGTGGTCGCTGATCCCGTTCTTCATTGCGATTGGCATCTTCGTCTGGGCATCGATCGTCTTCTTCCACATCGTCCGCGCTCCCGACCAGACACTCGAGATCTATTCGACGGGCAAGCGGTGGATGTGGCGCTTCCAGCACATCGACGGCCAGCGCGAAATCAACGAGCTCCACGTGCCTGTCGGCCGCCCGGTCCGGGTCGTTTTCACGTCCGAGGACGTCCTGCACGATCTCTTCATCCCCGCGTTCCGCGTGAAGGCGGATGCCGTGCCGGGTCGATACAGCGCCATCTGGTTCGAGCCGACCAGAATCGGCGAATACCACCTGTTCTGCGCTGAATACTGCGGAACGAGGCACTCCGGCATGATCGGCACCGTCTACGTAATGGCGGCGGCGGACTACCAGGCGTGGGCCAGCGGCGGCGGAGCGACCGAGGGTGGGACGCTGGCGCAGCGGGGCGAGGCGCTTTTCACGCAGCTCGCCTGCGTAACGTGTCACCTCCCCGACGGCAGCGGCCGGGGGCCTTCGCTCCTTGGCCTCTACGGATCGCAGGTGACGCTGGACAGCGGAGAGGTTGTGACCGCGGATGAAAGCTACCTGCGCGAATCCATCCTGATGTCGCAGGCCAAGACGGTGAAGGGATACGAGCACGTCATGCCGACCTTCCAGGGCCTCGTCAACGAGGAGGGGGTGGCGTCGCTGATCGAATACATAAAGTCGCTGCAGGCGGCAGGAAACCGCGTCGCGTCCGCGCAATAAGGACTCATATGGAAACCATCGTCGTCGAAGAGCCGACCACTTACATCAACCACCAGCACACCGTCGCCTCGTGGCTGCTGACGTATGACCACAAGCGGATCGGGATCCTGTACCTGATTGTCGTGACGTTCGCCTTTTTCCTCGGCGGCCTCTTCGCCACGCTGATCCGGTTGGAGCTGGCGACGCCAGCCGGCGATCTCTTCTCGGCCGACGTTTACAACCGCATGTTCACGATGCACGGCGTCACGATGGTGTTCTTCGTGCTCGTGCCCGCCGTGCCCGCGGTGCTGGGCAACTTCGCGATGCCGTTGATGATCGGCGCGAAGGACGTCGCCTTTCCGAAGCTCAATCTTCTGAGCTGGTACGTGTTCACGATCGGATTCATCTTCACCGTCGCGTCGATGGTCCTGGGCGGCGTCGACACCGGTTGGACGTTCTACACGCCGTACAGCACCCAGGGTTCGGAATCGAACGTCCTGCTTACTGGCATCGGCGTGTTCATCACCGGCTTCTCCTCGATCCTGACCGGTGTGAACTTCATGGTGACGATTCACCGCATGCGGGCGCCGGGCATGACGTGGTTCCGTCTGCCGCTGTTCATCTGGGCGCTCTATTCGACCGCCCTCGTCATGGTGCTCGGCACGCCCGTGATCGCGATCACGCTGCTGATGCTCGTCCTCGAGCGCGGCCTGCACCTCGGCATCTTCGATCCGCGGCTTGGCGGCGACCCGGTGCTCTTCCAGCACCTCTTCTGGTTTTATTCCCATCCAGCCGTCTACATCATGATCCTGCCGCCGATGGGCGTGATCAGCGAGGTGATTGCCTGCTTCTCTCGGAAGAACGTGTTCGGCTATTCGTTTGTCGCCTTCTCCAGCCTGGCGATTGCGGTGTTCGGCTTCCTCGTGTGGGCGCACCACCTGTTTGTCGCAGGTATCTCTCCGTACTCGGCGCTGATCTTCTCGTTCCTGTCGTTCGCGGTCGCGATTCCATCCGCGGTGAAGACCTTCAACTGGACGGCGACGCTCTATGAAGGCGCCATCTGGTGGAAGACGCCGATGTTCTTCGTGTTCGGCTTCCTGGGCCTGTTTCTGATCGGCGGCCTCACGGGGTTGTTCCTCGCCTCGCTTGGCCTCGATGTTCACCTCACCGACACCTACTTCGTCGTCGCGCACTTCCACTACATCATGGTTGGCGGCGCCATCATGGGCTACTTCGCGGGGCTCCATTACTGGTGGCCCAAGATGACGGGGCGCATGTACAACGACACTCTCGGTAAGTTTGCGGCGCTGCTGATCTTCGTCGGTTTCAACCTCACCTTTGGTCCGCAGTTCATCCTCGGCTATCTCGGCATGCCGCGGCGCTACCACGTCTATCCGCCCGAGTTCCAGGTGCTGAACGTGCTGTCGTCTGCGGGCGCGTCGATCCTGGCCGTCGGCTACGTGCTGCCCGCACTTTATTTTCTCTACTCACTGAAGTTCGGCGCGAAGGCGGGCGCGAATCCGTGGAAGGCCACGGGCCTCGAATGGACGACGCAGTCGCCGCCGCTGCCCGAGAACTTCCGAACGACGCCGGTGGTCACCGAGGGCGCTTATGCCTACTCGAAGCGGGAGATGAGAGTTGCCTAACGGAACAATCGCGGCGCACGACGAGCATCACGGCCAACATCATCCCGCGCTCCAGCATCACTTCCAGGATCTGGAGCAGCAGCACGAGGCCTCCACCCTCGGGATGTGGCTGTTCCTCGTGACCGAAGTGATGTTCTTCGGCGGCCTGATTCTCGCCTACACGCTTTACCGTGTGTGGTACCCGACGGCCTGGGCGCTCGGCAGCGAAGAGCTGAACATCTATCTCGGCGGCTTCAATACGATCGTGCTCATCGGAAGTAGCTTGACGATGGCGCTTGCTGTGCGCGCGGGCCAGACCGGTGCGCAGCGCGCGACTGTTGGCTGGCTGCTCTTCACCATGGCGCTCGGCCTCACATTCCTCGTCGTCAAGTTCTTCGAATATAAAGAGAAGTTCGAACGGTTCCATGTCCCCGGAGCGAACTTCAGGTTCGAGGGCCCCGAGTCGCCGCACGTCCAGATCTTCTTCTCGCTCTACTTCGCGCTGACCGGCGTGCACGCGCTGCACATGGTGATCGGGGTGGGGCTGATGACGGTCATCACCCTCATGGCGTACCGCCGGCGCTTTTCACCCGAGTGGTACACACCCTTGGAACTCGCTGGCCTCTACTGGCACTTCGTCGACATCGTCTGGATTTTCCTGTTCCCGCTGCTGTATCTGGTGGACCGTTCCCACCACATTGTGTAGGGCCATGGCAGGACATATTTCGCCGAAATCCACGTATCTCACGATCTTTGGCGCGCTGATGGCGTGCACGATCCTGACGGTTGTCGCCGCCTTCATCAACCTGGGCAACCTGAACTTCCCCGTGGCGCTGACGATCGCGATCTTCAAGGCGACGCTCGTCGTGCTGTTCTTCATGCACATCAAATACGGCAGCAGCCTGACGAAGCTGATTGTCGGCACTGCGTTCTTCTTCCTCGGGATCATGCTGACGCTGACGCTGTCCGACTATCTGTCGCGCGGATGGTTTACGGCAGCACGCGGGTCGACGTCGGCCGCGTCGATTCCCAGCATCACCGGCCCGCTGACGACCGGAGCGCGGCCGCTCGAACAGACACCGCAGAACAACCCGCCGAAGTAACTCGATCGCGAGTCGCAATCGTCTTCGCGATCCACTCGCGCAGCACTCGGCGCGCATGCCAGTCGTGTGCTTGCCACCGTCTTCTTTCTTGACACCTCTTCTTCGTTTGTGAATAAAATCACGCCGCAATCAAACGGGATCTCGGTCATCCCCTGCCAAAAATTCTATTGGGGGCGCGACGTGGGTCATCCTAGGTGTGTAGCGGACTCGCGGCCTGGATATCGGTCCTCCAGCGTCCGGGGGTCCTAGCCATTGGGTCAGATATTCCCCCGCTCGTGGAATAAGCTCCCGCTCATCGCCGCCATTGCGGTGGTCCTCGGTCCGACGCTCGCGACTGCTGGCGTCTGGTACTACTTTTCTCCGTGGTACACCGACGTCGGATACAGTCCCGTTCAGCCCGTCCCGTATAGCCACAGACTCCACGTCGGCGAGCTCGGTCTCGATTGCCGCTACTGTCACGCATCGGTCGAGACTTCCAACGTCGCCAACATTCCGCCGACGCAGACGTGCATGAACTGTCATCTGACCGTGAAAAAGGACAGTGCACTGCTCGCGCCGATCCGCGACAGCGCCCAGAGTGGCCGGCCCATGCATTGGATTCGCGTTCACAAGTTGCCCGACTACGCCTACTTCACGCACCGCGCGCACATTGCGGCCGGCATCGGCTGTGTGAGCTGCCACGGCCGCATAGACGAGATGGAAAGGGTCACGCAGGCAATGCCCCTCAGCATGGGCTGGTGCCTCGACTGCCATCGCAATCCCACGCCCAACAGACGTCCTGTCTCTGAGGTCACCAACATGCGATGGACCCCGCCGCGGGACGTACGCGTGCTCGCAGCGCAACTCGGCGGCCGCCCGGTCAACCCCCCTACTGATTGTTCGGGGTGCCACCGGTGAGCCGCGAGTACTGGCGCAGCCTCGGGCAGATCGAGGATTCACCGGAATACCGCGCGGCGGTCGAGCGCGAGTTTCCGGAAGGGGCGTCGGAGCTTCCCGAAGGGATGACCCGGCGCCAGATGATGATGCTCGTGGGCGCGTCGGTGTCGCTGGCGGGACTCACAGCATGCCGGCGGCCGGTCGAGGAGATTGTTCCGTATGTCGCTCCTCCCGAGGAGGTCGTCCCTGGGGTTCCGCGCTACTACGCGACGACGATGCCGTTCCGGCGGAGCGCGTACGGCCTGATCGTCGAGAGCCACGAAGGGCGGCCGACCAAGATCGAAGGAAACCCCGCGCACCCGTCGACGCTGGGGGGCTCGAGCGTGCGCGTGCAGGCATCGGTGGTCGGCCTCTACGATCCCGACCGCTCGCAATCGATCACGCAGAAGCGCGCGCGAAAATCCTGGAACGATTTCGTGATGGCCTGGGGGGAATTGTCGAAGGCGCATACCGCTGACGGCGGCGCCCGCCTTGCGGTCCTGTCCGACTCGTTCTCTTCGCCGACGCTGGCGCGCCTCACCTCCGAGGTTCGAACCCGCTTCCCCAGGATGCAATGGGCGACCTACGAAGCCGTCAGCGACGAGAATCGGCTGGCAGGTCTGCGCCAGGCCGCCGGGCGCGACGTCGACCTCATGCTGCGGCTCGATCAGGCGGCGGTGATTCTCTGCCTCGACGCCGATCCGCTTCTTACCGATCCTGAAACGATCCGTCACGCACGCGGCTTCGCTGACGGGAGGCGCGCAGGGGCCTCCGGCGGAACGATGAACCGCCTTTACTCCGTCGAAGGCGTCTACTCGCTGACGGGAGCGATGGCGGATCACCGGCTCCGTCTGGAGAGCCGACAGATCGCGGCGTTTGTCGCGGCGCTCGCGGCACGCCTTGGTGCGCCCGGGGCATCCGGCCAGACGGCAACGGGCGCAGGCGTCGACCAGCGCTGGATCGATGCGGTTGCGAAGGATCTCCTCGCAAATCGGGGCAAAGGGTTGATTATTGCCGGCGACCGTCAGCCCGCGGCCGTACACGCCGCGGTGTGCGCTTTGAACGCACATCTTGGCAACACAGGCAAGACGGTCACCTACTACGAGACCAAGGACGCGGCGCTTCCGAGCGTGAGCTCGTTGACGACGCTCGTGTCGGCGATGAAGGGAGGCGCCGTCGACACACTCGTGATCCTGGGCGGCAATCCCGTCTTCGATGCGCCCGCCGATCTCGACTTCGCGTCGGCAATGGCGAAGGTTCCTCACACCATCGCGCTCGGACATACGGTCGACGAAACGTCATTCAGTGCGGAGTGGCATATCCCCCGCGCGCACTATCTCGAGTCGTGGGGAGATGCGCGGGCGGTGGGAGGCACGCTCAGCGTCGTGCAGCCGCTGATCCTGCCGTTGTTCGGTGGACGCGGTCCGATTGACGTGCTCGGGGTCATGGTCACGGACAAGGATCGTCCGACCTACGACATCGTGCGCGACACCTGGAAACCAATCCTGGGCGACGCCGACTTCGACAAGAAGTGGAACCGGGTGTTGCATGACGGCCTCCTCGCTGGCAGCGCGCTCCCTGAAGTCGCTCCAACTGCCTCAGGGGCGGCGTTCGCAGAGCTCGCGTCCGCGACGGGATCCGCCAACGGTTTGGAAATCGTGTTCGCGCCGTCGGCGTCGCTTCACGACGGCCGATTTGCGAACGACGCATGGCTGCAGGAACTTCCCGATCCGCTGACGAAGATCACATGGGACAACCCGGCGCTGGTCAGCCCGAAGACAGCCGAGACGGCGGGTCTTGCGAACGGAGAGATGGTCCGGCTTCAGTACGCGGGGCGCTCGCTCGACCTTCCGATCTGGATTGTTCCCGGCATGGCGGACAACGTCGTCGCCGTCACGCTTGGCTACGGTCGTCAGCACGTGGGACGCATCGGATCTGGGGTCGGGTTCGATACGTTCAAAATTCGCGCGGCCAAGGCTCCTGGATTCGACAACGGCGTCATGCTCAGCAAGGTCGGAGGCACCTACCCGCTGTCGGCGACGCAGGACCACGGCAGCATGGAGGGGCGGCCCATCATCCGCGAGTCCACGGTGACCGAACTTCGATCGCCGAAAAAGGAAAAGGAGGAAGGGCGGATCACCAGTCTTGGCGTCTTCGAAGAGAAGTCGGAGCACTTCTCACTGTGGCAGCCGCCGCGTTCCTACGATCAGGGTCATCAGTGGGGGATGACGATCGACCTGAACACCTGTATCGGCTGCAACGCCTGCATGGTCGCCTGTCAAAGCGAGAACAACGTGCCGGTCGTCGGCAAGGATCAGATTGCTAGACACCGCGAGATGCATTGGCTGCGTGTCGACCGCTACTTCTCCGGCGAGCCCTCCGGCAATCCAGAGGTCGTGTTCCAGCCGGTGCCATGCATGCAGTGCGAGGATGCCCCCTGCGAGCAGGTCTGCCCCGTGGCCGCGACCGTTCACGATGCGGAAGGCCTCAACGTCATGGTCTACAACCGGTGCATCGGGACGCGCTACTGCTCGAACAACTGCCCCTATAAGGTGCGTCACTTCAATTTCTACAACTTCACCAAAGACACGCCCGACATTCTGAAGCTCGCCATGAACCCGGATGTCTCGGTTCGTGCGCGCGGCGTGATGGAGAAGTGTTCGTACTGCGTGCAGCGGATCAATCGGGCGAAGATCGACACCAAGCTCGCGGGCCGCGACCTTCGGGACGGCGATGTGCGCACCGCCTGCCAGCAGGCGTGTCCCGCGTCGGCGATCGAGTTCGGGGATATTCGCGACGCGTCCAGCCGCGTCGCGAAGGCGAAGGCCGACCCGCGCAACTACGCGCTGCTCGAGGAGTTGAACACCAAGCCCAGGACGACGTATCTGGCCAAGGTGCGCAACCCGAATCCGGATCTGGAAGAAAGGCCCGGGTCATGACCACGCGCAGGCGCGTGCTCGGTGCGCTCGCTCTTACGTCCGTGGTCGTCTGCAGCGGCTGCGCGCGCGGCTGCACGTCGAGCAGTCCTCCGATTCATTTGAACCCAAGCATGGACGACCAGCCGAAGGTCCTGACGCAGACAGCCAGCACCTTCTTCTTCAACGGTTCGTCCATGCGCGACCCCATTCCCGGAACGGTCGCGATCGACGGGCTGAAGGAAGACGCGCCCTTCTTTACGGGGAAGGGAGCGGACGGGCAATTCCTGGCGAAGATCCCCGTGACCAACGACGCCACGCTTCTCGAGCGCGGCCGCCAGCGCTACACGATCTATTGCCAGCCGTGCCACGACGCTCGAGGCGACGGTAAAGGCATCCTCTATCAGCGAGGCAACGTCCCCACCGCCAGCTTCCACGACGAGAAGATCCTGAAGTACCCGGACGGGCAGATCTTCGATGTCATGACAAACGGAATGGGACTGATGCCTTCGTACAAGTGGCCGATCCCGCCGGCGGACAGGTGGGCGATCATCGCCTACATCCGAGAGCTCGAGCAGAAGCGGCTGGCAAGCGCCGCAACCGCGCTGGCCGCCAACAAGTGAGGGAACCCAAGAAATGAAGGAGACAGCGTGACCAACGGGATGATGAACGGCAACGGCGGCACGCTCAACCGCAAAATGCTGTTCATTTTCGGTCCCGTCACCGGCGTGGTGATGTTCGCCGCCGTCATCTGGATGGCGTCGCAGCTGATGAACCGCGAGTACAAGGAGCCGTACCGGGCTCCTGCCTCGGCGGCCGACGCAACCCCGCGCGAGGCGGGAGTGAACGCCGAACGGGCGGCGGCGGAGACGAAGGCAAAGGCAACGCCTTACGCCGAAGTGGAGTACCGGGCGTTTCCGGTCGTCGGGAGCCGTGTTGCGATCTGGGCGGTCGCGGAGCTGCACCTGCTGTTTGCGGCATTCGTGCTTGCCGTCCCCATCTTCGCGTTCATCATCGAGGTGATCGGCTACAAGACCGGCGACATGCGATACGACCGGCTCGCGTACGAGTTCACCAAGCTCCTGTCGACGTCCTTTTCGCTCACCGCGACTTTCGGCGCGGCGCTCACGTTCATGCTCATCATCCTGTATCCGAAATTCACGAATTACCTGATGAGCGTGTTCTCCCCGACCTTTCTCCCGTATATCCTGCTCTTCTTCTTCGAGGCCTTCTTCCTCTACACCTATTACTACGGCTGGGGAAAGTTTCACCCGCTGGTTCATCTCGGTCTCGGGCTCGGCCTGAATCTGGTGGGCACGGGGATCATGATGATCGCCAATGCTTGGGTCACGTTCATGACGTCACCGGCGGGGATCTCGGATCAGGGGGCGGTCCTCTCCGTCTGGGACGCCATTTACAACTACACGTGGATGCCGATCAACATCCACCGGTTCATCGCGAACATCGCGTTCGGGGGATCGGTTGCCGGCGCTTACGCTGCCTTCAAATTCCTGCAGGCGGAAACCGACGAGGAGCGCGCGCATTACGACTGGATGGGATACATCGGCAACTTCGTCGCGATCAGCGCCTTCCTCCCGCTGCCCTTCGCCGGCTATTACCTCGCGAAGGAGATCTACGCCTTCTCGCAGACGCTCGGTCTGACGATGATGGGCGGCGCGTTCTCGTGGCTCTTCATCGTCCAGGCCGTGTTGATCGGAAACCTCTTCCTCGCCGCCAACTACTATCTCTGGCTCGGGATGGGCCGGGTCGAGGGCAGGCAGCCGCTGCAGAGGTTCATCAAGTATCTGTTGGCCGGAGTCACGATCTGCTTCATGGTCTGGGCGACACCGCGCTCGATCATCGCAACCGTCTCCGAACTACGGGCGATGGGAGGATCGACACACCCGATTCTCGGCTACTTCGGCGTTATGTCCGCGAAGAACACCGCCGTGAACATCCTGATCCTGACGACGTTCATGAGCTTCCTGCTGTATCGGCGAACGGGAAAGATCGCAGCGGTGACATGGGCGAAGAAGGGGCATGCGGCGCAGCTCCTGATCTTCGCGGCCGCCGCGATTATCGTCGTCTCCCTTGGCGTCTACGGGTACTTCGTCGAGGCGACTGTCCGGATCGGACTGTCGGTGCCGCAAGTCAGCTCGGTTCTCTTCGCCATGGTGTCCATCACGGCCATCGACATCTTCCTCTTCCGAGGGGCGAACAAGACGGGTGAAGTGCAGTGGGGAAAGATGCCCGCGGTCTCCCAGTACGTCCTGATCTTCATCGCGGTGACCTTCACCTGGCTTATGGGCCTCATGGGCTACATTCGCTCCGGGCTCCGCCAGCACTGGCACGTCTACGGTGTCATTCGCGACACGTCGGTCGATGCGTTCACGCCAACCATCGGCTTCGCGACCCGGGTTGTCTCTGTAACCGTTCTCCTGTTCTTCCTCCTGATCGGCTTCGTGTTCTGGCTCACGAGCCTGCACGACAAGCCCGATTTCGAGCGCCAGACCAACAAGCCCCGCCTTCGCCATGGCTCCGGCGAGGTCCCGCCCGAGCTCGCCGGGGAAACGGGGCGAGCGTAGGCGGACGTCATGACGATCCCGCATCCCCTGCGCGTCGCCGCTCTCGTCTTCGTCGCGACTGGGTTCTATACGTACGTCGGCCAGATGGTGCCGCAGAAGGAAGTGCTGCCTCCTCAGGAGACCGTGATCGCGGCCAACCTGACCACAGACGAGATGGTCAAGGTGGGCCAGGAGATCATGAACGGCAAGGGACTCTGCTTCACCTGCCACACGCTCGGCAAGACGGAGGGACCGTTCCGTTTCCCCGATCTCTCGGGAGTCGATACCCGCGCGAAGATGCGCAAGCCGGGCTATAGCGACGTCGACTACTTCGCTGAAACGATTTACGAACCCAACGCCTTCATCGTGCCGGGATTCAATCCGGGGATGCCCGTCATCAACAAGCCTCCGATCGGCCTCACCGATCAGGAAATCCTCTGCGTGATCGCCTACCTGCAGACACTCGGCGGCACGCCAACGGTCACCCTTCAGACGAGCACCAAGTACTACACTCCTGCGGGCGCGGCGCCGCCGGGCGCACCTGGTGCAGGGCCAGCTCCGGCCGCCGCTTCTGGCGCGGGAGCCGCTCCGACTGCTCCGCCCGCGGCAGGCGCGCCTGCGACGGCACCAGGGGGTACGCCTGCAGCCGCGCCGCCTAAGGCCGCACCGGGAACCACGCCGGCTGCAGCGCAGGCCGCTCCCGCGAAAGGGACACGATGAAGATCTGGGTCGTTCTCGCCGTGGTCTCGGTGTTCGTGTTCTTCCGGTTCCGTCGTGCCAACCTGCTCGCATGGGCGCTCGGCTGGTGGATAGGGATCTACGTCCTCCTCCGGTTCGGATTCATTGCGCCGATTCCCAGCTCCGTCATCTCGATCTACATGGGAATCGTGTCGATTGCGATCCTGTCGTATGTATCGTCGAGCCAGCAGAGGCGCGAGGATGTTTCCCGCCCGCTCGTCGGGTTCATGACGGAGAAGCGCTACACCGTGCCCCTTGCTGCAACGGTTGTCGCGATCCCGGCGCTGGCGGCCGCGAACGTGTACGTGCAGATGAGCGCTCCCATCCAGCCTCCGCTCTTCTCGCGGACGATCCATCCTGCGTCGCCTACCGAGATCACGGTTCATGACAAGAGGATCGATCTTGACAAGGGAGAGGATCCCTACTGGGCTCTCGAGAAGTCGAATCCGGATGAATTCCGCAAACACGTCGAGAACGGGCGGCAGGTCTATTACCGCAACTGCGTCTTCTGCCACGGCGATAACCTTGCCGGCACCGGCATGTTCATCCACGGACTCGATCCGATCCCGACCAATCTCCCCGAAACGATCCCGCTGCTGCGCGACACGTTTCTCTTCTGGCGGATTTCCAAGGGAGGGCCCGGGCTGCCCGAAGAAGGAGGGCCCTGGGACACAGCCATGCCCGCCTGGGAGAAGTTCCTGACTGAAGACCAGATCTGGGACGTGATCCTCTTTCTCTACGATCACACCGGCACGAGGCCGCGCGCGCGGGAGGAGGTCGCCACGAAATGACCTCCTGGAAGGTTGCCTGGCGCGCGTGTCTCGCCGGTTTCATCGCCTCGGTATGTATCGCGACCACGGGATCGGTGCGCGTGAAGGCTCAAGACGTTGGAACCCAGGCGCAGCGTGACGCGGGCAAGGCGCTCTATCTCAAGAACTGTTCGCAGTGCCATGGGGACAAAGGAGACGGCCAAGGGTACGCGGCCGTGCACTTGTACCCGGTGCCCCGCAACTTCACGACGGGCAAGTTCAAGGTGCGGACGACTCCCAACGGAGCGCTCCCGACGCATCAGGACCTGGTCAACATCATCAGACGCGGCATGCCGTACACGTCAATGCCCGCCTGGCCGACCCTCACCGATCAGGAAGTACAGAGTCTCGCCTACTTCATCACGACCTTCTCCGCAGACTTCTCGAACAAGGACAACGTTCCGAAGCCAGTGGACCTGCCGAGCGCTCCGAGCACGAGCAGCGCGTCGGTCGAGATGGGGAAGAAACTCTATGTCGACAACGGTTGCGTCAAGTGCCACGGCAACCTCGGTCGGGCCGACGGACCTTCGTCCGCGACGTTGACGGACGAACTGGGCCGTCCAATCCGCCCGGCGGACCTCTCACAGCCCTGGACCTTCAGGGGAGGACCAACCCGCGAGGACATCTTCAGGACGATGAGCACGGGGTTGAACGGCACGCCCATGCCGTCGTTCGCTGACGCCTTGACGCCCGACCAACGATGGGCGATCACCGACTTCATCCTCTCGCTTTCGGGAAACGACGGGCCGGCGTATACCAACCTCGTCGTCGCGAAGTACGCCCCGGATCCGATCGATCTGAAGAACGGAACCAAAAGTTTCGCATCCGCGCCTGTCGCGCGCTTTCCGATCATCGGCCAGATCACGGAGCCCGTCCGCGAGTTCCATCCTCCCGCCACCGCCGTGACTGTTCAGGCGATTTACGACGCCGAGTCGATCGCCTTCCTCGTTCGGTGGCACGACAGGAGCGCGGAGAAGGCGGGAAAGAACAGCCCATCGCTTGCCGTGCCACCGGAAGAGGAGGAGCAAGAAACGCCTGCGGCGGCGGCTGGTGGCGCCAGCGGGGGCGCGTCGCCAGACAACCCATTTGGCGACGCAGTCGCCGCAGCACCACCAGCAGGCGCCCCGCAGGATCCGTTTGCGGAAGCGCAACCGGCCGAAGCGCCGCCATCCGAGTTCTCCGACGCCGTGTCGATCCAGATTCCGTCGGCCGTGCCAACAAGCGCGCGCAAGCCGTACTTCATCTTCGGCGACTCGCAGAACTCCGTGGATCTCTGGTTCTACGACCTGGCTCGCCCCGATCCCCTTCAGTTCACCGGCAAGGGAAGCGCGGATATCGCGCCGAATGACACAGGGGACGTCTCCGGTGTGGCGAGCTACAACGATGGAGAATGGTCGGTCATCTTCAAGCGGCCGCTTCGTCCGTCCGGCGCCGCTGCGTTTACGCCCGGAGAGTTCCTGCCGATCGCGTTCTCGGTCTGGGACGGCGCGTCGCGCGAGCGTGGCAACAGGCGGGGGCTGACGGTGTGGGAGTCGGTCTACATGGAGCCCGAGGTCGTCCCATCGGCGGCGGGGCCCATGATCAGGACGGCGGTCGTGCTCCTCGCCATCGAGTTGGCGATCATCGGTTGGGTGCGGCGGCGCCCTGGCTCCGGCGCCCGCACGGACCTCGGCAGCGAGCCGATGCAGCCGTCAACCACGAGAGCGTGAGCGGTCGGAAGCTATCTGGAGGATCCGGTGTACAAGAGCATCTACGTTCCCGTCGATAACTCGGACCATTCCAATCGCGCCGTTGCCTGCAGCGTCGCGTTGGGCAAGGCGTTCTCCGCGAAGCTGGTCGGCTGCCACGTGTATGCAGCAAAACTCCACGACTATCGCTTCCGGCAGATGGAGTACACGCTGCCCGAGGAATACATCGACGAGGTGGAACTCGAGCGCCAGCGCAAGATCCACGACAGCCTGATCACGATGGGCCTCAAGCTCATCTCCGACAGCTATCTCGATGCCATGTCGCGCCTCTGCGGCGAGTCGGGCCTCGATTTCGAGCCGCGCATGATGGACGGGAAGCATCACATCGAGATCCTCAAGGATCTGACCGGCTCAGCGCACGATCTCGTCGTCATTGGCGCGCTCGGAGTCGGCCGCGCGAAGGACAGCGTGATCGGCTCTGTCTGCGAGCGCGTCGCCCGCCAGTCCGATCGCGATGTCTGGGTGGTCAAACACGTACCCGAGGCCGGCGAGGCCGAGCGCGACACGATCCTGGTCGGCATCGACGGCAGCCCGCAGTCGTTCGGCGCGCTGATGACCGCCATCGAGCTGGCGCGCACGTTCGACAAGAAGATCGAAGCGATCGCCGTCTACGATCCCTATCTGCACTACTCCGTTTTCAACGGCATCGTCAACGTCCTCACGGAGCAGGCGGCGAAGGTCTTCCGCTTCGAGGAGCAGAATCAGCTGCACGAGGAGATCATCGACACCGGGCTCGCGCAGATCTATCAGTCGCATCTCGAGGTGGGCGAGCGGATGGCGAGCGAGGACGGCGTCACGATCAAGAAGACGCTTCTCGACGGCAAACCCTTCCAGAAGATCCTCGACCACGCGCGCAAGACCAATCCGTGGCTCATCGTGCTGGGACGCATCGGCGTCCACAGCCCGAGCGACGAGACCGGGCTCGGGAGCAACGCAGAGAACGTGCTCCGCGCCGCGAACTGCGACGTCCTCCTGTCCACGCGTCTGCAAGTGCCGCGGCTCGACGTGCGCGCCGAGGAGACCGTCCGATGGACGCCCGAGGCCGAGGAGCGAATGACGCACGTGCCCGAGCAGGTCAAGGGGATCGCCCGCACCGGTGTCCTTCGCCTGGCGCTCGAGAAGGGGCATTCGGTGATCACGAGCGCCGTGATCGACGAAGCCATGGATCGCTTCATGCCGAAAAGCGCGTCGGCGGCGACGAAGGCACTGGCCGAGGCCGTGGCGCTGGAGCGTGCGAAGTCCGGTCCCGTCTCGATGTGCAAATCGTGCGGCGTCGCCGCGACACAGAGCGGTGCGGTGAAGTGCACCGTGTGCGGCGGCACGGACTTCGAGGTGATATCACAGGAAATGATCGAGAGGATCGCCGCGGTCGAGGGAGGACTCGAAGAAGAGACCACCTACGATGGACGCAAGCTCCGGTGGTCCGAGGATGCACGCAAGGGCCTCTGGACGATGAAGAACGCCTATCAGCGGCGGCGCGTCAAGGCACGCGTCGAAAAGCGCGCCCGCATGATGAAGCTCGATGCGATAACGCTCGCCTTCGCTCGCAACGTCATCGAGGAGGAAACGGGGACGCCGCTCGATATCCAGAGTCACACGCCGCACATGCCTGAGGGCGCCAACGCCGCAGCGGGCGAAGCTCGTCTTGTAGCCCGCGACGACAAGAAGAACCCGCTGATCTCGACGTTCGACTGGACCGCCGATGCCGCCCAACGCGTCCTGCGCGTGCCGGCCGGCTTCATGCGAAACAAGACGCAGGAGCGGATCGAGGAGCTCGCGCGCGAACGCGCCGCCTCCACGATCGACCTCGCGCTCGTCGAGGAAGGCATCGAGATCGGCAAGAAGATGATGGCGGAGATGATTGCGAACTATCCGAAGAGTCCGTCATCAACTCCGGAGCGTCACAGTCTCAACGAAGTGAGCCCGATCACCGCGCGCAGCGCATCCGAAGGTTGAGTGCATATCGGTTCTGTCGTACCGACGACATCGGGCTCCTCGTCGATGCGCTGAACCGCTGCTGGGCGCCGCATTTTCCAGGCGAGCCGCCAGCAACAGCGGCTTCGTTCAAACGATCGATCCGCGACCTGCAGGTGTGGTGCAGCAGCTGCATGGTCGCGTTCTCCGGCGCCGATCCGATCGGCGTCCTGATCGGCGCCAAGCGTGCCTCCGGTACGCTTGTCCACAAGATCGCGGTCCATCCCGATCATCGGCGGCAGGGTCATGGCCGTCACCTGCTCGCTTCACTCGGGTCGAAGCTCGCGATTCTTGGTCCGCCGAGAATCGTCGCCGAGGTTCCGGAGACCCTCGCGCCTGCCTGCGCGCTGTTCCACGCAAGCGGCTATGTCGAGGAAGCGCTCCTGACAGACTATGTCCTGCAGCGTGACCAGCCAGACCGCGATCCAACGGCGTTTGTGATCCCTGTCACGGTGGGCGATCTCGCCGCCAACGATCTTCTTGGACAGACTGATCGGCAGGTTTGCTGGGCGCGTTCGGTCGAGACGCTCGTGGCAAGGAAGGACGACATCGCTGGCCTCGCCGTCGCGTCCGAGGAGCGCATCGAGGCCTACGTCCTGTATATCCAGCACGAAATCGACGAGACGGAGATTGTGTCGCTCCGGTCCTTCATCGACGATGGCGCAGATCGCCTGAAGACGCTCCTCTCTCAACTCCGGGCGCGCGACACGAGAAGGCTCCGATTCCCGAAAGTCCACGCGGCCGAGATCTCCAAGGAGTGGCTAAAGATACTGGGTTTCAGCGCCTCCGGCGGGCATCTCCTCTACGCAGCGAAAGCGCGGTCCAATTAGAGGCTCGCCAGACGGTAAGGAAGCTATACTCCCTTTCCGCTATCGGAGGGTTCCTCATATGTTTCGCGGTGTGATGACGTTTCTTATCGCTCTTTCGGTGGCTTCGCTCGCTGCCGCCCAAGGGCAGGCGATCAACGGCACGATCGAAGGCACGGTCACTGACGAATCGGGCGGTGTGCTGCCTGGTGTAATGGTGACGGTGACGAACATCGACACGGGCGACATGAGGTCAGTGATCACGAACGACCGCGGCGTGTATCGCGCACCGCTGCTGCCGCTCGGGGCCTACCGCATCGCCGCCGAGCTCCAGGGTTTCAAGAAGCACGATCAGGCTGGAATATCGCTGTCGGCCGGGCAGGTCGCCGTAGTCGACATCAAACTCACAGTGGGCGCCTTGACTGAGACCGTCTCGGTCAGTGCCGAGGCGCCGGTCGTCGACGCCGGCAAGATCGAACAGGGGCGCACGTTGACGACAGCCGAGATCAAGACGCTTCCACTCACCTCCAGGAATCCGTACAACTTCGCGCTGCTCCAGCCCGGCGTCGTCGGCTTCGAGACGCAGGAATTCGGCGTCCCGCGACTGACAGCCAACGGGGCGCTGCTGCGCGTGAACTATCAGATCGACGGCAACGACAATACGGAAAAGGATCGCGCTGGACTCAGACAGATGCCGATGTCCGAGGTCATGATCCGAGAGGTGAAAGTCGTCACCAGCGGTTACGCGCCCGAGTTCGGTCAGACGATGGGGCTCGTGTACAACGCGATCACCCCGTCGGGCAGCAACCGCCTGCAGGGCCAGGCAAGCTATCGCTTCCAGCGCAAGCCAATGGTGGACCTGCCGTTCTTCGCCACGACCGCCATCAAGCCGCCGACGAAGGTGAACATCTTCACCGCCGATACGGGTGGTCCAATCATCAAGGATCGGACGTTCTTCTTTGGCGGATTCGAGAAAACGCAGCGCGACCTGTCGGGCGCGCGGGTGGTGACGATCACGCCGGCGAATGCCGCGCGCCTGGGCCTCTCGGAGCCCACCTACATTCCTGCCGAAGCGCAGACGAAGTTCGCCATCGGCAAGATCGATCACAACCTCTCGACCAATAACCGGGTGAATGTCCGCTACATCTTCTTCAACAATTTCATTCCCAACAACATCGGCAGCACGTCGTCCGGCGTGCCGAATTCGATACAGCAGGGGACCGATTTCAAGGACCGCCAGCACTCCACCGCAGCGCAGCTGGTGTCAGTGTGGGGATCGGGCGTGCTGAACGAGCTTCGCGCGCAATACGCGACACGCAGCCAAGCGAGGGTCCCCGGCTCGCAGGCGGGGACAGGGCCGGGCATTCGCATCAACGGCGTGGCCAATTTCGGCGGCCCGGTTCAAGGCAACTCCGATTCGGGGTTTGGGTTCACCGAGGGAATTTTTCAACTCCTCGACAACGTGACGTATATCCGCGGCAATCACGACTACAAATTCGGGTTCAACGCGCAGACAGTGAGCGACTCGCGCACGCAGACCCTGATCCAGCTCTACACGTTCGCCAACATCGACGCCTATCTGGCTGCGCGCAGCGGCGCGAGTCCGTTCGGCTATACGTCATTCCAGCAATTCGTCGGCAATCCGACCTATGACTACGACACGCGGATGTACGGGGCCTTCGTGCAGGATGATTGGCGTCTCACCTCGGCCCTGAAGCTCCTCTACGGTGTCCGCTACGACACGTACACGCCGCCGGATGGTGTCGCGACCGCAGTGCTCGCGGCGTCGCACCAGTTTCCCAAGGACAAGAACAACGTGCAGCCGCGCGTCGGCTTCGTGTGGGCGCTTGGCGAGGACCGTCGAACCGTGCTGCGCGGCAACAGCGGCTTGATGTACGACCAGCCGATCAACGCCATCTACGAGCAGGCAATAGTCAACGACGGCACGCCGACGCGCGCGAGCTTTTCGCTGCAGGCGACGCAGGCCGGCGCGCCTGCTTTCCCGAACGTCCTCACGAGCGGGAACGCCGCCGCGAACAACCCGTCGATTGTCGATCCCGATTTCCAAATCGCCAGGATGTGGCAGAACAACGTGCAGCTCGAGCGGGAAATCGGGCGGCATTACACCGCGGATGTCGGCGTTGCCTATACCCGCGGCGACAACCTGCCGGTGGTATCGAACATCAATCTGCTCGCACCGGTCGGCTCCCTGCCGGACGGGCGTCCGATTTACTCCACCGCCATCAGCGCGGCCACGCGCGTGGACCCGCGCTTCAACGCGGTCTTCTCGTCGCAGGGGATTGGCGAGTCGTCGTACAAAGCGCTCACGTTGCAGTTCGCGCGGCGCCTGTACCGCGGCGTGCAGTGGGACCTGGCCTATACCCTGGCGAAAAGCGAGGACAACGCACC
>Ga0310810_10001339_pt1 | contig 25702 bp, 16 predicted proteins | sample NCmetagenome_FD_207641 | JGI IMG/M metagenome (GOLD analysis project Ga0310810, IMG submission 207641) | Soil microbial communities from experimental microcosm in Duke University, North Carolina, United States - NC | ecosystem: Engineered > Artificial ecosystem > Soil microcosm > Unclassified ...
ATGTGAGCTGCAGCAGCCAGCGCTGGCCCGCCTCGCGCGACGGAAGTCCTCCAGCGCCTATGATCGTTGCCGGATTGAAGTCGTGCAGCACCAGCATCAGATAAGCCAATCCGGCTGGCGCCTGCGTGTCGCCCCAGGCGGCTCGCGCTCGGACGTACTCGATCAGCCCTTCATTGCGCTCTACCAGAACGGCCCATGGCAAAAGAGGCACAGCCGCAGCGACCGTGAACGCCATGATCTCGCGAGCAGACGATCGCCAGTCTCTTGATGCCGGATTGATGACGCGCGCAAGGACGAACGCGAGCACGGCGCCAGTGCCGATGTAGATGCCGTGGTCGTGTCGGAAGAGGAACGCTGCGTCCGTGACGAGACCGACCGCCGCGCCACGCCGGACGCTCGGTGCGTCCATGTACCGCCACATCACCCAGACAGCGAGCGGATAGAAGAATAGCTTTGGAAAGTGGTACGTCGGCGTCGCGGCGATGATTGCAATCGCGATGAGCGTCGTCGTCAGCGAGGCCCACAAGGAACGACTGAGGCGATGTGCAAGATGCACACTAATCACGACGCCGGCGACAATAAACGTCCAGTGGATCAGAAATTCGCCGATCAGCCTGTAGCCGGTCGCCCGTTGCATCGCCGCGGACATCAGCGTCATCAGCGGCGACCCCATTTCGTAGAAGTCGCGATACGGGCGATCCCCCGCCAGTAGCGCCGTCGCTTGCCACACAAAATAGAAGTTCGTGTCGAAGAGCTGCTCCACGACGCTGTACATCAGCACTGCGAGTGTGATGACACCGACGACGGCGTACAGCATCCAGCGCGCACGAATTTCTGTCGCCGATCTCCGGCTCGCCGGATACGGCGACTCTACATTGCTCATTCGAAGTTGTTCATTATAGTGACCGGTTCTTCCACGTCCCTGCCGGGCTGGACTCAGGGTGGTTGAGGTGTGATCGCGATCCGCATCCGTGAGGTGGGCCGGTACTTCGGCGAACCGGTGATGATGGACGGCGGTGCGCAGCCCCGCGAGGCGTGGCGGTCGTTGCTGCGCATCGCCGGGATCACACCGAAGGCCCGGTTGAGCGACGATGAGCCACTCACGCAGCGTGTCGTGACAGCGCCTGGCCACGTACTGCGCGATATCTCTGTTGATATCGAGCAAGGGACGGTGACGTGCTTGTACGGTCCGTCGGGATGCGGGAAATCGGTCCTGTTGAAGATTCTTGCCGGCGTGATCGCCCCGACACGCGGCCGCGTCGAAATCTATGGCGACGTTGCGCGGCTGCTGACCTCCGGCGACAACGTCGATCAGCGAATGACCGCGCACGAGAACATTCAAAACTTTCCTCTGAGTCGGACGGCCACGCCCGACGTCGTCGAACGGTTCCAGACGGAGGTGATCGATTTCGCCGAGCTGCAGGGATTCGAACACGTTCCACTGCGCACCTATTCCACGGGCATGCTGATGCGGCTGAACGTGGCGCTCACACTGTGCAGCACGGCGCCGATTCTCTTGATTGACGATGTGTTCGCGGTGGGCGACATCGCGTTTCAACAAAAAGTTGTGGACAAACTCCATGCCCTGTGCGCCGAGGGACGCACGCTCGTCATTGCCTCGTCCGATGACACACTGATCGATACGATCGCGACGCGCATCCTGACACTTGGAAACGGCCAGATCATCGACGACGCCCCGCCCAAGCGCCTGACCGTCGGTCGCCCATCCGCATCAACGGCCGAATTCGACTGGCACGCTTCGGACAATTTTCCCGAAAACGACGTAGTGGCCCTGCGTGCGATGCAGATCGAGAGCTGGCGGGATGCCGACGACGCGTACCTTGATGTCGCACTCGCGTTCGAAGCAAAGGTACCCGGCGCTCGCTGCCGGCCATCGGTTACGGTGAGGCACCAGAAGAAGGTCTTGTTCCGAAGCCTCTATCCGGAACAGATCGAGCTGGGCGATTCCCCTCGATTCGGCTGCACCGTCCGTATTCCGCTGCACATCCTGTCGAGCGGCACGTATCTGCTGACGCTCGACATGCACACCTACCTCCGGAACAACTTGTATCGCCTGAAAGCGCGCGACGCCATCACGCTGAACGTCCGTCACGGGGCGGATTTTCCAGAGGACCGCCGACGGCCGCTGCTGACTGTCGCGTTTCCCTGGGAACTCGAATCGATGGCCGAGGCACAGGTGTGACACCCGCTCGAGTCTCGGTTCGCAATGTCTCGAAAATGTTTCCGCGCCGAAAGGCCACGCGCGTGAGGGGGATCTCTACGGATGGCTGGCCGGCCCTCCGCGACCTTCTGCAGAAGACCATGCGCCGCGAGCGCGAACGACACCCCCGGGAGAAACGCGATCAAGTGTGGGCCCTCGACAACGTGAGCTTTGACGTGGCTCCGGGCGAAATCGTCGGCATCATCGGACGCAACGGCGCAGGCAAGAGCACACTGCTGAAGATCCTTGCGCGCGTCCTCAGCCCCACTGCCGGACATATCACGATGCAGGGCCGCGTTGTTTCGATGCTCGAGCTCGGCATCGGCTTCGCGCCCGACCTGACGGTGCGCCAGAACATTCAGATCCAAGGTCGGCTTGCGGGCATCCCGGGCAAGCGAGTGCTGGCTTCCGAGGAGAGGATTCTCGAACTCTCTGGCATGACGCCGTTTCGCGACATTCCGCTGCGCCTATGCCCGAGCGGCACTGCCGTGCAATTGGGGTTCGCCACGATGATGGGCCTCGGCGCCGAAATCGTTCTCGCCGACGAAGTGCTCGCAGTCGGCGATGCGGCGTTTCGCAAGATGTGTGAGGAGCAGGTCGAGGCCGTGGGCGCGTCGGGCGTATCGGTGCTGTTCGTGTCGCATGACATGGCGGCGATTCGACGTATCTGCAGCCGCACGATCTGGATCGATCGAGGACACGTCGTGCAGATTGGGCCGACCGACGAGGTCGTCGCTGCATACATGACTGAATTACTCGCGGGCCGCCTGCTCCCGCCGCTGACTGGCGAGGCGCTGGCGGCGAGTTGCCGCCTGCTCGCAGCGCGTCTGCTTGACGACAACCATGCGCCGGTCGGGGCGTTGAGCATCACCAACGCCGGCTATCTTGACTGTCTGGTTCGAGTCTCACGACCGGACGTCACCGCGTTGGTAGACATCGAGCTCTGGCTCCATGAGCATCACCTCTTTACGGTCACGAGTCCGCCGATGCAGGCGCCGCAGGCAACGACGTTTCGAACCGCCGTCCACATTCCTGGGGACTTCCTCAACGAGCAGCAATATCAGGCACGCTTTCGCGTGCGGGCGCTCGCCCATTACGACTCCGCCGATGCACCCGCGACAACCACAGAAGAACGCCTCGACTTCCGGGTGATTAACGTTCACCGCGAGCAATCCGTGTGGAATGAGTGGACCGGAACGAGCAAGGGATTCATCAGTCCGCGGCTGACGTGGCGGCTGTCACGCGTGCAGTAGCGTTGATGTCCTCTCAACCGACGATCGTCATCGAAGCGCGTCCGGACACCATCGGCGCGCGGCTGCGATCGCTGTGGCAGTACCGGGCATTTCTCGGCTTCCTGTCCAAAGAGATCGTGATGCGACGGGCGCGCGGCACGCTGCTTGGTTTCTGGTGGGTCCTGCTGCGGCCGCTGATGCCGGTGGTGACGCTGATTTTCACGTTCACCTCCGTCAAACCAGTCGAAACGTCAGCGGGTGTGCCGTATTCGGTGTTTTTCCTGAGCGGCTACATCACCTGGCGCATCTTCCAGAGCGCCCTCAACTTCCTGCCGCGGACGATGACGTGGACACAGTCGATCATGCGGCGCGCATATTTCCCGCGCCTGCTCGTGCCATTCGCCGGCCTCGCACCGACATTGATCGAATTCGCCTTGCTGCTGGTCGCCTTCGTCGTGGTCGTCGCCTCGGCATGGTGGAACGAGGGGCAGCTGCCGCTGCGTGTCGGTTGGCAGATGCTCGGGCTGATCCCCGCCGTGATCGGCGCATTGATGTTCGCGCTCACGGTCGGCATGCCCACAGCTGTCATCGCATTGTTTTTTCGCGACGTGCGGTATGCGATTCGGTCCTTCGCCGGCGTCTTCATGTTCCTGACGCCGGTGGTCTATCCGGTGACGTTCATCCCGGAGCAGTACCGTTGGGCAATGTACGCGTTCAATCCGATGGCCGCTATCGTTGAACTCTCGCGTTGGGCCTTGATTGGCGGGGCGCTAAACACTGAGTACCTCGCGCTGTCGTTTGCGACCAACATCATCCTTTTCATCCTCAGCGTCGTCTTCTTCCTGCGCGCGGAAGCGTACCTGGGTGATCAGCTTTAGTGGTGTGTCGTTCGCAAGTTACGACTGGCCGCGCCGTTGTCGCGGCCGGCAAAATCGTGTTCCTAGGACTGCCGTGACCACCAGTGCATCAGTCGAGACGCGCCAGTAGAGGCCTCTTTCGATGACGGTGCTGTTCGTCATGCGGCACTCCGGTTACGTGCGGAACTTCGAGTCCACGCTGCGGATGTTGTGCGACCGCGGCCATGTCGTGCATCTCGGTTTTCAAGGTCGAACGAAGTACGACCAGCTCGATCCGACGCACATCGCGCAGCAGCTTGCCGACCGGTACCCGACGTTCACCTACGGCGAGGCACCGATTCGTAATGATGGGTGGGGACTGCTCGGGCGGCACCTCCGCCTCGGCCGGGACTATTTGCGGTATTTGAGGCCCGAGTACCGCGGTGCTCCAAAGCTGCGAGCACGTGCCACGCGTGATGCGCCGCCGTGGGTCGTGCGGCGCGCCGCACGCGGGCTTCTGGCCACGTCTGCTGGCCGCGCGGTGCTCTCATCGTCGCTCCTGACGATGAATTCGGCCATTCCCAGAGATCCCGAAATAGACCGGTTCGTCCGCGAATCCAAAGCAGACCTGCTGATCGTCACGCCCCTGATCGAACCGGGATCTCCGCAAGTCGACTACGTCACCAGTGCCCGTGCGCACGGGATTCCCACAGCGCTTTGCGTGGCCAGCTGGGACAACCTCACGAACAAGGGGCTGATTCACGAGGCCGTCGATCTTGTCGCGGTATGGAATGACGCAATGAAGGATGAGGCGGTGCGGTTTCACGGCGTCGCACCGGAAAGAGTCGCCGTCACTGGGGCAGCCGCGTTCGACCACTGGTTCGACTGGCGGCCGAGCACCACACGCGAAGCGTTCTGCGCGCGTGTGGGGTTGCGAGCCGATCGTCCCTACTTGCTCTACCTCTGTTCCTCTCGATTCGTCGCGCCCGACGAAGTCCCGTTCGTGCGTCGGTGGGTCGAGCAACTTCGGCGCTCAATCGGAACGGTGCGCGAAGCCGGTGTCCTCGTGCGGCCGCATCCGCAGAATGCGGATCAATGGCGCGACGTCGATTTCGGAGCGTCGGAAAACGTTGCGGTGTGGCCGCGCTCTGGTGCTGCACCAGCAGATGCGGTCACGCGCAACGAATACTTCGATTCGATCTATCACAGCGTGGCGGTGGTCGGAGTCAACACCACGGCACAAATCGAGAGCGCGATCGTGGGACGCCGCGTCTTTACCGTTCTCGCGCCGGAGTTTCGCAACACGCAGGAAGGCACGCTGCATTTCCGTCATCTTCGCGAGGTCAACGGCGGCCTCGTACACGTGGCACGCGACCTCGACGAGCACGTGACGCAGCTCGAGAAGGCCGTTCACGGGCAGGCAGCCAACGATGAGCGGTGTCGCCGCTTTGTCGAGGTGTTCGTACGCCCCCATGGCGTGAACCATGCGGCGACGCCGCGGCTCGTGGACGCGCTCGAAGGGCTTGCTGGCAAGCCCATCCCGGCGTCCTCGGGATCTCCGTTTTGGCTTTCTTTCCTCCGTCGGCCTCTGGCGCGACGCGCGGCCGCGTTGGAGCGTGACGCATCCAGCGACCCGCAATCGTATGCGGCACGACTGGCCAGAACGATGATGCGTCCGAGAACGCGGAACGTCCTGAAACCCGCTCCTCAACAACCAACGCAGAGCCCGACCCGCGATGTTGTCCGTCAACAGCGGCTCGAGCGGGCAACCGCGGATTTCCAGAAGATGGGAGAGGTGGATCGGAGGCAGTTCTTTCATGCGGTCGTGAACGACATTCCCCTCGCGTCGTACGTCGAGCTTCACGCAGCCGGCAAGCCGCAGCGGCTCGACTACGAGCATGCGGACATCTACCTGCGGGTGACGAACAAGACCGAGATGTTCCGGGTGAAGGCCTGTGCGAAAGAGCCTTTCACGATCGATTGGATTCACAATCGCGTTGGCAAAGGCGATGTGATGTTCGACATCGGCGCCAACGTGGGTGCTTATTCGATGGTCGCCGCGAAGAAACGCGGCGGCGGAGCCCGTGTCTATGCGTTTGAACCCAGTTACGTCAATATCGCGACGCTTTCCGCGAACATCGCGTTGAACGATCTCGGCGGCCAGGTCACCCCGATTCCGGTGGCGCTCTCGGCGTCGACGGGAATGAACGTGCTGAACCTGCGCGACCTCGATTCCGGCAGCGCGCGTCACGGCCTCGGCGATCAGATGCCGGATGACGGCCACGTGGCGTTCCGCCAGCCGGTGATGACGTTTCGCCTGGACGATCTGATCGAGCACTTCGAGGTTCCCGCGCCGAACCACATCAAGATGGATGTCGATGGCGGCGAGCTGGACGTCATCGCGGGAGCGTCGCGCACGCTATCGTGCGCCGCGCTGCGGTCGATGCTCGTTGAGGTGGCGGTGGCCGAATCGTCAGAGGTGACGCAGGCAATCGAACGCCACGGCCTCCGGCTTGTCTCGAGATTCTTCGTGACGAACCGGGCCGGGAGGCAGTCGGTCTGGTACGGTCTGTTCGAACGGGAGTCGGCCGGCAACGCCACCACGTGAGTATTCACGCCAAAGCCGAGAAGATCCGAGCCGCGTCGTCGGCGCACGAATCGTATCAGCGCGCTCGTGCAGCAATTCTCCCGATGACGGCGCACGGGGCCGGCGAGGAGGCTCTCACGTCGTCGGAGCGCGCCCTTCTCGCGGATCTTGACGAACTGTGGCGCGCCGACGCGGAAACAGTCGCGGATCTTCGACGCTTTGGAAAGGCGATCAGCGGCGTACGCCGTTCCAACTACAGAGGTGCACGCGCCGAAGTGGTCAAGCAGCGCCTGGATCGAGATCGCCTCAAGCTCCTCGAGCATGGTGACCCGGCGCTCTGGGTGAACGAACCGGCAGTCCTGGGCGGCTTCGGGCTGCACAGCGACGGTGTCTTCTTCAACGAAGACACGCTGCGCTTCTTTCGTGTGGCATGTCTCCTCAACGATGCGGCCCTGCTTTGCAGCTTCGGAGTGCGAACGCCGCGCCCGACATTGTGGGACATCGGCGGTGGCTGGGGCGGCTTCGCGCACTATTTCAAGACGCTGTTTCCAGACGTCACGTACTTGATTACTGCGCCCCCTGCCCTGTTGTTGCTCTCCGCGACGTATTTGATGACGCTGTTCCCCGACGCACAGTTTCGGTTCTTTCAACCAGCGAATCCTGCTGCGTTCATGCGTGACTGGGACACCATCGATTTCGCTTTTGCGCCAGACAACACGCTCGAGCAGCTGCATCCGCCGAACCTCGGAGTGATGTTCGATATCGGAATGCTCGAGCGGATGAACGAAGATCGAATCAGTGCGCATATTCACCACGCGTTCGACATCGATTGCCGCTATCTGCTGTCGGTCTGCGGCGACGACGAGACGCAGAACGCATCGATCGTGCGATCGACGATTGAGGCGCGGTACTGGCTGCATCCGATGGCGACTCGCGCCTACCTCGACCGGCACCTCCTGGTCCGAAGCGGCGCATTCCTGCTGGCGTGGAAACGGCTCCTGGTGTGAACACGTCGCCGCGCGTCGTGCTGGGCCTGCCCGCCTTCGCCCGTCCTGATTCGTTGCCAAGAGCGCTGGAATCGCTTCTCTCTCAGACGTATCAGGATTTCGCGCTCGTGGTCGTTGACGATGCTCCAGACGCGAAGGTGGCACCCATCGTCGATCGGTATGCACGCGACTATCCGCGGATTACCTACGCAGCCAACCCTGCTCGCCTCGGCATGGTGGGCAACTGGCGGAAAGTGTTCGAAGAGGGCCGCGCTCGTTATCCGGACAGCGATTATTTCGCCTGGGTGAGCGATCACGACGTGTGGCATGCACGCTGGCTCGAAACGCTCGTCTCCGTGCTTGATCAGGAACCGAATGTCGTCGTCGCCTATTCGGCAAGCCTGCGGACGACTTCCGACGACGCGTGGCTCGAGAAGAAGGGATTCGACACAGCAGGAATCAGGCGCGCCTCGGCGCGCATCGCTCGCGCCGCGGAGCAGATGCTCGCCGGCGACATGATTTACGGTCTCATCCGCACGCGCACGCTCGAAGCTGCCGGCGTCTTCCATCATGTGGTCACGCCGGACCGGCAGGTGCTGCTGGCGCTGTCGCTCTTCGGAGGTGTACGTCACGTCCCGGAAGTTCTCTGGTATCGGGAAATGGAACGTGACTTCGACCTCGAGCGCCAGCGGAAGGTCTTCTTCCCGCATGGCACACCGCTCTACGCGTATTTGCCGTCACACGTGCAGCACTGCGCCGCGTTGCTGTGGGACTTCGGGATCCGCGGGAAGGGGCGCCCCCAATTCGGGCGGTTTGCCGGCGCGTCGTACTCCGCCGTCCATCTGTGGTTCTCTCTGGCGCGGCAGCTGCCCCGCCTCCGCAAGCGAGCCCGATCATCATGAAGATTCTGTTCGTCATGCGCCATTCGGGCTACGTGCGCAACTTCGAGTCGACGCTACGAATGCTGTGCGAACGGGGACACACGGTCGACCTGGCTTTCCAGATCGCGGGAACGCATTGGCTCCTCGATCCGTCCGATATGACGACGCAGCTGGCGGACACGTATCCGAGGTTCTCGCGCAGCACGATTCCAGTTCGCGACGATTCATGGGGATATGTGGCCCGCGAACTGCGTCTAGGCCTCGACTACCTTCGCTACCTTGGTCCCGCCTACCGCAATGCTCCGAAGCTGCGCGAACGTGCCGAACGGGAGGTGCCCGATTATCTCCTCGAGCAAACCAAGCGCGGCCCGGGCACGACGCCGACGGGCCGTGCGTTGGTGGGTGGGACGCTGCGCACTCTGCTGCGGGCGATTCCGACCGATGCACGGATCGATGCGTTCCTCGAAGTACATCGTCCCGACGTGGTCGCGCTTACGCCACTCATCGAGCCGGGGGCGCCTCAAGCCGAGTACGTGCGAAGTGCACGCGCACTCGGGATTCCAACCGCCCTGTGCGTCGCGAGCTGGGACAATCTCACCAACAAAGGACTGATCCACGGCCCGGTCGATCTCATCACGGTGTGGAACGCCATGATGAAGGAGGAGGCCGTCACCCATCACGGCGTTCCCGAGGAGAAGGTCGTCGTAACGGGGGCGCAACCGTTCGACCACTGGTTCGGCTGGCAGCCAAGCGTCGGGCGCGAAGCGTTCTGCGGACAGGTTGGTCTACCTCCCGATCGTCCCTACATCCTGTATGTCTGTTCGTCGCGCTTCATCGCGCCTGAGGAAGTGCCGTTCGTCCGTTCGTGGCTGCAGCACCTCCGACAATCGGGCGTGTGCGCGGGCGTGCTGATCCGTCCACATCCGCAAAACGCGGAGCAGTGGCGGCATGCGGATTTGAGCGAGTACGGTCCAGCCGTTGTCTGGCCATTGGCTGGCGCGACGCCGAGCGATACCGAGAGCCGAGCCGACTACTTCAACTCGATCGTCCACAGCGCCGCCGTGATCGGGATTAATACGACGGCGGAAATCGAAAGCGCGATCGTCGGACGCGGCGTGTTGACGATTCTCGCGCCGGAGTTCCAGGCAACACAGGAAGGAACCCTCCATTTCGAACATCTTCGCCGCGCCGATGCAGGCCTTGTCCGCGTCGCCCAGACGTTCAGTGAACACGTCGAACAATTGAACCAGACGCTTCGCGATCCACAGGTGGACGGCGTCCGTTGCCGTAGATTCGTCGAGGCGTTTGTCCGCCCGTACGGGATAGATGCGCCCGCCACGCCCAGAGTCGTCGAGGCGCTCGAGAGATTGGCGCAGCGAGGGCGAACGACGGCGGAACGTTCGCCGTGGTGGGCTCCGATGTTACGGGCGCCTCTCGCGCATCGCGGCAACCAGCTTCGCCGCGAAGCGCTGATCGAAGCGGAGAGGAAGGCACTCCGGGCGCGACGAAAAAAAGTGACCGCGGCCGCGCGGGCCCGGACGACTCAGTGATGCGTTCCGCGCCACGAACCGTCCTCGGCATGCCCGCATATAAGCGGCCCGACGCGCTTCCGCGCGTCCTCGAATCACTGCTGTCACAGACCTGCCAGGACTTCGCGCTCGTGATCGTCGACGACGCGCCTTCCGACGAGGTGCGGAAGATTGTCGAAACATACGCCGGATACGGTCCGACGATTCGCTACGAGCCGAATCCAGTTCGCCTCGGGATGATCGGGAACTGGCGCAGGGCCTTTGCGCGAAGTCGTGAACTGTACCCGTCCAGCGAATACTTCGCCTGGGTCAGCGACCATGACATCTGGCACCCACGCTGGCTCGAAGTGCTCGTCGACGTGCTCGACCGCCATCCGAGGGCCGTTCTCGCCTACCCGTTGATGCAGCGAGTCTTTCCCACTCACCGGTTCACGGTTCGGCGGCGGTTCGATACGACGGGCGTGAAGAGTCCGGTTGCGCGGCTGCGGGCCGCCATCCGGAATATGACGTCTGGCAACTGTGTGTATGGACTCATCCGGTCGCGTGCGCTCGAACAGGCCGGCGTCTTCACCGCCGTGCTGGCGCCCGATCGGCACGTCCTGATGCAGCTGCTTCTGCTCGGCGAATTCAGCCACGTCCCCCAAGTGCTGTGGTATCGCGAAGTGGCGGGCGCGTTCAGCTACGGCCGCCAACGGCGCATGTTCTTCCCCACGCGCATTCCGATTCACACCTACCTGCCGATGACGGTCCAGCATTTCGGCGTGATGCTGTGGAGTTTCGGCGTGTGCGGCCGCGGTCGACCATCGTTCGGCCGGCTGTCGGGGATCAAGTACGCCTTCGCGTACCTGTGGTATGCGAACAAGCGTGAATTGCTGCGAGACGATGCCCGCTGGCGGATCGCATTGCAGCGAACCGCGATCGGAAAACGCCTGTTGCAGGCCAGTTCGTAGAGTCGGACGGAGACGATGGATTCAGAGACGGCGCCACGCAAGAAGACGCAGGAAGACAAACGACCACGAGATCCCGATCGCTGGATCAGGCGTCCCATCGAAAAATATCGGAAGCGGACAATCGCGCCGCCGCTTCAGCCTGGCGACGCGTTTTTCGCGCTCGCCGACGAAGTGGTCAACCACAAGCGGACACTGCTGGGATACGACCGCCTGTGGGTGCTGTGGCAGGTGATTCGAAATGTCGCGGATGCACCCGGCGACGTTGCCGAAATCGGCTCCTATCGCGGCGGTTCGGCGCACTTCATGGCGAAGACGTTCATGACGTTCACGGGGCGCGAAGTACCGATCCACATCTTCGATACGTTCGAAGGCCATCCCGCAAGTGCGATTACGCCGAACGACGAACATCACACCGCCGGTCAGTTCGGTGGGACGGACTTTGACAGCGTACGCGCGCTGCTGGCCCCGTTCGCGCAGCTCACGATCCACAAGGGGGATGTCTCCGCGTCGCTCCCGCATCTCGCCGACAGCACGTATCGCCTCGTGCACATCGACACGGACCTGTACCAGCCGACGGTCGTGTGCCTGGATTACTTCGGTGACCGCCTGTGCCGCGGCGGCGTCATCGTAGTCGACGATTACGGGGCGCCGAAGTGCGCGGGCGTCGCAACGGCCGTCGCCGAATACCTCGCGCAGACCGACGACTTTCACGTCTGGGACATGCGCACCGATCAGCTCGTGCTCGTCAGGCGCTGATGAAAATCCTGTTCTGCCTGCGCAGCACGGTCTATGCCCGCAACTTTGAGTCGACCCTGCGCATGCTCGCCGAGCACGGTCACGACGTGCACATCGTTGCCGACCGTCATTGGGCCGACTCGGACGATCTGGTTCGGCGGCTGTGCGACACGTACCCCTCGATCCGCTACTCGGAGCCGCCGATCGTGCCGTTCAATGCGTGGTCGTTCTTCGGTTCTGAGTTGCGTGCGGCAATCGACTACCTGCGATATCTCGGTCCTGAATTCGGGGATGCCGCGAAGCTTCGGGTGCGGGCCGAGCGGAACGCGCCAGCGTTCGTCCTTTCGATACTGACAGGACCCGGCATGAACACGCGGCGGGGACGGCGCCTGCTCGGCCGGATGTTCGCCACGCTCGATCGTGCGGTTCCCCATCACCCGGAGATCGAGCAGTTCGTCCGCTCGTGCGCCCCGGACGTCGTCCTCGTCACCCCGCTTGTCGAGCCAGGTTCCCCGCAGTCGGAGTACGTGCGCGCCGCGCGCGCACTCGGCATCCGCACCGGACTCTGCGTCTACAGCTGGGACAATCTGACGAACAAAGGTCTTATCCACGACCCGCTCGACGTCGTCACGGTGTGGAACGACGCGATGAAGCACGAAGCGATCACGCTGCATGCCGTGCCTTCGGAGCGCATCGAGGTCACCGGCGCCGTGGCATACGACCACTGGTTCGAGTGGCAGCCGCGTGAATCGAGGGCTACGTTCTGCGGGCGGATCGGCGTGCCTGCCGATCGGCCGTACATCCTCTACGTGTGTTCGTCGCGATTCATCGCGCCGCAGGAAGTCGATTTCATCAGGCGTTGGGTCACCGAGCTGCGCGCCTCGTCCGAAACGCTCCGCAACGTCGGCGTGCTCGTGCGGCCGCACCCTCAGCATTTCAAGCCCTGGAAGACAGCGCCGCTTTCGGATCTCGAACGCCTCACCGTATGGCCAGGCGAAGGCGCGAACCCGCTCGATGAACGATCCCGCGCGGAGTACCACGACTCGATTTATCACAGTGCCGCGGTCGTTGGTGTGAACACCAGCGCGTTGATCGAAAGCGCGATCGTCGGACGAGCCGTGTACACCGTACTTGCTCCTGAGTTCCGCGATACCCAGGAGGGCACCCTCCACTTTCATCACCTGGTCCGCGTCAACGGCGGCGTCCTCAATATTGCGCACACGATGCAGGAACATGCGACGCAGCTCGAAGCCGCCATCCGCGGCGCCGGCGATGACGCACGCTGCCGACGATTCGTCGAGGCGTTTGTTCGCCCGTACGGCATTCAGGTCCCGTCGACGCCTCGCCTTGTCGCTGCCATCGAACGCACGGCCGCACTCGGTGCGCAGCGCCCGAGCCGCGGGCCGTGGTACCGACGCCTGCTGCGGGCGCCGTTTGCGGGAACGGCGGCGATGTTGGCCCGCACCGATGCTGCCAGAGCCGAAAAAACCGCCCGCCGCAAAGCCATCAAACAGCGTCGTGAGGCCGCGCGCATCGAACAACGAAAGGAAGCAATCGCAACAAGGCATCGGCTTGAGACGCAACAGTCGGTCGGCGATTCGGCGCCGCAGTCTGCCTACGTGCACTATCTGAAGGTGCGCGACTGGCTGCGATCGTTCCCCTCATCTACCAGTCTCGCGTCGAGCCATGCCGAGCGGCACATGAGCTCGCAGCTTGCGCACCTGTGGGACGCGACGCCGGACACTATTGCGACGCTGCGGCAATGGTGCGAACCGATCACAGGCGTCCGGGCGGCCGATTACATCGAGACGTCACCTGACTCGGAGCTGTTCACGCGGCTGAAGCGCGACGTGTCGTTCCTTCGCCGGCAGGACGGCGAGGACCTGTTCGTCCAGGAATCGCCGCTGCTTGGTGGGTTCGGCTTCAGGCGGCAGCATGGCCTGTACAACGAAGACACGATCCGGTATTTCAAGGCACTCACCGCGTTACAAGACGGCGCTGTGCTCGATGAATTCCCCCGCAACGGGCAACGGCGCCTCGTCTGGGAGATCGGAGGCGGCTGGGGCGGCTTCGCGTTCCAGTTCAAGACGCTGCGCCGCAACGTGACGTATTTGATCACCGGGCCTGCGGAGACACTGCTCGTCTCGGCTGTCTACCTGATGACGACGTTCCCCGGCGCACGAGTCCTCCTGTATCGCGACTGCACCAACCACGACCCGTGGGCGGGTTGGGAGCAGATCGATTTCATTCTGGCGCCGGAATCCGAGCTGCGATCGCTGAAGCCGCCACGCGTTGATCTCGTCGTCGATCTGACGGCGTTGAGGCGAATGAGCGCAAGCCGGATGAACTTTCATGTGCAGCGCGCCTACGAGTTCGGGACGCGCTACTTTTATTCCCTCGAGCCGGGACCCATCTTTCCACCCCAACCGCCGCCGGTCTGGCGTGAAATCGAGTCGTGGTACTGGCCACACCCGATTCCGCCGCGTCTCGATGCATCCGCATTCGCGGTCAGCGCCGACCGCGCTCCGCAAGTGGAGGACTATGCGCACCTGATCGGCTGGCGACGCATCCGTCCTTTGCGGACCATCGACACACCAACCCTCGCAGCCGCCGAATGAAGATCCTGTTCCTCGTCGGCGCGACGAGCCGCATCCGAAATTTCGACCACACGATTCTCGAGCTGGCCGACCACGGGCATGTGCTGCAGCTCGCAGGCCGCCTGCGGAAGGGCGTGTTCGAACTGCCAAGCAGCGTACGGCACGAACGGGTCAGCGGGCGCGTGAACCCGACGCGGCGCGTGGACGAATGGGACGAGTTTGTCGACCTGCTACGGGGCGCGCGCGACTACGTCCGCTACTTCGATCCCCGATACGCGCAGGCGACGCGATTGGTACGGCGCGCGTACGACATCGCGCCGACTGAGTTCGTCCTCTTCTGCGAGCGTCATCCCTGGGTAAAGCGCCACTGGAAGCTGGCGGCGCGCGCGCTGGCGCTCTGCGAGGAGCTGATTCCCACCGCTCCCGAATTCGAGGCGTTTCTTCGTGATGAGGCGCCCGACATCGTGCTCGTCACGCCGCTCGTCACGTTCGAGTCGTACCAGACCGATTACGTGAAGGCGGCACATCGTCTCGGTATTCCGGTCATGTTCATCCCGTTCAGCTGGGACAACCTGACGAATAAAGGGCTGATGCGCGTGCAACCAGACCGCGTCATCGTCTGGAACGACATCCAGCGGCGCGAAGCGATCGAGCTGCACGGCTGCGCACCTGAGACGATCGTGATCGCCGGCGCCGCACGGTTTGACGACTTCTTTGCGCGACAGCCGTCCACCTCCCGGGACGAGTTCCTGACCGCGTACGGCCTCGATCCCGCCCGGCCGATGCTGTTGTACCTCGGCTCGTCCCAGCTGACGGGGCCGAACGAAATGGAGCTGATTCGCCGCTGGGCCGACGCGTTCCGCAGCTCGGACGATCCGACGATTCGTGAGTGCGGCATTCTCGTACGTCCACATCCGGCGCTGCGAACCTCGTGGGCGTCGGTGGACATGTCGGACATCGGCAACATCGCGATCTCACTCGAGGCAAGCCGTGGCGCGGATCAGGAACTATTCGATTCGCTGTATCACGCGCATGCCGCGGTCGGTCTCAACACCAGCGCCATGCTCGAAGCGGCGATCGTCGGCCGGCCCGTGCATACACTCCTGATCCCGGGGTTCGACGAGGGCCAGGTGGGCACCATCCATTTCCATTACCTCGTCGAGGCGTACGGTGGACTCGCAACGATCGCGCGCGACTTTGCCGAACATCATCGGCAGCTCGCGCCGATTCTCCGGCAGGCCCCGTCATCGTCGGCTGCAAGCCGTGCATTCGCGCAGCAGTTTCTGCGTCCGCTCGGCATTGATCGCGCGGTTGCTCCGATCCTCACGGCGGAAATCGAGCGCGCGGCGAAGGAGATCGTGAAACGTCCGTGCCCGGGCGACGCGTCGTGGAAGGCGCCGCTGCGACGGGCGCTCCTGCGGCGACTTCAACGGCGGCGGGCGAAGCGGCAGACGCCGGTGGACGCGACAATCATCGGCTCGTCGATGTCGCTCCGCGTCGTCAGAACCGCGCTCGAGGAGATCCAGAGCAGTGCGGCGCCGGTTTTTGTCGGCCCATGGAACGATTGCACCGAGAACGAGCTGCTCTACTGGATTCCGTTCGTGCGCTGGGCGGCGGCAGCATACGGCATCACGCCCGAGCGCCTCATCGTCATCGCCAACGGCAGCCCGGCGGGGTGGTATTCGTCAATTGCGCAGCGCTTCATCGACGCGAGATCGTTGTTTTCACCGACCGAAATCGACTATTGGACGCGGCGAACGGTGCCGCAGCGCGAGCAGGACTACAAGCAGGCGGTCATGTCGCCGTTCGATGAGGAGATCGTCGAGCGGGCGGCGCGCGCGTTCGAGTTGTCGGATTACCAGGTGCTTCATCCGTCGATGCTGTTCCGCGTGCGGTCGCGTCTGCAGAAAGACAGGGCCCTCGAGCGAATGCAGGATGTGCTGCGGCACGAGCGGTTCGATTTTTCGACGCACAACGGGTTGGGCGGACTGCCGGCTTCGTATGTCGCAATGAGCGTCGCTTTTACCGACGCGCTACCCGATACAGATGAAAACCGGCAGTTCCTGGCGGCGCTGGTCGGCCACGTCTCGGCCGATACTGAAATCGTTCTGGTCGATTCCCCGCCTCCCGCCGAGATCGCGATTCCGCAGTCCGACCGTGTCCACCGGTTAGAGACCATTCATCCCAACGCCGACACGGCGATCCAGACACAGGTCGTCGCTCGCGCGAGGGCGTTTGTCGGTAGCCATGGCGCCCTGGCCGTGGCCGCCGCGTTCTGTGGAACGCCTGCCTTGACCTACCACAGCGACCGCATCCCGGCAGACCAGATGGAGCGGCTCGAGGCGGCGGCGCAGGCTGGCTGGGGACGCGTGACGCTGGAACGAACGCACCGTTTCAAACGGGTTCATCTCCCGCGCGAGTCACACCCCGCGCACCGAGCACGGTAGTCGAAGACACGTCATGCGGATACTCTTCGCGATTACGCACCTCGGGTTCCTGAGAAACTTCGAGTCGACGCTTGCCCTGCTCGCCGAGCGCGGTCACACGGTTCACTTGGTCACCGACCGCGACTCCTCCGGTGGGGTCGTCGACGGGATGCCTATCGTCGAGCGATTGCGTACCCGGTTTCCCGATGCCTTCACCGTGGAGACCGTTCGGGCATCCAAGAACGACCGCTGGCACCGCGTCGCAACCGGCATCCGCGAAGGGCTGAATTACCTGCGGTATCTCTCGCCCGCGTTCGCCGACGCGCCAAAGCTACGCGAGCGTGGACGGAAGCAGGCGCCCGCGTCGCTGGTGTGGTTCAGTGCGCTCCCCGTCGTGCGATCGCGCCCGGGGATCGACGCCCTCAGTCACATCCTCCGACGTGTTGAGCGCGCCATACCTTACCGACGCGAAGTGGACGCGGCCTTCGATCGTCTCAGTCCTGACGTGCTGCTCGTCACACCGCTGCTCTACTTCGGATCGCGCCAGGTCGACTACGTACGAGCGGCACGAGCGCGCGGCACACCAAGCGTGCTCGCTGTCGGCAGCTGGGATCACTTGACGACCAAGGGAATCATCCACGAGCTGCCGGACCGGATCGTCGTCTGGAACGAGCTGCAACGGACTGAAGCCGTCGAACTGCACAGCGCCCGGCCGGAACAAGTCACCGTCACGGGTGCTCAGGCGTACGATCACTGGTTCACGACGCGGCCGAGCACCACGCGCGACGCATTTTGCGCCCATGTCGGGCTGCCGCCTCAACGTCCTTATCTGTTGTATTTGTGCTCGTCACCGTTCATCGCCCCGCGCGAAGTCGATGTCGTGAAGCGGTGGATCGCGGCGATTCGCGGCAGCCGATGCGAACGGCTCCGCACTGTCGGCATTCTCGTGCGACCGCACCCCCAGAACGCCGCGCAATGGTCGGACGTCGATTTGTCGGACTTCGGCGACGCCGTGATCTATCCGCGAGCGGGCGCGAATCCGGTCGGGCTGGATGCGCGCAGTGAGTACTACGACTCGATGAGCCACTCCCATGCCGTCGTCGGTGTCAATACGAGTGCGCTGATTGAATCGGGGATCATCGGACGGCTGGTTTATTCGTTCCGCGTGCCGGAACTCTCTGGAACTCAGGAGGGCACGCTGCACTTCCGGCATCTCAAGCGCGAAGGGTTGCTGCAACTGGCCGACACGCTCGACGCGCATCTCTCGCAGCTCGAACGGTCGTTCCACACGACGGACGCCGACCAGCAGCGAGTACGCGCGTTCACCCAATTGTTCGTACGGCCGTACGGATTCAACGAACCCGCCACGCCGCGCGTCGTGCGCGCCATCGAAGAAGAGGCACACCAGCGACGATGAAGGTCCTCTTCCTGATGGACTCGCCGGAGTACCTGCGCTTCTATGATTCCGCGATCGAGGAGCTGGCGCGGCGCGGGCACCAGGTCGCGATTTCGGTCAACAACCAGCGCGACAAGAAGCCGGTAGGGATCGAAGGGCTGCGCTCGTACGCGGATCGCGTGTGCGTGCTCGGCGTCGTGCCCGAATCGGTCGGGCTGTGGAGTCACGTGGCCTACAGGCTCCGCGGAACGATGGATTTCGTGCGGTTTCTGCACCCAACATTTCGCGACGCGCCCGCGCTCCGGGCCCGCATCAAGCGGAAGGTCCTTCCCCGTGCCTACTATTGGCTCGATGCGATCCCCCGGCTGAGCGCCAGAAGCGTTGGACGGATCGAGCGGCTGCTGATGGCGGCCGAGCGAGCCATTCCGGTCCAGACGTCAATCATCGAGTTCCTCCAAGCGCATGCGCCCGACGTGTTGCTTGTTTCGCCGCTCGTGGCGGCCGCATCCGATCAGGTCGATTGGGTAAAGGCGGCGCGCCTGTGCGGGATCCGGACGGGCGTCTGTATCGCAAGCTGGGACAATCTGACCAATAAGGGGCTGTTGCGCGTCGAACCCGATCTCGTCATCGTCTGGAACGAGGCACAGCGGGGCGAGGCGCACGAGTACCACTACCTGCCGATCGACCGCGTGGCCGCGACCGGGGCCCAACTGTTCGACAAATGGTTCGAAAAGCGACCGGCGCGCGAACGCGATGCGTTCTGCCGTGCCTCCGGGCTGCCCGACAGCGGACCATTCGTACTCTTCACCGGATCGTCGAGCTTCATTTCCGAGTCGAGTGCCGAGGTGGCGTTTGTGCGGCGGTGGATCGCCGCGCTCCGCGCGAGCCGCCATCCAGAGCTTCGTGAGATCAATGTGCTCGTGCGGCCGCATCCCTACAACTTTCATCGCTGGGCGGACGACCCAGTCGCAGACCTGCCGCGTGTGACGGTGTACCCGCGGCGCCCGTACAACCCGGTTGAGCAGTCGAGCCGCGACGACTTCTTCGATTCGCTCTACTACTGCGCCGCCGTGGTCGGCATCAACACCAGCGCGATGATCGAGGCGGCGATTATCGGACGTCCCGTTTGCTCCATGCTCAGTCCGGAGTTCGCGAACACGCAAGAGGGAACGATCCACTTTCACCACCTGTTGCCGGAGAACGGTGGGTTCCTCAGAATTGCCTCGACGGTCGAGCAGCACGTCGACCAACTCGGCGACTGCCTTCGCGATCCCGCCGCGACGCGCGCCGAAACGGAACGATTCGTCGCGTCATTCATTCGACCGCATGGCCGCGACCGGGCCGCCACGCCGATCTTCGCGGACGTCGTGGAGCACCTCGCCACGATCCGGCCCCAGCCCACGACCGCGCCTCCGCTCGCGCCGGTACTGCGGCTGCTGACGCTTGTCGCTGCAGTGCCCGCCTTCGCGGTTGATCAACTCCGTCCCCAGGCGCTCGCGCGACTCCGGAAGCGGATCAGCTCCGCGCCTCGGCGGACGACGAAGAGGTTGAAGAAAGCCGCTGCGCGCTGGAAGCGGCTGATCCCCTGACAGTGACGATCAACGCCATTGAAGCGACAGCTGGCGGGCGGCCGGTGGTGCTGCTCCGACCCGACGTCTCACAACCTGCACGTTGCGGCATCGATTTGGTGGCGGCGGCGGCCCATGCGCGCGAAACCGGCGGTGCCGTCTACCTGCTCCTCGATGGGCAGTCGATGCCCGTGTCGGTTGACGGCGTGCCAGTCATCACTCCACACGGAATGCAACGTGTCTGGCTGTCCGTCGTGTGGCGGACGGCGTCGGCCGCGAGAGATGTGCGCGCGCGGTGGCGCCATCTGGAGGCGTCAGTCGTCCACGAATGGCGCCGTGAGCTTCGGCGTCACATCGGCGATGAACGGCTGCCGTTCGAACTGCGCCAGCGGCTGCGCAGCATGGCTGAAGCGAGCACCCGCAGAGGGCGAAGCGAGACGAACGCGTTTCCCCGGCGAATGCTGCGTGCACCATCAGCGGTCTCGTTGTCATCGGATTTTGTCGAGGAGGCGCGAAGCCAACTGACCGCACTGGGAATCACGGACGGGCGGCCGCTGGTCACGTTCGAATCCCGTACCCGCCCTGACATTGCCGTGGCGGTCATGGAATATCTCGTGGACGAGGGGTATGCCGTCGCTCGGATTGGCGAGCCCGCCGACAGCGTCCATTCGTGTGACGGCGTTGTCGACCTCACGACCCGCGCCTCGCGCCCGCTGTCGCTCGAAATGTTTCTCGTGTCCGCATCCGCGTTCATCATGTGCGAGTCAATCGAGCTGCAGCAGCTCGCGTATTTGGTGAACACACCTTCGCTGATGATCAACGCCAGAGACCCGTTTGTGGCGTACCCGGTTCGGGCAAACGGACTCGTCGCGCTCAGCTCTGCGATTGATCTGGAGTCGGCGCAGCGGATCACCATCGGCGACATGCTGACCCAGCCCTATTTCCGCGATCTCCACAAACAACAGGTCCGAGGACGCAGGAGAGGCAGCCACGGCTATCGCGACAACACGGTTGAGGAATTGACCGAAGCGATCCAGGAGATGCGGGCTGGCATTACCGATGGTTGGACGAGCGAAAGCGAGAGCCAGAGCAGATTCCGTCAGCGCGTCGTCGAGGCGGGCGCGGCGCTGGCGCCGATCTCCGCGCATGTGTCCGAGTGGGGACCAGATGATGGCTTCATCGGTGACGGACGGCTGGTCCGGTTTCAGGCGGACGGGGTGTCATGAGCAGGATCCTGTTCCTCATGCTCCACCCCGGATTCATCCGGTACTACGAGGGCGCCATCCAAATGCTTGCCGCCTCCGGCCATGAGGTCAATCTGGCGTTCGAGGTCAGCCGGGACAAGCTCGGGGAGGATGTTACTGCCCAGCGGCTCGCCGCGAGCTCGCCGAATATCCGGTGCGAACCGGCGCCGGACCGGACCGAAAGCGTCCGGGACTTCCTGGTGCGCAGCGACCGCGACGCCATGCGTACGGGCGACGAGCGCCGTGCCAAGTCCGACCAGGATGCCTGGGAAAGTCTCGCGACGACTGTCAGGCTCATCGAAGACTATTTGCGGTTCTTCGAGCCGCAGTTCCGCGACGCCTCGACGTTGCGGGGGCGCGTCGAAAAACGGCTGCCGCGCGTGTACCCGCAACTGTTGGGCGCGGCGGCCCGTCCTGCAGCAGCACGACGGATCATTCGGGCGGCGCTGCGCGGGATCGAAGCCATCATTCCAACGGTCGATGGTATCGACAAGTTCCTGCGTGAGCGCAACCCGGATCTGCTTCTCGTGACGCCGCTCATCGAGCTGGGATCGCAGCAGGTGGACTACGTCAAGTCGGCCCGCAAGCTCGGCATTCGCTCCGCGCTGTGCGTCGCAAGCTGGGACAATCTCACGAGCAAAGGTCTGATCCGCGTGCTGCCTGACCACGTGATCGTCTGGAACGAGGCGCAGGCCCAGGAAGCGACGGCGCTCCACGGCGTGCCGCCGGACCGCATCACCGTGACCGGTTCCCAGACGTTCGATCGCTGGTTCGCGATGCGGCCGAGCCGTTCGCGGGAGGATTTCTGTCGCACGGTAGGGTTGGATCCGGACCGGCCGTACCTGCTCTACACGGGATCGTCCGTGTTCATCGCGCCAGATGAAGTTCCATTTACGGAACGCTGGCTTACTGCGCTCCGCTACTCGGGGATTCCACGCGTCGCCGAACTTGGCGCACTCATCCGGCCGCATCCCGCGAACTCGCGACAGTGGTACGCCTTCGACTCGGCTGCGTTTCCAAATGCCGCCATCTGGCCTCCGGTTGGGACAGACCCGAACAGCCCCGGCTTCAAGGAGGATTTCTTCGACTCGGTCTACTACAGCGCGGGAGTCGTAGGGATCAACACGAGCGCACAAATCGAGGCAAGCATTCTCGGCCGGCCAATATTCACGGTTCGTTCACCGGAATTTGTCCACGGTCAGGAAGGCACGCTTCACTTTCAATACCTCGTCGGTGATGACGGAGTCGTACGGGTCGCCAGCTCCCTCGCGGAGCATATGAAGCAGCTGGACTTCGGGCTTGAAGCCGATCCGGGGAGAGACGAACGCAACCGCGAGTTCGTCCGCCGCTTCGTTCGTCCGCACGGCCTCGATCAGCCGGCGACGCCGATTTTCGCCCAAGCGGTTGATGCCATTCGGAAGCTGGGGCCGTGCGTTCCCCGTCCAGATCCATTGTGGGTGCGTGCCGGCAGGGTACCGGGGCGGTCGCTTGCTGATGCAGCGCTGGCACTGGCCGAAGGACGACCGGGATGGGTTTATCTCGTGCGGTGGCCGATGTCGCTTGCCATCCAGACTGTCGCGCTCGGGTACCGCCTGAGTCACCAGTGGCAGGAGCATGGCCGACCCACCGTCAAACGGTTGCGTCGCGCGGCGCGGCGTTCGTGGTACGAGTCATCCCGGTGGCTGGGCCACCGTTGGCATCGATCGAAGAAGAAGCTGTTGCGTGTGACGCGTGACGCGCGCGGCACTGCCCGGCGGCTCGTCCGGCTCCGCTAATCGAGGGCGTCGTTGGCCGACTCGTCACGCACGGTTCGGAATCTCAACGGGCCACGAGGCGAAGCGTTCCCTTCGCGTCGAACTCCACAATCCCCTCCGCTACGCCGCGTTCGAGCACACGCGGCCATTCCTCCTCAAACCGTCCCCTCAGCTCAGTCCGGATCGCGAGAATAGCGCGATCCCGCGCGCGCTGATACAGCGAGCGGCGGTGCTCGCGTTCCTCTTCGGTCATCGGCACAAACCGCGTCGGCGTCAGCCGCGCCAATGAGATATGGTTCAGATTGCGACGACGGTGGAACACTACGTCCAAGCCGTTGGCCGCAAGCCCCCGCACGAAGGAAGCCATGTCGAACGCCTGCATGTGCAGCGGATTGAGCGTCGCGAACATCGACTGATTGCCCAGTAGGTACTCGGCGTCGTCCGGCTCGTTGTAGAAGTAGATGTATCCGCCCGGCTTCAAACTTCGGCGCACGGACTCGAAGAACTCCCGCGGACGCACCGCATGGGTCAGCATGTGGTTGCAGATGATCAAGTCGAACTGACCCTCGTACGGAATTGTGAACTGGTCGTAGTCGACGAGACCGGCCGATTCGATGCCGTATACCTCCTGGAGGAGGAACCTCTGGCTCTCCCAGATCGGCATCCCGTGCACCTCGGCGCCGAATAGCCGACGCAGACTTTCGGAAATCATCCCTGTCCGCGGCCGAATCTCGAGCACGCGCGCCTTGTGGGGGGCGACGAGCGCGCCAAGAAGGTCGACATGGACGCTATTTTCCAGTCGATCCCGCACGAGTCCCTCGAGATACTCCTTGGACCGGAGCCCCAGGTGCTCCGACACAAACACCCCTTTTGCGGCCCGCGTCTTCAGCTCTTCACGATCACGATCCGTCAGCGGATACGGGTTGAGCATCGGATTGGTGAACTCACGGTTACCACCGTGCTTTGCGGTCACCTCACCGAAGTTGGCCAGGAGGAACCTGTAGCGTTCGCCGAATGGGCGGCGGGTGGCATAGCTAATGCCGCACGCGTGGCATACCGAGAAGTCATATCGGGCCGAATGATCGTCCGGCGCTTTGTCCATCAGAACCAGCTTGTTGAATTCGTTGACGAGCGTCCGCTCGTCTGCGCCGCAGAAGGGACATGCGGGCACCGTTAGCCATTCACGGCCTTGCGGATCGGGGTGCGGTTCGGTTCCCACACGGTTCCAACCAAGCGGTGCCGTATCTTCATCGAGCGAAAGCGGAACCGAGCGAGCCGACAACTGAGGTTCTTCGTCTGATAGTTCGCGAGCGGATTTGCCAAACCGTCCCAGCTGAAGGTTGTACTGCAGCAGTCGGTCATGCATTCCGCGCAAGCCGTCCTCGATGCTGCGCACATCCTTCGTCAATCGGCTGACGTCGCGCTGGATATCGGACGTGCGGTGCGCGAGTTGGTTCGTGACTCTGGCTACCTCAGCGTCGGTCTTCACACTGCGTCGGCTGGTGTTGACGAGCTCACGAAGCCATTCCGCGCCGTGCATCAGAAGCGATAGCGCGCGCCGCGGCAATTCGAGCACTTGGGTGATTCGGTTTGCCATACCGGTACGATGTCCGAGTCTACCTTACGCGTCCAGAGTCGTTGTCGCGAGTTCACACAACGATGAAGGATCGCTGAATTTCGCGCCCACGCGGTCGCAACATCGTTCACAATGAGAACATCGGCCGCGAGGATCTACAGCGATGCAGCGAGCCTGAACGCAGGACGCCAGGCCGTGGCCTATCGCCGTTCGGCCGATCAAGCAGTGACATCGCTCGATCAATTTCGTTGGCGCACGTTCTTCTGGGCGCTGTCGACGACGCTCGGAGTGCTCATCCCTTTCTGGATCGTTGTACCGCCGACGTATCTGACAAATGACGACACGACGATCCGCAAGACCCTCGAAGGTCTAACCGCGCCCGGCGCGGCGCCAAGCGGATACCTCCCCATGGCCCATTCGCTGCTCGGATGGGCCATCGTCGCGTTGCAGCGCATCGTGCACGTGCATCTGTGGGATTTCGTCGTCGCCGGTCTTCTGGTGTGCGCCATCGCGACATTGGTCGCCTACGTCTGGTGCCTGTCGCGCAGCACGTTGGAACGCGTGTTCGCGGTAACCACGGTGCTCGTCACGATCGCACCACTTCTTGCGGGCATGCAGTTCACCATCAGCGCCACGCTGGCGGGAATCGCGGCCATGACCATTGCGGCGACGGAACTGCTCCAACAGGCTCCGCGGCGGTCGCTGCTGGCCGCGGCAGCCGCTCTCCTGACCGCTGGGCTTCTGGTGCGGCCGATGGGTGCCGCTGCCGGAGGCCTTCTCGTCGTCGGCCTCCTGTTTCCACTCGCGATTGCCGATCGCGACGATCGGCGAGTTCGCCTCTATCGACTCGGCATAGCCGCCTTGTTGCTGGTCGTCACGGTTTTTGGGTTGTCCAACCTCGACGACGCCCTGTACCGGCTCTCGCCGGCGTGGAGCGCATATCGCAATGATCGCTGGGTACTGGCGCGCTTCTTTGAATGGGGCGGGGACCTGCCGTCGACCAGCATCGATTCGCTACGGTCGCGGCTCGGGTGGTCGGCGAACGACTGGGAGCTACTCCAGCGCTTCTGGGGCGTCGACGCGGCCGTCCATTCCCACACGAAAGTACAAGCGCTGTATGGCGCATGGTCGTCGCTCAGCGACTGGAGTGTACGAGCCCATTCGCTGGTACACCGGGGTGCAAC
>Ga0310810_10001340_pt1 | contig 25690 bp, 19 predicted proteins | sample NCmetagenome_FD_207641 | JGI IMG/M metagenome (GOLD analysis project Ga0310810, IMG submission 207641) | Soil microbial communities from experimental microcosm in Duke University, North Carolina, United States - NC | ecosystem: Engineered > Artificial ecosystem > Soil microcosm > Unclassified ...
AGCGCGAGGTCTCGGTGGTCCTCGCCCGCGGAGACGACGGCACCGTCGCCCCATTCCCGGTGGGGGAGAATCGCCATCGGGACGGGATCCTGGAGACGACCGTGGTACCGGCCCGCATTCCCGCTGCTCTCGCCGACGCGGCTCTCGACCTGGCGGGCCGCGTCGCCACCGCGCTCGACTACGTCGGGGTGCTCGGCGTCGAGCTCTTCGTGGCCAACGGCGGGCGCCTCTACGTCAACGAGCTGGCGCCGAGGCCGCACAACAGCGGCCACTACACCCTCGATGCCTGCTCGACCGACCAGTTCGAGCAGCAGGTGCGCGCCCTCTGCGGGCTCCCGCTGGCCCAGCCGCGGCTGCTCACGCCGGTCGCAATGGTGAACCTGCTGGGCGATCTGTGGGCCGGCGGTCCGCCTCGGTGGGACGAGGCCTTTCGCCGGCCGGGGGTTCGCCTCCACCTATACGGCAAGGCGGAGGCTCGGCCCGGACGGAAGATGGGCCACCTCAACTGCCTCGCGGCAACAGCGGACCAAGCGCTCGCGCTCGCCCTCGAGACCCGGGACGCGCTTCCGGTCAGCTCCGGCCGCTGAGGCGCGCCACTCCCTCCACCAGCCGATCGACCTCTTCCACCGTGGTATAGCAGGCACATCCCGCCCGTACGAGCCCTTCCTTCACCAAGCGATACCGAGCGACCACGCCGGCGGCGTAGAAGTCTCCGCTGGAGAGGAACACTGCGTCCTCGGCCAGCCGCGCGGACACCTCGTTGGCGGAGTACCCGGCGACGGTGAACGAGACTGTCGGCGTCCTAGGCGCGTCGATCGCCGGACCGTAGATCCGCACGCCGCGCACCGCCGACAGTCCCTGGTAGAGACGCGCGAGCAGGTCCTGACCCCGACGGTGCAGTTCGGAGATCGCGGTACGCAGGCGCTCCCGCCGGCCCGCGCCGGGCACAAGGGAAGCGAGGAAGTCGACCGCGGCGGCCGCTCCGACGATGCCCTCGTGGCTCAGGGTGCCGGTCTCCAGCCGCTCCGGCGCCGTATCGGGCGCCGGAGCGAGCTTGGGCACGTCGAGTGACTCCACCACGGCCCGGCGCCCGTACAGTACTCCGAGATGGGGACCGTAGAACTTGTAGGGGGAGCAGGCGAGGAAGTCACATCCCAGACGCATGACGTCCACCGGATGATGGGGGGCGAAATGCACCGCGTCCACGAAGGAGAGAGCGCCGGAACTCCGCGCGAGGGCGCAGGCTCGGGAGACGTCGCTGATGGTGCCCAGCGCGTTCGACGCAGCCCCGACGGCGAGAAGCCTGGTCCGGGACGAGAGGCTCGTCTCGAGTGCGCCCCAGTCGAGCTGGCCCGTCTCAGGAACGAAGGGCACCATCCGAAGCGTCACGCCACGCTCCCGCGCCAGTGCCTCCCACGGGGCCACATTCGCGTGATGGTCGAGCTCGGTGATCACGACCTCGTCGCCCGGCCCCCAGCTCCGCCCGAGCGCGCGCGCGAGATGAAAGGTCAGTGTGGTCATGTTGGCGCCGAAGGCGATCTCCTCGGAGGAAGCTCCGAGAAAGTCGGCAAGGGCGGCTCGGGCCTCGCCGATCATCGCGTCGGTTTCCACGCTGCTGGGATATCGCCAGTGCGTGTTGGCGTTGTGGTGGTAGAGGTAGTCCACCATGGCGTCGACCACGTCCCGCGGAGTCTGCGTGCCCCCGGGTCCGTCGAAATACGCTACCGCGCGACCGCGGTGTCGGCGCTCCAGCGCGGGGAAGCGGACGCGGATGGCCTCGACGTCGGCACACTCGGGGCTGATGATCGGAGAGGCAGCAGGCATCGCAAGGCTCCGCAGTCGAGAAAAAAGGTTATGTCTGATAGTGTAAAATGCTGTTATTACGACACTTACAGCTGAACGTTGAACAGTCCTTCGACAAGATTTTCTCGAGGCCGCCGTGGTGCGTGGCCCTCGCGGTCCACCCCAATCTAGGTCATCGACCGATGTCCACCTCGTGTGCCGGCTCTCTTCCCCGCTTGCTCGCCTGCGCCGCCGCTGCGCTCGCGCTCGGTTGCGGCACCGAGCCGCCGCGACTCGCAAGCCTCGACATCATCTCGGGCAACGGGCAAACCGGCATCGTGGGGCGCTCCCTCCCCGTTCCGCTGGAAGTCGAAGCAAAGGACGAGAAGGGAAATCCCCTCGACGGTCTCGGATTGCGCTTCGAGGTCACTGCCGGCGGAGGCCAGGTCCATCCGACCGAGGTGAGGACGGACCGCCAGGGCCATGCGGCCACCGAGCTCATCCTGGGCGCCGAGCCGGGCCCGCAGGAGGTCAGGGTTTCCGACGGTGGCGACATCGTGGTCCGGTTCATGGCCACCGCGACGGGCGTTCCGGCGTCGGTGCGCCTCTTCGGCGGCAACAGCCAGAGTGCCCGGGCGGGACTCGCCGTCGCCACGCCGCCCGCCGTGCTGGTGCGGGATGCCGCCGGTCATGCTGTGCCGGGCGTACCGATCAGCTTCAGCGTCACCGAGGGAAGTGGATCGGTGGCGGGCGCCTCCGCCACCACCAACGCCGACGGCGTCGCCGCCGTGGGGCAATGGCGTCTCGGGGCCACGGGGGTGAACCTCCTGAACGCCGAGGTGGATGACGCGACGGTGTCGGGCGAGCCGGTCACCTTCGTCGCCACGACCACCCCGCCGGGCGGTTTCGACGTCATGGTCCGCTTCGCCCAGGCGCCCACTTCGGCCCAGGCCGTGGCCTTCGCGCGGGCAGAGGTACGCTGGGAGCAGATCATCACCGGCGACCTGCCGGACGGCAGGATTCAAGTCCCCGCGGGCTCCTGCGGCAGCGGCACGCCGGGCCTCGACGAGGTGGTCGACGACGTGCTGATCCTCGCGGCGTTCCCCAGCCTCGACGGGCCGGGCAACGTGCTGGCCCAGGCAGGTCCCTGTCTCTTCCGCGACGCCAACAACGACGGCCACTACCAGGTCGGAGAGCTGCCCGGGGTCGGGATCATGAACGTCGATGCCGAGGATCTGGAGTTCCTGGCCCAGAACGACCTGCTGGGGATAGTCGTCCTGCACGAGATGGGGCACGTCCTCGGCCTCGGCGCGCTCTGGAGCGACATGGGCCTGCTCGCCGATCCCTCACTGCCGCCGGGCAACGGGACCGATCCGCATTTCACCGGCGGCGCCGCCCTCGCGGCATTCGACGCCGCGGGCGGAACAGCCTACCAGGGCGCCAAGGTGCCGGTCGAGGACTCCGGCGGGCCGGGCAGCGCCGATGCGCACTGGCGCGAGTCGGTGTTCGATCACGAGCTGATGACCGGATTCATCGACTTCGGCAGCAATCCTCTGAGCGCCATCTCCGCCGCCTCACTTGCTGATCAGGGTTATGAGGTGGACCAGACGGAGTCCGATCCCTATTCCCTGGCGCCGGGCTTCAGTGTGCGCGCGAGCGATCCCTCGGTCGCGCTTCCGGCCGATATCCTCCGCCTTCCCCTTCGGGGCATGGGGAAGGTGCGGTGAGGCGGGGCTGAAAAGGAAAGCGGCGGGAGAGAGACTCTCCCGCCGCTTTGCCGGTGGTGATGGAGGCGCAGGGAATCGAACCCTGGTCCGAATAAGCGTCCGAAACCGCGTCTACGTGCGTAGGCTCGGCTTCTTGCCGTCGCCGCGGGTCGGTGCCGAACCGACCTCCCCTTGGCCAAGCTCCTGAAATCTCACCGCCGATACCGGAGCGGTATCGGCAGCCAGCCCGGATTTGCGATTCGACCTACGGCGCCCCAGGCGGGCTCCGTCTGCCGAAGGTGCGTGAAGCGAGCTTAGCTCAGCTTACGCAGCCAGTGCCAGTTGAGTGTTGGCAGTTGAAGCATTCCAGATGGTTTAACCAGGAGTCTGGACCTGGGCACGCTACGATTTCCTCTTCATACCCGTCGAAGCCAGTCGCCCCCGGGTCCGAGGAATATAAGCAGGGACCGTGCCCGCAGGTAGGGGGTGGGGGTATCCCGCTAGCGGCGGCCTGCCCGCTCCACCCGGTTCCGACCGCTGTTCTTGGCCACGTACAGGGCGGCGTCCGCCTGACCCAGGAGCTCCCCCACGGCGGCGGCCGTCTCGGGACAGGCCGCCACCCCGAACGAGGCCGAGAGCGGCCAGGCCTGCCCCCGCCAATCCCAGGGGGTGGTGCCGAGCTTGAGCCTGATCCGCTCGGCGATCCGCGCCCCCAGGTCCAGTCCGGTACCCGGCAGCCACACCGCGAATTCCTCCCCGCCGATCCGGGCCGCGGAGTCGCCGGATCGGATCTGCTCCCGGATGATCCGGGCAAAGTGCATGAGCGCGGCATCGCCGGCGGGGTGACCCAGCTTGTCGTTCAGCGTCTTGAATTTGTCGAGATCGGCATACACCATGGCGCCGTCCCGAACGTCCATGCGGCTCAGCGCGATGTCGAGCCCGCGACGGTTGAGCAGCGAGGTGAGCGGATCCACCGTCGCGCGCGCCTTGAGCCGGTCCGCCTCGAGCCCGGTGACCACCCGCGGGCCCGCGTTGGTGAGGGCGGCCAGAATCTCGGCCCGGACCGAGCCGACCGGTTCGCGCCCGAGAGGCAGCCAGAGCGCCGCGGCCCCAACCGACCGGGTCCCTGCCTGGATCGGCAGTACCAGGACGGTGCCCGGGTGCTGCCGGCGGTCGGCCACGACGCCACCGAGAGGATCGCCCTCGATCTGGATGAAATCGAGCTCGCCCGCCGCCACCCTGGCGAGCTCGCTCTCGGGCGGGAGCATGGTTTCGAGCAGCCGCCGGTCCCCCCGACCCGACACGCCGACCACACGCACGCGCGCCTCGGTTCCCGCGTCGGGATCGGGACCCGACTCCAGGGCCGCGACCACCACCTGGCCGTCGAGAATGCGCTCGAGCTGGTAGGCCAGCCGCAGGCCCACGCTGCCCACCGACTCCAGGCTCGCCTCCTGGGTGTGCGCCTGGGCCAGCTCGATGATCTGCGGCCGGCGCCGCACCCCGTCGGCCAGCCGGCGAAGGTCGGTCTCCGCCTCCGCGAGGCGCATCGACCCGGCCGCGTCCGGCAGGAGCATCCCGACGGCCACCCCACCTCCGGCGTGGAACACCAGGGTGCCTCCCTCCATTCTTTCGGCCCCGCTCTGCTCCTGATCCCGCGCCCGCTCCAGCCGCCGGTCCACCGCGACGATCTGCGCTACCGTGAGGCGCTCGCCGTCAACCACGCGCTCCGCCCGGGGCCCCTCCCGCTCGTGCAGCTCGGCGATCCACACGCCCAGCGCCTGATAGCATCGCCGGAGCCAGTCCAATGCCGGATCGGGCAGCAGATGGGGTGAGACCCCGGGGCCGACCTGGCTCAGTCCGCCGCGGCGGGCGAGGTACCACCCCGCCGCACCGCCGACCAGCACCGCGAGCAGGAGCCCGAAGCCCGTCATTCCCGGAGCCAGCCGCGGCTGCGGAACCAGCGGTAGATCAGCAGCGTGACCAGCAGCATGGCTCCCAGGACGGCGGGGTACCCCCAGGGGGAGTTGAGCTCGGGCATGAACCGAAAGTTCATGCCGTAGACGCCCACGATGAAGGTGAGCGGGAGGAAGAAGACCGAAAACACGGTGAGCACCCGCATGACCTCACCCGTGCGATGGGAGGCGAGCGCCAGCTGCACGTTGAGCAGGGTGTTGGCGTCGTCCAGGAGCTCGTCGGCGTAGAAGTGGTAGCTCTCCGCGTTCTCCTGGACGTCACGAAACAGCGTCGCCGCCTTTCCTGCCCCGGGAACGATATGCTGGACCACGTCGCTGGTGCGCCAGAGCAGGCGCTTGTACACCGTCACCTGATGCTTGAGGATGTGAATCTCGTGCAGCTCGCGGCGGAATACTTCGCCGGAGACCACGCCGCCGCTGAACAGTTTGGTCTCGAACGCATCCAGACGGCTCTCGATCCGCTCCATGGGTCCGAGATAGGTGTCGAGCGCCGCATTGCAGATCTGCGACAGCAGGAGCGGCAGGAACCCGTTCCGATTCGGGTTCTTGGCCATGGCGGGCCGCTCGTGAATGGCGCTGAGCCAGAGCTGGTCTTTGCGGTGAATGGTGATGAGGAACTGGGGCGAGAAGAAGATCGCGATCTTGCGCGTCAAGTCCTGCACCGTCACACCCGACACCTCGGCGCTCTCGTCGCAGGCGCGCAGGATGATGAACGCGTGAGTGTCGAACGCCTCGTACTTGGGCAGGTGCTCGGGGTCGAGGCAGTCATTCACCGCGACGGCGTGCAGGCCGTACCGCTCGGCGATGTCGGTCAGCTCCGCGGCCGTGGGCTGCACGACGTCGATCCAGACGAAGTCGGGGTCGTGCCGCTCCAGCAGGGTGCGGACGGTCACGGGACGCAGATCCGGCTGGCGGCGGCCGCGGCTCCGAATCCATTGTCGATGTTGACTACCGTCACACCCGCCGCGCAGGAATTGAGCATGCCCAGCAGCGCCGCGAGGCCGCCGAACGCGGCGCCATAGCCCACGCTCGTGGGCACCGCAATCACCGGCGCCTTCACCAGACCGCCAACGACGCTGGGCAGGGCGCCCTCCATCCCCGCGACCACGATGACCACGTCGGCCTCCCGCAGCTGATCGCCCGCGGCCAGGAGCCGGTGCAGGCCGGCGACCCCCACATCGACCAGACGAGCCACCCGGTGGCCGAACGCCTCGGCCACGACCGCGGCTTCCTCCGCCACCGGAAGGTCGCTCGTGCCCGCCGAGATCACCAGAATGGTGCCGGCGTCGGGACCGGGCGCGGGAGCGCCGTCGACCGGCAGGTGGATGGTTCGGGCCAGCGGATTGTGGCGCACTGTGGGGAATGCCGCCGCCACCAGAGCCGCCTGCGCCGGGGTGCAGCGGGTGCCGAGGAAGGTGCCGGCCATGGCGGCCAGCCGGGTGCAGATGGCGACGACCTGCTCGCCGGTCTTGCCCTCACAGAAGACCACCTCCGGATGCCCCTGACGCAGGGCCCGATGATGATCGATCCGGGCGAAGCCGAGATCTTCGAAGGGAAGGTGGCGCAGCCGCTCGACTGCCGCCGCGGGGGCCAGTCGCCCGGCCGCCACCTCTGCGAGCAGGTCCTCGAGCTGCTCCGCTCTCACGCCACCTGAGCGACCGGCTCGAGGTAGGCGAGGAAGATCGCCTCGGCCTCCGCGATGGACTCCACCTGAAAGAGCCGCTGGCGGAGGTCGCTCGCGCCGTGCAGCCCCCGGGTGTACCAGCCGAGATGCTTGCGGAACTCGATGACGGTCTTGCGAGTGTCGCCCTGGAGCCGGAGGGCCAGGCGGGCGTGCTCCAGCGCCACCGCGAAGCGCTCCCGGGCGTCGGGGGCGGACGGCACTGGCTCCCCGGCCAGAAGCGCCTGTCCGTCGCGGAAGAGCCAGGGATTTCCGAAGGCGCCCCGGCCGACCATGATCCCCGCGCAGCCGGTATGCCGCTGCATGCGAAGGACGTCCTGGGCAGTGGTGATGTCGCCGTTGCCGATGACCGGGATGTCCAGCGCCTCCACCACCCGGGCGATCTCGTCCCAGTTGGCCCGCCCGGAGAACATCTGGGTGCGGGTCCGGGCGTGGAGGGTGAACGCACGGGCGCCGGCGTCCTGCATTCGGAGCGCGATGCCGACGGGGTCGCGGACTTCGTCGTTCCACCCGCTCCTGGTCTTCACCGTGACGGGCAGATGGGTCGCGTCGATGACGGCGCGAATGATCCGCTGCACCAGGTCGAGATCCCGGAGGCACCCCGAGCCCCCGTTCCTCTGCACCACCTTCTTGACCGGGCAGCCGAAGTTGATATCGATGAACTCCGGCCGGTAGTGCTCGGTGATGAGCCCGGCGGCCTCCGCCATGGCATTGGGATCGGCGCCGTAGATCTGGATGCCGATCGGCCGCTCGACCTCCTCGAACTCGGCGCCCTCGAGGGTGTTGCGGATTCGGCGGCGGATCGCCTCGGAGGACAGGAACTCGGATAGCACCACGTCCGCCCCCATCCGACGACAGATCTGTCGGTAGGGCGCCTCGCTCACGCCGGCCATGGGCGCGAGAATGAGCGGGATCGGATGGGCGGAGGGATAGGGCAACTGCATGGCCGAAAAATACTTGCCGCGTTGCGCCCCGGCAATGATGTGGGCGCCCGCGCCGCCTCGCTCGTCTCCCTCGCACCCCAGCCCCGGATCCCATGTCCCGCACTGCCCTGCTCATCCTCCTCGTCGCCTGGGCTCCTGCCGCGGCGGCCCAGAGCGATCCTGTCCTCGAAAGCCGAGCCGAGTTCCGCGCGGCGGCGGCGGCCTACGAAGCGCGCGACTGGCGCGGGTACCTCGCCCACGCCACCCGGGCCCAGGCCCTCCGCCCCGAGCACGGGGGCGTGACGCTGGCCCTCGCCTCGGCCCGGGCCCTCAGCGGCGACACCGCGGGCGCGATCGCCGCGCTTACAGGCTACGCAGCGCGAGGCTACGCCGACGACATCGCCGCGGACAGCGACTTCACGGCCGTGCGAGCCAGCCGCGCGTGGCCGGCCCTCGCGGCGCGGCTCGCGCGCAACGCGGAGCCGATCGCGCGGAGCAAGCCCGCCTTCACCATCGCCGACCGAGGGCTTCTGGCGGAGGGGATCGCCTACGACTCCGCGGCGCGGACGTTCTACGTGGCGAGCGTACGGGAACGGAAGATCCTGCGGGTCGGACCGGACGGGGGCGCCACAGTGGTGGCGGACTCCACGGCCGGACTCCTGGCACCGATGGGCATGCGGGTCGACCGGGCCGGCCGGCGTCTCTGGGTCGCGACCGCGGCGGTGCCGCAGATGGTCGGCTACACCCCGGCGGACAGCGGTCGGAGCGCGGTGATCGCACTCGACCTCGGCTCGGGCGCGCCGAGTGCCCGCTTCGAGGTTCCCCGTGACGGCGCCGCCCACGTCGTAGGCGACCTCACGATCGCGAGCGACGGGCGGGTCTACGCCAGCGACAGCCGCGCCCCGGTGCTCTACCGAGTCCCGCTCCGCGGCGACACCCTCGAGCGCTTTCTCGAGTCGCCCCTGTTGCTGTCCGCCCAGGGGCTGGCACCGACCCCCGACGGTCGCACGCTCTATGTCGCCGACTACGCTCGCGGCATCATCCGGGTAGACCTGGAGACCCGGAAGGCCGAGCTCCTGCCGGTAGCCGACACGGTGCTTGCCCTCGGGATCGACGCCCTGTCCTGGACCCGGAAGGGGCTGGTCGGGGTGCAGAACGGGGTCACGCCGCATCGGGTCGTTCGCCTGACGCTCGCCGACGCGGGTCGGCGGGTGGCTCGGAGCGAGGTGCTGGAGCGAGCGCATCCGGCGTACGACGAGCCCACCCTGGGCGTCGTGGTCGGCGACGACTTCTACTACATCGCGGATGGCCAGTGGGAGCGCTTCAGCGAGGACGGCACGGTCGCCGATGCGGCCGCGCTCCGGCCGACGGTGGTGCTGCGGCTCCGGCTTTGACACTCTTCACGGCAAGGATTAGGTTGCCGCAACTTTCCCGAATGATGCACACCAGCTCACCCCCACCGGCCATGCAACTCAGGGAATTCTTCCAGCCCGACGCGATCGCCCTCGATCTCCGCGGCGCCGACAAGGATGCCGTGTTGGCCGAGCTGGTCGGCCTGCTCGGCATGGGCGACCGGAACGCGGACACGTTGCTGCGCGTCCTCCAGCGACGTGAGAGCCTGGGCTCGACGGGCATGGGCCGCGGAATCGCGATCCCGCACTGCCGGTCGCTGGTGGTCGACCATCTGCGCCTGGCGTACGGCCAGCATCGCACCGGGGTCGAGTTCCAGGCCATCGACGCGAAGCCGGTCCACCACTTTTTTCTCATCGTGGCGCCGCCGCTGGAGATCTCCAATCAGTATCTGCCGGTGCTCGGTCGCATCGCCCAGTTCTGCAAGGACGTGGAGGTCCCCGACCGGCTTTCCCAGCTGCGGAATGCTGACGAGTTCTTCAATCTGCTCGAGGCCAAGGGAGTGTAGCGGATGATTCGGGGAGCGGCCTTCCGCCCCGCGTTCTGGATCTGCCTCGGCCTCGCCGCGGCCCGGACCGCCCCCGCGCAGACGCCCGCCGACCGCCTCGCCCTGGGGCACCTTCGCGATAGCCTGGCCGCCCTGCAGGATGTTCCTCTCCTTCGATCCCGTCAGCGCTCGCTGGCACACGCGACCGAGCCTCTCGCCCAGCTCCGGCTCGCTCTCATCGGTCTCCGGCTGGCCGAGCTCGGGACCGGCGCCGACGCCAAGGCGGCCATCGACCCCGCGCGCCGGGTGACTCGCGCTCGGCCCGACTGGCCGTGGGGCTGGTACACGCTGGGCCTGGCGGAGACCCAGCGGGCCGCCTGGGAGCAGGCCAACACCCTCAACCTGGGCAGTCGGGTAGGCGTCGGCACCCTGGAGAAGGCGATTGGTCGGCATCGGCAGGCCATCGCGGCAGACCCGGCGTTCACCCCCGCGGCACTGCACCTGGCCGAGCTGACGCTGAGCCTCCGCGACACCGCGCTGTTCGGGCCGGCTCGCGATGACCTCCGCGTGGCGTCGACCGCCTCGCCCCACGACCCTCGAGTCCTCCTGGCCCGCGCGCGACTGGAGCGCGCCGCGGACCAGGTGGACAGCGCGGAAACGGTCTTCGAGCGCTACGTCTGGGCCGGCGGTGACCGTGCCTTGGGCCTGCTCGAGCTGGCGCGCACCCGCCTGGGTCGGGGCGATGCCGCCGGCGAAGGCGCCTACTACGCCGGTGCCGCGGTGGACGACTCGGCGGCGGTGGCGGGCTATCGGGCCGATCTCGCGCCCGTCGCGGAGGACTCGGAGCTCGTCACGTTCGATCGGACCCGGGGCGCGGAGCGCGCCGAATTCCTGCGCCGCTTCTGGACCACGCGGGACGGCCTCGAGATGCGGGCCGAGGGGGAACGGCTGCGGGAGCACTACCGCCGGCTGCAGTATGCCCGCCGCCACTTCGCGCTCACGGTGAGCCGCCGCTTCTACGGCGATGCCGATGCCTACCGTGACGGTGGGACGGACATCGATGATCGGGGCGTGATCTACGTCCGCCACGGCGAGCCGACCGAGCGTCTCCAGCCGTTCGTCTACCGACTCATGCCCAACGAATCGTGGCGCTATGCCCGGGCGGAGGGCGACCTCCTCTTCCACTTCAGCGCGGGGTACGACCCGTCGGCCGGTGGTGGCGACCTGTACGACTATCGCCTGGTCGAGAGCGTCCTCGATCTCCGGGGCGCGGGGGAAGCGCCCCCGGACCAGCTGCTGCTCTCGCGCCAGACGCTCTCTCCCCTCTACGCCCGGATGCTCAACTGGGGGCGCTTCGGCGCCGCGCAGGCCGCCTCGGACGAGCGGGGGATAGGGATCGCCAGCATCGCCTTCGGCACCACGACCGACAGCTACGAGCTGGCCTTTGCCCACCCGCTTGCCGCCGTGGCCGACCTGGTGGCGATCGGACGGGATTCCGCCGGGCCCACGGCTCAGCTCGTGTTCGCTGTAGCAGGCACCAACCTGGAGGGGACGGCGACGGCGGACGGCGTCCGATATCCGGTGCGGGTGCGCTTCGTGGCGATCGACGCGCGCGGCACGCCGTTCGCGGTGCACGACACGACCTACCTGTTCCAGGTGAAGAGTTCGCTGGATCGGCGAGACTGGCTGCTGCAACGGCTGCAGGTGTCGCTGCCCCCCGGCCGGTGGGATTGGCGCGTGGCCATCCAGGCGGGCGACAGCGCGGGCGTCGTGCTGCCCCACGACAGCGTGCGGGTAGCTCCGGTGAAGGGCCCGCTCGCCCTCAGCGACCTGGCGCTCGGTGTCGCCGACGCAGCGGCTCGCTGGCCGATCACGCCCGCGGACACGGTCCTGCTCACACCGTTCGACTTGTTCCGGCCCGGGGCGGACCTGGAGCTGTACTACGAGGTGGCGCAGACCGAGCCGGGCCGGTCCTATCGCCACGAGATCACGGTCTATCGCTTGAAGGATCCGCGCCGGCCCGATCGCCGGCGGGCCGAGGTCACCCTGGGCTTCGACGAACCGGCGGCAGCGGGGGTCACCAGATCACATCGGACGCTGCAGCTAGGCCGGGTGCGGCCGGGGAACTACCTGGTCGAGGTCCGGGTCACCGCGGCGGGTGATTCGAAGCCGGTGACCCGGGAGCGCATCATCCGGGTGGGAGAGCTCCGCTGATCGACTACTCCCACTCGATCGTCGCCGGCGGTTTGGAGCTCACGTCGTAGACCACCCGGTTCACCCCATCCACTTCGTTCGCGATCCGACTGGACATCCGCCCCATGACCTCGGGCGGAAAGGCGAACCAGTCCGCCGTCATCCCGTCGCGGCTGGTGACCGCTCTGAGCGCGATCACCTGGTCGTAGGTCCGGAAGTCGCCCTGGACCCCGACGGAGCGAATCGGCAGCAGGACGGCGAAGGCCTGCCAGATCTCGTCGTAGAGCCCGGCCCCGCGGATCTCCTCGATGTAGATGTGATCGGCCCGACGGAGGATCTCGAGGTTCGGCCGGGTCACTTCGCCCAGGATCCGGATGGCGAGGCCGGGGCCGGGGAACGGGTGACGGCCCACCATCTCCTCCGGCAGCCCTAGCTCCCGCCCCACTTGCCGCACCTCGTCCTTGAAGAGCTCGCGCAGCGGCTCCAGCAGTTTGAACGGCAGCCGCTCGGGGAGCCCGCCCACGTTGTGGTGAGTCTTGATGGTGACCGAAGGACCGCCGCGGGGGGAGAGCGACTCGATGACGTCGGGATAGAGGGTGCCCTGGACCAGGAACTCGACCCCGGCGCCGACCGCCTTGGCCTCCTGCTCGAACACCTCGATGAAGGTATGCCCGATGCGGCGGCGCTTCTCCTCGGGGTCCTCCACGCCGGCCAGCCGCTCGAGAAACCGTTCGCCCGCATCCACGACCCGGAGATCGATGCCCAGGTGCCGGCGGAAGGTCGTCTCGACCTGTTCCCGCTCGTGCAGCCGGAGCAGCCCGTGGTCCACGAAGATGCAGGTGAGGCGATCGCCGACGGCCCGATGCACCAGCACCGCCGCCACCGACGAGTCCACCCCGCCGGACAACCCGCAGATCACCCGCGCCTCGGAGCCGACTAGGCCCTGGATCCGAGCGACCTCGGTGTCGATGAAGTGGCCGGGCGTCCAGTCCGGCACCGCGCCGCAGATCTCGAACAGGAAGTTGTTGAGGATCTCGCCGCCGCGGGGAGTATGGGCCACCTCGGGATGAAACTGGACCCCATAGAGCGGCCGCTCCTGATGCTCGAACGCGGCGATGGGCGAGTTGTCGCTCGAGGCGGTGACGCGATAGCCGGGAGGCGGCACGTCCACGTGGTCGCCGTGGCTCATCCAGACCGGAGTCTCCTCACCCTTGCCGAAGCCCTGGAAGAGTCGGCCCCCCTCTATCTTCACGTTCGCTCGGCCGTATTCCCTCCGTCCGGCGCGACGCACATTGCCGCCGGACAGATGCGCCAGCACCTGCATCCCGTAGCAGAGGCCCAGCACCGGGGTACCCAGCTCCAGCAGGGCCGGGTCGGCGGTGGGCACGCTGTCCTCGTACACCGAATTGGGGCCGCCCGAGAGGATGATGCCGCGGGGCTTCCAGTCGCGAATCCACTGAACCGAGCGCGACGGGGGATGAATCTCGCAGTAGACGTGGGCCTCGCGGACCCGGCGGGCAATCAGCTGGGTGTACTGGGAGCCGAAGTCGATGATCAGGATGCCGTCGTGATGCTGCGCCACGCGATACAGTCTCCTTGGCGGTTTACGGGGTCACTCGCTCGGACAGGTACAGCATCTCTACCGACTCCCTCGCCCGGGCCACCCACCAGCGCCCGTCGTCCACCATCACCTCGGCCGGCCGGGGGCGGGTGTTGTAGTTGGACGCCATGACGAAGCCGTAGGCGCCGCCGCCGAGCACCGCGAGCCGCTCGCCTCGCTCGAGTCCGGGCAGCACCCGATCGCGGGCCAGGAAGTCGCCGGTCTCGCAGACCGGGCCCACCACATCCACGGGCGCGGCTTGCCGTCCGGCGGCTTCCACTTCCGCGATCTCGTGGTAGGCCATGTAGTGGCTGGGGCGGACGAGGTCGTTCATCCCCGCGTCGACGATCACCAGCTCCTTGCCGCCGGAGTGCTTGCGGGAGAGCACGGTGGTGAGGAGGAGGCCCGCGCTCCCCACCAGGTAGCGCCCGGGCTCCAGCACCACGGTGAGGCCACTGTCGCGGACCAGCGGCACGATGGCGTCGGCCAGCAGCTCCGGCGGCATTGGCCGCTCGTCGCGGTAGCGGATCCCGATGCCCCCGCCCACGTCGAGATGGCGGAGGGACGTCACCCCAGCCTCGCGCAGCCGCCCCACCAGCTCGAGCAGCCGCCGAATGCCCTCGACGTACGGCTCGGGACTCAGCAGCTGGCTCCCGATATGCATGGCGATGGTGTCGAGGGCGAGCTGAGGATGCCGGCACACCTCGAGCGCGAGCGGCACCACCTGGTCGAACGGCACCCCGAACTTGATGCCGCCCTGGCCGGTGGCGATGAACGGGTGGGTGTCCGCCGTCACGTCGGGATTGACTCGAATCCCGACCGTGATGCGTCGCTGCTTTCCCGCCGCGATCGTGCCGAGCGAGGCCAGCTCCGCGGCCGACTCCAGGTGGATGTGCCCGATGCCGGCGTCTACCGCGGCCGCGAGCTCCTCGTCGCTCTTCCCCACCCCGCTGAAGACGATGCGATCGGGAGGGAAACCCGCCGCCAGCGCCCGGGCCAGCTCGCCGCCGGAGACGATGTCGGCACCGGCGCCGAGGTCCCGAAGGGTCCGGAGCACCGCGAGGTTCGCGTTGGCCTTCACCGCGTACGCCAGTCGATGGGGAATCGCGGCGAACGCGCGATCCAGCGCTCGATACTGCCGCCGGATCACCTCGGCGTTGTACACGTAGACCGGCGTGCCGGCCCCCTCCGCGATGGCCGAGAGCGGCACGCCGGCCTGCACCAGCGACCTGCCTCGGCGCTCGAGTCCGGCATCGGCCAGCAGCTCCTCGGCGCCGGCCTGGGCCACTAGTACGCCTTCGCCCACAGCGCCTCGGTCTTTGCCGGCTTGCCACACCACATGCAGGTCGTCGGCTGCTGGGGCGAGCGAAACTCCTCGTCGGGAAGGACCCGGACGGTCGCCTTGGTCTGCTCCTTGATCTCCGCCTCGCACGAGCCCTCGCCGCAGAAGCCGGCATAGACGAAGCCGCCGCTGCCCTGCATGGCGGCAAGGAACTGTTCCTTGGTGGCACCCCGGATGCTGTTGGCCTCGCGGCGGGCCCGCGCGGTCTCGAGCAGGTCGCGCTGCATCGTCTCCATGACCTCCTGCAGCCGGGCAGCCAGATCCGCCATCGGGAGGCTTTCCTTCTTGCCGCCGGTGCGCCGGGCCAGCATCACGGAATTGCCGGCCACATCCCGCGGCCCGATCTCGAGCCGCAGCGGGACACCCCGGCCCTCCCATTCGTAATACTTGGCTCCGGGCTTCATGCCTTCGCGTGCATCCAGGTGGGCGCGGATGCCGGCCGCGACCAGCTCTCCCCTGATCCGGTCCGCTGTGGCCATGACCGTGGCCCGCTCCTCGTCGGTCTTCCAGATCGGTACCAGGACCACCTGGTATTGCGCCAGGCGGGGCGGGCAGACCAGGCCGGCGTCGTCCCCGTGCACCATGATGAGGGCCCCGACCAGTCGGGTGGAAACGCCCCAGGAGGTGTTCCAGACGTAGTCCACGCCGCCGGCTGCCGTCTGGAAGGTGACCTCGAACGCCCGGGCGAAGTTCTGCCCCAGGTTGTGGCTGGTGCCCGCCTGGAGCGCCTTGTTGTCCTGCATCAGCGCTTCGCAGCTGTAGGTCCGGAGGGCCCCGGCGAACCGCTCGCTGTCGGTCTTCCGCCCCGTCACCACCGGCATCGCCATCCACTCCTCCATGAACCGGCGGTAGACCCCCAGCATCTGCCGGGTTTCCGCCTCGGCCTCCTCCTCCGTGGCATGGGCGGTGTGGCCTTCCTGCCAGAGGAATTCGGTGGTCCGGAGGAAGAGCCGGGTGCGCATCTCCCAGCGGACCACATTGCACCACTGGTTGATCAGCACCGGCAGATCGCGGTAGCTCTGAATCCACTTGGCATACATCGAGTAGATGATGGTCTCCGACGTCGGCCGGACCACCAGCGGCTCCTCCAGCTCCTTGCCACCGCCGTGCGTCACCACGGCCGTCTCCGGGGCGAACCCCTGGACGTGCTCGGCCTCCCGGCTCAGGAAGCTCTGGGGGATGAAGAGCGGGAAGTAGGCGTTCTGGTGCCCGGTATCCTTGAACATCTGGTCCAGGGCGCGCTGCATCTGCTCCCAGATGGCGTACCCGTTGGGCCGGATGACCATGCAGCCGCGCACGGGGCTGTAGTCGGCCAGCTCGGCCCGGGCGATCAGCTCGTTGTACCACGCGCTGAAGTCGGTTGCCCTCGGGGTCAACGCCTTCACGTCCGCCATCTCGCTCTCCTCCGGAACTCGTCCTGGCCGCCGACGTGTCGGCTAGCCGTTGTCGCCGCGGGTCAGCGCCGCCACCCGCTCCACCACCCGGTCCCTCGGCACCCCGCTCTGGGTGTTCGCCGCGAGGTCCTTGAGCATCACCTCGCCGCGGGCTCGGTCGTCGGGGCCGATGACGATTGCCATCCGGGCCCCTCGGCTGTCGGCGAGCTTGAGCTGCTTGCCGACCGCCTGGGGGGCCAGCGCGTACTCTACCCGCAGGCCCGCCTCGCGCAGCTCGTGCCCGAGGGCCAGCATGGGCGGGAGGTCGTCGCTGCCGATGGCCGCCAGGAACACGTCCACTGTTCCTGCCGCGGCCGGCGCCAGCCCGCGGTCGCGGAGCAGCTCGCCCAGCACCACGTCGCCCATGCCGAAGCCGAGCGCGGGCAGGTCCACGCCGCCCAGCGCGGCGAGCAGATTGTCATAGCGACCGCCGCCGCAGATCGCGCGCAGCTCGCCCCGGGCGTCGAACAGCTCGAACACCGTGCCGGTATAGTAGGCCAGCCCCCGCACGATCCCGAGGTCGAGATCGAGGTAGCCACCCAGGCCCATGGCATCCAGCGCGGCGATCGTGCTACGGAGCGGCACTCCCGCCTGCAGGCCCTCGCCCAGATCGGAGGCGGAGCGCGCCAGCTCGTCCCAGCTCCGGACCCGCGCCAGGCCCAACACCCGGTCGATCTGGTCGGAGGCGAGGCCCGCCTGGCTCAGCCGCTCGACCGACACCGCCTCCGGCACCCGGGCAAGCTTGTCCAGTACCTGGTACACTACCGCCGCCCGGGCCTCGTCCAGGCCGAGCCCCCGCAGCAGCGCGGTGAGCAGCCGGCGGTCGGAGAGCCGGACCCGGAAATCGGTCGGTCCGAGCCCGAAGGCGCGGACCGAATCGACCGCCAGCGCGATGATCTCGGCGTCGCCGAGCGGACCGGGCTCTCCGATCAGGTCGGCGTTGAGCTGGAAATGCTCTCGGAGCCGGCCTCGCTGCTGCCGCTCGTAGCGGAAGAGCTGCGGGATGGAGAACCAGCGGATCGGCTTCTTGAGCCCGTTGGCCCGGGCCGCCACCATCCGCGCGAGCGTGGGCGTCATCTCCGGCCGCAGCGCCACGTCCCGCTCACCCTTGTCGGTGAAGGCATAGAGCTGGCCCACGATCTCGTCGCCGCTCTTGGCGGTGTACAGCTCCAGCGGCTCCAGCGGAGGCCCGTCGTATTCCTCGAACCCGTACCGGGCCGCGACGGCCCGCCAGGTGCCGAAGATGTGCGCCCGGAGCGCCAGGTCGGCCGGATAGAAATCGCGAAAGCCCGGCAGGGCCTTGGGTTGCATGGGGCAATAATAGTGGGTCGAGGACGCTGGCCGAAGGTGCCCGCTCAGACGCTGAATCCGAGCGCGTCCATCACGTCGCCGACGGTGTGGAACGACCCGGTCACCAGGATGGTCCCCGCACCCCGCTCGACCGTGGCCAGGGCCTCCCGGAAGTCCGGCACCAGGTTCCACGCCGCCTGCGCCGGCGGCCGGGCGCGCTTGGCCAGCCAGCGGCGGAGCCAGGCCGCGTCCCATCCGCGGCTCGCCGCCGTGGGCGCAACCGTGAGCACGCCGCGGTCGAGCACCCGGTCCAGCTCGACCAGCATCTCGGGCCACTCCTTGTCCCCCAGGATCGAGATCATCCCGTGCAGCGGCCGAGGCAGCGCCATGCTCTCGATCGCCCGGGTCAGCGCCCGGACGCCGTCGGGATTGTGGGCGACGTCGAACAGCCACTTGCCCCGCCGGTCCAGCCGTCCCGCGATCCAGGCGGAGCCGAAGCCCCGGGCCACAGCCTCGGGGCCGGGCCGGTAGGGTGCCGGCAGGGCCATCAGGATGCCGTGAGCGACCCCGGCGTTCCGCCGCTGATGGGGACCGTCCAGGCCGAGGGGGCCGGTCCACTCGTACTCGGGCGGCAGGACCCGGATGTCGGCCCGACCGCCCGGGGCCGCCCGCGCCACCGCCCGGCGCGCTTCCCGGCGCAGCACCTCGACCAGGGCGGGGTCGCGCTCCCCGATGATGAAAGGCGTGTCGGGCTTGGCGATGCCGGCCTTCTCGCAGGCGATCTTCTCCAGCGTGTCACCCAGGTACTTCATGTGGTCGCGGGCGATCTTGGTCACGGCGCTGGCCAGCGGGCGGATCACGTTGGTGCTGTCCAGCCGTCCGCCGAGCCCGACCTCGACCACGGCGATTTCGACACCGCGGGCCGCGAAGTCGGCGAAGGCGATGGCGGTGCTGGCCTCGAAGAAGGTGGCCTTCCGCTCGAGGATGAGGGGCTGGAGCCGCTCGGTCCACATCGCCACGGCATCCTCGCCGATCGGCACCCCGTCCACCCGGATCCGCTCCCGAAAGGACACCAGATGCGGCGAGGTGTAGAGTCCCACCCGCCATCCCGCCTCGGCCAGCGACGCCGCCACCAGTGTCGAGACGCTTCCCTTCCCGTTGGTGCCGCCGATGTGCACCATGGGAATGGTCCCCTGGGGGTCACCCAGCGATCGGAGCAGGGCGCGTGTGGTGGCGAGCCCGAACTTGATCGTGGTGGTGCGGGGAAAGAGGAAAGCCAGCGCGTCGTCGTAGGTCAGTGAAGGCTCGGCGTCGGGGCCCGGAACGACGGCGCCCCACCAGCGATACGCGGGTGGGGCGCCGGACATCTCACGCTGCGGCGGTCAGCTGGCTTCGGCGCGCTCCACCACGGGACGCTGCCCCTGCATATGGCGGAGCAGCCGGGCGGTGGTGTCCCGGAGCGAGCCCCGCGGCACCACGTCGTCGATCTGACCGTGCTCGAGCAGGAACTCCGCGGTCTGGAACCCTTCGGGGAGATCCTGGCCGATGGTCTGCTTGATCACCCGCTGCCCCGCGAACCCGATCACGGCCCCCGGCTCCGCCAGGATGACGTCGCCCTGCATGGCGAAGGAAGCCGACACGCCCCCGGTCGTCGGATCGGTCAGGATCGAGATGTAGGGAATGCAATCGCGGTGGAGCTGGGCGATGGCCGCGGAGGTCTTGGCCATCTGCATGAGGGAGAGCACGCCTTCCTGCATCCGGGCGCCGCCCGAGGTGGAGACCAGGATGAGCGGCACCTTCTTCTCGTGGGATCGTCGGGCGAGTCGGGCGATCTTTTCGCCGACCACCGAGCCCATCGAGCCGCCCATGAAGGCGAAGTTCATCACCCCGAGGTTGATCGGGAGGCCATCCAGCCGCGCGGTGCCGGTGTAAATGGCATCGGCTTCCCCGCCCTTCTTGCGGGCATTCACCAGCCGCTCGGCGTAGTGCTCGAAGGTGAGGGGATCGGCGGACCGGAGCCCGCCGTACAGCTCGCGCCAGGTGCCCGGATCGGTCAGGAGCTCGATGTACTCTTCCGCCGAGATGCGGCGGTGCCGCCCGCACTCGGGACAGACGTTCAGCGCTTTCTCGAACTTTTCCCTGAGATCGATGTGCCCGCAGCCGTCACATTTTTCCCACGCGTCGGGCGGAATCTCGAGCCGCTCGCGCTGCGACGTCCGTGGCTTCCGCTCCTTCTTAAACCATGCCATCACAGCCATAGGAAGTAGGGGTCACCAGAGTGTTCGAGAGAGGTAACCAGGCGGCATCGGGAACCCATGGAATCTCTTAAGACCCGCCCGCCCGCGCCAGACCCCACTTCCTAAGTTGTTCTCATACATCAGGATAGCCTGACTGGCGCGAGTCGTAGGCGACCCGGAAGACCAGCCCCAGGCAGAGGCAGCAGATCACGAAGAAGGACCCCCCGTAGGAGAAGAACGGGAGGGGGATCCCGGTGATCGGCATCAGGTTGATCGTCATCCCCACGTTCTCGTACACGTGGGTGAACAGGAGCCCGAGGATTCCGAAGACTACCAGGCTGCTGAAGGAGTCGGTCGCCCGCCGGGCGATCCGAAGCAGACAGAGGAAGAGTGCGAGGAAGAGACCGAGAGCCAGCAGGACCCCGACGAAGCCGAGCTCCTCCCCTACGATCGGAAAGACGAAATCGGTGTGCTGCTCCGGCAGAAAGGCGAGGCGCTTCTGGGGGCCCTCGGTGTAGCCGGTACCGAACCAGCCGCCCGAGCCGATCGCGACCCGGCTTTGAATGGCATGATAGCCGGCCGCCCGCGGGTCCACCTCGGGATTGAGAAAGGTCAGCAGCCGGTTCTGCTGGTACGGGGCCAGCCGTTTCCAGAGCGGGAGGGCCACGGCCCCCATGGCCACGTTGAGGAACCAGATGAGGAGCGCATCGGACAGGTAAGGCCGCCAGACGAAGAGCAGGGCGGTGAACGCGACGATCCACGCGCCCCAGGCCCAGTTGTTGAACGCGAGGAGCAGACTCAGGCCCGGCGAGGCGAGAAGAAAGAGGAGCCGGGGACGAACGCCGGCCCAGAACAGCATGGCGAATGCGATCCCGATGAACACGATCGCGCTGCCCAGGTCGGGCTGCTTGAGCACCAGGAGAAAGGGCGTCCCGACGATGAGCCCGGGGGCCAGGAGGTCGCGGAGGAACCGGGGCGGCTCCCGCCGGCTGGAGAGATAGCGGGCGAGCATCAGGACGGTAGCAACCTTGGCGAGCTCGGAGGGCTGGCCGATCTGGTGCCCGCCGACCGAGAGCCAGCTATGGCTGCTCTCCGCGGTGCCGGCCCCGGTCCCGACCAGGAGCACCAGCACCAGCAGGGCCAGGCTGAACCCGTAGAGCGCCGGGGCGAGCCATTCCAGCAGCCGGGGCGAGATGTGAAAGGTGACCCACGCCCCGACGATCCCGATGCCCACCCAGAAGAACTGCCGGTACCACACCCCGGCGGCACGGGTGGGCACGTCGGTCTGCCCCGCCGAGTACAGTGTCAGCAGGCCGAAGATGATCAGCCCGGCGCTCACCAGGAGGAGCTGCCGGTCGACCGCCGGGGCTCTCACCGCTCACCCGCTCGCCGCACCGAGTCGGCCCGGGCACCCGCCGCCGCCGAATCGGGATCGAGCTCCAGCGGCCGCGGGGCGGTATCCAGCGCGATGCCCTCGTCGAACAGCTTGACCTTCACCGTGGCCGTCGTGTCGGGGCCGAGCAGATAGCGGTGGAGCACGCGGACGACGTACGGCGCCACGGTGGTGCCGTGCTCGGCGAACTCCATGATCCCGCCCACGATCAGCTCCGGCTTTTCGGCCGGCGCGAATCCGATGAACCAGCCGTGGTCCTTCCCGTGGGGGTTCTGCGCGGTGCCGGTCTTCCCGGCCACTGCGAGGTCCTTGCGCCGGCTCGCCGCGGCGGTGCCCCGCTCGACCACGGCGATGAGGGCGCGGCGGAGTCCGTCGAGCTGCGCCGGCGTCATCCCCAGCGAGCGGGTCTTGCTGGTGGCGGGCCGCACGATGTAGGGCGCGGCGGCCTCGCCGTTGCCGGCCAGCCCTTCGTAGAAGCGCATCATGTTGACCAGGGTCTGGGTGTTTTCGCCCTGGCCGATGGAGAAGTTGAGCGTGGTCGCCGGCGGGCTCCAGTTTCTCGGCCCGTAGAGCTTGTCGAAGTAGGCGGTATTCGAGGGGTAGATCGGGTCCTTCTCGTTCTCCAGATCGATCCCGCTCTTGTCCTGGAATCCCATCAGCACGCCATCCTGAATGATGGCGTTGAGCCCGAGCCGGAGGCCGAGCTGGTAAAAGTACACGTCGCAGCTCGCGGCGACCGCGCCGATCAGGTCCAGCGAGCCGTGACCCTCCTTCTTCCAGCAGCGGAAGACGCGGTTGCCCAGGCGCAAGCCGCCGCGGCATGGCTGAGGCATGTGGGTGTCGAGCCCGATGAGCCCGCGCTTCAGCGCCATGGCGCCGATGGCGAGCTTGAACGGCGAGGCCGGCGGGTACCGGGTCTGGATGGCCCGGTCGAGCAGCGGGCGGGCCTCGTCCTCGTTGAGCGCGCGCCAGTTGGCCCGGGAGATCCCCCCGACGAAGACGTTGGGGTCGTAGCTGGGCGCCGAATAGAGCGCCCGGACCTGCCCGCCCGGTGTCATCGCGATCATGGCGCCACGCACCCCGGCCGGCCAGATGCTGTCCACATAGCGCTGCAGCTCGAGGTCGATGGTCGTGAACACCGGGTGCCCCGGCGTGGGCGGCAGCGAGGCCGCGCCGGCATCTTCCCGCACCAGCCGCCCCCGGGCGTTCACCTCGATATAGCGAACGCCTTCGGCGCCGCGCAGGGTGTCGTCGTATTGCCGCTCCAGGCCGGCCTTGCCCACGATGGTGCCCAGATCCGCGCCGGGATACCGCTTCTCGGTCAGGTCGGTCTCGGTGACCTCGGAGACGTAGCCCACCAGGTGGGCCACCGCCTTCCCCGCGGGATACAGCCGCTTGGGCTCCGACTGGATCACCAGGCCCGGCAGCACGGCCCGGTGCTCCTCGAGCCGGGCGACGGTCTCGAACTTGGCGTCGCCGAACACCAGCGCGGGCTGGTAGCGCGCCTGGCGGAAGCGCCGGACCACCTCGGCCGCGTCGGCGGTGTCGAGAGGCACGAAGCGCGAGATCCGGGTCAGCACCGCGCTCAGCGAGTCGGCCGAAGGCGCCAGAACCTTCACCGAATATCCGGGGACGTTCTCGGCGATGATCTTCCCGTTGCGGTCGAAGATCGTGCCCCGGGGAGCCGTGAGCGGAATCGGCCGGAGCCGATTGGTCTCGGCCCGGAGCTGGAACTTCTCGTGCTGGATGACCTGGGTCCGGAAGAAGGCGCCCGCGAGCAGCAGGAACACCCCGGCCAGCACCGCCCGGGCGATGTCGGCGCGCTCCCTGACGCGGTAGGAGTCGAAGCCGTTCACAGGTCGAGCCGGATGGCGAACCACTCGCGGAAGGCCGCGAGGATGAGCAGGGCGAAGAGGGCCGTGGTGAGCGCCTGCAGCGGGCTGTACAGGGTGACTTCGGCCAGCAGCGGCGAGTGGTAGGTGCCGCTCGCCACCAGCAGCACCAGATCCCGGAGCCAGAGTGCCGCGGCCACGAAGCCGGCGTATACCGCCAGGTTATCGGCGAAGAAGACCGCCCGGGCCCAGGCGACGAGGTAGCCCACGACGGTATGCGCCAGCGCGCCCGCCCCGAAGCGGGCCGGCGTGAGGGCGTCGGTCACCACCCCGACCACGAACCCCGCCACCGCGCCCGCGCCCGGTCCCGCCCGCATGGAGAAGAACACCAGCGCCATGAGCAGGAAGTCCGGGCTCACCCGGGCGCTCCACAGACGCGGGCGGACGTAGAAGTGCAGCAGCACCAGGACGCTCAGCACCAGGGCCAGCTGGAGCCGGTTCGCGCGGGAGACGTTCATCGGACGCTGTCCCCCCCGGCCGGGCTCGGCGTGGCCGGAGGCTGCGGCTGGGCCGGCGGCGGCGCGGGCCGAGGCGTCGGGGCCGCGGGCCGGGCCGTCTCCGCCGTCGCGGCCGGGCGCCGAGCAGGCCGAGCGACCGTCGTGTCGCGGCGAACCGCCGCCAGCGACTCGGCCCGCGCCGCCCGGGCCAGCCGCTCCGCGTCGGCCAGGCTGTCCGCCCGGCGCACCCGGGCGATGGAGTCGAGCCGCATCGCTTCGAGCGCCGAGTCGCTGGGAAAGGCCCGCGCGAGGTCGACGTCCGGCGGAGTGACCAGCACCAGCACGTGCGCCGCCGAGCCGGGGTTCGCGGCCGGACGGAGGCGATAGACCCGTTCCCAGCCGGTCTGTTCCCGCACGATGCCGGTCACGGTGCCCACCGGAATGCCCTTGGGGTACACGCCGCCGAGCCCCGAGGAGAGGACCAGCGTGCCCGGGGGCACCGAGTCGCGGTAGGGCACTCCGCGGAACTCGAGCGCGCCGTCACCCGTGGTGAGCAGCGACGGCGCCACCACGCCGCTGGCGTTGCCGGTCACGGTGAAGGCGCTGACCCGGAACTCCGGGTGGGCCCACGACATCACCACGCTGCTCCGCTCCGAGGCGTTGAGCACCACGCCGATCAGCCCCTCGGGTGCCACCACCGGGTCGAATTCGGCTACGCCATTCCGGGTGCCGACGTCGAGGAGCAGGGTGCGGCCATCGGTAGCCTGGGCCTGGTGCAGCACCTCGGCCGCCACGTACGGGGTGTTGAGCCGGCGGCTCAGCGAGAGGAGCTGACGGAGCCGCTCGTTCTCCGCGATGAGCGACGGCAGGCCCTGGGCGACGTAGGAGGTGGAGTCACGCTGGACGGTGATGGCGTGGAGGCGGGCCCGGCCGGTGCGTCCTTCCTCGGCCCGGGCCTGGAGCCACACCAGGGGAGCGAGGACGGTGCCCCGGAGCGCCTCGGAGACCGCCAGCCCCAGGTGGGCCGGCGAGAAGAGCGCGATCAGCGAGACCCCGAGGCACACCAGGAACATCACGGTGTCCCGGCGGGTGTACGACCGTTCCGACGCGCTGGACATGCTCAGGCCGAGAGGACGCTGCGATATTTCTCGTAGTCGTCGAGAATCCGTCCCGTGCCCCGGACCACACAGGTGAGCGGGTCTTCGTCCACGTGGATCGGGAGGCCGGTCTCCTGCGCGAGCAGGATGTCCAGACCCCGGATCAGGGCCCCGCCACCGGTCATCACGATGCCGCGATCCACGATGTCGCTGGCGAGCTCGGGGGGCGTGATCTCGAGGGCGCGCCGCACCGCGTCGACGATCTGCTGGATCGGCTCCTGCACCGCCTCGCGGATCTCGGTGGAGTGGACCCGCACCGTCTTGGGAATGCCGGAGACCAGGTCGCGCCCCTTCACTTCCATCTCCCGCTCGTCACCGGTGGGGGCCGCGCTCCCGATCTTGATCTTGATCGCCTCCGCGGTCGGCTCGCCGACCAGGAGGTTGTAGTTCTTGCGCATGAACTGCACGATGGCCTGATCGAGCTCGTCGCCGCCGGTCCGGATGCTGGTGTCGGACACGATGCCGGAGAGCGCGATGACCGCGATCTCGGTGGTGCCGCCGCCGATGTCGATCACCATGTTGCCGGTGGGCGTCTCGACCGGCAGCCCCACGCCGATGGCGGCGGCCATCGGCTCGGCCACCATCAGGACCTGCTTGGCGCCGGCGGTCTCCGCCGAGTCGCGCACGGCGCGCCGCTCGACTTCGGTGATGCCGGAGGGCACGCAGACGATCACCTTGGGCTTCACCCGGAAGACGTGCTTGTCGATGATCGTCTTGAGGAAGTAGCGCAGCATCTTCTCGGTGACGTCGAAGT
>Ga0310810_10001342_pt1 | contig 25663 bp, 21 predicted proteins | sample NCmetagenome_FD_207641 | JGI IMG/M metagenome (GOLD analysis project Ga0310810, IMG submission 207641) | Soil microbial communities from experimental microcosm in Duke University, North Carolina, United States - NC | ecosystem: Engineered > Artificial ecosystem > Soil microcosm > Unclassified ...
GCGCTTTTACTCGCCCTCTGGCTTTCGCTGCTCGGTGCGGCGCTGGTTTTTGCCGCCAGTGTCGAGGATGCCGTGAAAAGTCTGCGCAGTGCGAGCCCGGCGCAGCGGAAAACTCTACTTGAAGATGGCGCGCGCAAGGAAGGCGAGCTCATCTGGTACACGTCGATGGGCCTCACGGATTTTCCCAAGATCGTCGGCGCGTTCGAAAAGAGCGCACCCTACGTGAAAGTCAGCACCAATCGGCTGGCGCAATCGTCTTTAATGCCCAAGATCGCCACCGAGGCGCGCGCCGGGCGTTTCGCCGTCGACGTCGTCGGTTCCGCCCCGGTGGAGATGTGGGAACTCAAACAGGGCGGCTACTCCGCTGCCTATCTGTCGCCGGAGCTCAAAGCGTTTCCGCAGGGCTCTTACGATCCGCAGGGTTTCTGGTCGTCCACCGAAGTGACGCCGCTCGTACTCGCTCTCAACACCAATCTGGTGCCCGCCGCCGACGCGCCACGCAGCTATCAGGAACTACTTGCGCCCAAGTGGAAAGGCCGGATGAATTTTGGCAGCGACGAATATTCCTGGTACTCGGTCATGCTCGACGGCATGGGCAAAGCCAAAGGTCTCGACTTCATGCGCGCTCTGGCGCGCCAGCAGCTGCACATTCCCGGGGGCAGCAGCATCATGCGCCTGCAGCTCATGCTCGCCGGTGAATCGGCACTGGCGCTCGCCGCGCGCGGCCGCCGAGTCAGCGAGTACAAGGAAAAAAACGCGCCGGTGGATTATCGTCTGCTCGATCCCTATCCCGCCGAGCCCAACAGCGTCGCGCTGATGCGCCGGGGGGCGCATCCGTACGCGTCGATGCTGTTTATCGACTGGCTTCTTTCCGCGGAAGGACAAACCGTGCTGGCGCAGCAGGTGCCGCGCCTGACTTTGCGCAAGGGTATAAAACAGATTCCGCGCCACCAGGATCTCTACAAAAAGGATTTCGTGTTCGTGAACCCGGCTTCCATCGGGCCCAATCTCAACGAGCTGATCGCCTCCTATCAGCAGATCTTTGAAGTGCGCTAGCGGGCGACCGCCGGTCGCCCCTACGATTCGCAACTATCTGGGCAAGACGCTACTATCCGGCAATGCCGGTCGAAATCGCGCGCCGCGGCGCCGGGAGAAAATTTCCCAGCCGCAAACTCGAGAAAATCGCAGCGACGATTCTCGAGCTGGTGCATCACGCGGACACCGAGTTGAGTCTGGTTTTGATCGGCAACCGCGAAATGCAAAAGCTCAACGCCGGCTATCGCCACAAAGACTATCCGACCGACGTGCTGTCGTTTCCAGTCGAAGGCGAAGTGCCGGCCGAGATTTCACTCCTCGGCGAGGTGATCATCTCGGTAGAGAAAGCGGCCGAGCAGGCGCGGGAACGAGGCCGAACCGTGGAAAAGGAAATGGTCACGCTGCTGATCCACGGCATCGTCCATCTAATGGGCTACGATCACGAGCGGTCCGCCAAGGACGCCCGCGCCATGAGCCGCGTGGAAAAAAGAATTTATCGCCAGCTTTGTGAGCGCGGATTAATCAAGCTATAATGCCTTCCCAATCTGAATCGACTCGAGAAACCCGATGTTGGAAGAAACCACTGAACAACTGACCCACCTGGAAGAGCGGCTCGATCTCTTGCGGAGGCGTCTTTGACGTCGAAGCCAAGCAGAAGCGAATCGAAGAATTAAATCAGATCACCTCCAAGCCGGACTTCTGGAACGACGCGGAAAGAGCCCAGGCGCTTTTCAAAGAACAATCCTCGCTCAAGTCGGTTATCGACGCCTGGAGCAAACACCGCGCCGATCTCGAGGAAGCGCGGTTTTTTCTCGACGTTGCCCGGGACGAAAAAAGCGAGGACGCGCTCTCGGAGGCGGCAGCGAAGGTCGCCGCGGTCGGCAGGGAAATGGCTGAAACCGAGCTGAAGCAACTTCTCGGCGGTCCAGACGACCGGCGCAACGCCATCGTCACGCTTCATCCCGGAGCCGGTGGCACCGAGGCCCAGGACTGGGCGGAAATTCTGCTGCGCATGTATCTCCGCTGGTGCGACCGGCGCGGCTACAAAAAGGAAATCCTCGATTATCAGCCGGGCGAAGAAGCGGGAGTCAAAAGCGTCACGTTCAACGTGACCGGCGATTACGCCTACGGGTATTTGCAGGCCGAAGCCGGCATTCATCGGCTGGTGCGCATTTCGCCGTTCGACGCCAACTCGCGGCGCCACACCTCGTTTGCATCCGTGTTCGTCTATCCGGAAGTCGATGACGATATCAAAATTGAAATCAACGAAGCCGACCTGCGAGTCGATACCTACCGATCCAGCGGCGCCGGCGGACAGCACGTCAACAAGACCGACTCCGCCGTCCGTCTGACTCATCTTCCCACCGGCATTGTCGTCGCCTGTCAAAACGAGCGCTCGCAGCACAAAAATCGCGCCATGGCGATGAAGATCCTAAAATCGCGCCTCTACGAACTCGAGGTAGAGAAGCAAAAAGAAAAAATGGAAAGCTACCATAAAACTAAAAAAGACATCGGCTTCGGCAGTCAGATCCGCTCCTACGTGCTCCACCCCTATCGCATGGTCAAAGATCACCGCACCGACGTCGAGATCGGCAATGCCGACGGCGTGCTCGACGGCGATATCGATCCGTTCATCGAAGCCTATCTGATGCACGCCGACGAGCCGGTGGGGAGCTAGCCAAGGCGAGATTTCTGAGCTATCCGTTCTCACCAGCAAGTTCATCTTGGAACGAGGCGTAATAGCGACGCGTCCGCGATCGTTGACGGATTACATTGGAGGAACGATGGCCGGCGAAGCAATCGGTAGCAATGGAAGTATCGATCAGGCGATCAACCATGAAGCCGCGGTCCTGAAGCGCTACGGAGGAGCGGCCCAGGAAGTCGAAGCCTGTCTGTGCCTGCCGGTGAATTACGACCCGAGCTTGCTCCGGATCATTCCCGACGAGATCATCGAAAAGGACTACGGTTGCGGCGATCCTTCGCGCTACGTGCAGGCCGACGAGACGGTGCTCGATCTCGGATCGGGCAGCGGCAAGGCCTGCTACATCCTGTCCCAGATCGTCGGCGCCAAAGGCAAGGTGATCGGCGTGGATTTCAATCCACCGATGCTGGAGCTGGCGCGGAAGTATCAACGATCAATCGCGGAAAAACTCGGTTACTCCAACGTCGAATTTCGCCGCGGCAAAATCCAGGACCTGCGCACCGATCTGGAATTGCTCGACCGCTACTTGCAGGAGAACCCGGCGCGCTCGGTCGGCGATCTCGCGGCTTTGGAGGAATTCGCAAGCCGCCTGCGAGAAAAGCCAATGATCGCCGACGAATCCATCGACGTGGTCGTTTCCAATTGCGTCCTCAATCTGGTGCGCCCCGAAGACAAACGCCAACTGTTCACGGAAATGTACCGCGTGCTCAAGCGCGGCGGCCGCATCGCAATCTCGGACATCGTCAGCGACGAAACCGTCCCCCCACGCTTGAGGCAAGACCCGAATCTCTGGAGCGCTTGCGTCTCCGGCGCGTTTCAGGAAGAAGAACTGCTGCGCGCTTTCGAAGCGGCCAAATTCCACGGCATCGAGATCGAAGAGTTCAATTCGAAACCTTACCAGACCATCGAAGGCATCGAGTTTCGCGCCGTCACAGTGACTGCCTACAAAGGCAAGGAAGGGCCATGCATCGAGCGCAACCAGGCGGTGATCTACCGCGGCCCGTGGAAACAGGTCGTGGATGACGACGGCCACACGCTCGAACGCGGCGCGCGCATGGCCGTGTGCGACAAAACCTTCAAGCTCTACTCCCAGCCACCCTACGCCGGACAATTCATCCTTGTGCCGCCGCGGGACGAAATCGCGATGGGAAACGCGGGTGTCTTCGACTGTGCGCGCGATCACAAACGCCACCCACGCGAGACCAAGGGCGCCGATTTCAAAGTGACGGAAATATCCGGCGACGCCCGCGGGTCGAATTCCAATTGTTGTGCGTAAAATTTCGCATCGATTCCATGCAATCGTTCGCAGAGAGACTTAAAGCAAATGGCCAAAGCCTGACCCGTCGGCGGGTCGAGGTTTTGCAGGTTAATCTCGGCCGCTACTGCAATCTCGCCTGCATTCACTGCCACGTTGAATCGGGCCCTACACGCACGGAAATGATGGGCCGCGAGAATGTTGATTCGGCGCTGCGCTTTCTCGCGCAAAGCGGGATTCCGACTCTGGACATCACCGGCGGTGCGCCTGAGTTCCATCCCGATTTCGCTTATCTCATCGCAGCGGCGCGTAGACTCGGCCGACACGTGATGAATCGCTGCAATCTCACGGTGATTTTCGAGCCGGGCATGGAAGGTCTACCGGAGTTTTTCAGAGTCCATCAAGTCGAGTTAGTTTGTTCGCTGCCCTGCTACTCCCAGGAAAACGTCGACAAGCAGCGCGGCAAGGGAACCTTCGACGCGAGCATTCGCGCGCTGCGTCTGTTGAACGAGATCGGCTACGGCCAAACCGACGAGCTGATTCTAAACCTGGTCTACAATCCGGTCGGCCCGCATTTGCCGCCGCCGCAGGACCAGCTCGAACAAGACTATCGGAAAATACTCGCCGAGCAATTCGGCATCGTCTTTCACCGTCTCTATTGTCTGACCAACATGCCGATCACGCGCTACGCGACTCACCTCAAGCTGCGCGGCGAATACGAGCGCTACAAAGAACTCCTCGAGAGCAACTTCAATCCGGCCACTCTCGACGAAGTCATGTGCCGCAATCTGATCAGCATCGGCTGGGACGGATCGGTGTACGACTGCGACTTCAATCAAATGCTCGATCTGCCGACCCTGGATCGCGCCGGGCAGCGGCTGCATATCGCCTCGTTGACCCTCGATGAAGTGCGCAGCCGTTCCATCCAAGTCGGCGACCATTGTTACGCCTGCACCGCCGGTTCGGGCAGCAGCTGCGGCGGCGCGCTCGTCTGATCGTCTCCGCACAGTTGCGGCCCTTCCGGTCATTGCGTACTGTCATCGCGTGCAGTCAATTCCCCGCCAGAGACGGCGTCCATGAAAATTTCTAAAGTTGTGGTTTTTGCCGCTCTGCTAGCGGCCGCGGCGATAGGTTTTTTTCTTCTGCCCGTGCGCCAATGGTTTTCCGCGTTTGAAGCGTACGTGCACGCTCTCGGCGCCATTGCGCCGGTCGTTTACGCGCTGGCCTACGTGGCGCTTACCGTCCTCTTATTTCCGGCGAGCCTCGTGACAGTGGGCGCAGGCACATTGTTCGGTCTCAAGACCGGTTTATTCGTCGTCCTGATCGGAGCGAATCTCGGCGCGCTCTGCTCTTTTCTCCTGGCGCGCACTTTCCTCCGCCGGCGCGTTACCCATTGGACAGAGTCCAAGCCGAAGTTTCGTTTTCTCGACGAGGCGATCGGCCGGCAGGGTTTTAAAATGGTTTTGCTCTGCCGGCTGAGCCCGATCTTTCCCTTTATCCTGCTCAATTATTTTCTCGGCCTCACGGCCGTCCGCGTAGTGGCTTACGTGCTGGCCAATCTCCTCGGCATGCTGCCGGCGATGTTTCTCCTGGTTTATGTCGGCGCGACCGCGCGCGATGCGCTCGAAGCGCAGCCGGTTGCCACCGATTTCTATCAGCAAGCTCTGAAATATATCGGTTTGGCGGCGACGGTGGTGATGGTCGTGGTGGTCACGCGCATGGCGCGGCGCGCGTTGCGCCAAGCCGAGCAGGCGCAGGAGGACAATCCCGATGCGGCCAAACCGACCACGGAGGAGAATTACGAGCCGGCATCTTTCGATAAAATGCTGTCGATCGACGATCCGCATGATAAGCGGTTGATCGAGAATTGCCGCCCGCCGGGGTGGATCAATCCGGCCCCAGCAAAAAAATACAATCTGGTCGTGATCGGCGCCGGCACCGCGGGCCTGGTAAGCGCGGCGGGCGCCGCCGGACTCGGCGCCAAAGTCGCGCTCATCGAGCGCAATCTATTGGGCGGCGACTGTTTGAACGTCGGCTGCGTGCCATCCAAGGCGCTGCTCCGCGCCGCGCGTGCGGCGCGCGAGATACCGAAAGGCGAATTCGGGATTACCCTTACGGGCGAAGCGGAAATAAATTTTTCCACCCTGATGGAGCGCCTGCGCCGGCTTCGCGCCGGCATCAGCGATCACGATTCGGTCGAGCGTTTTGCCGGGCTCGGCGTCGACGTGTTCATCGGCCATGGCCGTTTTGTCGAGCGAGGAGCGATCGAGGTCGACAGTCGTCGATTGAAATTCGATCGCGCGGTGATCGCCACCGGCGCGCGCGCCGCCGTGCCGCGCATCGCGGGATTGCGCGAGAGCGGTTTTTACACCAACGAAACTATTTTTAATTTGACCGAGCTGCCGCGCCGCCTGGCGGTGATCGGCGCCGGACCGCTCGGCTGCGAGCTGGCCCAGTGTTTTGCGCGCCTGGGCAGCGCGGTGATCTTGATTACCGACGGCGCGCGCATTCTTCCCAGAGAAGATGCCGATGCAGCAGATATTATACGGCGGCAGATGGAAACGGACGGCGTGCGCATCGTTACCGCCGTCACCGTGCAGCGCGCCGAGATTAAAAACGGCTCCACAATTCTCGCTCTCCGTGCCGGCGATCGTTCATCAGAGGTTGCTTGCGATTCGATCCTGGTGGCCGTCGGCCGCAGACCGAATATCGAAAATCTCGGCCTCGAGGCCGCGGGCATTCGTCATTTGAGGAACGGTATCGAAGTCGACGAACGGCTGCGGACATCCAACCGGCGTGTCTTTGCTGCCGGGGATGTTTGCTCGCGCTTCAAATTTACTCATGCCGCCGATGCCATGGCGCGCATCGTCATCGCCAACGCGCTTTTCTTGGCGCGTCGCAAAGTCACGGATCTGGTAATGCCGTGGTGTACGTACACGGACCCGGAAGTCGCACATGTGGGCTTCCATGAAAAAGACGCGCGCGCGGCCGGTTACGACGTGGCGACCCTCACCCAGGAGATGAGCCATGTCGATCGCGCGGTTCTCGACGGCGAGACCGAAGGATTTGCGCGGGTCCATTACGATAAAAAGTCGGGCAGAATCCTCGGCGGCACGATCGTAGCGCGCCATGCCGGCGAGATGCTCGGCGAGCTCACTGTGGCGATGGTCGCTGAGCAGAAGGTCGACGTGCTGTCCTCGACCATCCATTCGTACCCCACCCAGGCCGAAGCGCTGCGCAAGATCGGCGATGCCTATATGAAAACAAAATTGACGCCGACGGTAAAAAAGATTTTTGCAAGATGGCTGGCGTGGCACCGGTAGAAACAGTGAGGGGTAAAGCGTGAAGAGTGAGGGGATCGTGATGCGGAGTTGGTTGCTGGCTTCGATTGTTCTTTTTGTTCTCGGCGTCGCGATCAATGAATCGCGCGCTGCTTCCAAAGCCGAGCTCTGGGCGCGCTGGCAGAAACAGAACGCGCCGAGCGCGCAGAAAATCGATCACGGCGTCTGGGACGCCCTTCTAAAAAAATTCGTCGCGCCACATCCGTCGGGGATTAATCGGGTTCGCTATCAGGCGGCGGGCCCAGCGGATTTCAAAAATCTGCAGGATTATCTCAGCTCCATGGAAGCGGTAACGATTTCCAATTATTCCCGCAATGAGCAGAGAGCCTTCTGGATCAATGTCTACAACGCGCTGACTTTGGATTTGATCCTTTCGCGCTTTCCGGTGACATCGATCCGTGACATCAATATTTCACCGGGGATCACCGTCCGCGGTCCGTGGGGCGCAAAGCTATTTACCATCGAAAACGAAAAGCTCTCTCTCGATGACATTCAACACCGCATTCTGCGGCCGATCTGGAAAGACAACCGGATCCACTACGCACTGAGCTGGGCAACTCTCGGCAGTCCCAATTTGCAGCCCATCGCCTACACCGCCGAAAACAGCGAAGCTCTGCTCGAAAAGGGCGCGCGCGAGTTCATCAATCACCCGCGCGGCGTATCGATCCAAAAAGGTCGCCTGCAGGTCTCGAGTCTCTACGTCTGGTTTCAGGAAGATTTCGGCGCCAGCGCCGAAGGCTTGATGGATCACTGGCAGGAATACGCCGACCCGCCGCTCGCTGAAGCGCTGGCAAAATACAGCGGCGGCCTCGCCCACGATTACGACTGGCGGTTGAATGGAGTCGAGGCAAAGCCGTAAAAAAACACAGACATCACCGCAGAGACGCCGAAAGCGCAAAGTGATTTTTAATATTTCTTCTCTCCGTCCTCCGCGCCTCCGCGGTGACTCCGCAGCCTGAATGAACGTTTCCGTGATCATTCCGGTTTTGAACGAAGAAAGAGCCCTTGCGGCAACCTTGCGAGCGCTGCTGGCACTCCAACCTTATGAGATCATCGTCGTCGACGGCGGCAGCACGGACCGCACTGCGGAGATTTGTCGCCATATCGGCGTCGACATTTTGATGTCCGAGCGCGGCCGGGCGCGCCAAATGAATTTCGCCGCAGCGCGGGCGCGCGGCGAAGCACTGCTTTTTTTGCACGCCGACACCCGGCTGCCGGAGTCGGCGTTGAGCGATATCGCTGCGGCACTCGATGATCCGCGCCGTGTCGGCGGACGCTTCGACGTCGAGATCGAGGGCGATCACTGGATGCTCAAAATCATAGGAGCGCTTATCAATTACCGTTCGCGCGTCACCAAAGTCGCCACCGGTGATCAGGGAATATTCGTGCGCCGCGAAGTTTTCGCAAGGCTCGGCGGCTTCGAAGAGATCCCGTTGATGGAAGACATCGCCTTCTGCCGCGCGCTCAAGCGCCTTGGCGAAATTGCATGCTTGCGCAGCCGCGTCATCACCTCGGCGCGGCGCTGGGAAACCGACGGCGTGTGGCGCACGATTTTTAGGATGTGGTCGCTTAAAGCCTGCTATCTCGCCGGCATGTCGCCGGCACGGTTGAAACGATTTTATGCCGACACACGCTAACGCGCTGGCGGTGATGGCCAAAGCGCCCCTCGCCGGCGCGGTCAAGACGCGCCTCATTCCCTTCTTAACTGCCGACCAAGCAGCCGAGTTGGCGCGGGCGCTTCTATTCGATCAGCTCGAGCATCTCTGCGCACTGGAAAACACCGACCTCTATCTTGCCTTCACGCCGACCGAAGAAGAGATGCTCATGCGCCGGCTCGCGCCGGCGCGCTTCGCGCTTTTTCCCCAGAGCGCAGGCGATCTCGGCGCGCGCATGCAGAATATTTTTACCGTCCTCTTCGCCCAGGGTCACCGCGCAGTGGTGCTGATCGGCGCCGATTTCGCACCCGTGCCCTTTGAATATTTCGCGCGAGCTTTTGACTCTTTGCACGCCGGCGCGCCGCGCGCGGTCCTGGGACCAAGCCGGGACGGCGGCTATTATCTAGTCGGCCTCAACGATTCTCAGCCGGGGTTGTTCGCAAACATGACCTGGAGCCACGATCGAGTCATGGCGCAAAGTGTGGCCAGGCTTCGCAAGCTTGGTGTGGCCACGAGCACTTTGCCGCCTTGGTTCGACATCGATACTCCCGACGATCTCAAAAATTTTGCGGCCAATTTCAGCGAACCGCAAAAAGCGTCGATGAAAAACACGCTGCCTCTGCTCCGCCGCTGGACAGTGGCCCGACAATGACGGCGTTGCCACCAGCAAGTTTTACGGCGCCAACCTTGTACTTTGCGCGCTAATGTTCGATCTTGTTTGTAGCGGCTGCAACTCCATCTCGGCGGAGAAAATTCAGTGGCCTACCAGCCGATCCAAAATTACGGTCTTATCGGTGATCTACACACTGCCGCGCTGATCGGCGTGCACGGCTCCATCGATTGGCTTTGTTTTCCCGCCTTCGATTCCCCCAGCGTGTTCGGCGCGCTACTCGACGATAAAAAGGGCGGCCGTTTTCAGATCTGCCCGCTGGCCGAAAACGTCACCTACAAGCAATTTTACTGGCCGGACACCAACGTTTTGATCACCCGCTTTCTGTCGCCCGACGGCGTGGGCGAGATCGCCGACTTCATGCCGGTAGACGAGCCGGCGCGCTGGCACGGCCAGCATCAGCTGATCCGCCGAGTGAGTGTCGCGCGCGGCAACATGGCCTTCCGCATGCGCTGCCAGCCCGCGTTCAACTACGCCCGCGACGACCATGAAGTGAAGCAGTGCTCCGAGGGCGTGGTGTTTCGCTCGCCCCAACTGAGCCTCGCTTTGTCCACCAAAGTGCCGTTGCGAGTCGTGAACTCACGTGAAGTCAGCGCCGACTTCACCCTCAGTGAGAACGGCACCGCGACGTTTATCTTGCATCAGGTCGCATCCGACGCCGACTGCGGCGAGGGACTGACCGAAGCTGAAGCCGATCAGCTTTTCGAGCACACCGTGGAATACTGGCGGCGCTGGATTTCCAAGTGTACCTATATCGGGCGCTGGCGTGAAACCGTCCATCGCTCGGCGTTGGTCTTGAAGCTCCTTACCTACGAGCCCACTGGCGCGATTATCGCCGCGCCCACCTGCAGCTTGCCGGAGAACATCGGCGGCGGACGCAATTGGGATTATCGCTATACCTGGGTGCGCGACGCCGCGTTCACGCTCTATGCCCTCATGCGGATCGGCTTTACCGAGGAGGCGGCGCGCTTCATCGAATGGCTCGAAGCGCGCACCCACGAGCTCGAACCCGACGGCTCGCTGCAGATCATGTACAGCGTCGAGGGCCGGCACGATCTCACCGAGCAGGCTCTCGATCATTTGGAAGGCTACCGCGGCTCGCGGCCAGTGCGCATCGGCAATGCAGCCTCCAACCAGCACCAGATCGATATATACGGCGAGCTGCTCGACTCGATCTATCTTTACAATAAATACGGCACGCCGATTTCTCATGGGCTCTGGAAAGAGACCCGGCGCATGCTCAACTGGGTCTGCAAGAACTGGCAGACGAAGGACTACGGCATCTGGGAAGTGCGCGGCCAGCCGCAGCATTTTGTCTATTCGAAGCTCATGTGTTGGGTCGCCCTCGATCGCGGCTTGCGCCTCGCGGACAAACGTTCGCTTCCCGCCGAGCGCGACGTCTGGCTCAAAAACCGCGACGCGATCTATGATGAAATTTTGACCAAGGGTTGGAACGAAAAACTGCAAGCCTTCACTCAGTATTACGGCGGCGACACTCTGGATGCGGCCAATCTTCTGATGCCTTTGGTTTTTTTCGTTTCCCCCACCGATCCATGGATGCTGCGGACCATCGAAGCGATCATGCGCCCACCCACCCAGGGCGGCCTGATGTCGAACAGCCTGGTTTATCGATATCACTCAGCCAAGAAGATCGACGGCCTGGAGGGGGACGAAGGTACCTTCAATATGTGCACCTTCTGGCTGGTCGAAGCCATGACCCGCGCCGGGCGCACCGACCGACGGCGGCTCGAGCAGGCGCGCTTGATTTTCGAGAGGATGCTGGGCTACGCGAATCATCTGGGACTCTATGGCGAGGAGACCGGACCCTGCGGCGAGACCCTGGGAAATTTTCCCCAGGCGCTCACCCATCTGGCGCTGATCAGTGCGGCGTTTAATCTGGATCGCGCCCTCGGCGCCAATCAGCACGATTATCCGGGCCTGCCCGGTTCCGGCCTGCGCGGCGGAGCCGGCACGGAGAAGAAAAGCGAAACAACCAAAAAATAGTTTGCATCTGTGCAGCGCACAACGCTCGTTAACGCAGGATTAAGAAATTTATTTTCGCCGAATCGGTTGCACGCGTGGCCCGGGGGTGGGCTTATCATCACGGCGTGAATGCAATATGATGAATTTCATAATCCTCGGGGCACTCAGAAAAAAGATAAACAGTGGAGGGACGGGACGGTGACGGAGCCGCTTGAAACGCTGTGTATCAATACTATTAGAACGCTGTCGATCGATGCCGTGCAGAAGGCCAACTCGGGCCATCCCGGCGCGCCCATGGGTCTTGCCCCCGCGGCCTACGTTTTGTGGACGCGTTTTCTCAAGCACAATCCGCAGAACCCGGCATGGACGGATCGCGATCGCTTCGTCCTTTCCGCGGGACATGGGTCCATGCTCCTCTACAGCATGCTGTTTCTCACCGGCTACGACGTGCCACTCGACCAGATCAAGCAGTTTCGCCAGTGGGATAGCCGCACGCCGGGGCATCCCGAACGCGGCCACACCGCCGGCGTGGAGACTACCACCGGTCCGCTCGGCCAAGGCTTCGGCAACGGCGTCGGCATGGCGATCGCCGAAGCGAATCTGGCGGCGCGCTACAATCGCCCCGGCTGCGACATCGTTAATCACTTCACCTACGCGATCGTCAGCGACGGCGATTTGATGGAAGGCGTCGCCGCGGAGGCGGCGAGCCTCGCGGGTCATCTGAAACTGGGCAAACTAATTTATCTCTACGACAACAACCGCATTTCCCTGGCCGGCGCGGCCGATTTGAGTTTTACCGACGACAGCGTCAAGCGCTTCGACGCCTACGGCTGGCATACGATCACGGTGAACGACGGCAACGACGTGGCCGCCATCGACGCGGCGTTAAAAGCCGCTCGCGCCGAGACTTCGCGTCCGTCACTGATTTCGCTCCGCACTCACATCGGTTTCGGCTCGCCGGCGAAGCAGGACACCTTCGAAGCGCACGGCTCGCCGCTCGGCGAAGCGGAAGTAAAAGCAACCAAGCAAAACCTCGGCTGGCCGACGGAGCCGGCGTTCTTCCTGCCGGACGAAGCGCTGGCACGTTTTCGCCAGGCGCGCGCCGAAGGAGAGAAATCCGAAGCGGCGTGGAAAGAGCGCTTCGCGGCCTACCGAGAAAAATTTCCTGATCTCGCCAAGGAATTCGAGCAGATCACCGGCGGTAGTCTGCCGGCCGACTGGTCGGCGGCGGTGCCGAGTTTTCCCGCCGACCCGAAAGGCATCGCCACCCGCGCGGCGTCGGGAAAAATCATCGCCGCGCTCGGCGAGAAACTGCCGACTCTGATCGGCGGCTCAGCGGATCTCAATCCATCGACTTTCACGGTACTGCCCAAGCTCGGCGATTTCGAAAGTCCGCAACAGCCGGCGACCGATAAACAGGGCTCGGCCGGCGGCGAGTGGAGCTACGCCGGACGCAATCTGCATTTCGGCGTGCGCGAGCACGGCATGGGCGCGGCGTTGAACGGCTTGGCGGCCCATGGCGGTGTGATTCCATTCGGCTCGACGTTTTTGATTTTCTCCGACTATCTGCGCCCGTCGATTCGTCTGGCGGCGCTGATGGGACTTGGCGTGATTTATGTTTTTACCCACGACAGCGTCGGGGTCGGCGAAGACGGCCCGACCCATCAACCGATCGAGCAGTTGGCGGCGTTGCGCGCGATTCCGCATCTGATCGTGATTCGTCCCGGTGACGCCAACGAAACCGCCGCGGCTTGGCGGGTCGCGATCGAAAGCCGTACTCATCCCGTGGCTCTCGTACTCACGAGACAGAACGTGCCGACTCTCGACCGCGGCAAGTTCGCCTCGGCCGACGAGTTGCGCAAGGGAGCCTATGTTTTGGCTGATGCGCCCGGCGGCAAGCCGGATATCGTGCTTATCGGCACGGGATCGGAACTGTCGCTCGTGCTGGCAGCGAGCGAAAAGCTCGCCGAGCAAAAGATCAACGCGCGGGTGGTTTCCATGCCAAGCTGGGAATTGTTCGATCAACAGCCGGCGGCGTACCGCGAAAGCGTGCTACCCAAGTCGGCACGCACGCGCCTGGCCGTGGAAGCGGCGTTGCCCATGGGATGGCACCGCTACGTCGGCGACGGCGGCGATATCATCGGCATCGAGCGTTTCGGCGCTTCAGCGCCCGGCAACGTCGTGATGGAGAAATTCGGGTTCACCGTCGGCAACGTCGTGGAGCGGGCAGTCAAACTTCTGGGAAGCTAGATCATGCGCATCGCCGTGGGCGCGGATCACGCCGGCTTTCAATTAAAGCAAGTCATCGCGGCCGATCTGCGCAATATGGGAAATGAAGTCATCGATTGCGGCACCGACAGCGAAGCGCCGGTGGATTATCCGGACTTCGCCGAAGCGGTAGCCAAGTGTGTGATCGGCGGCCAGGCCGAGCGCGGGGTGCTCATCTGCGGCAGCGGCGTCGGCGCCTCGGTGGCGATCAATAAAATTCCCGGCATTCGCGCCGGCCTCTGTCACGACAGTTATTCCGCCCGCCAGGGCGTGGAACATGACGACATGAACGTGCTCGTGCTCGGCGCGCGTGTGATCGGCGTCGAGTTGGCGCGGGAGTTGGTCGACCGGTTTTTGGCCGCGAAATACACCAACGAAGAACGGCACCGCCGCCGGGTGGCGAAAATCCAAGCGTTGGAAAATCGCTACGGCAAACCCGGCTGAGTTTTTTGCATCCCCGCCGCCAAGCGGGGAGGGCGATTGTCAACCGACAAAACGAGGGAGCTTAGATGAATCCTTTGAAAGAACTGGGCCAGCAGGGCCAATCGATCTGGTTGGATTACATTCGGCGCAACATGCTGCGCAACGGCGAGCTCAAGCGGCTCGTGGAAAAAGACGGTCTACGCGGCGTGACCAGCAATCCGACGATTTTTGAAAAGGCGATCGCCGGCAGCACCGACTACGACGCCGAGCTGCGCGCTTTGCTCGCGGCCAATTCGGAGGCGCCCGCCGGCGAGCTTTACGAGCCGCTCGCCATAGAAGACATTCAGATGGCGGCGGACGTGCTGCGCGGTGTTTACGACGACACCCACGGCGACGACGGTTACGTGAGCCTCGAAGTGTCACCGCATCTCGCCCACGACACCGAGGGCACGATCACCGAAGCGCGGCGCCTGCGCGCGGCGGTCAGCCGGCCCAACGTTATGATTAAAGTGCCGGCGACGCCGGCGGGGATTCCCGCCATCGAGCAACTGATCTCGGAAGGCATCAACGTCAACGTGACTTTGATGTTCTCCATGGGCCATTACGAAGCGGTGGCCGGGGCCTACGTGCACGGTCTCGAGCGTTGCGCCGATCCGGGCAAAGTCGCTTCGGTGGCGTCCTTCTTCGTCAGCCGGGTCGACACGATGGTCGACAAGACCCTGGAGAAACTCGGCGGCGACGATGCCAAAGCATTGATGGGCAAGATCGCCATCGCCAATTCGAAAGTCGTCTATCGCCGTTTTCAGGAAATTTTCCACGGCGAAGGTTTTGCCGCGCTGCGCCAGCGCGGCGCGCGCGTGCAACGCCCGCTCTGGGCGAGCACGGGAACCAAGAATCCCGCCTACTCCGACGTGCTTTACGTCGAGCACCTGATCGGGCCGGAGACCGTCAACACGTTGCCGCCCGACACGATCAACGCGTTTCGCGACCACGGCAAGATTCCCGGCGCCACCGTGAAAGCAAATGTCGCCGACGCTGATCACGCGCTCGCGGAGCTGGCCCGCCTGGGGGTCGATCTGCACGCCATTACCGAGCAGCTTCAGACCGACGGCGTGGCGGCCTTTTCCGCTTCGTTTGACCAATTGATGGCAGCCCTCGACAAAAAGCGCGGCTCGATGACCGCGGCCCAGCTGGATCGCCTGGAAATTCATCTGGGCGGTTACCAAAAACGAGTCGACCGGCGCCTCGCCGCCTGGCGCAAGGAACAGTTTTCCAATCGTGTCTGGCAAAAAGACTACACGCTCTGGTCCAAAGAGCCGCAGCCCGAGCTGACCGATCGTCTGGGCTGGCTTCAATTGCCCGAAACCATGACCAAAGAAGTCGCGGCGCTCAACGCCTGTGCGGAAAAGGCGAAGGCGGACGGCATCAAGCACGTGGTGCTGCTCGGCATGGGCGGTTCGAGTCTCGCCCCGGAAGTTTTTCAGCGGACCTTCGGCAACGCCGCGGGCTATCCCGAGCTGCAGGTACTTGACAGCACCCATCCGGCGTCGGTGAAGGCGGTGGAAACGCGCATCGATCTGGCGCACACTCTGTTCCTGGTGTCGAGCAAGTCGGGCACCACCACCGAGACCAATTCCTTCTTCTATTATTTCTGGGACAAGCTAAAACCGATCGAAGAGAATCCCGGCACGCACTTCATCGCCATCACCGATCCCGGCACGCCGCTGGAGAAAATGGCCCGCGAGAGAAATTTTCGTGGGGTCTTCAACGCGCCGGAAGACATCGGCGGACGCTATTCGGCGCTCACAGTCTTCGGCCTGGTGCCGGCGGCGCTCATCGGCGTGGATGTGAACGCGGTGCTGGCGCGCGCGCGACGTATGAGCGAAGCCTGCGGCCCGAACGCGGACGGCGATCATCCGGGACTCGAGCTCGGCGCCGCGCTCGGCGAGTTGGCGCTGGCCAAGCGCGACAAAGTGACTTTCTTGTGCTCGCCGTCGCTGGCGGCGTTGCCGTCGTGGATCGAACAGTTGATCGCCGAGAGCACCGGCAAGATCAACAAAGGCATCGTGCCCGTGGCCGGCGAGCATCTCGCTTCGCCGGATCGCTACAGCGCCGACCGTTTTTTTGTCTACCTGCGCTTGGACAGCGATGAGAATTCAGCACTGGATCGTCACATCGCGGCGCTCGGCGCCAACGGTCATCCGGTGGCGCGCATCGACCTTAGCGACAAGGCGGATATCGGCCAGGAATTTTTCCGCTGGGAGTTCGCCGTCGCCGCGGCCGGCGCAGCGATCGGCATCCATCCATTTAACCAACCCGACGTGCAGCTGGCCAAGGATCTCGCCAAAAAAGCCATGAGCGCGGGTGGCGCCGGCAGTGCCACTCCGAAAGGCGAAGTTGCCGTCGACGATGACGGCGGCTTGCGCGCGGCGGTCGATCAGTGGACGGGCCGAAAGAAAGCGCGCGACTATGTCGTGGTGCAGGCTTACATCGAGCCGTCGGCGGCCAACCGCGCCGAGCTCGGCAAGCTCACGGCGGCGATTCAGCAGCGCCTCGGCGTGGCCACGACCCTCGGCTTCGGCCCGCGCTTTTTACACTCCACCGGCCAATTGCACAAAGGCGGACCCAACTCGGTCCTGGTGCTACAGATCGTCGACCAACCGGCCGAACATTTACAAGTACCGGAGACCGATTACACGTTCGATGCGCTGATCCAGGCCCAGGCGGTGGGCGACTTGACCGCTCTGAAACAGCGCCGCCGGCGCGTGCTGCGAGTCAATCTGAAGAGCGCCGGCGCCGACGGCTTGAAGCGACTGGTAGAAATAGTTTCTAGTTCCTAGTTTTTGGTTTCTAGTATCGGATATTTCTACTTAGCGCGTCAGTCGGTCTGAACAACTAGAAACTCGAAACTGGAAACAATTCGCAACCGAAGGGAGCGAAGCATGGAACTCGGAATCATCGGACTCGGGCGCATGGGCGCCAACATGGCCGAGCGGCTGGTGCTCGGCGGCCATCAGGTGGTCAGCTTTGATCGCAGCCCGGAGGCGATCCAGCGGGTAGTGGACAAGGGCGCGCGCGGCGCCCATTCGCTCGCCGACTTCATCAAGCAGCTCGCATTGCCGCGCGCTGTCTGGCTGATGGTTCCGTCCGGCGATCCGGTGGATCAAACCATCGAGCAACTGCTGCCCAGTCTCGACAAAGGCGACATCGTGATCGACGGCGGCAATTCCAATTACAAGGACTCCATTCGCCGTGGCGAAAAGCTCAAGCCGCACGGCGTGAATTTTGTCGACGCCGGCACCAGCGGCGGTATTTGGGGCCTGCAAAACGGCTACTGCATGATGGTCGGCGGCGACAAATCCGTCGTCGATCATCTCGCGCCGATTTTCAAAACCCTGGCGCCGCCGGACGGCTTTCTCCACGTCGGGCCGGTGGGCGCCGGTCATTTCGTCAAGATGGTGCACAACGGCATCGAGTACGGCATGCTGCAGGCCTACGGCGAAGGCTTCGAGCTGCTCAAGGCCTCGCAGTTCGATCTCGATCTCGCCAAGATTTCCCATCTGTGGAATCAAGGCAGCGTGGTGCGCTCCTGGCTTTTGGAGCTCGCCGAAAGCGCCTTCGAAAAAGATCCCAAGCTCGAAGCGATCAAAGGCTATGTCGACGATTCCGGCGAAGGCCGCTGGACGGTGGTCGAAGCGATCGAAAGAGGAGTTTCGGCGACGGTGCTGGCGCATTCGCTCTTCGCCCGCTTCGCCTCGCGCCAGCCGGACGCGTTCTCGAATAAATTCATCGCGGCCCTGCGCAACGAGTTCGGCGGCCACGCGGTCAAGAAAGGGTAACGGCTCATGGCCAGCGATCCGCTTACTTACGTCGGCAACGGAGCCGGTGAATCCAAAAGGCCGCACGCTTGCGTGCTGGTCATCTTCGGTGCCTCCGGAGATCTGACCAAACGCAAGCTCATCCCGGCGCTCTACAATCTCGCCCTGGAGAAGCGTTTGCCTGAGCGTTTCGCCGTGGTCGGCTACGCGCGCAGCGACATGACCCACGACGCGTTCCGCGACAAGATGCGCGAGGACGTCAAAGAATTCTCCCGCACCGGCTTGAAAGACGAAGCGGTGTGGCAGCAGTTCGCTTCGACGCTCTATTACGTGCGCGGCGGCTACGACGATGACGCCGGCTTCGAAGCACTGAAGCAATTCGTCGAAGGTTTCGACCAAGGAAGCCGAGTCCTGCCGGCGCGGGTTTTCTACCTGGCGATTCCGCCGGACCTTTATGGCACCACGGTGGAGCGCATCGCCGCGGCGGGACTGGCGTCCAAGGAATCAGACGGCGAGTCGCGCAGCCGTGTGGTGATCGAAAAACCCTTCGGCGCCGATCTGCAAAGCGCACGCGAGCTCAATCACCGCCTGCACGACGTCCTGGACGAGCGCCAGATCTATCGCATCGACCACTACCTCGGCAAAGAAACCGTTCAGAACATCATGGTGTTCCGCTTCGCCAACGCGGTGTTCGAGCCGATTTGGAACCGCCGCTACGTTGACCACGTGCAGATCACCGCGGCGGAAACTGTCGGCGTGGAAAACCGCGGCGGCTACTACGAGCACGCCGGCGTGGTGCGCGACATGTTTCAGAATCACCTGCTCCAGCTTTTGTGCGCCACCGCCATGGAGCCGCCGGTGGGCCTCGATGCCGATTCGGTGCGCGACGAGAAAGGCAAACTGCTCAAGTCGGTGCGCCCAGTGGCCGCCGAGGAAGTCGCCGCCGCCGCGGTGCGCGGCCAGTACGGCCCGGGCCGAATGAACGGCGAAGACCTGGCGGGCTATCGGCAGGAGCCCGGCGTCGCGAAAAGCTCCCCCAACGTAACTTACGCGGCGATCCGCTTTTTCATCGACAACTGGCGCTGGGAGGGCGTACCGTTTTATCTGCGCTCGGGCAAGCGCCTGGCCAAACGCGTTTCGGAGATCGCCATTCAGTTCAAGCGCCCGCCGCTCTTGCTGTTCAAGTCGCATGCCGTGGAAGACGTGAACCCCAACGTGCTGGTGATGCGCATCCAACCCGACGAAGGCGTGTCGCTCACTTTCGAGGTCAAGCCGCCGGGACATGACATGGTGATCCGGCCTTTGAGTCTCGATTTCAATTACGCGGAATCCTTCGGCAACAGCCCACCGGAAGCCTACGAGACCTTGCTGGAAGACTGCATCGAGGGCGATTCGACGCTCTTCACGCGCCACGATTGGGTCGAGCTTGCCTGGTCGCTGATGGATCCGATTATCCAGGTTTGGGATCTCAGCAAGCCGCGGCATTTTCCCAACTACGAAGCGGGCTCCTGGGGACCCAAGGAAGCCGACGAATTCATGGCGCGCGAAGGACGGCGCTGGCGGCGGCCGTAATAAAAGAAATCTCACCGCAGAGACGCTGAAAGCGCAGAGCTCGGAACATTTTCACTCGGCGTCTCTGCGGTGAATTCGGTCAGCGAATGGCTCAAAAATTGATTCTCGCCGGCGACATCGGCGGCACCAAAACCAATCTCGCGCTGTTCTCGGTGCAGGGCGAAAAGCTTTGCGTCGAAACCGAACGCACCTTTCAAAGCAAACCCTACTCCGGCCTCACGCCGATCCTGAAAGAATTCGGCGAGGGCGGGCCCGCTATCGACGCGGCCTGTTTCGGCATCGCCGGTCCGGTGGTGGACGGCCGGGTGAAGACCACCAATCTGCCCTGGATCGTCGACACCGAGGAACTCCGCCGCACGCTCAACATCGACGCGGTCTATCTGCTCAACGATCTCGAGGCCAGCGCCTACGGCATTTTTACTTTGGAGGACGACGAGCTTTACACGCTCAACGAGGGCCAACCGCGTCATGTCGGCAACAAAGCGCTGATCGCCGCCGGTACCGGCCTTGGTGAGGCGATGCTGTACGACGACGGCCGGCGCTTTCACCCGATCGCTTCTGAAGGTGGCCACGCCGACTTCGCGCCGCGCGACGAGTTGGAGATCGAGTTGCTGCGCCACCTGATCGGCCGCTTTGGCCACGTGAGCTACGAAAGAATTTTATCCGGTCCCGGCCTGGCCAACGTTTATCGCTTTCTCAAAGAAGTCCGGCATATGGACGAACCCGCGCAGCTCGCCGCGCGTTTCGCCGCCGGCGAAGACCCCGGCGCGGTTATTTCCCAAGCGGCGCTCGCCAAGGAAGCCGAGATCTGTGTAAAAGCGCTCGACATGTTTGTGTCGATCTACGGCGCCGAAGCCGGCAACATGGCGCTGCGCGCGAAATCGGTGCGCGGCTTCTATGTCGGCGGCGGCATCGCGCCGAAAATTCTAGACAAGCTCAAGGACGGCACGTTCCTGCGCGGCTTCGTCGAAAAAGGACGTTACACCGATCTTTTGAAGGCAATGCCGGTGCAGGTGATTCTGAATTCCAAAGCCGCGCTCCGCGGCGCCGGCTACTACGCCGCTTTTGTTGCCCATGAATGAGCGCGAGATCATTCTTTGCCGCGATGCCGACGACCTGGCACACAAGGCCGCGGAGCAATGGATTACAATCGCCGCCGCCGCGATCACCGCATCCGGGCGCTTCGCCGTAGCACTCTCGGGCGGCTCGACCCCGAAAATTCTCTACTCACTTCTCGCCACGCCCGAATTTCGCAAGAGAATTGAGTGGAATCACGTGCATCTTTTCTGGGGCGACGAGCGCTGCGTGCCGCCGGACCATGCCGAAAGCAATTTTCGCATGGTGCGTGAAGCGTTGTTGAGCAAGATCGACTTAGCGCCGGAGAATATTCACCGCATGTCCGGAGAAAAAGACCCCGCCACCGCCGCGGTGGAGTACGAACACCAACTGCGCAACTTTTTCCTGGGAAAAACTGCCGCGCCGCGTTTCGATCTGGTCCTGCTCGGACTCGGCGAAGACGGCCACACCGCATCGCTCTTTCCCGGAAGCACAGCGCTCAAAGAGACCGAGCGTTGGGTCGCGACGTCGTACGTCGAACGATTGCACGCGCATCGTCTGACATTGACCCTGCCGGTGATCAACGCCGCCGCCCAAGTGAGCTTTTTAGTTGCCGGCGAAAGCAAATCGGCCATCGTCGAAGCGCTTCTCGGCAATGACTCGCACCCCCCTGAATATCCCGCCGATCAGGTTCGCCCAATGACCGGCAAGCTTACCTGGTTTGTCACACAAGACGCCGCCACCGAAGCGCAAGTATTTAAGTCCGTGTTGCCTTGATTCACGAGTCGGGTCACTTGCTTCCAGACAGGGCCCGACTATAATCGTGCCGTGGCTACGATCGCCGAAATCGAGAAGCTCGCTCAAGACTTGTCTGATGATGAGAGGGCCGTTTTGGCAGCGCATCTGCTTGGATCGCTCCCTCCGGTACTCCATGACGAGGATGAGGGTATTGCCGGGGCCCTTCGGCGCGATGCCGAGATCGAAGCGAATCCACTCAACAGTCTCACTCTCGAGCAGCTCAATCAAAAGGTTCAGCGTCGTCGAACCTAATGCGTCTCGTTCTACATCCGAAGGTTTATTCGGATATTGACGAGATCATGGGTTACTATGAACGGGTCGCCTGCCATTTCTTGTTTCGGATTGTTGGCGATGCCGTGCGAATTTTAGTGGTACGCCACCCCAGAAGACGTCCCACCGTTGGAATCCGTCGCCAGTAGTGTAACTGCCTCTCGACGTGGCGAGGCAGACAAACTTCCTGAGTACAAAGGAGCCCGCCATGAGCGGTTACAATTACGAGAGCTTTGGATCGTGTGAGATCGACGCGCCGGATTTTTGGTCCGTCGCCACCGTGGGCAGTCGAGCGCTGGATTTCACGTTGCCCGATCTCGATGGCAACCAAATTTCCTTGACGTCGTTTGCCGGCAAGAAGCACGTGCTGCTCGAATTCGGCAGCATTACCTGACCGCCGTTCGTGGGGGAGGTTCCCCCGCTCACGAAACTCTATCGGAAATATCAGGGGGAGAATTTTCAATTTTTTATCGTCTATGCGCGGGAAGCGCACCCGGGTGAACGTTTTCCGCACCACAATTCCGCCGAGCAAAAATTCGCGCACGCGCAAAAACTTCGCGAGCTCGAACAGATCCACGAAATCTCCATCCTCGTCGATGACTTCTCCGGCGCCACGCACCGCGCCTATGGCTCTCTGCCCAATATGATTTATCTGATCGACCGCGACGGCGTGGTGGTTTACAAGTCAGATTGGACCGACGCGCAGGAGATCGACGGTGTGTGCGCAAGCCTGGTCCGGCTCGACGAAATGAAAGCGCATCAGGTACCGATCATCCGCCAGGGAATTTCCCAGCGCCTGCATTGGATTCCCATGGATCCCGTCGAGCGGGAACGGATCTACCGACGCTCCGGAGAAAAAGCGATTCAGGATTATTTTCACGCCCGCGGCAGTTTGCCCTACGCGACGGACGCCGAGAAGGAAAGGCAGCGTGGATAACGCGACCTACGGTCAGCAAGCAATCACCGCGCAGCAACGATGAACAGGCGCGGGAAGCGAAGCAGAACCTTGCCGTCGTAGCGGGCCGGATAGGCCTTGGCGATTCGCGCCATGTAGTCAGTCAGAAAAACTTCGCGCGCCTGTCCATCGAGCGCGTCGAGGAACGGTCGCAACGCCGAGCCCTTGAACCATTCCGCAATCGCCTCCGGTCCCGCCATCACGTGATTGTAAACGATGTGCCAGACATCGAGGTGGCTGGCGAGCGGGCGCAACAAATTGTAGTACTCACCCGGTGTCGGCAGCGCGCCGCGCGTGGCGTGCTCCAGTCCCGGGTGGCCGGCGTAGGGGCCGCGCTCCGCCACTTCGCGCATCAGCGCGAGCGCCGGTTCGCCGGTGTTGTCCGGCATCTGCACAGCGAGCACGCCGCCCTGCGGCAACGCCTTAAGCAGCCGCGCCAGCACTGCCGGATGGTCCGGTACCCATTGAAACACCGCGTTGCCGAACAAGAGATCGGTGCGCTCCGGCGGGCTCCAGGTCGTCAAATCTCCTTGCACAAATGAATAGCCGGGCAATCGCTCGCGCGCTTGCCGCAGCATGTCGGACGAGGAATCGACTCCGATCACCTCGGCGTCGGGAAAGCGCTCGATCAGAAGTTCAGTGGAATTCCCCGGCCCACAGCCAAGATCGAACACCCGCTCGGCGTGGTCGAGCGGCACCTGCGCGAGCAGATCCCGCGACGGTCGAGTGCGGTCGTCCTCGAACTTGAGATATTGGCGAGCAGACCAGTCGTTCATCAGCCAGGAATCCGGAACTTGAATGACATTTTTCTAGCCGCGATTCTTGATGCTGTCAAATCTTGGTGGCTTCACGGTCACCTACCAATTCCTCTACAGTTTCACGTTTTCGCAATTGCGAAAACGTAAAGGGTGCCCTAATACAACCGTTCCGGTCTCGATCACGAGAAAACAATTGCCGAGCCGCAGCTTATCGAAGAAAGCTCGCGGCAAGCATTGTGACCAGCGTCGCTACGCATTTGAATTTTCCATTGTCAATTATCCATTCTCCATGATCTCACCGCGCTCTAGCCCGATGTACGAATGTCAGCTATTAAGGATGAGACCTGAGCGGAGATCGAAATAAGAGTACCGGTGGCTTTCGATGAACGTCGGAAAAGCAGAGCTCGCCAATATCGGACCGAAGGAGGTCCGCAAGCGCCAGTTCATGGGTGTCGCCATGATCGCGTTGGGCATCGTCGTCGCGATCGTCTTCGCGCGTGCAGATCTGAGCGGCGGCTGGTATGCGGCGCTGTTTCTGCCGTTCTGGATAGGAACTCTCGGTATTTCCCAGGCTCGCAAAAAAACCTGAGTCGGTCTGGCGGCGCGCGGCGCGCGCAAAATGAATGGCAGCGAAGAGCCGGTCCGAGACGAAAACGTCGACAAACGACTCCGCTCCCGGGCTCGTTGGATCTACGTCGAATCGGCGCTTGCGGCGCTGATATTGACCGTTCTCAGTTTCTTTCTCGCGCACGTATTGCCCGAGATGGGCCGGGATTTGAGCCTGGACCAAGCGGCCGACTTCCTGATCAGGCACGGCTACACTGTGTTGTTCGGGTGGGTGTTGCTCGAACAGCTGGGTCTGCCGATCCCGGCTGCTCCTTTGTTAGTCGCGGCCGGCGCGCTTGCCCGCGCCGGTAAAATGAATTTAGGTTTTGCGGTGACCTTGGCGTTCGGCGCGGCCATCTTGGCCGACCTGTTCTGGTACTCGCTGGGCCGTTACCGCGGCGGCCGCATACTGAAGCTGCTGTGCCGCATTTCTCTCGAACCGGACTCCTGTGTGCGGCGGACCGAAAACCTTTTCATCCGGCATGGCGTTCGTTCTTTGCTCGTTGCCAAATTCATACCTGGCTTGAATACCGCGGCACCGTCTCTCGCCGGAGTTTTTCGCATGCCCGTGCGGCGTTTTCTGATCTTCGATTCCCTGGGCGGAGCTTTCTGGGTCGTCACCGTCACGGGCTTGGGCTTGATTCTCGGCGATCAACTCGAGCAGATCGCACTGCGCTGGGGCAGCTGGCTGGTTGCGCTCCTGGCCGGAAGTTTGGCAGCTTATGTTTTGTGGAAGTTCATCCAGCGGCGACGCTTTCTTCGCCGGCTGCGGATTGCGCGCATCACGCCGAAAGAACTCATGGATAAACTCACGGCCAAAGAAAACATTTCCATCGTGGACTTGCGCCAGCCCATAGATATCGAGGCATTTCCTCAAATAATCCCGGGCGCGATTCGCATCGCCATGGAAGAAATCGAAGAGCGCCATCGAGAAATTCCCCGGGACCGTGACGTCGTTCTCTACTGTTCGTGACCCAACGAAGCGACCAGCGCCCGGGTGGCGCTGCTGCTGCGAGCCAAAGGCATCACCAGGGTGCGCCCGCTCGAAGGCGGCATCGACGCTTGGCTCGCGTACGACTTCCCTTTCGTCACCGAAGGCCTCGTCAAGCAACCCGCTGTCCTCTGAGAGAAAGATGTTTTTTAAGTTCGGATCGTTCTCTGAGAGGCGGCCTTTCAGCGTTGCATCGGGTTCAGGATATTGCCGACGATGATGAAACTGCCATAATTGCGCGCACCATGGGTAACGATTATTTGGAAAAAATCCTCACCGCGCGGGTTTACGATGTGGCGGTGGAGACACCGTTGGAACTACTGCCGATTCTGTCTCAGAGACTCGGCAATCGACTGCTGCTAAAGCGCGAAGACATGCAGCCGGTTTTTTCGTTCAAACTGCGCGGCGCCTACAACAAGATGGTTCAACTCGACGACCGTGCGCGCGCCCGCGGCGTGATCACGGCATCCGCAGGTAATCATGCGCAAGGCGTGGCGCTGGCCGCCC